>JACYYJ010046320.1_pt1 | contig 11906 bp, 5 predicted proteins | sample 8236861 | NCBI WGS metagenome assembly JACYYJ01 (sample SAMN14103086, study PRJNA606662) | landfill metagenome | isolation source: landfill solid waste | place: India:New Delhi, Okhla landfill site | collected 2017-11-05
GTCGGCGCCGAGCAGCAGGATGTTGTAGTACCCGTCGTCAGGAGGCACGCTCGGTCCGCTCTGCCCGAAGATGCTGTCGAGCGCTCCACGGCCTGATGCTGCAGCCGTCGAAGCGTACACCGCACCGCCGCCGAGAAGCCCGACCACAAGCAGGGCGACAACCGGAATGGCGATGCGCGAGATGGGCGGCACCTTCACGAGGCGCACCAGTCGCAGCGTGTCGAAGGTGAGCACCACCCACAGCAGCGCGTATCCGATCAGAAGCGCCTGGACGAGCGTGAGCACCACCCATGAGAGCGGGCCGGAGGCCAGCCACACCAGTGTCTGCTGCGACACCACGGCCAGGATCCCGGCGGCGAGGATCAACAGCCAGCCGAGCAGCGTCGCGCCGAGCCCGAACCTGCCGAGCTTGCGATTGCGTCCTGACAGCACCTGCGCGGACCCCGGAACCAGCACGTTCATCACGACCAGCCACCAGCCGCGCCGGCCCATGAACGCCGGATCGGCCGCGTCTGGATTGCGCAGCGGACGCGGTTCGATCAGCGGCTTGCCGGCTCTCGCCGTCGCGTTCGGCGCGGCGACGCTCACAGGCCGTCCTTCAGCCGTTCGTTCTTCTCGGCGACCTGCGACTCGAGGGTCTTGGCATAGTCCTCGACGCGATCGGCGATCGCAGCATCCGATGCGCCGAGAATGCGGACGGCGAGGATGCCGGCATTGCGCGCCCCGCCGATGGATACGGTGGCGACGGGGATGCCGGCAGGCATCTGCACGATCGACAGCAGCGAGTCCATGCCGTCGAGATAGGCCAGCGGGACGGGCACACCGATGACAGGGAGCGGCGTCATGGATGCCAGCATCCCTGGGAGGTGTGCGGCGCCGCCGGCTCCCGCGATGATGACCCGGATGCCGCGTGCGCGCGCTTCGCGGGCGTACTGCATGAGTTTGTCGGGCGTGCGGTGCGCCGAGACGACCTCGACCTCGTGCGGAATGCCGAAGTCGGTGAGGGCCTGGGAGGCATCGCTCATCACGCGCCAGTCGGAGTCGGAACCCATCACGACACCGACGACGGGCATGCTCGAGGAGTGCAGGGGCTCAGTCACCCGTCAAGGCTACGGGGACAATACCGGGGTTCTGCTGAACGGCGCGCGTAGAGGTGTGGACGTTTCGACTGGGCCGCCGCGGGGTTCGCCTCGTGTTCACCAGGTGGTCATCACCTGCTCACTGGTTCGGCGCCTCGTGGTCGCCTGGCACCGGTCGACTGGCTCACGGCCGTCCGCCGGCGCTCTGCCACAGCCGCACGACCACCCGATCCCCGGAACAACCCCAGACTGGAAGGCAGCTCGAACGATGTCACTCGGTGACCATTCTCGTAAGAGGCGCGGCCTCGCCCCCGTTCTCCTGGCAGCTGCATCGATCGGCGCGCTGCTCGCGCCGACGATCCCCACCGCCGCGGTAGCAGCGGCGCCTGCAGGCATCGAAGGGTCAGGGGCGGCAGCCGACCCCTACCAGATCGACTCTGCGGCCGACCTGGTCTCGCTGACCGACTGGATCAACGCCGACTCGCAGCGTCTCGCCGGCTCCCACATCGACCTCGTCGACGACATCGACATGACCGATGCCGGCCCCTACCGAGGCCTCGACACCTTCACGGGCGTGCTCGACGGGCGCGGACACAGCATCGAAGGCATGGAGTACGGCGGGCGTGATGCAGGAAACGGTCGCCTCGGCCTCATCCAGAACCTCAACGGCGGCACGGTCACCAACCTGACCCTCGACGGCCTGACCGCTGACAACGGCTCCAGCACCGGATACGTGGCCGGCATCGCGGTCGTATCCGTCGGCGGGACCATCGTCGGAAACACCCTGATCGATGCCGACCTCACCGCGGCATCCTCCGAGAAGGCCGGCGGCCTGGTCGCCGAAACCGACGGCGGCACCATCGCCGACAACTACATCGATGCGCGCATCACCGCGGCCGAGATGCCGGGTGGGATCGCCGCGTACGCCAAGGGCGCCGCCACGATCACGCGCAACCTCATCGCCGCCGACCTGACGATGCTGATCTCGGGCGGCGAGAACGGCACCAAGGGCAACGACGCCGGGTTCCTCGTCGGCTATCCCGGAACTCCGAACTCCGGCAGCTACACCGGCAACGTCGCCCTCTCCGGCGCGATCACGGCCGAGGGCAAGGTCGACGGATTCGTCGGCCGGCTCGTCGGCTACACCGCCTACGACGGGTGGAACGCCAGCGACAACCTCGCGAACACCGACATCACGATCAACGGCTCGCCCGTGACAGGACCCGGCACGAAGAACCAGCACGGCATCGACACCGCTCCCGCCGACCTCGCTCTGCAGGCCACCTACGAGGCCCTGGGCTGGGACTTCGTCAACATCTGGAGCTGGGACGAGATGCTCGGCCACCCTGTTCCCGAATACCGGTACTCCCTGGCAGGCGCCGGCACGGCTGACGCGCCGTTCGAGATCTCCTCGGCATCCGATCTGGAATTCCTCACCACCCAGCTCAACTCCGGCAACGCGCGCTACACCGAAGCGACTCACTTCGCCCTCACCGCCGACCTGGATTTCACCGGCCGCGACGCCTTCCCGGGCATCGACCGTTTCACCGCGACGCTCGAGGGCCGCGGGCACGTCATCACCGGCATCACCTACGCCCGCAGCGACTCATCCGCCCGTCTGGGACTGGTGCGCGAGCTCTCCGGCGGCGTGATCCGCGACCTCACCCTCGACGGTGTCACCGCCATCAGCGACAGCACCACCGAGGGCGATTACGCATCCGCCCTCGCCGTCATCGCCACGGATGCGACGGTCGAGGGCGTGAGCGTCATCGGCGCCGACATCCAGGCACCAGGGGCCGAGAAGGTCGCGCTCGTCGCCGCCGAGCTCCGCGGCGCCAGCCGTGTGCAGAACAACTGGGCAGACGGCGCGGTGACGGCGAAGAAGATGCCCGCCGGCATCGCGTCGTACGCGCACAACGCCAGCATCATCCGGCACAACCTGATCTCCGCCGACCTGACGGTCATCGCCGGCGGCGGAAGCGGCACCCGCGGCATCGACGCCGGACTCGTCGCCGCCTACCCCGGCAGTGGCAACGCGATCGAGGTCAGCGGCAATGTCGCGTTCTCGGGTTCGGTCGCCTACACGGGCACCGCCCCCGGGTTCGTCGGCCGTATCATCGGCTATCACCAGACGTCCGGCGCATACCGGATCCCCGTCCTCACCGACAACCTCGCGAACGCAGACATCGCGATCGCAGGGTCCACCGTGACGGGCACAAGCACCGATCAGCACGGCGCCGACACCTCACCCGCCGCCCTCGGCGAGCAGGCGACCTACGAGGGCATCGGGTGGGACTTCGCCCAGGACTGGACGCTTGACGAGGATCGCGGCCACCCGGTGCCGAAGTTCGTCGACGCCGGCGATCTCCCCGACCGCATCACCACGACGTTCTACGGCGACCCGCAGACGCAGCGCGCCTTCACCTGGTACGCCAAGGTCGGCGAGCGCGGCGTGATCGAGGTGTCGACCTCGCGTGACCTGGCGGATGCCGTGACGATCGAGGCCGAACGCCGCACCAGTCAGCACGGCGAAACCCTCTATCAGGGTGTCGCGACCGGACTCGAGCCCGACACCCGGTACTTCTACCGACTCGGCAACCCGGACGATCAGCTGTGGAGCAGCACGGGCACGTTCGTCACCAGCGATGGCGAATCCGACTTCACCTTCATCGACCTCACCGATACGCAGTCGCAGAACCTCGGAGAGGCCGAGCTGTCGGCAGCCACGATCGCGAAGGCTCTCGCCACCGTGCCCGGCGCCGAGTTCGTCATGCACAACGGCGACGTCGTCGAGCGAGGCGACCGCGAGCAGGACTGGATCGACCTTCTGAACTCGGCGCAGTCCAGCCTGCTGAACACGACCATTGCGCCGGTGGCGGGCAACCACGACCAGGCACGGGCATCTTTCGTGGACCACTTCGCACTCGAGGCCCCCAACGGCCAGAACACCGAGGCAGGGGCGTACTACTCGTTCGACTACAACGGCGCGCACTTCGCGATGCTGAACACGAACGAGGACGGCACTCAGGCCGTTTCGGACGCGCAGATCGCCTGGTTGCGCGACGACGTCACCGCCGCCCGCGAGCGCGGCGCCCAGTGGATCGTCGTGACCATGCACAAGGGCGCGTACACCACCTCCAACCACCTCGACGACGGCGATGTGATCGCGATGCGCGACGCACTGGTCCCGGTCATCGACGAGCTCGACATCGATCTGGTGCTGCAGGGGCACGACCACGTCATGAGCCGCAGCAAGCAGCTCGTCTACGACGAGAACGGCGTCGCGAACGCGCGTGCGGTCGAGACCGATGTGATCACCGAGATCGTCGGCGGCAAGCGCATCGACTACACGGTCGACCCCGAGGGCACGATCTACTATCTGCCCAACACCGCCGGTGCCAAGCACTACCGGCAGGCCGAGGGGGCGCAGGGAGGCGGTATCGACCTGGAGGCCTACCTGCAGCTGTTCGACCGCACCGGCGAGCAGGGCACGGAGAACTTCGTGGCCGTGAATGTCACGGACGGGCGTCTCACCGTCGATGTCTACGACATTCGCGACAAGGGCCAGCCGCGCCTGTTCGAGAGCTTCGGCATCGATCGGGAGATCAGCCCTGTGAACGCGCAGATCGACGCGCTTCCTGCCGTCGACGACCTGGCCGCCTCCGACGCGGATGCCGTGGCAGAGGTGCGCCGCAGCGTGGACGCTCTCTCCTCGGCTCAGCAGTCCGGGCTCACCAGCCTCGACGCCCTGCGGGAACGCGAGCAGCGCATCCGGGAGCTCACCGGCACGGTCTCGACCGACGGCTCGGAGATCGCCTGGGCCGCGACCGACGCCGACCGGCGCCAGGCCGTGACCATCGCGAACAGCACGCGCAGCGACTTCTCCGACGTGCCCGTGCGTCTCGAGCTCACCGGCACGGGTGAGAGCGACTCCTCGCGCATCGCGTTCACGTCGACCGACGGCGTCCCGCTGCCCTACGAGGTGGAGAGCTGGAACCCCGACGGCACCAGCGTCGTCTGGGTGCGCGTTCCCGAGGTGCGCTCCGGCGCGACCACGATCTGGGCCTACTTCGGCACGGAGGAGCTCGCGAACGACCCGACCGCCGTCTGGGCCGAGGACTACTCCCTCGTCGAGCACTTCGGCACGGCACCGGTCTCCGGTGAAGCGCTCGTGGATTCGACCGGAACACGTCGAGGCGAACTCGTCGGAGACGAGATCACCGTCGACGTTCACGACGGTGACGGAACCGCGCAGCTGGGATCCGCCCGCCTGCAGTACGCCGGTGATGTCGGCGGTCAGCAGGACCGCATCTCGATCAGTTCGGTCGTCTCGCTGACGGAAGAGCAGCTCGGTGCGCTCACCTCCAACGCTCCGATCGTCGCGAAGGAGCCGAAGGGATCCGGTGGCCTCACCACGTTCTTCCAGGGCGTGATCGCAGATTCGGGTCAGGCTGCCACCCGCCTCGCGGGCAACAGCTTCGAGTTCGGCACCGTCGATCTCAGCAACCGCTTCGATCTCGATGCCGACGGTGAGAACCACCTGATCACGCAGGTCTACGACGGCATGACCTATTCGGTGTTCATCGATGGTCAGCAGGTGCACGCGCAGATGGTCGAGTACCGCTCAACCTACGGTGACCCGAACGTGCTGACCACCATCGGCGACTACTACACCGCCGACGGATCGCTGTCGTCGCCGTTCACCGGTCAGGTCTCCGACGTCCAGATCGCCGGTGTCTCCTTCACTCCGGACTTCGAACGGTTCCGGTACGAGCACTACCTCGGCAACGCGGTCTCGTACGGCGAGGTCATGGCACGATCCGGCGAAGGAGTCACGCTCGCGCTGGAGACCCCGGCGGAGAGCGCTGAGATCGAAGCGGGCAACACCGAGTTCACCGGCACGCTTTCCCAGCGCGCCGACCTGGTTGCGATCGTCGCAGGGGAAGAGGTGCTCCGCGAGAAGACGGATGCCGGTGCGTTCACGGTGCAGGTACCGGTGAACGCCCTGGGTGAGCAGATCATCGAACTGCGTGCTGAGGCTGCCGGCTCCACAGCATCCGCCACAGTGACGCTGGAGGTGTCCGACACGGTCGCGCCGAACGCACCGTCAGTGGCGGACGACGCCGAAGGTGCGCGAGGCGAGGATGCCGAGGTGACCCTCTCGGTCTCCCCGAACTCGGATGATCGCGAGCAGCTGACGACCACGTTCTTCGCGAACGCGAGCGTTCCGATCACGGCGGAGAACACGCTCGTCCGCACCGGCTCGAGCACTGACCGCACACCGAACGCGCTCACTCCGGCGAGCGGCACGGTCACCGCTGATCTTCGCGCCACGACTGTGGGCGAGAACGCGAATCCGTTCCAGATCTACACGATCACCCTCACCGAGGAGCAGGCTGCGCAGGAAGAGCTGCACTTCGGGTGGACCGGCACCGGTGACGATCGGCGCGTGTCGGCGTACGTGTGGGATGCCGCGGCATCCGCCTGGACGCTGTCGGACACCGGGTCCTCCCCGGCCGGCGACGAATTCTCGCTGGATGTCACCGCGGGCTCCGAGGCGATCTCATCCGAGCGCACGGTGAGCCTGCTCATCTGGCGCGGGTTGGCCGCCTCGCCGTGGCAGGCAGGCACCGACTACACGGTCGAGCCCGACGCCGCGGATTACGACTGGGGCCTGGATCACGTGCCGGACACCCAGCTGTACGCCCAGGCGACGCCCGACCTCATGACCGATCAGTTCGACTACGTCGTCGGCCGTGCCGCCGAACGCGACACGCGGCTGATCATCCAGTCCGGCGACTGGGTCAACCGCGAGTACCTGTCGCAGGAGTACCAGTGGCGCAATGCCGAACCGTCGGCGCAGCTGATGGAGGATGCTGACATCCCGTACATGATCTCGTGGGGCAACCACGACTACTCCGACCCGCGCAACAACCGGGTCATGCTGCCGAAGTACTTCCCGATGGAGCGCTTCGCGGCGAGCCTCGAGGGCAGCGAGTGGACATTCGGCGGCAGCGACAACATCGACAACTACTTCTACACCGGTGTCGTCGATGGAGCCCCGCTGCTGGTACTCACCCTGGGCTTCTTCTCTTCGGACAACGCCGAGGACGCGGGCCTTGCCTGGGCGGAGTCTGTCATCGAGGCGCACCCCGACCACACGGTCATCCTGGCGATGCACAACTCCGTCAACACCGGTACCAACGGCTGGTCGAACGGGAACATCACCGATCGGCTGATCACGCCGTACTCCAATGTGCGGCTCGTGCTGGGCGGCCACATCACCGGTACCGGGGTGGCGTCACTGCAGCGTGCGGACGGATCCATCGCCTACGGCATCCTCACCGATTATCAGGGGCGGGTCTACGGCGGACAGGAGTACCTGCGTCACCTGAGCGTCGACGCCGAGAACGGGCTGCTCTACTCGAACACCTACTCCCCGCTGCTGGACACGACCACGTCTGACGGTCCGTGGCACCAGAAGATCGACGAGACGCAGATTCCGGGCTTCCACGGTTCGGACTCCGAGAACTTCGTGCTCGAGATCGACCTGGGCGGCACCAGCACCCGGACCGTCAGCACGTCTGCCCTTTCGCTGGCTGTCGGCGCGCCGATCGAGGTGGGCGACCCGGTGCAGAGCACCGGCGACGAGACGGTCGAGATGGTGCTGACCGGCGCGACGCCCGGCCTGCCGTACGAGTGGTACGCCGATCTGACGGATGCTGCGGGCAACACCACGCGCAGCGCCGTGTCGCAGTTCACGATCGCGGAGGAGTCCGCCACGCCGCCGGCGGCGCCGACCGGCGTCACGGCAACGGCCTCCGGCAGCACCGTGAACGTCTCGTGGTCGGCGTCGGACGACGACACCATCACCGCCTACGAGGTCAGTGTCGGGGATATCACGGTCACCGTGGACGGGTCGACGCTGTCGGCATCGGTTCCGTCGGTTCCGGTCGGCGATCACGAGGTGACTGTCCGTGCTGAGAACGCGGCCGGCTGGTCTGACCGGTCGGATGCTGTCACGGTGGCGGTTTCGGATGGACCCGAGGTGCCCTCTCCAGCGATCAGCGTCACCGGTTCGTTCACGCCCGAGGGTCTGATCGAGATCCACGGCACCGGCTTCGCCGCCGGAGAGTACGGGCTCGAACTGCACTCCGAGCCCGTGGAGCTCGGCGGGGTGACGGCTGCGGAGGACGGAACCTTCAGCGCACAGGCGACTCTCCCCGCATCGATCCGCCCGGGTGCGCACGATGTCGTCGTGCTGCAGGACGGCGAGGTCATCGCATCCGCACGCATCCTCATCACTCAGGGTGACGGTGACGGCGGCGACGGAGGCACTGGCCAGGGCCCGACGGACGGTCTGGACGGAAACCTGCCCGCTACAGGCGGTGATGCGAGCTGGATCGGCTGGCTGAGCCTCGGAGCCGGACTGCTGCTGGCCGCCGGACTGGTGCTGGCGATCCGTCGCAGGAACCGGCAGCAGCTGATCGAGGAATGAGAGTCGACGGCTGAGGCGCGGCGCCCGGTGGGTGCCGCGCCTCAGGCGAAGTGTGCGGCGGCCGCCCTCGCGGTGTAGACGACATCGTCGAGGTCGTCGCCCGAGGCGTTGATGTGCCCGACCTTGCGACCGGGACGCGCCGCTTTGCCGTACGTGTGGATCTTCGCGTCGGGGTGCTCTGTCATCGCGATGTCGAACCGGCTCTCGAACGAGCCATCGGCAGGACCGCCGAGAATGTTCACCATCGCCGAGTACGGCGCCCGCGGAGACGGATCCCCCAGCGGCAGATCGGCGACAGCGCGCAGATGCTGCTCGAACTGGCCGGTCACCGCGCCGTCCTGGCTCCAGTGGCCGCTGTTGTGCGGACGCATCGCCAGCTCGTTGACCAGGATGCGCTCGTCGTCGGTCTCGAACAGTTCGACCGCCAGCATCCCGGTGACGCCGAGCCCGTCTGCGATCTGGCGGCCGATGACCTCGGCCATCTGCGCCAGTCGATCACCCGCACCGGGCGCGGGAGCGAAGACCTCAGCGCACACGCCGTCACGCTGCACGGTCTCGACGACGGGATACGCGACCATCTGCCCGCTGGGACGCCGCGCGATCTGCTGGGCGAGCTCGCGTCGGAAGGAGACCAGTTCCTCGACGAGCAGGGCGTCGCCCTCGGCAGTGCGCGCGAACCAGTCGGCGGCGTCGTCCGCCGAGCGCACGACGCGTACGCCCTTGCCGTCGTAGCCGCCTCGCGGAGTCTTGACGACCGCCGCGCCGCCATGGTCATCGAGGAACGCCTGCAGCTCTGAGGCGTTGGCGGCGCGTGCCCAATCCGGTTGCGGCACGCCCAGTTCGGCGAGACGCGCACGCATGTCGAGCTTGTCCTGCGCGAACCGGAGAGCGTCCGGGCCGGGATGCACGGCGACACCGTCAGCGACGAGAGCACGCAGCACCTCCTGCGGAACGTGCTCATGATCGAACGTGACGACATCGACGTCCTTCACGAACGCGCGCACCGTCTCGATGTCCTTGTAGTCGCCCACCGCGGACGCGGCGAGCTGCGCGGACATGCCCTCGGACTCGGCGAGCACGCGAATGTCGATTCCGAGTTCGACCGCCGGCGCGATCATCATTCGTGCCAGTTGTCCGCCGCCGATCACGCCAACGCGCAATGCCATGTGGTTCTCCCGTTCGTCGGGTTCCATTCTCGCGTAAAACTTCTTGCGGGAATCGACTTGCGCCTCGACCCGCAAGGGTCACGCGGGGTCGGTGTCGGGGATCCCCTGGCCGTCGCGGTGCGCGAGGATCTGGTTCACCTCGATCTGATCGGCGAGCGCCTCATGAACGAGCGTCACGTTCGGCACGTTCACGAGGCGCACCGGCGCATCCATGCCGTTGGACAGCGTGATCGTGCCCGCGCCGGCCATGCGCTGCAGGATGCCGCGGTGCACACCGATCGTGTACCCGCGCACGTGCGAGATCTCCCGGCGCTGACGAGCCCCGAGGCCGTGACGGACGATCACCCGACGGGTGGTCACGGTGTATGTCCGCGAGAGCCAGACGAAATACGGGATGAGCACGCCGACGATGATGAGCGCGCCCGCTGCGGCGAGCAGCATCCAATTCGACAATCCCGCCGGAAGGTTGTCGTAGAAATAGGCCGTCGCACCGCTCACGGCGATCAGCAGCAGCGCCGACCACAGCAGACCTCTGGCGTGAGCACGGAATCGCGCGATGAGGCGCTCCTCGGCGGGCGCTCCCGGTGGCGGCATCACGGGCCGGCCTCCCAGAGTCACTGGCTGTGTCATGCCTCCATTGTGCCCGCCGGCAGTGACATCACCGCGCTCGCGGCGGCGTGTCCGTGCGCGTCCGCGGCTCAGGCCAACCGGGCATGCACGACGTCGCCCGCCGAGACGAGCGTCTCGTCACCGCCGCTGTCGATGCACAGCCGGCCGTCGGGCTCCAGACGCACCGCCGTGCCGTGCAGGTTCGTGCCATCGGGAAGGACGACGTCGACCTCTCTGCCGAGCGTCGCACAGCGTGCCGTGACTGCGGCGTGCACGCCGCTGCGGTCACCGTCACCCCAGGCCACGAGCGCCGCAAGCAGCCCCTCCAGTCGCCTCAGGTAGTCGGCGACGAGCCTGTCCTCGTCGCACACCGCGCCGAGTGCCGCGAACGACGTGGCCGTGGGAACCGGCAGCTGCCCCGCCGTCATCGCTGTGTTGATCCCCGCGCCGATCACGATCGCGGAGCCGGTCGATTCGGCGAGGATGCCACAGATCTTCCTGCCGTCCACCAGCACGTCGTTCGGCCATTTCACGCCGACGTCGTGGTTCGCAAGCTGAACGGTGACGGCATCCGCCATCGCCAGCCCCGCCACGAGCGGAACCCAGCCGACCGCCTCGGGCTGCGTCGGCATCTCACGGATCAGCACCGAGATCGCCAGCGCAGAACCAGCCGGCGTCTCCCACGAGCGATCCAACCGCCCGCGCCCAGCGGTCTGGTTGTCGGTGACCACGACGGAGAGGTGCGGCCACGCGTCGACGTCGGCGGAGAGCACACGCAGCGCCGCGTTCGTCGATGCCGATTCGCCCAGCACCTCGAATCGGGATGCCACAGCTCCTGCCTGCGGGAAGTCCATACCGTCAGTCTACGAATCAGAGGTGTCCGGCGTCAGGGGATCTGCGTCAGAGCTCCTCGTCCTTGTCCTCTTCGTCGTCGTCGTCCTCGTCGTGGGAGATGGCGCCGATCTCACGCTGGCGCCACTGGTCCCATTCGCCCATGAGGTGCTCGATCGCGGCGTGGAACTTCGCGGTGGCGACACCAGGGGTCGTGTCGCCGAAGTAGTGCTGCACCCACATCCGCAGCTTCGCGATGGCCTGCTCGTCTGCGCGCACGCGGTCGATCTCCGCCGCCACGTCGGCTGCGGCATCCGCTGTCAGCCACTCGCAGTCCGACAGGTATCCGCCGGTGTCGATCGAGGCGAACTCATCCACCGGCCGGGTGATCATCAGGGGCTTGCCGGACGCCAGCCGGTCGTAGACCATCGCCGAGATGTCGACGATGGCGACATCGGCCGCCGCGAGCTGCCATCCGAGATCCGGGCCGTCGTCGTAGACGTGCTGCGCGGACGCATCAGCCGCGTTCGATTCGGCGATCGCCGCGACGATCCGCCGGTGCGCGGCGCCGTACTCATCGTCGACGACGCCGCTGCGGGGGTGCGGCCGATAGACGACTCGATGACGCCCGGTGGCCAGCAGCGCCTCCACGAGGCTCTCGCCGTGCGAGGCGATCGATCCGTAATGCGCGCTCGGACGGTCGCCCTCCCACGTGGGGGCGTA
>JACYYJ010104026.1_pt1 | contig 11871 bp, 7 predicted proteins | sample 8236861 | NCBI WGS metagenome assembly JACYYJ01 (sample SAMN14103086, study PRJNA606662) | landfill metagenome | isolation source: landfill solid waste | place: India:New Delhi, Okhla landfill site | collected 2017-11-05
GTCAGCCGGACAGCAGGTCGACGCCGAGCGCGATGAGCACCGGGGCGAGGCCGACCAGCACGAAGGCCGGCAGGAAGCACGCCCCGAGCGGCAGCACGAGCCGCACGCCGAGGCGGGCCGCGGCCGTCGCGGCCGCGGCGCGGGGGGCCGAGCCCGATCTGCCGCCCGCCGGGCGGCAGCCGCTCGAACTCGCCGCGTTCGAGCGGTCGGAGCGGGGCCGGGCCGTCAACGAGCGCGCCATGCGGCACTGGATGAGCCGACGCGGCGAACTCGAGTCCGTGCTGGGCGCGCTGCGGGCCGGGTTCGACCGGCCCGCCCCGGACATGCGCGTCTTCCGCATCTCGTCGAAGGCCGCGGCCGCGGCCTTCNNCGTCGACCGGCTGGCCGCCGCGCGGCGTTCGAGCCGGGCGGCGGTCGCGGTGGCCGCGGTGTCCCGGGCGCTCTCGGGCCTCCTCGGCGTCGACACCGTGCCGATGTACATGCTCGTCAACAACCGGCACCTGCCCGGTCTGCGGCACAGCGTGGCCTCGGTGGTGCAGGCCGGGCTCGTCGCGATGGACGCCTCGGCGGACCGGCGCTTCGAGGACGCCGTGCCGACGGCCATGCGGACGATCATCACCGCCATGCGGCACGCGCACTACGACGGCGACGACCTGACGGCGCGCACCGCGTCGTTCGAAGGCTTCGAGGTCGATGCGGCGGTGTCGCTGCCCAGCGTCAACTTCAACTTCGGGGACGCGCCGCCGCCGCCCGGGCCGGCGGCCGCCGAGACGCGCGACGACGGCGCGGTCCTCCGGTGGTGGACGCAGGACCGCCCGTGCCTGGGCATGAACTTCCACTTCCACTCCACCGAGACCGACCTGACCGCCGAACTCCGGGTGGGGGCGCACCTCCTCTCCGAGGACGGCGGCCGGGACCTGCTGACCGCGGTCCTGTCCCACTCGCTCGAGACCGCATGAGACCGAACGATCGGTGCGACGACGCGATCGGAGAACGATGCCCTTCCTGAAATCCCCGGCGGCCCGCGGCGTACGGCAGCTCGTCCGGCTCCTGCCCCGCATCAGCCGGCCCCGCACGGCCCTGCTCGTGTGCACGACGGTCGCCACGGCGCTGCTCCCCTTGGGCGCCACCGTCGCGATCGGCCTGCTCGTCGGCACCGTGCCCGAGGCCGCCGAGGCGGGCCCCGGCTCGCCCGAGGCCGAGGCCGCCTACGGCCTGCTCGGCGCGGCGGCCCTCGCCATGCTCCTCCAGCGGCTGGTCGACCACCTCCACCGGGCGAACGCCCGCAACCTCGGACGCGACCTCGAACTGCTGCTCCAGGACCGTCTCATCGCCGCGGTCGGACGCCCCGAAGGCATCGCCCACCTCGAAGACGAGGAGGTCCTCGCGCTGCTGCGCATCACCCGGCGGCTCGGCATGGACTTCATCCGGCCCGAGCGGGCGGTCGAGGGCCTGGCGGCCATCGCCCCCCAGTTCCTGACCGCGGCGGGCGCCTCGGCCGTCCTCGCCTTCTTCAACGTCTGGATCGGCCTGGCCTGGTTCCTCGCCTGGCCCTTGATCTTCCTCGCCATGCAGGGCGAGTACGCGCGGATGGGGAAGACCGGCTACCTGCGCTCCACCGAGATGCGCGAGACCGAGTACCTGCGCGACCTCGTCATCGAATCCGAGCCCGCGAAGGAGATCCGCCTGTGGGGCCTCCTCCCCTGGCTGCTCGAACGGTACGACCGCAACTGGCGGCAGCGGCTGGAGCAGGCGCGGACCACCGAACGGGTCCGCAAGGGCGTCGCCGTCGGCGTGGTCGTCTCACTGATGGCCCTCACCGGGGTGAGCGCCTTCGCGCTCGTCGCCGAGGGCCTGTCCGGGGCGATCGGATTCGGCGCGCTCGGCGTCCACCTCTTCGCGCTGCGCGCGATGTTCGACTTCTCGGCGTTCGACGACGAGGCCGCGTTCGTCTCCTTCGGCGCCATGCCGGTCCCCAAGATCCTCGACCTCGACCGCCGCCTGGAGTCCTCACGCCGCGCGGCGACCGCCGCGCTCCCGCCGGGCGCGCCCGCCGAGACCATCAGGTTCGAGTCGGTCGGCTTCTCCTACCCCGGCGCGTCCCGGCCCCTGTTCGACGGCCTGGACCTGGAGATAGCGGCCGGGACCTCCCTCGCCGTCGTCGGGCACAACGGGGCGGGGAAGACGAGCCTGGTCAAGCTCCTCGCCGGGCTCTACGCACCGGACTCGGGGACGATCCGCGTGGACGGCGTCGCGCTCGCGGAGGTCGACCCCGAGCAGTGGCGACACCGGCTGTCGGCGCTGTTCCAGGACTTCACCCGCTACCGGCTGAGCGTCCGCGACAACATCACGCTCGGCGCCCCCGAGCTCGCCGACGACACCGACCGCATCTGGAGGGCATGCGAACCTATGGGCATCGCCGACCTGATCAGGTCGCTGCCCCACGGCCTCGACACCGTCCTGTCGAGCGAGTACGACGGCGGGACCGACCTGTCGGGCGGGCAGTGGCAGCGCATCGCGCTGGCGCGCGCGCTGTTCGCCGTCCAGGCGGGGGCGAAGGTGCTCATCCTGGACGAGCCCGCCGCCGCGCTCGACGTCCGCGCCGAGGCCGAGCTGTACGAGCAGTTCCTCGACATCACCGCGGGCGTGACCACCATCGTCATCTCCCACCGGTTCTCCACCGTGCGCCGCGCCGACCGGATCGTCGTCCTCGACGGCGGCCTCGTCGTCGAGGACGGCTCGCACGAGGAGCTGATGGCCGCCGGGGGCCGGTACGCCGAGGCGTTCGGCATCCAGGCCGCGCGCCTGGCCCGGCGGCCGGGCGCGGGCTGAGGCGCCCGGCGTGCGACGCGACGAACCCCCGAGGCGAGAGGAAGGGTCCGAGTTGGACAAGTTGAAGACCGGTTGGCGCGGCTACCGGAGCGCGCTGAAGATCGGCTACCGGGCGCATCCGCGGGCCGTGGCGGGCCAGATCGCCCTGGCGGTCGCGCAGGCGATGCTCATGCCGTGCGCCCTCTACGCGCTGAAGATCCTCATCGAAGCGGTCGAAGCGGGCGACCGGGGGCGCGCCTACCTCGCCGCGGCCGCGATGACCGGCATCGTGGCCGCCATCTGGGCCGGCGTCTTCGGCTTCATCAAACTGGTGTTCCTGGTGCTGTTCCACACCAACCGGACCGCCGACCGGACGCTCATGGACCTCATGGGGAGCCCTCCCGGCCTCGACCACCACGAGCGGTCCGAATACCTCGACGAGGTCCAGCGCATCCGCGAGGAGCGGTGGCTGCTGGGCAGCGCCCCCAACTGGACCGCGCAGTGGCTCCGCGCCTTCGTGATCCTCGTCGTGGGCGGGACGATGCTCGCGCAGGTGCACCCGGCGATGCTGCTGTTCCCGGCGCTGGCCCTGCTGGCGATGGCGATCGCCAGGAGCGCCGGCGGCATCGAGGTCAAGGCGCTGGAGGCGAGCAGCGAGGGCGAGCGCCGCCGCAGGCACCTGTTCGAGGTCGCCACCGCCCCCGAGTCGGGCAAGGAGCTGCGCGTCTTCGGATCGGCCGGGGAGCTGCGGCGCCGCCACGAGGCGACCGGGCGCGCGGTCGTCCGGGAGCGCAACCGCGCGCAGTGGAAGGCGGCCTTCGCCGCCGGTGCGGAGGGCCCGCTCATGGCGCTCGCGATGGCCCTCGGCATCGGGTTCGTCCTCTACCTCGCGGTGCGCGGGCGCGCCTCGGCGGGCGACGTCGTGCTCCTGGTCGGCCTCGTCGCCATGGTCGCCGGTCAAGCGGGCGGTCTCGCCGTCCACACGGTCATGCTCGTGCGCGTCGGCAGGCTCGGCGCGCGCATCGCCCGGCTCCGCGACCACGCCGACGGCGTCGCGGCGCCTTCGGACCCGGTCGCGGTCCCCGACCGCATCGGGGACGCCGTCCGCCTCGACGGCGTCGGCTTCACCTACCCGGGGGCCGACTCGCCCACGCTCCAGGGGGTCTCGCTGCGCCTGCCCGCGGGCAAGGTCGTCGCCCTGGTGGGCGAGAACGGGTCGGGCAAGACCACGCTGGTCAAGCTGCTCTCGGGTTTCTACCGGCCGACCGAGGGGCGCATGCTCCTGGACGGGTCCGACATCGGCCGGTTCGACGTGGCGCAGTGGCGCAGCCGCATCGGTGCGACGTTCCAGGACTTCGTCCGGTTCGAATTCGACGCGCGCGAATCGATCGGGGTCGGCGACCTCGACGCCGGGTTCGCCGACGACAGGATCATGGACGCCATGGCCCGCACCGGGTCTGCGGACCTCGTCGACGACCTGCCCCGGGGGCTCGACACCCGCCTGGGCGGGCGCTGGGACGACGGCGCGGACCTCTCCGGGGGGCAGTGGCAGAAGCTCGCCGTCGGCCGCGGGAGGATGCGCGCCGAACCGCTCCTGGTCGTGTTCGACGAGCCGACCTCCGCGCTCGACCCGCAGACCGAGCACGCGCTGTTCGAGAAGTTCGCCGAGCAGGTGCGGGCGGGCCGCCAGCGCGGCACGGTCACCGTGCTGGTCTCCCACCGCTTCTCGACGGTCTCCATGGCCGATCTCATCATCGTCCTCGATCAGGGCCGCGTCGCCGAGTCCGGCAGCCACGAAGAGCTGACGGCGCTCGGCGGGATCTACGCCGAACTCTACGACCTCCAGTCCTCCGCTTACCGATAGAAGCGACGAACCCGCTCGGAATGGGAGCCGCCCCGTGCCATCACCGCTGCAAGCACCTCGCCTGAGGGCCCCTGACGGCGCCGACGGTCCGTCGGCCGCCGCGGTGTCCAAGTTCGCCTTGCGGGCCTTCACGGCCCCGGACCGCGGCGCCGAGGCGGCGCGGGCGGCCTGGGACGCCGTCGTCGACCGCTTCGCGCCCGAACGGCTCACTCCGGGCCAGCGGGCGTTCGCCTCGGACCTCGGCGTCCACCTCGCGCATGTGCTGGGCCTGCCGGGGCTGACGGCCGGGGGCTGGCTCAGCCGCGTCCGGGACTCGGTGGCGCGGCTTGAGAACCGCCTCCGCGTCGATCGGATCATCGCCGAGCGCCCGGAGATCGAGCGGGAGTCGATCGCGTCGCCGGTCGTCGTCGTGGGGCTGCCCCGGACCGCCACGACCCTGACGCACCGGGTGCTCGCCGGTTCGGCGGCGCATCGCGGACCGCTGCTGTGGGAGTACCGCCGGACCGGCCTCGAACTCCCCGAAGCGGAGCGCGCCGCCGTCGTCGCGGCGGTCGACCGGCAGCTCGGGGCGACGCTCGAACGCGCCCCGGGGTTCGAGCGCATCCACCGCGTCCGCGCCGACCGGCCCGACGAGTGCGACTGGCTGCTGCCCAGCACTCCCACCGCGCTGTGCTTCGCGCCGACGCCCGCCTACCGGGACTGGATCGGCGGGCGCGACATGACCGACGATTACCGGTATCTCAAGCGCGCCTTGCAGGTCTTGCAGTACCGGCGCCGCCCGCGGCGGTGGGTCCTCAAGTCGCCGTGGCATCTGGCGCACCTGGGCCTGATCGCGGAGGTCTTCGCCGGGGCCCGGTTCGTCTGGACGCACCGCGACCCGGTCGAGGCGGTCGCCTCCTTCTGCAGCCTGGCCGAGTCGCTGGCGAGCGCCCATCGCGAGGCGATCGACCCGGCGCGGACCGGCGCGTTCTGGTCGGGCGTCCTCGCCGACACGTTCGCCGCGGGGCGGGCCCAGCGGGAGCGCCTGCCGGAGTCGGCCTGCTTCGACCTGGAATACCGGTCCCTGGTGGAGGAGCCGGAGGCCCGTTTCCGGGAGCTCTGCGAATGGATCGGCACGCCGTGGACCGCCGCGGACGCGGCGGGGCTCCGCGGTTCCATGACGCGGCGGGGGGCGCGAGCCCCGCACCGGTACCGGCTCGACCGGTACGGCCTCACCGGGGAGGACGTCGAGCGGGCCTTCGCCGTCCGGTCCGGGTCGGAGGGGGTCCGGTGAGCGCCCGTCTCGCGCCCGGCCCGGGCCGCGGCGGCGCGCGCCGGCGGGGGGCGGCGGCATGATCGCCATCACCGAGGTCGCCGACCACATTCCGGCGCGCGCCGTGACCGTCGACGAGATCGGCGAGCGCTTCGGCATCAGCGGCAGGGACGTGCGGATCTTCAAGCGGGTCTTCGGGCTCCGCGAGGTGCGGATCGCCCCGGAGCGGTCGTACGCCGAGCGGCTGCTCGACGCGGCGAACCGCTTGGACTCGCTGCGGGAGAACCGGCTGCGGGTGAAGTACGTCCTCCTCGCGCGCAGTTTCCGCGACGTCGTCCAAGCCGACCGGGAGACCGTGCAGGTCCTCATCGAGGAGCTCGGGCTGGACAACGCCGTCGGGCTCGCGGTCACCGACCACGCCTGCGCTTCGGGGCTCCTGGCGCTGTGGATGGGCGGGAACCTCCTGGCGGACGAGGAGCCGGGCGCGCTGGCGCTCGTCCTGTCGGGCGAGGTCGCGCCGCTCGACCGGTTCTATCTGCCGGGCGCCGGGCTCATGGGCGACAGCAGCGCGGCGTGCCTCGTCAGCGCCGACGGCGCGGGCGACCGGCTCCGCTCGTACGCGTTCCGCATGAGCTCCAGCCTCGACCAGGTCGTGGAGATCAGCCTCCTGCACTTCCCCGAATGCGAGGACGCCGTCAGCGCCTATTCGGACGTCCCGTACGAGCCGATGCCCAGCATCTACGTCGACGAGCTGTCCGCGGTGATGGAGGAGGCGGTCGAGCAGGCGGGGCTGCGCTTCGGCGATCTCGCGCTCATCCTCCCCCACAACGTGAACCGGGTGCCGTGGGTGCGGATCTGCCGGAAGTACGGCCTCCCGATGGAGAAGGTGATGACCGATCTGATCCCGGTCACGGGGCACTGCTACAGCGCCGACGGCTTCCTGAACTACGCGGAGGCGCTGCGCCTCCGGCGCATCGACGAAGGCGACCACTACATGATCGCCGCCGTGGGGACCACGGGCAGCTTCGCCGCCATGGTCTTCCAACGGCAACGGACCACGTGAACGAGGAGTGACAATGACCGACACCAACGAACTCGCACCGGCGACCATCAGGAAGACCATCGTGGCGGCCATGGAGGAGTCGCTTCGGCGCGACCTCTCCGACATCGAGGACGACACGCAGCTGTTCGACGAGCTCGCGCTCGGCTCGACCGGCGTCCTCATGATCCTGGTGTCGCTGGAGAAGTCGCTCGGCATCCAGATCGACCCCGAGGCCCTCACCGAGGAGCACCTGTCCACGCTCGGCGGCCTGATGGAGTGCGTCCTTGCGACGGTCCGCGCCCGGTAGGCGATGGAACCGCCCCGTCCTCGAATGGAGACACCGATGAACTCGCAAGCGTCGCCGCACCGCGGCGGCACCGGACCGCGCGACCTGTACGGGTTGTTCGCGCAAAGCGTCCGCGCCCACCCCGGCAAGTCCGCTGTGGAGCTGGGGTCGGAGGTGGTGACCTACCGCGAACTCGACCGGACGGCCGGGGCGGTGGCCGCCGAGATCGTCCGCCGCGGCGTCGCGCCGAACGCCCGTGTGGCCCTGTACGCGGTGCGGAGCCCGCGGACCTATGCGGCCTACCTCGGCATCCTGCGCGCGGGCTGCGCGGTGGTCCCGCTCGGCGCGAAGGTCTCGCGCGGCCGTGCCGCGGCGGCCCTCGCCGCCGCGGAAGTGGCGCTCGCCTTCGGCGTGGGCCCCACCGAGGAGATGCGGAGCCATGCGGCGCCCTGCGTCGCGCTCGAGGAGCTGCCGGTCGACGGGGCGGGCCCGGTCCGGGCGGCCTCGCCCGACGACCGCGCCTACATCCTGTTCACCTCCGGTTCGACCGGCGCCCCGAAGGGGGTGCCGCTGACGCACCGCAACGCCCTGGCCTATGTCGAGCACGCCGCCGCCGAGCATGCGATCACGCCCGACAGCCGCCTCTCGCACGCCTTCGAGCTCACCTTCGACCCGTCGGTCTTCGACATGTTCTGCGCCTGGGCGCGCGGGGCGACGATGGTGATCCCGCAGTCGATGGAGCTCATGGCGCCCGTCCGGTACGTGAACCGGCGGAGGATCACCCACTGGTTCTCGGTGCCTTCGGCCGTCTCGACCGCGCTGCGGATCGGCGGCCTCCCCGCCGGGTCGATGCCGGGCCTGCGGCGGAGCCAGTTCATCGGCGAGCAGCTGACGTACCACCAGGCGAGCGCCTGGCGCGAGGCCGCGCCCGGGAGCGCGATCGTCAACACGTACGGGCCGACCGAGCTCACGGTGGCGTGCGCGGAGTACGAGCTGCCTGCGGACCCGGCGTCGTGGCCCCGCACCGCCAACGGGACCGTCCCGATCGGCGCGGTCTACCCGCATCTGGAGTGGGAGCTGATCGACGGGGACGGCGCGGCGGCGCACGAGGGCGAGCTCTGCGTGCGCGGCGTGCAGCGCTTCGACGGCTATCTGGACGGCGCGCAGGACGAGGGCCGCTTCATCTCGTACGACGGCGACCGGGCGAGGCCGACGACCGTGCTGCCGCCGGGCGCCGAGGAGTGGTACCGCACGGGCGACCGGGTGCGGCTCGAAGACGGCCAATTGGTCCATTTGGGACGCCTGGATCGCCAGGTCAAGGTCCGGGGGTACCGGATCGAGCTCGGCGAGATCGAGGCGGCGCTGCGGGAGCACCCCGGCGTCGCGGCGGCGGCGGTCGAGGTCGTCGAGGTCAACGGGGCCGACGGCCTGTGCGCCGTGCTCGTGGGGGAACGGTGCGAGGAGGCGGCGGTCCAGAAGACCCTCTCGCAGTCGCTGCCGGCCTATATGTACCCCGACGCCTACCTGTGGGTCGACGAGCTGCCCTGCAACGCCAACGGGAAGATCGTCCACTCGGCGGTCAGGGCGGCGGCGCAGGCGAGCATCGCGGCGGCGTAGGGCGTGTTCCATCCGATCAACAGAAAGCGACCGGGATGACCGTTGCCTCAGGGACCGCGACACGGACGCCGACCGGGCCCGCAGGTGAAGGAGGCCCGCCGGGACCGCGCCGCCGAGGAGAGCGGGCGGCCCGATGAGCGGGGTCGGCGCGGGCCTGGCCGCGCGCCTCGCCGATCTGCCGACGCGGTTCCTCCACGCCGACCCGCACCGGTGGTTCGGCCTGATGCGGGAGGCCGCGCCGGTGCTGTGGCACGAGCCCAGTTCGACCTGGTACGTGACCGGGTACGACGAGGTGGCGGCGCTCCTGACCGACCGGCGGCTCGGCGCCAAGCGGGACCACCTCCGGCCCCTCGTCCCGCAGGGGGTGTGGCGGCGCCTGTCGCCGCTGCGCGACTTCGTCCACCGGTGGATGGTCTTCAGCGATCCCCCGCGCCACACGGCGCTGCGCCGGGCGCTGCGTCCGATGTACGATCCCGCGCTCGTGCGCGACGCCGCCGGGGCGGCGCGGTCCTCCCTGGGGGTCTGCGACGAGCCCGGCAGCGGCGAGTGCCTCCAGCGCGCCAGGCGGGCGGTCACGGGCGGGCTGGGATCGCGGCTCGGACTGTCTCCTGGGGAATGCGCCGATCTGATCGGATGGTCGCGGCGGATACTGGCGGCGGCCACCGTGGAGGCGTACGACGAGGACGTCGTGGCCGAGGGGACCGCCGCGTACGAGGCGCTGACCGGCTTCGTCGACCGCGCCCGCCGCGAGCGCTCGGGGCTGCTGGCGCGGACCGTCGCGGACGCGATGGACCGGGGGGACATCGGCCTCGACGACGCCGCCGGCGCGTACGCGCAGGTGTACAGCGGCACCCTCGAACCGATCATGACGGTCATCGCCTACGGGTTCGAGCGGCTGGCCGAGGACCCGTCGCTCGCCGAGCTGGTGCGAGAGGACCCGGCGGCGTTCGCCTGGGAGCTGTCGCGGCTCGGCTCGCCGTTCCACATCGCGCCGCGGTACTCGCTCGAAGCGCTCCCGCTGGGGGCGGCGACGATTCCGGCCGGGCGGCACGTCGGCCTCGTGGTGCTGGCCGCCAACCGCGACCCGCGCCGGTTCCCCGAGCCGGAGCGGTTCCGCCTCGACCGCGACCCGACGCTGCAACTGTCCTTCGGGCGGGGGCGCCACGCCTGCCTGGGCGCGAACCTCGCGCGCACCGTCGTCGCCGAGGCCCTCCGCGCCGTGTGCGACGGGGACCACCGCTGCGCGCCGAAGCCGGGTTCGTGGCGGATCAGCGCCGACGTGCGACGCTGGTCGCCTTGGGTCTGACCGCGCTCGGCCGGGCGCGGAGGTCCGGCCCGCGGCGTCCGCTCGGATGCGGGGCCGCACGGCCGTGAACGGCCCGCGCGTGCCGCCGGGGAGGGTTCGGGGCCGGTCGGGTCCGGTCGCGGTGAAGAAGTATATGGAGGTGGGTACGGGAGTCGAACCCGTGTATACGGCTTTGCAGGCCGCTGCCTCGCCACTCGGCCAACCCACCCCGATGCGAAAGGCCCAGGCCATGTGAACCTGGGCCCTTCGCGGCGGTGGACGATACTGGGATTGAACCAGTGACCTCTCCCGTGTCAGGGGAGTGCTCTCCCGCTGAGCTAATCGTCCGGGACAGCGCTCTTTCGAGCTCCGAGCGGACGACCGGGATCGAACCGGCGACCTACACCTTGGCAAGGTGTCGCGCTACCAACTGCGCTACGTCCGCATGTGCTTCGGGGGTTTTCTCGTTCCCCCTGGCAACGGGATAGAACTTTACCCAATGCCCGCAGGAGCGTCCACCCGGGGGTCCGGTCATGCCTCTTGGGGCGCCGTTGTCGCAGCGCTCTGGCAGAATGCCTCGCGTGGCTCAAGCTATCGATCAACGCATCGCCGAAGAACTCTCGGTCGGCTCCCATCAAGTCCGCGCGGCCGTCGCGCTTCTCGACGACGGCTCCACCGTCCCGTTCGTCGCCCGCTACCGCAAGGAGGCCACCGGCGGCCTCACCGACGAGCAGCTGCGCACCCTGGAGGAGCGCCTCGTCTACCTGCGCGAACTCGACGCCCGCCGCGCCGCGGTCCTCGAATCGGTCNNCCGAGCAGGGCAAGCTGACCGAGGAGCTGGCCGCGCAGATCGACGCCGCGGACACCAAGTCGCGCCTGGAGGACCTCTACGCGCCCTACAAGCAGAAGCGCCGCACCAAGGCCCAGATCGCCCGCGAGGCCGGTCTGGAGCCGCTCGCCGAGACGCTGCTGGGCGATCCCACGCAGGACCCCGAGACCGTCGCGGCGGACTTCCTCAACCCGGAGGCGGACGTCAGCGACACCGCCGCGGCCCTGGCCGGGGCGCGCGCGATCCTCACCGAGCGGTACTCCGAGGACGCCGACCTCATCGGTGAACTGCGCGAACGCATGTGGCGGCGCGGGCGCCTCGTCTCGCGGGTCCGGGCGGGCGCCGAGGAGAAGGGCGCCAAGTTCGCCGACTACTTCGAGTTCGATGAGACGTTCACCACCCTGCCGTCCCACCGGGTCCTGGCGCTGCTGCGCGGCGAGAAGGAGGAAGTGCTCTCCCTCGCGCTGGAGCCGGGCGACGGCGAGGAGGACGCGGGCGTCTACGAGTCGATGATCGGCGCGAAGTTCGGCATCGCCGACCGCGGCCGCCCCGCGGACGCGTGGCTGGCGAAGACCGTCTCGTGGGCCTGGCGCACCCGCATCCTCGTCAAGCTCGGCGTGGACCTGCGGATGCGGCTGTGGCAGGGCGCCGAGGACGAGGCCGTCAAGGTCTTCGCCGCGAACCTGCGCGACCTGCTCCTGGCCGCCCCGGCGGGCCGCAAGACCGTCATGGGTCTCGACCCGGCCTACCGCACCGGCGTGAAGGTCGCCGTGGTCGACTCCACCGGGAAGGTCCTGGAGACCGCCGCGGTGTACCCGCACCAGCCGCAGAACCAGTGGGACGCTTCGCTGGCGGCGCTGGCCGCGCTGGTCCAGAAGCACGGCG
>JACYYJ010105764.1_pt1 | contig 11851 bp, 10 predicted proteins | sample 8236861 | NCBI WGS metagenome assembly JACYYJ01 (sample SAMN14103086, study PRJNA606662) | landfill metagenome | isolation source: landfill solid waste | place: India:New Delhi, Okhla landfill site | collected 2017-11-05
AGGGCGCGGGCGATCGCGACCCGCTGCTGCTGCCCACCGGACAGCTCGTGCGGGCGGTGCCCCAATCGCGTGGCCAGCCCCAGCCGTTCGACAAGCCCATCGATGCGGGCCTTCTCGATCGCGCTGGGGCGGCGTCCGTCGAGCTCGAAGGGCAGCAGGATGTTGCCGAGAGCGTCGAGCGTCGGCACGAGATTGAACGCCTGGAAGATGAAGCCGACCCGCCGGCGACGCAGCAGCGTCAAGTCGAGATCGCCGAGACCGGTGATCTCGGTGTCTCCGATCCACGCGCGCCCCTCGGTCGGGCTGTCCAGTCCGGCCATGATGTGCATAAGGGTGGACTTGCCCGAGCCGCTCGGCCCCATGATCGCGGTGAACTGCCCGCGGCGGATGCCGACGCTGATGCCGTCGAGCGCGCTGACGGCTCCCTCGCCGGATCCGTACGTCTTGGTGAGGTGCTGGACGCGAGCGGCGAGCCCGAGGTCTGTGGTCGTGATCTCCATACCTACGACGTTATGAAGAGCGGATGCCTCGCCGCATCGCCCGCGCGTACGATCCGCGTACATCCGGAGGATGATCCCGCGGGCCCGCCGACTCCGCGCGCCGACTGCGCCCGCCAACCCCGCCCGCCGACCGCGCGCCCCTGCCGGATCAGGCCAGGCCGTGCTCGAACGCGAACACCACCAGCTGCACGCGGTCGCGCAGCGACAGCTTCGTGAGGATGCGGCTGATGTGCGTCTTCACGGTGGCTTCGCTGAGGTACTCGCGCCCGGCGATCTCGGCGTTGGACAGACCGCGGGCGGCGAGCGCGAAGATCTCCTGCTCACGATCGGTGAGAGCGGCGAACTGCGACGGCACCGGCGTGGTCTCAGTGGTGAAATGCGCGAACAGCTCCCGAGTGGCGGATGCCGCGATCACGCTCGATCCGGAATACACGGTCCTGATCGCCGCGAGCAGGAACTCCGGGTCGGCGTCTTTCAACAGGAACCCGCTCGCCCCCTGCCGGATCGCCCGTGCCGCGGCCTCATCCAGGTCGAACGTCGTGAGCATCACGACCCGCGGCGGTTCCGGCCGCGACAGGATCTCGGCGGTCGCGGTGAGGCCGTCCATCACTGGCATCCGAATGTCCATCAGCACGACATCCGGTCGGTGAGCGGCGACGGCATCCAGCGCCTGTCGCCCGTCACCGGCCTCGCCTGCGATCTCCATGTCGGGCTGGGATGAGACCAGCATGCGGATGCCGGCACGGAACAGCGCCTGGTCGTCCACCAGCAGCACCCGGATCATGCATCTCCTCCCGCAGAGCCGTCCGTCGGACTCCCGATCGGCAGTCTCCCACGGACGACGAACTCCGCACCCTCGCGCTGCGCATGCAGCTCTCCCCCGATGAGCTGCGCGCGCTCGCGCATGCCGACGATCCCATGACCGCCCGACACCCCGGAATCCCCGATCGATTCGCCGGCGGTGTTGCGGACCTCCAGCTCGACGCCGTCCGGCAACCATGCCAGGCGCACGTCGACGACGTCGCCAGCGCCGTGGCGGATGGCGTTGGTCAGGGCCTCCTGCAGAATGCGGTAGACGGCCAGCTGCACCGCCCCGGGCGGCTCTCCCGGCGGCATCGGGTCGATCGTCACGCGCGGATCCAGACCGGACTGCCGTACCTGCTGGAACAGCTGCTCGAGGTCGGCGATGGTCGGCTGCGGTCCGTCGCCCTGGCGGTGACGCAGCTGCGTGAGCAGCATCCGCACGTCCGAGAGCGCAGCACGGGCCGTCTGCGAGACCGTGCCCAGCGTCTCGGTCGCGATCGCCGGATCGGATGCCGCGGCGTAACGGGCACCGTCGGACTGCGCGATGATCACCGCCAGCGAGTGCGCGACGACGTCGTGCATGTCGCGGGCGATGCGCACACGCTCCTGTTCTTCTGCCGCGGCGACCTCCGCGCGGGTCTGGGCATCGCGCGTGGTGCGCCATCGCAGCACCATCCGCCATCCGAATCCGCCCAGCCACGGTGCACCGAGGGTCAGGATGCTGATGATCCCGAAGAACACGACGTTGATGATCGTGCTCGAGATGCTGACCCCTGAGAGGAGCCCGTTCACGAACACGAGGTACGCGGCAGCGACGAAACCACCGACGATGGCCGACGCGAACCCCGCCCAGAACGTCTTCGTGGCGCCCCAGGCGGCAGTGGCGTAGAGCACGCTCAGGATCGCGATGTTGATGGGAAGGGGTCCGAGGCCCGCGGACATCTGCACGAGCGCGCCCACCCAGGCGACCGCGAGCGCGACGCCGGGCGCCAACCGGCCGACCGCGACGGCGCCGCACTGCAGCAGTCCGGCCACGATGGCCATGATGATCCCCACCGGCTCGGATGCGGTCGTGCTGAAGTTTCCCGGCGCATAGACGGCCAGCGACATCGGCATCACCACCGCGAACAGCACGAAAGCCCCGACGATGTCGAGGACGAGCGCAGTGCGGGACAGCGGGCGGATCACCCTCTCACGTTACGTGAGCGGCCACGGCGCAGCATCCGACCGGAGATGTATTCAGGCGCGGGCGAGGATCTCGCCATGTGGCACGAGGAACCAGCCGTCGCCGTCATCGGCCCACGATCGCCACGCCCGGCTGATCGTCTCGAGGTCGGCGGCGGTGGCCATTCGGCTGTCGACGAGTTGGCGAGCCAGAGCAGACTCGACGATGCGATCAGCCCACATGCCGCCCCACCAGGCGCGCTCCTCCGGCGTCGCGTAGCACCAGGTGGATGCTGACGCCGAGACATCTTCGAAGCCGGCGGCACGCGCCCATGACAGCAGGCGACGACCCGCGTCGGGCTCACCGCCGTTCGCATGCGCGGCCTCACGATAGAGCCGCAGCCACTGGTCGAGCTCGGGAATCAGCGGGAACCAGAGGAATCCGGCGTAGTCGGCGTCGCGCGCCGCGACCATCCCGCCGGGCTTCGTGACCCGCCGCATCTCGCGCAGCGCCTGCACGGGGTCCGTGACGTGCTGCAGCACCTGGTGGGTGTGCACGATGTCGAAGGAATCATCCGGGAGGCTCAGCGCGTGAACGTCTTCGACGGCGAAATCGATGTTCTGGATGCCGCGCTCCGCAGCCAGTGCCCGCGACAGCGACAGCTCTGCCTCGCCGATCTCGGTCGCGGTGACATGCGCGACGCGGGCGGCGAAATCCATCGTGATCGTGCCGGGCCCGGCTCCGATGTCGAGCAGCCGCACGTCCGCGCCGAGGTGCGGGCGGAGGTAGGCGGCGGAATTCGCGATGGTGCGATTGCTGTGCGAGCGCAGCACCGACTCGTGATGCCCGTGGGTGTAGGTGGCCATGATCTTCCTTCAGGTGACGGACGTGGTGTTCAGCGCAGCTCCGCCGCGATCCGGCGGATCGCCTCACGGTCGGGTTTGCCCGACGACAGCGTGGCGAGCTCGTCCACGAGGATCAGACGCGTGGGCCGCGCGGGCTTGCCGAGTGCCGTGGCGACCGCTTCGCGTGCCTGCTCGAGCTGTTCGGATTCGCTGCGCCTGAGGGCCTCGCCGCGCTCGACGACGATGACGGATGCTTCGCCCCATCGCGCATCGTCGACGCCGACGACGACCGCTCCGGTGAGCCCCGGGACGGCGCGGACGATCCGCTCCACCCGGTCGAGGGAGACGTTGACACCTCCGGACACGATGACGTTGTCCGCGCGGCCGTGCACGCGCACGATGCCGTCGTCGACGACCCCGAGGTCGCCGGTGAGATACCAGCGGGTGCCGTGCTCGTCGCGCACGAAGGTGCGCGACGTGAGCTGCGGATCGCCGAGGTAGCCGTCAGCGAGCATGGGGCCGGCGATCCGCAGTTCACCGTCGACGCTCTGCACCGCGGCGGTGCTGAGCGGAACGCCGTCGTAAACGCATCCTCCGCTCGTCTCGGACGAGCCGTAGGTGCGCACGAGTCGCACGCCGAGTTCCGCCGCCCGTTCACGAATCGGCTCGGGCAGCGCCTGGCCGCCGACGAGGATCGCCTCGTACGCCCGGAGCGCGGCGAGCACAGCAGGCTCGTCGACAGCATCCACCAGAGTCGAGATCTGGGCGGGGACGAGAGAGGTGAACTGCGACGCACCCGGTGGCATCGCCAGAGTCGCCTCCGCGAACGCGCGCGGCGAGAAGCTGCCGCCGAGAACCGCCGGCGTCGTGCCGGCGAGTATCGACCGGACCAGCACCTGGAGTCCGGCGACGTAACCCGCAGGCAGAGCGAGCAGCCAGCTGCCCGAGCCGATCCGCTCGGCGGTCGCCTCGGCTCCGGCGCGCAGCGCCTCGGCGCTGAGCACCACGCGCTTCGGGATGCCGGTCGACCCCGAGGTACCGATCACCACCGCCGTTCCGTCAGCGACCTCGGTCGGCTGATCCCCCAGCATCCCCAGTCCGAGCGCCGGGCCACCGTCGAGAGCGAGCGCGAGGTCGTGCTGCAGCTGCGCGACGTCGTCCGCCGCGGTTGTGATGAGGTGTGTCATCAGTAGTGCCAGGGGAACGACGACCAGTCGGGATCGCGCTTCTCGAGGAACGAGTCGCGGCCCTCGACCGCCTCGTCCGTGCCGTACGCCAGACGGGTGGCCTCACCGGCGAACACCTGCTGGCCGACGAGGCCGTCATCCACGGCGTTGAACGCGAATTTCAGCATCCGGATCGCCGTGGGCGACTTGGTCAGCACCGTCCGCGCCATCTTCAGCGCCTCGCGCTCGAGGTCTTCGTGGGGCACGACGCGGTTGACCGTGCCCATCTCGTAGGCGCGCCTCGCCGAGTACTCCTCGGCGAGGAAGAACACCTCGCGGGCGATCTTCTGCCCGGTCTGGCGGGCCATGTACGCCGAGCCGTATCCGGCGTCGAAGCTGCCGACGTCGGCATCCGTCTGTTTGAATCTTCCGTGCTCCGCCGAGGCGACGGTCATGTCGCAGACGATGTGCAGCGAGTGTCCCCCGCCGGCGGCCCAGCCCGGCACGACCGCGATGACGACCTTCGGCATGAAGCGGATCAGTCGCTGCACCTCGAGGATGTGCAGCCGGCCGGCGCGCGCCGGATCGACGACGGAATCATCGGAGTCGGAGTACTTGTACCCATCGCGCCCGCGGATGCGCTGGTCGCCGCCCGAGCAGAACGCCCATCCGCCGTCCTTCGCGCTCGGGCCGTTCCCGGTGAGCAGTACGGCGCCGATCTTCGGGTCTTGACGGGCGATGTCCAGCGCCCGGTACAGTTCGTCGACCGTGTGCGGACGGAAGGCGTTGCGCACCTCAGCGCGGTCGAATGCGATGCGGGCGACGCCGCCGTCATGGGTGACGTGCGCGGTGATGTCGGTGTAGTCCTCAGCACCGGGTGCCAGCACCCATTCTGCGGGATCGAAGAGATCGGAGACCATGGCTCCACCCTATTGCGCGCACCCGGCGCATCGATCAGCGCGCAGAGCCCTGCGCGCGCCGAGTCTTGAGCCAGCCGTCGATGATGTCCCAGACGGCGACGCCGACGATGCCGACGATCAGGAGCACCGACAGAATACGACCGACGTCTTCGGGTACATCCTCACGGTAGAGCGTGAACTGCAGGAACTCCGGGTTCATCAGCTGTCCGGTGGCCACCAGATACACAGCTCCTGCCGCGAAGACGATCGCCAGCACCGTGTTCAGCACCGCCAGGCCCGGCCGCCAGCTGCGACGGGCGTAGACCGCGATGGCCAGCAGCGCCTCGGCGCCCATGAGCACGAACGCTCCGCCCGTCCACCACGGCCACAGATCGGGGTTCAGGATCGCCACCGCTGACGTCTGAGAGCCGAGGCCGACGCCCACGTCGACACTGTCGCGTGAGAACAGGGCGAATCCGATGGAGCGGTCCCAGAACAGCGCTCCGGCAGCGAGGCCGAGGAAGATCAAGGATGCGATGAGATCCTTGCGTCCGGTCCCGTCCTCCTGCGCCTCTGGCAGCGAGTCCACCGTCCATCTCACCCCGGTGTCGGCGCCGGTGCGCTCGAGGACGAAGAACACCAGCGTGGTCCAGAACGCGACGTGAACGATCGTGGTGATCCCGACGACGACCGTCTCGCCGATGATCCTGCCGATCGGTTCATCGGCGATGCCGTTCGCGATCGCCACGCCGACCATCGCGCACGCCGGCACGATCCACAGCAGCAGCTTCAGCAGCCGCCACCAGGTGAGATAGAACTTCGGGCCGATGAGGTGCAGCGGTCGGTCGGCGTAACCCGCCGCCAGGATCGCAGGGTCGCCGAGGTCCGTGAGGACGGCGCGCTCGGCATCCTCGCCGTTCTCGCCCTGGTCGGTGCGCGCCTCGACGGCGTCGGCGATCGAGGCCTCGAGCTCGATCCTCACGTCGCTCTGCGCGGCGGGATCAATCGACTTCGTGACTGCGCTGATGTAGCGGTCGGTGAGGGTTGCAGCCATGATCAGTTCTCCTGTTCAGGGGTCTCGTCAGTGAGGGTCGCGATCGCCTCGGTGAGAGCGACCCACTCGGTCGTGAGGGTGTCGGCGAGCCGAACTCCGGCGTCCGACGTGCGGTAGAACTTGCGCGGCCGCGCCTCGTCGGTGTTCCACTCGCTGGTGAGGTACTCCTGCTTCTCGAGCCGGCGCAGCAGCGGATACAGCGTGTTCGCATCAGTGGCGAAGCCTCGACGCTCGAGCTCCTCCAGCAGGCCATAGCCGTAACCGGGGGTGCGGAGCAGCTGCAGACACGCGAGCACGACAGTGCCGCGGCGCAGTTCCTGCAGGTGCGTGTCCAGCGTTTCGTTCATGTCGATCACACTACTGTGCCTCACACACTATTGTCAATGACCCATTGATGCTTCACTGCCCGGGGTACGGTTGCAAGATGCTCGAACTCACCCAGGTCGACCCTTTCGACGACGATGCCGTTGACCTCTGGTGGGACATCTATGCGGCCGCCGAGCGTGCGGACCGCGGCGCCGGCACGGCGGTGTGGACGCGCAACGAGTCGCGCCGCGAGCTGCAGCAGCGCACGCCGGCGATCGATCGCCGCGCGTACTTGGCGACCTCGGACGGCGAGGTCGTCGCAAGCGGCCGGCTCGCCCTGCCACTGCGTGACAACGTCCGCACCGCGGCCCTCGGCGTGCACGTCGTCCCGGCGCTCCGGCGACGCGGAACCGGCTCGGCGGTGCTCCGCGCCCTCGAGGCCACCGCGCGAACCGCTGGGCGCAGCATATTGACTTCGAATGCGTCCTGGCCCTACGCCGCGGGCGACGACGGCGCCGGCATCCCGGGTCGCGAGTTCGCGCGACGGCACGGCTACGAACTCGCACTTGGCGACGTTCAGAGTCGTCTGCAGCTGCCGATCGATGCCGAGGTTCTCGATGATCTCGAGACCGAGGCATCCGCCCGCTCGGCCCAGTACACGCTGCGCTCGTGGATCGGCAGCGTTCCGCAGACGCTCGTGCACGGCTGGGCAGAACTGGACGCCGCGATCGAGACGGAGGCGCCGGTCGGCGACCTCGAAATCGAGCCTGCGTCGGTCGACGTCGACGAGATCCGCGAGAAGGAGGCGCTGCTGGCGCGGCAGAATCGTCGAAGCTTCGGCACCGTGGCTCAGGATGGCGCCGGTCGCGTCGTCGCGTACACGCAGTTGGTCGTGTCCGGTGATGATGGGAACGCCTACCAATGGGGCACGCTCGTCCGCGCAGATGCTCGCGGACATCGGCTGGGCATGGCCGTCAAGATCGCGAATCTGCGGATGCTGCAGGAGAACGCCCCCGTCGTCCGTTCAGTCTTCACGTACAACGCCGGCGTGAACGAGCAGATGCTCGCCATCAACCGCCGCCTCGGCTTCGCGCCGTCCGAGCACATGGGTGAGTTCCAGAAGCGTCTGTAGCCGGCCGGCGGCCGCGTCGGCACATCCGGACGGGCAGAATGAGGGGCATGACAGTCGACCTTGCGGACCTGCTCAGTACGGCGCGGGTGGTCGCGCTGCCGATGACGACCCGCTTTCGCGGAGTGGAAGCCCGCGAGGCGGTGCTGTTCGAGGGACCGGCGGGATGGGCCGAGTTCTCGCCGTTCGTCGAATACGCGGATGCCGAGGCATCCGTCTGGCTCGCCGCGGCCATCGACTACGCCTGGGCCCCGCAGCCGGCGCCGCTGCGCGACCGGATCCCGGTGAACGCCACCGTACCGGCGATCGAGGCCGCACGCGCCCCGGAGATCCTCGCCCGGTTCTCCGGATGCCGCACCGCCAAGGTCAAGGTCGCAGACCCCGGCCAGCATCTGACAGACGACGTAGCCCGGGTTCGCACGGTACGCGAGGCTCTCGGGCCAGAGGGGCGAATCCGCATCGACGCCAACGGCGCCTGGAATGTGGACGAGGCCGAACGTGCGCTGCACGCCCTCGCCGAGTTCGACCTCGAGTACGCCGAGCAGCCCTGCGCCACCGTCGACGAGCTGGCCGAGCTGCGCACGCGAGTGAAGTACATGGGCATCCCCATCGCCGCCGACGAGAGCGTGCGCAAGGCCGAGGACCCGATCGCCGTCGCCCGCGCCGGCGCCGCCGATCTCGTCGTCATCAAGGCGCAGCCGCTGGGCGGCATTCGCCGGGCACTCGACATCGTCGCAGAGGCGGGCCTGCCCGCCGTGGTCTCCAGCGCGCTCGACACCGCCGTCGGCCTCAGTCAGGGGGCCGCGCTCGCGGCCGCACTCCCCGAGCTGGAGTACGACTGCGGCCTCGGCACCGCTGCGCTGTTCGTCGAGGACGTCGCCGACCTCCGCCCCCTGGGCGGCACGATCCCCGTCGGACGCGTCACGCCCGATGCTGCGCGGATCGAACGCTTGGCGGCATCCGCCGACCGCCGCCAGTGGTGGCTCGAGCGGCTCACCCGCTGCCACGCGCTGCTCGCGTCATCCTCGCCCGTCTGACCCCGCGCGCGTGACACCTCCCGCGAAACGGAGGCGCGGGCTGGCGGGAGTCAGTCGGCGGGCGCGATGATCAGCTCGACGAGCTGGCCGAGCGCCTCCGCGCCGGCGCGGTGCAGCTTCTCGCCGTCCCACCCCGACACCGCCGCTCGCACCATGCATCCCTCCCACTGCACCATGAGCATCTGCGCGGCGGTCGGCACAGCGACGCGCAGAGCGAACAGGCCCGAGTCGACGATCCCCTGGATGATGCTCTCGATGCTCGCGGTCATCGCCCGGTCCTGCGCGAGATACGCCTTGCCGAAGGCCTGATCCCGCAGCGCGCGGATGCGGATCTCGCTCATCATGAGCACGCTGAGCCGATCGTCCAGTCCGGAGTCCATGACCTTCTGCACGAGCGCGATCGGGTCGGCGTCGCCGCTGAGCACGCCGGTGGCGACGAACTCCTCGATCCGCCCACGAACCGACGCCAGGCGCTGTTCGGCGACGGATGAGGCGAGCTCGAGGAAGAGCTCGTCCTTGGACTCGAAGTTCGAGTAGAAGGCTCCGCGAGTGAAGCCCGCGCGGTCGCAGATCGCCTCGACGCTTGCACCCTCGAGGCCGACCTCGGCGAAGACCTGGGCTGCGGCATCCAGCAATCGCGCGCGCGTGTTCTCGCGTCGCCTCGTCACGGGGATGGACATACCTCTCACTTTCACATCCGGCGCACAGATTCGCACCCTCGACTCACCGTAGGATACACACATGTATCGGATACATCTCTGTATCCATGCTCCCATCCGGAACTCTCGGAGGAATCTGTGTCCACACTCCTGTCGTCCCTCGGACGCTGGTCGTTCCGTCACCCCTGGCGAGTACTCGTCGCCTGGCTGATCATCCTCGCCGCAGCCGGCGGTGGCGCGCTGGCGCTTCAGCAGGGCACGGACAACTCGTTCAGCATCCCCGGCACCGAGTCGCAGGACGGCCTCGAGCAGCTCTCGCGCTCGTTCCCGCAGGTGAGCGGCACGAACGCCCAGTTCATCGTCGTGGCGGCCGATGGCGACAAGGTCACCGATGACGACTATCGCGAGCCGATCGAGGATGCCGTCGGCGAGCTGGCGGACCTCGACGACGTGCTCGCGGCGACCTCCCCCTACGACGAGATGGTCGAGGGCATGGTGAACGAGGGCGCCACCGCTGCGATCGTGCAGTTGCAGTTCGACGGGCAGGCCACCGACGTCTCAGACGAGACCAAGGACCATCTCACCGCCAGGGTGGACGACCTGCGCGATGAGCTGCCGGCGGACGCGCAGCTGAAGCTCGGCGGAGATCTGTTCGCGATCTCGATCCCGGGCGTGACCATCACCGAGGCGGTCGGCCTCGTGATCGCGCTGCTCGTGCTGGTGGTGACCTTCCGCTCGTTCGTGGTCGCCGGCCTCCCGCTGCTGACCGCCGTGCTCGGTGTCGGCATCTCGATGGCCGGCATCTTCGCCGCCACGGCCTTCGCCTCGGTTTCGTCGACGACACCGCTGCTCGCGCTGATGCTGGGCCTGGCCGTCGGCATCGACTATGCGCTTTTCATCATGGCCAGACACCAGGATCAGGTGCGTGACGGCGTCGCCCCGGAAGAGTCCGCTGCACGCGCCGTGGGCACCGCGGGCTCGGCTGTCGTGTTCGCCGGCATCACGGTTCTCATCGCACTGATCGGCCTCGGCTTCGCCGGCATCCCGTTCCTGACGACCATGGGCATCGCGGCATCCGTCGCCGTCGCCGTCGCCGTCGCGATCGCCGTCACGCTGACGCCGGCCGTGCTCGGGTTCGTGAAGGGGCGCATCGTCGGGCGCCCGAAGAAGGAGCGTCCCGCGAAGAACGGCAACAAGCCCAGCCGCGGATTCAGCGACCGCTGGGTCGGCGGCGTGACGAAGCACCCTGTGATCGTCTCGCTCGCCGTCGTCCTCGGGCTCGGTGTGGTCGCCGTCCCGGCGCTCAGCCTCGACCTCGCGCTGCCGAACGCCGGCGTGCTCGCCCCCGACGACGAAGCACGCCAGAGCTATGACCTCACCGCCGAGGAGTTCGGCCCCGGCTTCAACGGGCCGCTCGTCCTCACCGGAACGATCGTCACGTCGACCGACCCGCTCACCCTGATGGAAGACCTCGGGGATGCCGTCGCCGAGATCGATGGAGTCAAAGAGATCGCGCTCGCCGTGCCGAACGAGACCGCAGACACCGGCATCGTGCAGGTGATCCCGGAGACCGCACCCGACGACCCCGCCACCAGCGACCTCGTGCGCGAGATCCGCTCGCATCACGACGAGTGGCTCGACGAGTTCGGAATCGACGTCAAGGTCACCGGCTTCACCGCCGTCGCGATCGACATCTCCGACCAGCTCGGCGGCGCGCTGCTGCCGTTCGGCGTCTTCGTGATCGGGCTGTCGTTGATCCTGCTGACGATCGTGTTCCGCTCACTCTGGGTGCCGGTCACCGCGGCCCTCGGCTACCTGCTGTCGATCATCGCCGCCTTCGGCGTCGTGGCCGCCGTGTTCGAGTGGGGGTGGCTGGCCGATGCCCTGCACGTGGCGAAGGTCGGCCCGATCATCAGCTTCATGCCGATCATCCTCATGGGCGTGCTGTTCGGCCTCGCGATGGATTACCAGGTCTTCCTCGTCTCCCGCATGCGCGAGGACTTCGTGCATGACCCTTCGGCGAAATCGCCTTCTCGCGCCGAGCGCAGAGCTGCCGCACAACGCGCTGTGCGATCGGGCTTCACCGGCTCGGCGAAGGTGGTCACCGCCGCCGGGCTCATCATGTTCGCGGTGTTCGTGGCGTTCGTGCCCGAGGGCGACATGAGCCTCAAGCCCATCGCGCTCGGGCTCGCCGTGGGCGTCCTCGTCGACGCGTTCGTCGTGCGCATGACGCTCGTGCCCGCCGTGCTGGCGCTGCTGGGCGACCGGGCGTGGCACATGCCGCGCT
>JACYYJ010046559.1_pt1 | contig 11843 bp, 10 predicted proteins | sample 8236861 | NCBI WGS metagenome assembly JACYYJ01 (sample SAMN14103086, study PRJNA606662) | landfill metagenome | isolation source: landfill solid waste | place: India:New Delhi, Okhla landfill site | collected 2017-11-05
CATTGGGGATCGGCTGGCCGTCCAGATTGAGCTCCCCGCTGTCCGGGGCTTGGACGCGGGCGATCTGACGCAACTACGTCGTCTTGCGGGAGCCGGATGGGCCTACCCCCGCGGTGCGTGTGCCTTGCGCGACATCGAGGTCGAGGTCGCGCAGGGCCCATGTAGTGCCGAAGCGCTTGCCGAGGCCGCGGATGGAAAGAACGCTCATCGGGCTCCCGTCGCCTGCCGGTGCAGAATGATGCAGAGCGGGATCGATAGCACAACCATGGCGAGTGCGAAGGGGGCGGCGCCCATATGATCGAACTCGCCGGTGCGGGCCCAGAACTGTGTGGCAAGCGTTTCGGTGCCGATGGGCGACAGCATCAGGGTGGCCGTCAGTTCGGTGACGATGCCCATCGCAACCAGCGCCATTCCGGCGGCGATGCCGGGCATGGCAAGCCGCAGGGTCACGCCTAATGCCGCGGCGAACGGGCTGCGCCCGAGCGCGATGGCGCCGTTCTGCAGTTCGACCGGCACCTGGGCCAGGCTGGCGCGAACCGCTACGATCGCTCGCGGCAGGAATAGCAGCACATAGGCAAGCAGCACCGTCGCCGCCGTTTGGTAGAGCGGCAGCGCCACGCGCACGGTGATGGCGACCAGCGCCAGGGCAACGATGACGCCGGGCAGGGCACCAACCTGCAGGTGCACGCTTTCGAGCACTCGTTGCACAGGTCGGGGTGCCCGGGCCGACAACCAGGCGATGGGCAAGGCGGCAAGCGTCACCAGAACCGCGCCGGCGACGGCATAGAAGCTCGACTGCCCGAGGGCAGCCGTGAGTTCCGCGAGATGCCAGGCGTCGGTTCCGCCGATCAGCATCCAGCGCAGGAGCGTCACCAAGGGCAATCCGATGGCCAGCAGGGCGGTCGTGATTGGAACCAGCATCCACAGCACCTTGCTGCGGCCGAGGCCGGCAACCGGAGCCTGCCGTGCCGCGCCGCCCCCGACCCGGGCGTAGCGTCGGTTTCCGCGCAACGCCGACTCCAGCCCGAGCAGGCCAAGAGCACAGGCGACGAGAACGATGCCCATCAGGTTTGCGGCGGGGCCATCATAGACCGCCTGGAACTGGTTCACGATGGCGACCGTCAGCGTGTCGTAGCGGATAAGAACATAGAGCCCGTATTCGGCAAGGAGGTGCAGTCCGATCAGCAGGCTGCCGCCCAGGATCGCCAGTCGAAGCTGCGGCAGCACCACCAGCATGAACACCTTGGCCGGAGAGTAGCCGAGCGTCGCCGCCACGTCTTCGACCGCCGGGTCGAGGCGGCGCAGCTGTGCGATGATCGGCAGATAAACCAGGGGAAAATACGCCAGCACCGAGATACCGACGGCGGGCCAGAGCCCACGCAGCATCGGGAAGGTGCTGTCCCAGGCATAGGCCATGACGAAGGCCGGAATAGCGAGGGGTGCGACCGCAAGCCAACGCCACAGCGCCCGGGCCGGCAGGTCACTGCGCTCGGTAAGCCAGGCCAGGACCAGGGCGAGCCCTACGCTCAGTGGAACGGCGAGAGCTTGCAGCAGGAGGGTTGCCAGCAGGATCTCGCCGACCCGCGGCCGGAACAGCAGCGACGCCGCAGTCTCCCAGCCGGACTGGATCAGTACCCAGACGACAAATCCGGCCGGAACCAGCGCCAGGGCTGCGACGACGAGCGCGGCTGCGAACAAGGCCGGGTGGCCGCCGGAGCGGCGGTGCCGTTCCAGCCGGAGAGGAACGGAGGTCTCAGCGGTACCCGGCAGCGCTAGCGTCACTTACATCACGCCGGCTGCAGTCATCAGTTGCACGACTTCCTGCGCGTTCAGCAGCGAGGGGTCGACTTGGGGGTAGTCGAGCGTCGACAGCGGGGGCAGGGCAGGATTGGCCTCGATGTCACTGGCGATCGCGTACTCGTAGCTGTTTCCGTCCCGCAGGATCGCCTGTCCCTCGGGGCCGGTCACGAAGGCAAGAAACGCCTGCGCCGCTTCGGGATTGTCCGAGGCCTTCAGCACGCCGCCGCCCGAGATGGAGACGAACGCGCCAGGGTCCTCATTGCCGAAGAAGTGGAGTCCGAGCTTGTCCGAGCTTTCCCCGGTCGCCCCTTGGTCGCCGTAGTAGTAGTAGTTGTAGATCAGCGCGCCGGCGACTTCGCCCACATTGGCGCCGCGCATGGCTTCGAAATTTCCCCGGTAGAACACCGCGTTCCGCTTGAGGCCTGCCAGCCAGTTGCCGGTCTCCTCGCTGCCGCGCAGTTCCAGCAATGCCGACACGATCGCCTGGAAGTCCGCCCCAGCCGGCGCCGCGCCCCAGCGCCCCTGCCACTCCGGTGCCGCCAGATCGAGCATGGACTCGGGCAGGTCGTCCTCGCTGAGCATCTCCTTGTTGTAGACGAACAGCGTGGTGCGCGCCGCAATCCCGGTCCACATGCCGCTCGACGGCCGGAACTCTTCGGGCACCGCCGCCAAGGTCTGCTCGGCCACGGGCGAGAACAGCCCGGCTTGTTCCACCATGACCATGGCCGGGGAGTTCTCGGTCAGGAACACGTCGGCCGGCGAGTTCAACCCCTCCTGCACGATCTGGTTGGCCATGAGAATGTCGGTACCCTTGCGGATGGCTACGGGGATGCCGGTCTCCTCCGTGAAGGCGTCGGCCCACTCCTGGGTCAGTGCCTGATGCTGCGATGTGTAGACGGTGATGCCTGCCTCCTGTCCCGTTGCCGGAAAGCAGACGGAACCGATGCAGATGGCGGCGAACAGGGAACGGAAGGCAATCATTTTGTCCTCAATCCACCCACATGCGGCGCAGGTTGGAGCTTGATTTGTTGATCAGGTCGTAGTGCTCGGACTTGCCCTCGCGCTCGAAAATCGCGCGCGCAGTCCGCTCGAGATCGAACAGGATTTCCCGGTGATCCGGCCGCCGGAACAGGCTCTGCACCCAGGTCACCGCCACCTCCCGCACGCCGCGCGTCACCGGCTCCACCCGATGCAGCATGGTGGTTGGATAGGTCACCGCCGACCCGGCCGGCAGCTTGTAAACTGCTTCGCCACCAGTGGTTTCCATCACCAACTCACCACCGTCATAGCTGTCCGGATCGGACAGGAAGATCGTCACCGACACGTCCGCCCGCATGTGGTCTGGGCCCATCAGCGGATTGTCCATGTGCGAGCCGAACGCCATGCCCGGCTGATAGCGCGCAAAGAGCGGCGGCGCGAAATGGCGCGGCATCACCGCGGCCGCGAACACCGCATTCCCCCGAAGCGCACCGATCACCTGCTGCTGTGCCGCCTCCAGCGCCGGACCCGCCCCGAGTTGCTCGTTGTTCTTGACCAGCCGCGAGGCCCAGCCCGAGCTGAGCACCCCGTCGATGAAAACCCCCGATGCAATCGTTTCCCGCAGCTGCGCCACGCCGCTGCTGTCGAGCACATCCCCGATGCAGATGATCATCCGTCACGCCCCTGCCGGCCATCGAAATCGATAGTTGACTTTCAAGATCAGCTTTCATTAAAGCTTACCGCCGTGGCTGGCAAGCGCCTTGGCGCAAGGGGGATCGGGTGCAACGACAGACGCGTATCTGGCTCGGGCTCGGCACCGCTCTGCTGGTTGGAACTGCCGGTGTGGAGCGCGTTGCGATCGCCAAGGAACACCCCGCAGGCCAGCGGGACAAGGCTGCCGACGCCACCTCTACCCCCGTGTCACCGCGGGTCCATGTGGCTCAAGCCGGAGCGGCGGGGGAGGGTGGCCCCAACGAAGGCGGCGGCCCGGTTCTTGGCACAATCACCGAGTTCCGGCTGTCGAGCAGCGATCCGAACGCGTTCACCTTCGACGGCTCAGCCCAGGTGAGCGGTTACGCCGAGCTGGTTTCGGCCACTTACGCGGCGGCTCTCGAACGGGCCACGACCTTGCGGACCGCGATAGCGGCGCTGGGAGAGTCTCCTTCGGAGCAGTCGCTGACCGATGCGCGCGCCGCCTGGAGCGAGGCTCGCACGGCCTATCTGAAGACCGAAGCATTCCTGTTCTATGCCGGACCGGTGGACGGCCCCGGTGGTCCTTTCCCGCGACTCAATTTCTGGCCCATCGATCCGGCTGTCATCGACGCGCTGATCGCAGATGAGGAGCAATCGCTGAACTTCCGTGTGTTGGCCAGACTCAACACTGTCGAACCGTCCCCGAAGATCACGACCGGGCTGCACGTGATCGAATATCTGCTCTGGGGCAGCGACAGTGCGCTCACGCACGACGCCTTTGCGAGTGCCGGGCGACGCGGGGAGTTTGCCAACGCCCTGGCACAGCTGCTCGTCAACGACCTTACGGTTCTGGCTGCAGCCTGGGCGCCCGGCAGCAACAACTACCGTGCAGCGGTGGAGGCGATGGACCAGCGCAACGCGCTTGGTCGCGCCTTCAACGGCATGGCCGTGCTGATCGGCTATGAACTGCCGCTGCGCCGCATCGGGGCAGGGCTGTTCCCGGCCAACGAGAATTTCCAGCCTTCGCCTTTCAGTGACAGCTCCGAAGAAGATCTGGCAGCCAGCTTTGCCGGCGCCCGGGCGGTCTATTTCGATACCGGTATCGCCGAACTGGTCCGGGATACCGACACGGAGTTGGCGAGCCAGATCGAAGCTGGTTTCGCCACCGCGGAAGAGGCGATCGGACTGATGACGGCGCCCTATGACCGCTTCCTCGCACCGCCGAGTGGCAGTCCGGAACGCCAGACCGCCGAGGGGGCGGTGAAGGCGCTCACCAACCTCGCGCGCGATCTTCGCCAGGCCGGCAATCGGCTCGGCATTCTCGTCGTCGTACCCGGCATGTAGCCGGCAGGCGACGAACTTCTGCCGCGCGGGCATCCGGTCCGGCGGCAACATCAGCGTCAGTCCCGGTACGCGAGAGGGATCGCGGCCCCGGATCTCAAGGAGGCAATCATGCTGACCCGTAGTCTCGTCACTCTGGGTGCAGTGCTGTTGACCAGCACCGCACTGGCGCAGGACATCACGTCCGTCGCCGACACCGTTTTCGACCAGGCCAACGACCTGCGCGGTCTGGCCTATGGCACTGACGGAAAGATCTATGTCTCCGGTCACCGCGGCGATCCGTCCGCCGAGACGAACCAGGAAAGCGTGGTCGTGGTGGGTCGCCTGAATGCGGATGGCACCCCCGACACCAGCTTCAGCGAAGACGGCTTCGCCGAACTCGATCTTGGGGAGGGGCTGGTGGAGCAGGCCCTCGCCGTCGCACCTCTTGCCAATGGCGATGTCGTGGCCGTGGTCAACGCCAATGAAGAGGACGGGGGCACGTCTGTCTATCTCGTGCGCTTTGACTCGAACGGCCAGCAGGTCACCGGCACCTGGGGCGGCGACACCGGTGCGGTGGAGGTCGTATTCGGCTGGGCCAATGCCGATAACGACTCCTTCCCCGGCGTGGAGAACCCACCGCAGGATACCGCCTGGGACCTGAAGGTCGACAATTCCAGTGGCGTCGAGAAGCTTGTCGTCGCCGGCCATGGCTCCGCCGCCAATGGTTCCGGTCGCACCGACAACGACCGCTATGTGGTGCGGTTGCTTGCCGAGAACGGCAGCGTCGATCCGGAATTCAACGGCGGACAGCCCTTCACCTACCATTCGGCTCAGGCGCTGAGCGATGGTGGCCGCCGGGTCACCCTCGAGCCAGACGGAGCAATCCTGAGCGCCGGCTATACCAATCTCGGTGACGCGCTGCGCAACCACGTCATTCTGATCCGGCTCAACCCCGATGGTACGTTGGATGACGGCTTTGGTGGTTTCGTCACCCCCGAGTCTTCGGCCGAAGCCATCGGCCTCGCCGTCACGCCGGGCGTGGCCGTGTTCAATCCCTTCGTGGCCGACCAGGGCTTCGCCGAGTGCTATGCGGCGGTCCGCCTGTCGGACGGCAGCTATGTGACCACCGGCTATGGTGGAGCAACGGGTGAGGGCGTGGCCTCTTCCCTCGGCTTCAAGACCACCGAAGCGCCCGATATCGTCTCCTTCAAGGTCACGGCAGACGGGCTCGACACCAGCTATGGCAGCGACGGCCAGGTGGCGGTGCAGTCGGAAGGCCTGGGGCTGACCAGCGCCGAGGATCGCGGCCGCTTGCTGGTTGCCCTGCCGGACGACCGCACGCTCCATGTCGGATATGTGGGCGGCATCCCGTCCGCGGTGGTACTCGATGCCGACGGCCAGTTGGACACCTCGGTCAGCGAGGACGGCATCATCGAACTGCCGAACGACACCGTCGGTGCGCAGTTCTTCGGTGCGGCCGTGTCCCCTGATGGCTCGCAGATCGCTCTGTCTACCAACAACAACAAGGCCGGCGCTCGCGTCGTGATCCTGGAAGTGCAAAGCTGATCCTGTTTTCAGATCAAGCATTTGGGCGGCTCTTCGGAGCCGCCCTTTTCTTTTTCAGAGCCTCGGCTCTCCACAGTTCCATGGGAGCGGGGTTGACATTCTCCCTATACGACCATTGTCTATGTGGGATCGGTCCCACATAGAGGGCTGACGGGGAGGAGACGATGGCATGGTGACCATCGCCGACGTGTCGAAACGCGCGGGCGTGTCCCGTTCAACCGTGTCTCGCGTGGTCGCGGGCAACGGCTACGTTTCCGAGGCGAAGCGCAAGGCCATCGAACTCGCCATTGCTGAACTGGGCTTCCGCCCAAATACCATCGCGCAGGCGCTGCGCTCGAATCGCTCCAACGTCATCGGCGCCGTCGTCGTCGATATCGGTACGCCCTATTTCGCCAACATCATCTTCGGCGTGCAGCGCGCCATCCGGCCCGCCGGCAAGTCGCTGATGGTGTCTTCTGGCTATGCCGACCAGGACCACGAGGCGCGGGCCATCATCGAAATGGTCGACCGCTCCTGCGACGGCATCGTGCTTTACCTCGAGCGCCCCATGCGCGCCGACGTGGTCGAGATCGTGCGCAAGGCCAAGATCCCGGTAGTTTCCATCGGCCACGATCATTGCCCGCTCTCGCGCGGGAAGGTGTTGCTGGACAATTTCGAAGGGGCACGCACGGCGATGCGGCACCTGCTCGAGCAGGGGCACCGGGACATCGTCTATCTTTCGGGCGACCCGAAGATCGGCGACGCCATCGATCGCCTGAGCGGCGTCGAAGCCGCTCTGGCTGAATTCGACATGACGCTGGATGACATCGAAGTCCAGGCCGGTCTGTTCCACGAGGATTTCGGCCATGAGGCGGGCCGAGCCCTGTTGCGCCGCCGGCGCGATTTCACCGCCGTCTTTGCCGGCGCCGACGTGATCGCGGCGGGACTATACCTGGCGCTCGCAGAAGCGGGCCTGCGCGTTCCTGACGATATTTCGGTCATCGGCTTCGATGACGGTTACCACGCCAAGTTCATGTCGCCCCCACTCACCACAATCCGGCAGGAGCCCGATACGCTGGGTGAGCAGGCGGCGCACCAACTTCTCAGTTTGCTGGCGGATCCCCAAAGCGAGCCGCTGCAATCGCTGGTGGGAACTTCGCTCGTGGTTCGCTCCAGCGTGGCCGTGCCGAAGCTGGCCAAGGAGGTCGCATAGCCGCCACGCCTGTCGGCACCAGGCGCCGATGCCTTTCAACGAAGCCGTTCTCGAGGAGGAGGACCAAGTGGGAGAAACGACGATGAACAGGATCAGGCAGATAGCCCTGATGACCGCCGGTTTGGCGACGCTCGCGCTGACCATGCCGGCAATGGGCCAGGAGGACCGGGTGGTGCTGACGCTGCACCCCATCGACAGCGACGCGCTGGTGGAAAACTTCAACCCCAACAACCCAACCGGACCGCAGCAGTTCGTGCGCGACTTCGCCTACGAGCCGCTCTGGATCGACAACATCTGGCATCCTGAGAACGACTTCCCGGCGCTCGCGACCTCCTACGAGATCGCCGAGGACCTGATGTCGATCACCTACAAGCTGCGTGAAGGCGTCAAGTGGAGCGACGGCGAGGACTTCAACGCCGACGACGTGGTCTTCACCTTCGAATACGCCAAGGCCCATCAGGATTACCCCATGGGCATCGACGTCTACATGGAAGAGACCGATACCGGCACCGTGGTCAGCGCCGAAAAGATCGACGACTACACGGTCAAGTTCAACCTCAAGGAGCCCGATGCCCTGGCCCGCTACGCGCTGGGCGGCATCTATCCACTACCTGAACATATCTGGTCGGAAGTCGACGACCCCAAGAACTTCGCTAACACCGAAATCGTCGCCACCGGACCGTGGACCAATGTCGAGAACTTCTCGCGTTCGGCCTTCGAGCTCTGCCGCAACGAGACCAGCCGCTACAACGAGGAAAACGCCATCGACTGCCTGCGCTTCCTCCAGCTCAACGGCAACGAGCAGATCATCGCCGCCATGTCGGCCGGCGAAGTGGACTGGCTGGGCACGGGCCTGACCGATCCGGAAATCACCTTCACTCCCCAGTCCGAATTCAACAACTACTGGCTGCCGCCGGGCGGTGATGTGAACCTGCAGATCAACACCACCAAGGCCCCGTTCAACAACCTGGAATTCCGAAAGGCGCTCTCTGTCGCCATCGACCGCGATACGCTGGTCGATATCGCCACCTTTGGGCTCACCACCCATACCCGCTTCCCGGTCGGGACGGGCGAAGCCTATGCCACCTGGCTCGATGAAGAAGCGCTCGAGCCCTATACGTGGCTGATGCAGTACGATCCCGACCGGGCCAATGAACTGCTCGATGCGGCCGGCTTCGTCGACGCCGATGGCGACGGATTCCGCGATAATCCTGATGGCACCCCGATCGAGTTCGAGATCAATATCCCGAATGGCTGGACCGACTGGATCAATTCCGGCCAGACCATTTCGGAAAACCTGCAGGATGTGGGCGTCAACGCCGTGGTTCGGACCATGGACCAGGGTGCCTGGAACGACAAGGCGCGCACGGGCGACTTCGACAGCTACGTCATGTGGACCAATGGCGGGCCAACGCCCTACAACACCTACAATCCCATGTTCAATCCGCGCAACATGGAGCCGGGCCGCGTCGACTATCAGGCCATGCACCAGATGCGACTACCCGAAGTGGAGGAAGCCCTTGCTGCCTTCCGCAGCACGGCCGACCGCGAGGAACAGCAGGAGCAGATGACCGCAATCCACATTGCCGTCGCCGAGAACCTGCCGGTCATCGGCCTCTTCGCCAACCCGACCTGGTACGAGTACTCGACCCGTCGCTTCGAGGGCTGGGTGACCGAAGAGAACCCATATGTCCGTCCGGTGGTGTTCGAAGGCACGAGGGAGCGCGTGATCCACGCCCTGAGCCTCAAGCCGATCGAGCGCGAGTAGTCCGAGTAAGCGGCATGCGCATCCCGCCCCATGAGGGGAGGGCCGAGGGTGAGGGTCATCAGTGGACCACTGCGCGACCCGCCACCCCAGCCCTCCCCCTCGAGGGGGAGGGAGCACGAACCGCTCGCTCGATACCCGATAGGCAGGTTCGACCCGCACCGGCCGACGCTGCCCCAGCCGCGGCGGGGTCGTACTCCCCGGCTCCGCCCGGCCACCATCGAGGAATGGACGGATGACCTATCTGCTGCGGCGCCTCGCCTTTTACCTGGCCGCCTTCTTTGTGGCGGTGACGCTCAATTTCCTTATCCCGCGCATCATGCCGGGCGACCCATCGGCGCGCATCATCGCCTCGTTCCAGGGGCGCCTCAACGAAGCGCAGGTGGAGGCCATCCGCGCCTCCTACGGCACGTCGGGGTCCCTGTGGGAGCAGTATATCGGCTACGTCGGCCAGGTACTGCGGATGGACTTCGGCATCTCCACCGTGCAGTTCCCCGAGCCCACCTCGTCGCTGCTGTTTTACGGCGCGACCTGGACGCTGGTGCTGGTGGGGATCTCCATCACCCTCGCCTTCCTCATCGGCACCATGATGGGCATTCACGCGGCGTGGAACCGCGGCGGCTTTTTCGACACCGCCTTTACCCCCATCAACGTCATGCTCAACGCCTTCACTCCGGCAGTGGTGGCGCTGCTGCTGTTTTACGCCTTTTCGCTGCAGTTGCAGTGGTTTCCGCTGGGCCGGGCGCATTCCACCGGGCTGGCGCCCGCCTGGGACCTCACCTTCATCGGCAACGTGCTCTATCACGCCACGCTCCCGGTACTCTCGATCCTGATCGTCAGTTTCGGCAGCTGGCACTTGGGCATGCGTAACGTCATGATTAACCTCCTCAATGAGGATTTCGTGATCCTGGCGCGGGCCAAGGGACTGAGCGACCGGCGCGTCCGCTACCGTTATGTCGCGCGAAACGCCATCCTGCCCCAGATCACCTCGCTGGCGCTGTCGATCGGTTTCCTGCTGGGTGGCGCGCTGGTGACCGAGCAGGTGTTCAACTATCCGGGCCTCGGCAAGTTCACCGTCACCGCCATCGAGAGCCGCGACTATTCCTTTATCCAGGCGCAGCTGCTGCTCCTCACCATGTCGGTGCTGGTGGCCAATCTCCTGTCCGACATCGCCAATGTCATACTCGATCCACGCTTGCGAAAGGGCTGATCCATGGCTGACATCACCCATACCCCGCCCGTGACGCTGTTGGATCGCCTTGACGAGGCCGCCGTGGCCAGTGCCGCGCCCAGCCAGGCCGAGCTGATGCGCGAGTTGCGCATCAAGACGCGACCCGGCTGGACCAGCCGGCTGCCGCCGTCGCTCGCCGCCTTTCTGACCAATGGCAAGGGCATGACGGGCGTCATCGTGCTTCTCGCCATCGTGCTGTTCTCGCTCCTGGGGCCCATGTTCTCCGAATACAACCCGCAGCGCCGGGCCGGAAAACCCCATGTGGCACCCAGCTACGAGCACGTGATGGGCACCACCCGCATGGGCAAGGACGTCTATACCCAGCTCGCGCATGGCGGCCGCATGAGCCTGGCCGTCGGCTTCGGAGCAGGTCTCGCCGCGGCGCTGATCGGGCTGGGAGTGGGCATTTCGGCCGGCTACTTCGGCGGCCGGGTGGACGACGTGCTGACCTTCCTGGTCAACGTGGTGCTGGTGTTGCCGGGGCTGCCGCTCATCATCGTCATAGCCAGTCTCGTGGACAGTGCAGGGCCGCTTGTCATCGGCATCGTGCTGGCGCTGACCGGCTGGGGCTGGTCGGCGCGCACCATTCGTACCCAGACCCTGTCGCTACGGACGCGGGAATTCATCCTCGCTGCCGAACTGATGGGCGAAAAGAAGTGGCGCATCATCTTCAAGGAAATCTTTCCCAACATGCTGAGCTTTTTCATGGGCGGGCTGGTGCTGGGCACCATCGCCGCAATCCTCGCCGAGGCGGCGCTGAGCTTTATCGGCTTGGGCGACCCAAATGCCGTCACCTGGGGCACCATGCTCTATTGGGCGCAGAACAACATGGCGCTGCAGGTGGGCGCCTGGTGGGAAATCTGGCCGCCTGCCATCGCAATCATGTTGACCGGGGCGGCGCTGGTGATGATCAACTTCGCGGTCGACGAGATCACCAATCCGCAGCTCAAGGCATCGCGCAGGATCGGCCGCATCAAGCGGTTCCTCGGCCGCCGCGGGAGGAGCGCCGATGTCTTCTGATCGGGTGCTGCTGGAGGTTCGTAACCTCACCGTCGACTATGTGGGCGAGCACTCGGTCGCCCGCGCCGTCAACGGCATCGACTTCGATATCCGGGAAGGCGAAGCCTTCGGGCTCGCCGGGGAGAGCGGCTGCGGCAAGTCCACCGTTGCCTTCGCGATCGCGCGACTGACGCGACTGCCGGGGCTGGTCTCCGGCGGTCAGGTGCGCATGGGTGGCGAGGACGTGCTGAAGTTCGACAAGGCGCGCCTCAGGGCCTACCGCTGGCGCGAGGTCA
>JACYYJ010116593.1_pt2 | contig 11839 bp, 9 predicted proteins | sample 8236861 | NCBI WGS metagenome assembly JACYYJ01 (sample SAMN14103086, study PRJNA606662) | landfill metagenome | isolation source: landfill solid waste | place: India:New Delhi, Okhla landfill site | collected 2017-11-05
TCGGCGGCGGCCACCGACGACAGCGGGGACAGGCGGGAGCCTTCCTCGCCGGGCACGGCGGGGGTGTTCTTCTTGGCCGCCTCGGTGATGGAGGAGACGAAGTCGTCGTAGATGTCGTCCATGACGATCATCCGCTTGGGCGAGTTGCAGGCCTGGCCGGTGTTGCCCATGCGGGTGTTGAAGAAGGTCTTCGCGGACTTCTGGACATCGTCGGTGTCGAGGAGGATATAGGGGTCGGATCCGCCGAGCTCGAGCACGACCTTCTTGAGGTTCTTTCCGGCTTCGGCAGCGACGGCGGCACCGGCACGCTCGGATCCGGTCAGGGACACACCGTGGTTGCGCGGGTCGGGCAGGATGATGTCGGCGACCTGCTCGTTGCTGGCGTAGATGTTGATGTAGGCGCCCGCGGGCAGACCTGCCTCGATGAAGATCTCTTCCATGATCTGCGCCGAGCGGGGGCACTGCGGAGCGTGCTTGAGCAGGATCGTGTTGCCCAGGGCCAGGTTCGGGGCGGCGAAACGGGCGACCTGGTAGTAGGGGAAGTTCCAGGGCATGATGCCCAGCAGCGAGCCGACGGGCTTGCGGCGGATCATGGCGGTCGCGTCCTTGGGTCCGCGCAGAGGTTCGTCGGCCATGAAGGCCTCGGCGTTGTCGGCGAAGTACCTGTAGATCATCGAGCTCAGCTGGACTTCGCCCTTGCCTTCGGGCACGGACTTGCCCATTTCGACCCTGATGACCTCGGCGAGCTCTTCGGCACGTTCGGCGTAGATCTCGGACACGCGGGTCAGCAGCGCAGCGCGCTCGGCCACCGTGGTCCGGCTCCACTCGTCGAATGTCGTCGCCGAACGATCGAGGGCCGCGAGGATCTCGGCATCGGTGGCGGTGGGGAATTCTTCGGCGACTTGGCCGGTCGCCGGGTCGGTCACGCGATACATGGTGGTCATGGCTGTCCTCTTTCACTTCGACGGGGTTGCGCGGCCACCGGTGGTGGGACCGCAGGTCCATCCCCCACGCTATGGCCGAAACCCGGCGGCGGCAACGGCGGTCTCACCTCCTGGGCGGATTCCCAGCCGACCCCGAGGCGGACGGCCCGGTCCGGCGGTGCGTTCACGGGCACCGCCGGGTCGGGTTCAGTCCGGTTTCGCGTCGCTGTCAGCGTCTGCCGAGGGTCCTCAGCCGGTGACGCCGGTGAGTTCGTTCGGTGCGTGCGGCAGCGTTTCCTCGGCCATCACCTCACCGGATTCGAGATCGACGATGTGGATCTTCTTCTCTCCCGGATCGCTGACATAGGCGACTTCGTCCTGGACGAAGAGCGTCGGGCGGGCCTTCTGCCATTCGACGGGTTCTTCCCATTCGTCGATGACCGGGTATTCCTCCGTCACCGAGGCGGTGGCGGGGTCGATGATTTTGAGGTTCCCGTCCGTGGTCAGGACGACGCCCTCCCCGTCGGGTCCGCGGCCCAGGGATCGGAAGCTGTAGGAGGCGTCGAGGTCGACGAGCGAGAGCTTGCCCGACTTCGTGTCGGTGACGCTCACCCGTTCGGGGCGTTCGAGTTCGGCGTCTTCGTCGACCTTGTAGTCGCCGAGGATGTACTGCGATTCGTCGCTGCCGGACTGGTTGCCGATGCGACCGAAGGAGTCGGGAGCGTCGATCTTCTCGAACTTCCCGTCCTTGTACAGAAGGATTCCGTCCTCGCAGCCGAGCGCGATGACCTCGTCCTTCGCAGCGGCTTCGCCGTGGACTCCGGGGCAATCGTCGCTGCTTGCGATCTCTTTGCCGGAGCTGTCGACGACCTTCGCACCCGAGCGTTCGTCCTCGGTTCCGACGGTGTGCAGCATCGAACCATCGGCGAGTTTCACGGCGACACCGTGGTGGGGTTCGTCGACCTCGGTTACCTGGGGCTTCGGGGCGCCGTCGGAGAAGTCCTCGGTGTCGAAGGTCTGGATCTTGCCGTCGCCGTCGCCGAAGAGCACGGTGGCCTCGCCGTGGTTGACGACGTGTCCGGGCAGTTCGGTGTCGAAGACGGTGTCGGTGAGCTGCGGGTCGGCGGCGTAGCTGTGGGTGTGGTCGCCGTGCGGCTGGGTCCAGACTCCGGCGTCGAAGAGGCGGAAGCCTTCGGCGACGGAGACCATGAGGTGGCGGCCGTCGCCGACGGGGTTGAGGCGGTTGAAGCCCTCAATCTTCGTGTCGTCGATGACCTCGAGCGTCGTCGCGTCGAGGGTGAGGATCCCTCCGTCGTAGGTAGTCACGATCCGCGGCTGGGCACCGGCGAGCTCCTGGGCGTGCCCTTTGTCGTCCTTGCTGTCTGCGGCGCCCGCGGTCTTCTCGTCCTTGCCGACCGCGTCGTAGTCGGTGGCGTCGTCGCCTGCCTGGCATCCGGTGAGCAGCAGCGCCGAGGCGACCACCGCCGATCCGAGCATCGTGTGGTGTCGTTTCATCATTCGCACTCTCTAGTTAGTGAGACTCGTTATCATTAGCAGGTCGATACTAACCCGATGCAGGATGGATATGCGAAATCAGATGACGATCGAGGTCGACGAGAAGCTCGGTGGCCCGAGGGGTCCGGATCGATCCGCCGAGGGCCGGGCCGGACTATGTCATGGGTCACTGTTACGGTAGTGCCATGCCCAGTGTGACTGAACTCGTGAAGCGCTACTACTCCACCGTCGATGCCGGAGATGCGGGCGCCACCTCGGCGCTGTTCGCCGCCGACGCCAGCTATGATCGGCCCGGCTATCCGACGATGGTCGGCCAGCAGATCACCGACTTCTACCACGGCGAACGCGTCATCGATTCCGGTGCGCATTCGCTGCAGGAGATCATCGTCGACGGCGACCGCGCATCCAGTCGCGGAGTCTTCAGCGGCCGGCTCAAGGACGGTTCGGAGACCTCGGTGGGATTCGCGGATTTCTTCCTCTTCGACACCGAGGGTCTCATCGCCGAACGCACCACGTACTTCTACCAAGCAGCGGTCTGAGCCTAGGCGGATGAGTCCTCGGCGGCCGAAATTCAGCGGGCCGACGGTTCAGCGGCTGAGACCCCGCTGTTGAGCCTCAGCGGACCGGCGATCCAAGGACTGACAATTCAGCGGCCCTGGCCGCGGGCGTCGAGCACCACCTTCTGGATCCGATCGCGGACGGCGGCGGCCTGCGGAGTCGGCGTCGGGCCATAGGCTTCTTCGACCTGCTCGAAGACGTCTTCCATGCCTGCGGGGTCGACGTCGACGGGCAGATCCTCGATGGCGGCGAAGGCCGGGCCGATATGGTCCATGAACCCGCGGATCCCGGCCTCTCCCCCGCCGAAGTGCATGCCTTCGAACTGACCGACGGCCGACCATCGCAGACCCAGCGAATTCTTCATCACGGTGTCGAGGTCTGCGGCGGTGACGACTCCGTTCTGCACGAGCGAGATCGCTTCTTTCATCAGCGCATTCTGCAGCCGATTTCCGACGAACCCGCGGATCTCACGTCCCAGCACCACCGGTTCGCGGCCGCAGCTGCGGTAGAACTCGACCGTGGCGTCCACGGTCTCGGTAGAGGTCTGCGGTGATGGCACGACTTCGACGAGCGGCATGAGATGCGGTGGATTGAATGGATGGCCGACGATGACGCGGGAGGCCTCGGACTCCGGCAGCGCGGCCGCGATCGATGAGGCCGGGATCGTCGACGATGAGGTTGCGAACACGGTCTCGGTTGGAGCCGCCTCGGCGATCTGGGAGAACAGCACCGGCTTCGATTCGGGATCCTCGGGACCGGATTCCTGGACGAAGACGACACCGGCGACGGCGGCCTCGACGGTCTCGGCGATTTCGACGGTGCCGACCTGCGAGGCCAGCTCATTCCGGGCGGAAGCGTCGGCGGTGACGTCGGCCTGGAGCTCGGCGACCACCTCGGCGAGGTCGGAACGCGGGTCGAAGACCCGCACCGTGTACCCGCTGCGGGCGAAGAGATAGGCGAACGACCGGCCGATGGTTCCGGCGCCGATGACGGCGACTGTTGAGCTCATGCGTCCAGGCTATACCCGGCCCATCCCGGCCGGCGGCGGAGTTCACTCAAGCGTGCGGGGACGTTCACTCACGCGCGTGTCGGCCGCGTCTCAGCATGCACTGGCCCGTTCGCCGTAGTCGAATCGTTGCCCTGGACCTCCCGCCGTGGCCGGGATCGGGTGGCACAATGTCACCATGAGCGCGAACCCAGAACTGAGAACAGTGGACTCGGAGATCCTCGCCCTGGCGGAGGACGAATACGCCGCCGCTGCGGAGACCGCGCGCATCGACGTGCGCGAGATCCACACCGCCGACGAGGCGGCCAGGGCCTCGATGCTGCTCGACGAAGTCTGGAACGTCGACGAGACCGGCACGAACGTGTTCGAACCCAGCCTCATCATCGCCTTCGCCCACGCCGGCAACTATGTCTCGGCCGCGTACAGCGTCGACGAACCCGACGAGATGATCGGTGTGACCATCGGCTTCTTCGGCCAGCCTCTGGGCACGGTCATGCACTCGCATATCGCCGGCGTCCGCCACCAGATCATCGGCCGCGGCGCCGGATCCGCGATGAAGCTGCACCAGCGCCTGTGGTGCCTCAACCTCGGCATCACCGAGATGACCTGGACCTTCGACCCCCTCATCGCACGCAACGCGTACTTCAACTTCCAACGCCTGGGCGTCGGCATGGTCGAATACCTCGAGGACTTCTACGGTCAGATGCGCGACGGAGTGAACTCCGGCCAGGCCAGCGACCGGATGATGGTGTCCTGGCCGCTCGACCGTCCGGCACGGGCCTCGGTCGTCGATCCCGGATCGGCCTTCCCCTGCCTGCGCGCCGATGATGACGGCGAGCCGCTGCTGAGCGAAGTGCCGAAGGAGACCGAATTCGTCTCACTCGACTTCCCCTCCGACATCGAGGACCTGCGCGGCCAGGATGCCGACCTCGCCAGCCGCTGGCGACTGGCGCTGCGCACCGCGCTGACCGGCCTCGTCGGCGACGGTTGGGTCGTCGACACCTGCCTCAAGGGCGGCACCTATCTCCTCCACCACCCCTGAGGCCCGTTCACCTCTGCGTCACCTGATTCGTGTTCACTGATCCGATGACCACTGCACCTGCCCGCACCGCCGAGGTGGCCGGATCGTTCCTTCGCCTGGGCCTGACGTCGTTCGGCGGCCCCGTCGCCCACCTCGGGTACTTCCGCGAGACCTTCGTCGGCCGCCGCTCCTGGCTGGACGACCGCGAATACGCCGACCTCGTGGCCCTGTGCCAGATGTTGCCCGGCCCCGCGTCGAGTCAGGTCGGCATGGGACTCGGGCTGCGCCGAGCAGGTCTGCCTGGGCTCGCCGCCGCGTGGGTGACCTTCACTCTGCCGTCGGCGATTCTGCTCACCCTCTTCGCGCTCGGGCTCTCGGCCTTCGGCGAGCTCGGCGACGCCGGATGGCTGCTCGGACTCAAGGCCGCCGCAGTGGCCGTCGTCGCCGGTGCCGTGCAGTCGATGGCGAAATCGCTGACCCCGGATGCCCGGCGCGCGAGCATCGCCGGTCTCGCCATCGTCCTCATGCTCGTCATCCCGAACTCGATCGTGCCGACGGCGCTCGTCCAGGTCGCCGCGATCGTCCTCGGCGGAGTGCTCGGTCTGGTCTGGCTGAAACGGCCCCACAGAGGGGCGAAGAATCGGGAAACCCCCGCCGAGACCCGCGTTGCCTCGCGTGGCGCCAGGCGACTTGGCATCTCCGCCCTCATCGCCTTCGTCGCGCTGCTCGTCGGACTGCCCGCGCTCACCGCAGTGACCGGGGACGCGACGATTCGCCTCATCGACATCTTCTATCGGGCCGGGGCGCTGGTCTTCGGCGGCGGTCATGTCGTCCTGCCGCTGCTCGAGGCCGAGCTCGTGCCCACAGGGCTCGTCGACCACGACACGTTCCTCGCCGGCTACGGCGCCGCTCAGGCCGTGCCCGGTCCGCTGTTCACCTTCGCGGCGTTCCTCGGAGCGTCGATGACGACGGGACCCAGCGGCATCCTCGGCGCCGGCATCGCACTGCTCGCGATCTTCCTTCCCGCCGGTCTGCTGGTGATCGGGATCCTGCCGTTCTGGGAACGGCTGCGCTCCTGGGAACCGGCGACGGCGGCACTGACCGGAGTCAATGCCGCCGTCGTAGGGCTGTTGGGGGCCGCGCTCTACGACCCCGTCTTCATCGAGGGGATCACGTCGCCTGCGACCCTGGCGCTGGCCGTCGCCGCCTTCATCGCCGGGACCATGTGGAAGGTCCCGGCGTGGGCGACGGTCATCGGCGCCGGGCTGCTCGGCTGGCTGCTGCTGTGAACCGGACGGTTCACGTGGCAGCGATGACCGTGGTCAGGACACCTGCCGGTTCATGCGGCCTTGACGACCGAGATCAGGACTCTTCCCAGTCCTTGCGCAGTCGCTTCTTGTCGAGCTTGCCCACCGAGGTGCGCGGCATCTCGTCGACGACCTTGACCTCATCGGGCATCTGCCACTTGGCGAAACGAGAACTCAGGGTCTCGACGATCGACTCACGGGTCACCTCGGCGCCGGGGTTGGCGACGACGTAGGCGACGGGCCGCTCATCCCATTTCTCGTCGGGGACGCCGATGACGGCGGCCTCGCTGACGTCGGGGTTGTCGAGGATCGCGTTCTCCATGTCGATCGACGAGATCCACTCGCCTCCGGACTTGATGACGTCCTTGAGCCGGTCGGTGATCTTGAGGTAGCCGTGTTCGTCGATGGTGCCGACGTCGCCCGACCGCCACCAGCCGTCGAGGAACCGGTCGGCGTTGTCGGGCAGCTGGAAGTAGGATTCGGTGATCCACGGGCCGCGCATGACCAGCTCGCCCATGGACTTTCCGTCGCGCGGAAGCTCATTGCCCTCCGGATCGACGGTCTTCAGTTCGACACCGATGATGGGCAGACCCTGTGAGCGCTTGAGATCCCACTTCTCTTCCGCGTCGAGGTCGAGACCGGGTCGGATCTTCCAGTTCGTCGTCGCCAGCGGGGTGGTTTCGGTGGCCCCGTAGCCGTGGATGACGTCGGCCCCGGTGAGCTCCTTGAACCCGCGCATCATCGACAGCGGCGGCTCCGAGGATCCGGAGACCAACCGGACGCCGGAGAGATCCGGAGCCTGCGGCATCTTCTTCATCATCTGCAGCATCGGCCCGAAGATGGCAGGGGCGCCGTTGGCCAATGTGACCTTCTCCTCGACGAAGGCCTGGGCGATGGCGCCGAACTCCTCGGCGGCGAACTTGCCCGGCAGGACGAGTTTGGCACCGGCGGCCACAGCGTTCTGCGGGAAGCCCCACGACAGCACATGGAACATCGGGGTGATGGGCATGACGCAGTCGTCGAAGTTCGCGTGCAGTGCGGCAAGACCGCCCATGGTGTGCAGGTAGATCGAGCGGTGCGAGTAGTACACGCCCTTGGGTCGGCCGGTGGTGCCGGTGGTGTATCCGGCGTAGGCGGCGGTCTTCTCGTCGACGACGGGCCAGTCGAAGGTCTCGGATTTGTCGGCGATGAGGTCTTCGTAGGACACGACGTTGGTCAGGCTCGTCTCGATCTCCGCGATCGGCTTGTCGGTCATGACGACCCAGCCCTTGACGTCGAGCTTCGGCGCCAGCGATTCGGCGACCTGCAGCAGGGATTCGTCGACGAAGATCCAGTCCGACTTCGAGTGGCTGACGACATAGGCGAGGTCTTCGGGAGCCAGGCGCAGGTTGAGCTGGAGCATGGTCGCGGCCACACCGGGGACAGCGAAGTAGAGCTCGAGGTGGCGGCGGGAGTTCCAGTCGAGGACTCCGACCATGGAGCCGGCGCCGACGCCGAGGTCGGCGAGACCCTGCGCGAGCTGAGCCATCCGCTTGAACTCGTCGGCGTAGTTCGACCGGCCCCAGGAACCGTCCGAACGGCGGTAGACGACTTCGACATCGCCGAAGACGGTGGCAGCGTGCCGGATGAGGGTGGTGGTGTTGAGCTGGTAGCTGTCGCCCAGGGTGGACGGAATTCCTGTCAGCATGAGACTCCTTCGTTCGTGCTACGGTCCCTCCTCGCCGCTGTGGCCGCGGCGGGAGAAGTATCGTGATCGCCGGTTTCGTGGTGGGCGATCGTCACCATCACATCAGCTCCGCAGGTGGCGCGGATGCAGTCGCATCGATTCGTGGTCAAACAGTTATGAACCAGTCCGCGGTCGGGCGGTGGTGGACCTGCCCGTGGCCTGGCGGTCATGAGCCGGTCCGTCCGTGCCATCCCGCGATCATTCCCCGGTGAACCCGGGTGCCCTCTTCTCGAGGAAGGCCGCGACTCCCTCGGCGAAGTCCTTGCTCGCCCGCAGCGCATCCTGGCCTTCGACCTCGCGGCCGAAGGACGAGTCGATTTCAGCCAGGCTGGCCCGATTGATCGCTCGCTTCGAGGCGGTCAGGGCGCGAGTCGGACCCTGCGCGAAGACCGCGGCGACTTCCTCGGCCCGTGCCAGGTGGCTTCCGGCCGGAACGACTTCGCTGGCCAGCCCCCAGTCGAGAGCATCGGCGGCCTGCAGCTTCTCTCCCGTCAGCGCCATGCGCAGGGCCCGGTGACGCCCCGCCGAGGCTGCGACCAGCGCAGTCGACCCACCGTCGGGCATGAGACCGATCTTCGTGAAGGGAAGCATGAGATAGGACTTCTCGCTCATCACCAGATAGTCGCAGGCCAACGCGAGCGAACAGCCGATGCCGGCGGCCGGTCCGGACACTGCCGCGATCGTGGGGATAGGCAGGTCGAGGATCGAGGCGATGATCCTATTCGCACCGTCGAGGTCGATGCCGTCTTGTCGTTCCAGCCCTCCCTGCAGATCCGCCCCGGAGCTGAAGGACCGCTCATTGCCGGTGAGGATGAGGGCTCGGGAGTTCGCTGCCGCCTCGGTGACGGCCGTGCCGATGGTCTCGAACGTCGACTCGTTGAGCGCGTTGAGGCTCTCCGGACGATTGATGGTCACGGTCGTGACATCGCCGCTGACTTCGGTGAGAACACTGGTGGACAATGCGACTCCTTCGTACGAATCCGATGATCCGAGTAGCTTTCGGGGCGACTGCTTCCGTCCGTCGGGGAGGAGTGCGGAAGCATCTACCGCCACTTTAACGTACGTTAAGTTGATCTGCGTCTCATAAGCGAGGCGGATTGCTCGCTGCCGAGAAACGTGCTCAGCGTCGAGAAACGGGTTGTGGCAAAGCTGCTTCACCGAAGAACGGGTTGAGCGTCGAGAAACGTGGGCGCACCCGCGTGCCTCGACGTTTGACCCGTTTTTCGGCAGAATGCGACGAGCGTCAGGCCAACGTTGCCTCGAGCTGGGCGGCGGTGAGGTCCCGATCGGCGAAGACCAGTCGCACGGCAGTCGGGTCGGGGTTGCCGGCATCGGGTGCCCGGTGGACGAGCTCGAGTCCGAGCCTGCGGGCGACCACGGCCGAGGCGGCGTTGGCCTCGAGCAGATACGCCACCACCGGCAGTGCGGGGTCCACGGCACCCGCGGCTGCGATCGCATCTCGCGAGACCGCGGTAGCCAGCCCCTGGCCCTGTGCTTCGGGTCGGAACCGGTAGCCGAGGTTCCAGAACGCTCCGGGTGTGCGGCGGGAGGCGCCGGGGCCTGCGACTCCGCGCAGCGAGCAGCCGCAATAGCCGAGGATCTCCCCACCCGGAACCCGTCTGACCATCCACGGCCCGATTCCGTCGAGCTCCCACTGCGAGGCCAATCGGACGAGGATCGCTACGGCGTCTTCCCCATCGGTCAGGCGCCCGCTGGGCAGGTGCGTCCAGACCCGCGGGTCGGAGTCGATGGTGAAGAACTGATCACGGTCGTCCGTGCTGGGCCGGTCGAGCACGTAATCGGGCGCCTGCCCCATCAGGCCAGGGCCGCCTCGAGGTCGGCCCACAGGTCCTCGAGGTTCTCGATGCCCACGCTCAGACGGATGAGCCCCTCGGGCACGGTCGCCGGTTCCGCGGGGTGCCGGCGGCGACGTTCGATGAGGGATTCCACCCCGCCCAGGGACGTCGCCGGCGTCCACAGTCGGACCGCCTCGGCGATGGCGGTGGCCTTCTCCGCGGAGTCGACGGTGAAGGAGATGATCGCTCCGAACCCGTTCATCTGCGCGGCTGCACGAGCATGGCCGGGATCACCTGGCAGACCCGGGTAGCGGGTTTCGACGACGGTGGGGTGGGCGGCCAGGCGTTCGGCGATGGCGTGTGCGTTGGCCTGCGCGCGGTCGAGGCGCACGGCCAGGGTGCGCAGTCCACGCAGGGCCAGCCAGACCTCGAAGGGTCCGGCGATGCCACCGCGCATGGATCGTTCCGTATGCAGGTCCTCGCGCAGTGCGGTGCTGCCGGTGACGACCGCGCCGAGGACGACGTCGGAGTGCCCGGCCAGGTATTTCGTCACCGAGTGCACGACGATATCGGCGCCCAGATCGAGCGGCGTCTGCAGCAGCGGGGTGGCGAAGGTGTTGTCGACGGAGACGAGGAACCCGCGGTCCTTGGCGGCGGTGGTCAGCGCGGGAACGTCGGCGACCTCGAGCATAGGGTTCGTCGGCGATTCGATCCACAGCATTCCCGGGGATCCGGCTTCGCCGGCACTCGCCGAGGCGGCCGCCCCGTCCGCTGCCACCTGACCCGGCGACGCGTGCCCCGCTTCGTCGAGGGCGGCGATGACCGCCTCGGTGTCGGAGATGTCGACGGTGACGATGTCGAAGTTCTGACGCCCAGCGATCTGCTCCGCGGAGGCGAGCGCCCCCTGATAGCTGTGGGTCGGGATGATCAGCGTGCCGCCGGCGGGCACGAGGCTGACCACCGCCGAGATCGCCGCCAGGCCGGAGCCGAAGACCAGCCCGGGCAGGCTCGCATGTTCGAGCTGACCGAGCGCCTCTTCGAACGGCGTCCACGCGGGAGTGTCGAAGCGAGCATAGGCATAGGGCGAGGCGGTGATGTCGCCGGCGCTGACGAAGGTCGAGGACAGATCGATCGGCGGGTTCACCGCGGCACCGTCGGCGCGCTGCGGGCGTCCGGTTTCGACGACGAGAGTGTCCGGGGCGAAATCCGACGAAGCGGCGGGCTCGGACGAAGCGGCGGATGAGGTGGAGGGCTCAGGCTGTGTCATGTCCCCAATATATGCCCCACTCCATCACACGAATTCGGCAGTCGCATGACGAGAATGTTTCGGGAGTCCGCAGAGGTGCGTGCCGATTCCTCCGCTTCTCGCTGTNNCCGAATTCTCTGGTCGTCCGAACCTTCTACTCGACGCTGTCGACCATGTGCTCGAGCAGCAGTCGCGCTCCGGGTGACGGCCGTCTGCTGCCCGACCACACTGCATGGAGTTCGCGGGCGAGATCGACGTCGTCGGCCACCGGCAGCGGCACCAGACGTCCGGCCCGGAAGTCATCGCGCAGAGCGAGTTCCGACAAGACCGCCGGGGCCACAGAGGTGGCTGCGGCGATGCGCAGGGCAGAGTTCGATCCGTACTCCCCCGCCACGCGGACTCCTCCCACACCGAGCAGTGCCGCGTCGATGGCCTCCCTGGTGCCCGAGCCGATCTCACGCACGAGCAGCGGCACCTGCGCCAGATCCTCGGCGGTGATCGGCTTCGTCCAGGCGTGGGCGAAGTCCGGGCCGCAGGCGATCATGAGTCGGTCACGGCCGACCACCTCGGCGTTGAGGTCCTTCGGAAGGGACACGGATTCGATGAGTCCGAGGTCGCAGGTCTGCCGGCGCACCCGGTCGAAGACGGTCGCGGAGTTCTCCACCGACAGTCCGATGTAGATTGTCTGGTGTGAGGAGCGGAATGTCGTGATGTGGTGAGGCAAGAGGTATTCGGCGACCG
>JACYYJ010050458.1_pt2 | contig 11821 bp, 14 predicted proteins | sample 8236861 | NCBI WGS metagenome assembly JACYYJ01 (sample SAMN14103086, study PRJNA606662) | landfill metagenome | isolation source: landfill solid waste | place: India:New Delhi, Okhla landfill site | collected 2017-11-05
GGATGAAAATTTATCAAAATATGACAGAGTTAATTGGTCAAACACCAATGGTAAAGCTTAATAAAATGGTTCCAGATAATATAGCAGAAGTATATGTTAAATTAGAGATGTTTAACCCATCAAGAAGTGTAAAGGACCGTGCCGCATACAACATGATAGTAGAAGCAGAAAAAGCGGGATTATTATCTGAAAATGCTACGATCATTGAGCCAACAAGCGGCAACACAGGTATTGGTCTAGCGATGACAGCAGCAGCAAAAGGATATCAGGCAATACTCGTTATGCCTGATAATATGACGAAAGAAAGAATAAACATTCTCAAAGCATTTGGTGCTCAGGTAGTTCTAACGCCTAGTGAAGAGAAAATGCCTGGTGCCATTAAGAGAGCAAAAGAATTATTAGAGCAAATTCCTAATAGCTTTATGCCACAACAATTTGAAAATCATGCCAATCCTGATATCCATCGAAAGACTACCGCTTTAGAAATCCTCGACCAAATGGAGGGCCAGTTTGACGGTTTTGTTGCTACTGCAGGAACAGGTGGCACGATCACCGGAACAGGGGAAACCTTGAAGGAAAAACTACCGAATATACATGTAGCTGTAGCTGAGCCCAAAGGTTCACCTGTATTATCCGGAGGAAAACCAGGAAAACATAAATTAGTCGGAACAAGTCCAGGATTTATACCAGAAATATTGAATACTTCTGTTTATGATGAGATTATTCAAGTTAGTGACGAAGATGCATTACAAACCTTTAAGAAGCTAGCAAAAGAAGAGGGGATATTTGTAGGACCATCTGCAGGAGCTGCTGTATTCGCTGCGATGCAAGTAGCTCAAAAATTAGGGAAAGGTAAAAAAGTCGTCTGTATCGCCCCAGACACTGGTGAAAGATACTTAAGTATGAATTTAATATAAGGATTCGTAGTACAGACAAAGTAGTCTGTACTATTTTTTTAGCAATTCTTTATAGGCCATAGAGCACATTTCTTTTCAGACATTCTATTAGTTTTCCTTATACAACCTTTTCTCATTATTAAAAGTCAACTAGTAATAGAAGAAAAATTGGAGAAATGTACTATTTATCCTGCTCATGCATAAAATAGGAATTAGCAAATGGAAAAATTAGGGGATGGGATATTTTACATTTCTTCTTTGGTGGAAAGGTTGTGAATAATTTGGAGAAAGAAGCATTAGGTTTTTCAATCCTTATAGGTATTCTCCTCCTATTCATATTATATGTTTACATCCAGAGCTGGAGAAGTTTCCGTAATAAAGAGGATAACCGATTCAATGAAAACCTCTATCAATATCGAAAAACACTTTATTTTTTATTTGTATTATGTCTAGGAATTCTATGGATCGTTCAAATTCTATCAATTAAAGATTGGCAGACACTATTAATCCTTGCTGTAATAGTTGTTTTTATCGATATATCGGTATTTTCTACACCTACCATTAAAAAAATCTGGAGAACAGAATTTCAAGCCTTCGACCCATTAAAAAGCTATATACAAGAAAATAGTTTGTTAGAAGAAAGACAGAAGGATAAGTTAAATTATTTTTCGCAATTGATTCAAATTGCTCCTTTAATCAAATCAGATATTGACAGTAGAGACTTAGAATTCTCAGAAGCATTAAGCATCTTTTTGAGCTATTATGCGGAAGCCTTTGGTCTACGTATTCATTTATATCAAGTGGAAGCAAATCGACAAAACGAAGAGCAGCCATATGAAACGATTGACCTGTTTATTGAAACCATACAAATCATTAAACAAACTCATACATTAGATTGGAGTACCATGCCAGATAACCTAGTGAAACCTGATGAAACCGCTTCAAGTGAAACGATAGTTATTGAAACCTTATGGAATGGGGATATTGTGGCATTAGATCGAGAAGAGAAGCATGGGAAAGGAATGGCTCACCTATGTCCGGTATTTGTTGGTGAGGATGAGATATTTCTTCTATTTATCGAGGAGCATCATCAAAGAGTGTATGAAATGGACGCCTTGTTTTTAACGAATCTAGCTTGTTTGTTTTGTTTTTTTGAAAAACAAAATGAATAAAGAGGTAATATTTGATGTGATTCCTCCGTAAAATGATGAAGAGTATTTTAAAACGAGAAAATAAACAGTGGCGGAGGAGGAATTTTGTGATTCAGACAGTAATGGAATTTAGGCCCCAAAAAAATCAAGAAAAGGAACAAATAACACAGAAATCGAATACATTATTACCAACACCAATACGTGATATTTTACATCATAGAAAATCACCGATTACAAAATTATCAGAGTCATCTAAGACTAGGTATACGAAAGATTTGGAAGAATTAAGGAAAAAGGCTTTAAAGCAATTGTAATCTGAGTGCCTTGCTTCCATAGATGACTTTATGAATATGAATTAAATGGTAGGTGATGGATGAGGAGAGATGGTAATTAATGTCAGAAGAAAAGAAAAAAGGCCCCTATCTCATCAAAACAAGTAATATCCAGAAAGTTACTCAATGGAAAGGGAAGTCTCGTGAGGAGAAAAGACATCAGGATATGTTAAGTAAAATAAAAAAACTACAAAAGAACAATCAATCTTTTTCTTAGGCTATAGGTTTATTGATTAGGCAATTATATTTTATTCTTTAAAAAGTAGGTCTCTATCTCCGGCTATTATAAAGCTAGCTAAATAGAGATCTATTTTATTTTTTATGGTGATAATAAAGCTACGACTATCACCAATTGGGTGATAGTCGTTGGATAGTTAGGCATTAATACTGGAAGATTAACCTATCAACATTCAGTAAGCAGATGTAGAATAGAGGGTATCCAGACGAAGACATCGTGATTACTACCAAGGTAGCGCTTCAGATTAATACGGGCCATAAGGTCCATACGGGCCATATGGTGGATAAGGTGTTGGTCCATAATATGGCGGATATGGTGGATATGCATAAGGATATGGTCTTGGCGGGCCATCAATTAATTCTCCACCTAAAAAGCCCAATCCAAAGCCTAATAATCCAGCACCTAACGGTCCAAACCCTGGTCCTGGTCCAAAAAATCGTTGATCATGTTCAGGATAGTGATAACCTTGATGAAGAGGTTCTTGAAATCCATGTGGATGCATGATGGATGCTCCTTTCCTAAGCAATTATCGTACTGATAGTAGCCTATGCTTAAAGGAGAAATGTGAAAGGGATATTCACCCAGATTTTAAGAAAATTTTAGGCTATTTCCTAAAATTACTTTTCCATGTAAAATAGAACAAGTAGAGTATACAAATCAAAATATGATTGTCGATTACGTTTATAAGCAGATGTTTTTCGGTGATTTATGGTTGATATGCATGCGTTAAATTAGAAAGGATGAGATTGATGTTTCTGAAAACAAAAGAAGAAATCAATTGGAAAGATGATTCATTACATGAAGATTGTCCAAGCTTAACACCATATTTCTTAAAAGACAAACGAAAGGCTCCAATTATTGTAGTTATTCCTGGAGGTGGGTATGGACATCGTGCTTATCATGAAGGGGTGCCGGTAGCTGAATGGTTAAATAAAAACGGCTATCACGCCTATGTTTTACGGTATAATGTAGCCCCTATAAAAGATCAAGAAGTCATCTATAAGTCCAAATATGCGATCCAATATGCACGTTACTATGCGGAATCGAAAGGAATCAAAGGGCAAAAGTTAGGAGTTCTAGGCTTTTCTGCAGGAGGACATTTAGCCGCAATGATAAGTAATGACTTTGATGAGGCAAAAGAAGATAGTAATGATCCAGTTTTACGATATACATCAAGACCTGATTTTCATCTACTCTGCTATCCAGTTATTTCGATGGGGGATTATACACATGAAGGAAGTAAGAATAATCTATTAGGAGAAAATCCTGAGGAAGCATTAGTACTTAATCACTCTTGTGAAAGGTTGGTAACCTCTCAAACCTCACCAGCGTTTATTTGGTCTACTGCAAATGATCAAGCAGTTCCAGTGATGAACAGTTTATTATATGCGCAAGCACTCCAAGAGCATCAGATAGAATATGATCTACATATTTATCAAGATGGAAGACATGGCCTTGGTTTAGCGGATGATCAATTCCATACAATAAATTGGAAAGAAGAATGTATTAGTTGGCTTGATACATACATAAAACCATCATAAATAGTCAACAGGAAGGAGTTATTTGCATGACAAAAGTAAAAATGCTTGTCCAAACCACTTACAAAAACGAATTGCTGAGGGAAGGGAAAGTGTACGATATTCCTGATGACACAGCAAAACGTTGGATTATTAGTAAAATTGCACAAAAATATGAAGAGAAATAAGTTTCTAACAAGATGTTTGAATGAGCTTTCGCAATTGATGGCGGAAGCTTTCTTTTTGATCATTGCTTAGCTTCTTCGGACCTTTTGTTCGCAATCCTGCTTTTCTAGCTTTTGCTTTTAAATGTCTTTCTTCTAACATTTGGTCGATTTTTTTCTTGGAATATAGGAAGCCAATATGATGAATGACATAACAATTTTTTTCTAATCCTAAAGCAGCAAGACCATAATCTTGTGTTACTATGATATCCTTCGCTTTTGCCATGCCTATGATTCGGTAGTCCACTGCATCAGAACCTGTGTCAACATAGGTTACCTTAACAAAAGACGGATAGTCTTGGTGGCTGTAGTGGCTGTAGCTTCGAACTAAATGAACGGTTATATTCTTTCCTATTACTTCCTCTAATATTGTATCCACAACAGGGCATGCATCTGCATCCACGTAAATTTCCATATGAACCTTCCTCTCCATAAATTGATTTTAAGAATAGTATAGCAATTTTGTAGTGGTTATAGTATTATTTTCTTATTATAAGTGGAAAGTCAGGGTATAGGATGAACGATTATTTAGAAAAACAACAAGAAAATATGCTTTATTTACTAGAACAATTGGTCAATATAGATAGTGGGACTTCTGACAAAGCAGGGGTGGATAGGATAGGGGCATTAATGGCAACATTATATCGAGCCTTAGGGCTAAAGGTTAATGTATTTCCGGAAGCTGATTATGGAAATCATTTAGTTGTAAGGGCTTCCCAACAACATAAACCAACTATCCTAATTATTACACATATGGACACAGTTTTTGAAAAAGGAACGGCAAAATTGCGTCCATTTCTAGTGAAAGACAACCGTGCATATGGACCTGGTGTTATTGACATGAAAGCAAGTCTCGTTGCTGTCTATTTTGCAATGAAAGCTTTGAAGGAAATAAAAAGTAAGGCCTTCTATGATGTAGAAATTTTATTAACTAGTGATGAAGAAATTGGTTCAGTTACTTCGAAATCGTTGATTGAATCCCATGCCAAGGATAAAAAATTTGCTTTAGTGATGGAGCCAGCTCGAAAAAATGGTGCTATTGTGTCAGCTAGAAGAGGGAAAGCTCATTATACATTGGAGGTATTTGGGAAGGCAGCTCATTCTGGTATCGAACCAGAAAAAGGGAGAAGTGCGATAGAGGAGCTTGCTCATAAAATTATTCAATTACATGATATTACCGATGAAGAGAAAGGTATTCATGTCAATGTCGGGATCATTGAAGGAGGTAGCTCTGTTAATACTATATCTGACCATGCTTCTGCGGAGATTGATGTAAGATTTCGAAAACAGGAGCAAGCGGATCAAATTGAGCAGAAGATAGAAGACATTACCTCTCATGCAGATATTGAAGGAACAAAGGTACGATTAGAAGGGGAGATTAACCGTCCTCCAATGGAGAAAACGGCGAAAACCGAAAGTCTTCTTCGTATTATCCGCAAGGTAGGGGATGAGCTTCACATAAAGATAACAGACACCGAAACTGGTGGTGGTTCAGATGCTTCTTTTACTGCGGCGATCGGAATACCAACGGTTGATGGATTGGGACCAGTGGGTGGAAATGCACACCGTGAGGATGAATATTTAGAAATAGATTCATTCTTACCTAGAACAATCTTGTTAGCAGAAGTGATAAAACAATTACATCGAAAAATAAATCAAACGAAAAAGCCACAATCATGAATGATATGCTCCCCTTTAAGTAGACAGGTTAAAAATAAAAAATCTGTTACTTGAGGGGAGTATTTTTATGTCCAATAGATCCTTTATCCTACAAAATAATTCTTTTGCAGATAATGTAAATCCTGATGTAATGTATTCAATTCTTCTTCGTCTAAAGGTATGAGTGGAAGTCTTACGGAGCCAACATCCATTCCAAGCATGGCTAATGCTGATTTAACGGGTACGGGATTTGGTGCTTTAAACAATGCTTTCATGATCGGTAATAGCTCTTGATGTAGACGTGCTGCCTTCTTCGGGTTCCCTGTTTGATATTGTGTAATCATCTCCTTCATTTCATTCCCAATAATATGGGAGGAAACCGAGATAATTCCTCTTCCACCTATTGCAAGCATTGGTAGTGTTAGACTATCATCTCCACTATAAAGAGAAAAATCTTCAGATGTTTCATGAATGATTCTCGTCATGGCATCTAAATCACCACTAGCTTCTTTTACAGCTACTATGTTTTTGATTTTGGCTAATTCAATAATAGTTTCAGGTAATAGATTCACACTCGAACGTCCTGGAATGTTATATAACATAACTGGTAAGGTAGTTGCTTTAGCGATAGCTTCAAAGTGTGCATACATCCCAGCCTGTGATGGCTTGTTGTAATACGGAGTAACAAGCATTACGGCATCGACACCTAACATTTCGGCTTGTTTTGTTAACTCGATGGATGCTTGTGTATTATTCGAACCAGTACCTGCTATAACAGGAATCCGTTTATTCACAACTTTTACAGTAAATTGAAGGAGAGAAAGAATTTCGTCTTTGGATAATGTTGGTGATTCTCCTGTTGTACCAGCGACTACTAATCCTTCTGTTCCATTACTAATTAAATAATTAATTAAATGTTCTGCTTTGTTAAAATCAATTTGTCCGTTTTGATCAAATGGTGTGACCATTGCTGTTACGACACGTCCAAAATTCATTTTAGCCTTCACCTCTATTCATATTTTTAAAACAATTTCGCTACGTAAAATGAATAGAGCTTATCCCATCATCAAACCTTTTTGGAAAACTAATAACAGATCATTAAGTTTTCGCCTAATTACTATCAGGTTAGACAGCAAAAAATGCAACAATGAAAGGGTATCATTGTTGCACCGTTATTTGATAATGATGCGTGAGATAGCCCTCCATATAGCTTCTTCGACTATATGACAGCCCGACATTTCTTAAATGAAGGACCAGTGACTAAGATGATGCATTCCTAATCACTTCGGCAAATCCCCCTTTCTGTAATCATCACAGGCGACATCTCCTCCGATTACATACTAATGGTCATTGCACCTCTATTCTCAAACTATTCAATTGTTTTAAATGTTGGTTACTACTATAACAAAGTTTATCCATAGATGCAATAGATAAAAAGTTTAAAAGATGAATAGAAAATAATGGATTCTCTCTTAATGAAACAAATTTAAAGAATAGCTTGACAAACTGGAAAAATTTGATATAGTTATACACGAATTAAATAAAAACGCATTCCACTAGGGGTGTCTTTTAAAGACTGAGATTAAAGTTTTACTTTAAGACCCTTAGAACCTGATCTGGTTTATACCAGCGTAGGGAAGTGGTACGATATCCGTTATTTTCTGCAGGTATAACCACTATCCTTACGTATTTGGTAGGATAGTGGTTTTTGTGTTTCCTGGGAGGAGAAGAAAAATGAAATTTTCAGAAAAACTAAGAAAGGAAGTAGACCCTATTTGGCAGGAGAGCTTCCAGCATCCATTTGTCCAAGGAATTGGAGAGGGAACATTACCGGTAGAGAACTTTAAGTACTATGTCCTACAGGATGCTTATTATTTATCCCATTTTGCAAAAGTTCAAGCACTCGGTGCAGCTAAAGCAAATTCTTTTGAAACGACAAACCGAATGGCCGCACATGCCCAAAGCACTTATGAAGCAGAACATGCGTTACATGAATCATTTACAGAGATTTTAGGGATTACGGAGGAAGAGATCAAAGCATTTCAGCCTTCTCCAACTGCTTATGCCTACACCTCTCATTTATATCGAGCAGCATATGACGGGCATTTAGGGGATGTGATTGCAGCTATTCTACCGTGTTATTGGCTTTATTATGAGGTTGGAGAGGTTTTGAAGAATTGTACTCCAGATCATCCTGTTTATCAAAAATGGATTTCTACTTATGGCGGAGAGTGGTTCAAGCGGTCAGTGGAGGAACAAATTAATCGGTTAGATGAAATTGCTTTATCCGTTACAGATTCAGATCTAGAAAGAATGAAACAGCACTTTGTCATAAGTAGTCGTTATGAACTTATGTTCTGGGAGATGGCCTATCAACTTGAATCCTGGCAATCAATAGGAAGAAAAGAGGGAAAATATGTTTAAAAAGCTAACACTTACCGATATTCTTGTTACAGTTGTTATTGCATTAGTCTTCAGTGTCATATATAAAATCTGGGGACCCCTCTATAGCGCGGTTTCGGTTTTAGGCTTACATATCGATCAATTACTGTACGGAATGTGGTTTATGGCGGCAACCGTTGCATTTTTAATTATTCGTAAGCCTGGCGTCGCTTTGTTAGCAGAATTGGCTGCTGCACAAGGAGAATTCTTATTTGGTGGTCAATGGGGTATTTCATTATTATTATACGGCCTCGTTCAAGGTCTTGGTTGTGAAATAATATTCGCTATTTTCCGTTACCGAAGCTATCATATTTTGGTCATGTGCTTAGCTGCAGTTGGTGCGGCAATCGGCTCTTTATGGCTCGATATTTATTATGGGTATATCACGGAATTAGCTTTATGGAATCTGAGTTTGCTCGTTTTTGCTAGAATATTGGGGTCTATCGTAATCACAGGAATCTTTGCATACTACCTTGTAAAGGCATTAGAAAAAACGGGTGTAACAAGACTAGTTCGACCATTGTCCAACAAGCATTACGAAGCGCTAGATGAGGAGATTAGGTGAAAGAATGAGTACCATTGCTATCGAAAAACTACGTGTGAAATTTCCTGAAGAGGAATCCTTTTTATTTAAGGATTTCTCTCTCTCCATTCGAAAAGGGGAAAAAGTACTCATCCTTGGTCCTTCAGGATCGGGAAAATCGACTTTATTAAAAATTTTATCAGGGTTGGTACCAAAATCGATGGAAATCCCCATTAAATATACATCACGAGAGCTCTCAAATTCCTGGGGTTTTGTCTTTCAAGATCCGGATTCTCAATTTTGTATGCCCTATGTCGATGAAGAGCTTGGTTTTGTGTTAGAAAATCTCGGGATACCGCATGATCAAATGAAGGAATTATTACATCGTTACCTAGTAGAGGTCGGATTAAAACTAGAAGATGTCCATATTAAAATAGAAAGGTTATCTGGTGGTATGAAACAAAGGCTTGCAATTGCTTGCATTCTAGCATTACAGCCAAACACAATATTTCTAGATGAACCGACTGCCATGCTTGATCTAGAAGGGACGGCACAGGTTTGGGAAACGATGCAAAGGGTTGCTAGAGACAAAACCGTGATCATTGTTGAGCATAAAATCGAGCATGTGATTGATTTTATCGACCGTGTCGTCTTACTTGATGAAAAAGGGAACATTATGATGGATGATACTCCCAAAGTCATTTTTGAACAATCTAAGCAAAAGCTAAAGGAATTCGGCATTTGGTATCCTTCCGTTTGGCACGAATATAGGCATGCTAGAACAGAAATCAATCAACCCATCAATCAATCAGCTGAGACTTTAATGAAAATGGAGGATTTTATCGGTTATCATCATAAACAGCCCAAAATAGAAGTTTCGAATGTAGAAATAAAGAAAGGGGATTGGATTTCTGTTACAGGAGAGAATGGTGCAGGAAAGAGTACATTGTTGCAGGCTATTATGAAGCTAATTAAGACGAACGGAAAAATAGACTATCCACTTGTGAAAAATCATAGTGATTTATACCAACGAATCGGCTATGTATTTCAAAACCCTGAATTGCAATTTGTAGAAAATACGGTTTACGAAGAATTAGCCTTTTCTCTACGTAAAGAGAAACTCTCTGAAGAAGAAAATAAGAAAAAAATTGAAGCTCAATTAAAGGATTTCCATCTCTTGAACGAAATTCATAAGCATCCCTTTCAGCTTTCAACTGGTCAGATGAAAAGACTAAGTCTTGCAACTGTTACGATAACGTCACCTGACATACTTCTATTAGACGAACCAACCTTTGGTCAGGATGCTCGAAATACTTTTAGAATTTTAGAAAAGTTGACTCGATTGTGGAAAGAAGGGATGACGATTGTGATGGTGACGCACGATCCGATGATCACTGAATTACACGCAACCATTGTGTGGCAAATCAAACAAGGGAAAATAATACATATAAGGGATAAAGTGAATCTTAGGGAAGAAGAGGAGGTAGGACAGGTTGGCGATCGAATTATCCTATAAAAAAACATTCCTCCATCACATTAATCCAAGTATGAAATTTATTATTTTTGTAGGATTATTTATTGGCCTTCTGCTGATTCATAATCCGAATATCTTGTTTTATACTTGTATAGGGTTATTATTGGTATATTTTCTTTTGACAGGCTATCCCTTTGTGTTATTACTGCTTTTTGCATCTCCATTCCTCATCATTTTTCTTTCCTCTACTATTACAATGATGTTATTTGGGGAAGGGCAGACGACATTGTTTCAATATGGTGTTATCCATGTAACAGAAGAAAGCTTCTATCGAGGTATTCATTTAGGAATGAGGAGTATCGTTTTCGGGTTATTAGGGCTATTATTTGCTTTAACCACAAGACCTGTATCGATGTTTTATTCCATGATGCAGCAGTTGAAGCTCCCTCCGAAGATTGCCTACAGTTTTATGACAGCGATCCGCTTGTTACCGATGATCGCGGAAGAGTTTAGTCATCTTAAAAAAGGATTAAAGATTCGTGGCATGGAATATAAGAAAGGAATTCATGGTTTTTATCAAAAGATTCAGCTTTTTACCATTCCAGTCCTTGCACAAAGTATACGCAGAGCATATCGGATTGCAATTGCAATGGAAGCTAAACAATTTACAGGTAATAGAGACAGAACCTTTTATTATCAAATAGGGTTTACGAGGTATGATACTTATTTTGTTATCTTCTTATTAGCAACACTGCTTATTACCTTTTATATGAGTGAACAACTTCCTATTTTGCAAGTAAAGGACGTCCTTTCCTTGTAAAAGAGAATGAATCGGGGTTGGGACATAACTAAACAGCAAGCGCTATAATCCGAACGTTATTCTGCTTTAGCGTAGTCAAAATACGGAGACTCCTGTGGGAACAGCACGAGCTGAAGATCCACTTTGCAAAGCGGTTTTCTTTGCAAAGTTAGCTGAAGCCGTGCCCGCGGAAAGCGGAGTATTTTGACGGAGCGGTATCCGTGCAGAAATATTAACGTTCGGGTTTTCCTTTCTTTACTTACTCTTTCGTCCCAGCTTCTTTTTTGTTGACTCTTACGCATACGTTAGGCTTATGATAGTAGGGAAGATATTTTTAGGAGGCTCGCAATCTATAGTATCGGAAAGATTGCAAAAGAAATGAATAGTACGGTTCGAACATTAAGGTATTATGATGAAATTAATTTGTTGAAGCCATCTTATATCTCGGAATCAGGATATCGTTATTACTCAAAAAAAGATATTATCACATTACAGCGAATTATTGCATAAAAGGAACTAAATTTTCAATTAAATCAAATAGAAACAATCTTAAATCAGAAAAATGG
>JACYYJ010125492.1_pt1 | contig 11819 bp, 11 predicted proteins | sample 8236861 | NCBI WGS metagenome assembly JACYYJ01 (sample SAMN14103086, study PRJNA606662) | landfill metagenome | isolation source: landfill solid waste | place: India:New Delhi, Okhla landfill site | collected 2017-11-05
CTCTCGGGGCGGACGCTTGAGCGGGCCGCAGTGGTCGGATCTGGTGCGAAGTTTCAATACTTTCGAAGTGTCTTCGCTCTTTCGATTGTGGCCGGCCGGTGCATATGGCGATGTGGTCGAGTGTCTGGCGCCCATACTCAGGGAGACCTGGGAACAGCGCTTGCGCAGCGCTTACCCTGAAAGGCGTATTGAGGTCTCGGTGGTGGACGATGATCCGGCGCTCGAGGTTGCCATTCAAGTGAACCAGGAACTACCAGATGTCGAATGGGGGAAAGCAGCGACTGATGTCGGCTGACTTGTCTCGACAAGGGCCAGAAGTGGATGGTGTGTCGGGCTCCTCGACACCTCCCCGAGCGCGTCATCTCCCGTCGCCGAGAACCTCCTCGATGCCGTCGCCCGAGCGCCATGCGCGCAGCAGGCGTTGGAACGCCGCCGGGCCGGGGCCGTAGGTCTGCCGGGGGCCGCGTGCCATGCCTTCGTTGTTGTAGTAGCCCGGCGTGCAGTCGGCGTCGAAGTCGCCGCGGTCCGGGGAGGTGGCGCGGATCGTCTCCACCCACGCGGTCTCCGCGGCAACGGTCGGTTCGATGCACTCCACGCCGCGCTTGCGCGCTTCCGCCACGACGGCCGCGACGTGGATCGCCTGCTCGTCGAGCACGTGCGTGAAGTTCACCGACGGCGCGTTCTGGAGGGTCCCGAGGTGGAACAGGTTCGGGAACCCGTTGCTGGTGAAGCCGTGTAGCGTGCGCGGGCCGGTGGTCATCCACGACTGGAGCAGGTGCACACCGTCCCTGCCGTACACGGGCAGGCGGCCGGTCGCCACGTCGGACTTCCCGACGTCGAAGCCGGTGGCGAAGACGATGCAGTCCACCTCGTACTCGCGGTCGCCGACCACCAGCGTGTGCTCGGTGATGCGCTCGACGCCGCCGTGATCGGCCGTGTCGACGAGTGTGACGTTGTCGCGGTTGAACGTCGGCAGGTACTCGTCGCTGAACGTCGGCCGCTTGCAGCCGTAGCGGTACCAGGGCTTGAGCAGCTCTGCCGTCGCCGGGTCGTCGACGATCTCGTCGACGCGGGCGCGCAGCTGGTTCATCTTCCGTGCGTCGAGCAGCTCCTCGATCTTCTCCCATTCGGCGGGGTCCATGCCGTCGGGAATCTCGGTCGAAATGATCTTGCCGAGCACGCGCGCGCTCGCGGTCCACGCGTCGTTCACCAGGTCCTCGTCGACCTTCGCGCCGGTGAGGACGTCCTGGAAGTTCTCGCGGCGCCGGGTGTGCCAGCCGGGTTCCAGCGACGCCGCCCACTCGGGGTCGGTGGGCCGGTTGTCGCGGACGTCCACAGTGGAAGGCGTCCGTTGGAACACGTAGAGGTGCCGGGCATCGCGGGCCACGTGAGGGATCACCTGGATGGCCGTGGCTCCGGTGCCGATCACGGCGACGCGCTTGTCGGCCAAACCCGTCAGGTCACCGTTCGCGTCACCGCCGGTGTAGCCGTAGTCCCAGCGGCTCGTGTGGAAGGTGTGTCCGGTGAAGTCCTCGATGCCCGGGATGTTCGGCAGCTTCGGGTGGTCGAGCCCGCCGCCCGCCACCACCACGTACGTCGCGCGCATCTCGTCGTCGCGGTCGGTGCGCACGATCCACTCGCCGTCGTCCCACCGCAGCTCCCGCACGCCGGTCTGGAAGCACGCGTCGCGATACAGGTCGAACGTGCGGCCGATGGCCATCGCATGCTGCCGGATCTCCTCGCCCGGCGAGTACTTCCACCGCGGGACGTAGCCGACCTCCTCCAGCAGCGGCAGGTAGATGTAGGACTCGATGTCGCAGTGGATGCCGGGGTAGCGGTTCCAGTACCACGTACCGCCGAAGTCGCCCGCCTTCTCGATGATCCGGATGCGGTCGAGCCCCGCCTGCCGCAGGCGCGCACCCGCGACCAGGCCGCCGAACCCGCCGCCGATCACCACGGCGTCCACGCGGTCGCGCAGCGGTTCCCGCGTGAAGCCCGGCTCGACGTACGGATCCTCGGCGTAGTAGCCGAACTGCCCCTCCGCGCGCTGGTACTGCGTCGCGCCGTCCGGGCGCACCCGCCGATCGCGTTCCACGCGATAGCGCTCGCGTAGGGCGTCGAGGTCGACGTCGAGGTCGTCGGGAATCCACCGATGCCGGGACGTCGACATGGCGCCAATCTCCAAGCAGTTCAATCAGGTGACTAAAATCGACCCTACCGCANNGCGGTCACGAGCCCGCTCTACTCGCGCTGCGCAGCGAGAACCCGTTGCTGCTCGGCCAGCGCGTGTTGCACGTCCCGGCTCGCGGGGTAGAGCGCGCGGTACTGCTCGTAGAGCGCGTCGTAGGTGGCGCGCACGTCCGGGTTCGGTTCGCACACGCGGGCGGGCGGGTTCCAGTCGGCCATGCGCACGTCCTCGACGAGCCCGGCGGCGAGGAACGCCGCGCCGTAGCTCGCGCCGATGGTCACGCTCGGCACCACCTGGGGCAGCCCGGTCACGTCGGTGACGATCTGCGTCCACAACTCGCCCTGCGTGCCGCCGCCGACGGCGACGACGCGCGAGATCTCCGACCCGACCTCCCGCAACGCCTCGACGTTGTGGCGCACTCCGAAGGCCGTGGCCTCCAGCACCGCGCGGTACAGGTCGCCGCGGGTGTGGCTCACGGTCAGCCCCGCGACGACGCCCCGCGCGTCGGGGTCGAAGATCGGCGTGCGCTCGCCTGCGAAGTACGGCAGCACCAGCAGACCGTGGGCACCTGCACCGGACTCGCGGGCCTCGGCCAGCATCGTGGGGTAGTCGGGACCGCCCGTGAGGTCGCGCAGCCACGCCGTGATCGCGCCCGAGGTCGCCATGCCACCCGCGAGGTTGCGTGTGCCCGGCAGCGCGCCGAGCGTGCTCCACATGGCGGGTGTGGTCAGCCGCTCGCGCATGGTGTTGACCAGGAACATCGTCGTGCCGTACATGAGCATGAGGTCGCCGGGCTTCTGCGCGTCGACGCTCACGGCCTCCGACCACGCGTCGATCGTGCCGGTGATCACGGGCACGCCCGCCGGGATGCCTGCCACCTCGCGTGTCGTCACGCCCGCGGTCTCGCCGGGCCAGCGCAGCGGCGGCAGGTCGAGGTCCGGACAGACGTGCCGCACCCAGGGTTCGTGCCAGGCGTTGTCCACGGTGTCGAACAGCGGCGTGCACTGGCTCGCCGAGTGGAAGTCGAGCACGTACTCGCCCGTGAGCCGGTAGGCGAGCCAGGAGCTCGGCTGGAAGAGTCGCCGCGCACGGGCGTACGTCTCGGACTCGTGTTCCGCGATCCACCGCAGTTTCGGGCCCACCGCCTGGCTCGACAACATCGAGCCGCACCGCGCGAAGATCGCGTCGGCGCCGAGTTCGTCGTTCAACGCCTCGATCTGCGCGCCCGCGCGGGTGTCGACGCCGTAGAGGACGGCGGGACGCAGCGGGACGCCCTCGTCGTCGGTCAGCAGCACGCACGGGCCCATGCCGCTGACGCCCACCGCCGCGACGTCGACGTCGCCGGGGGCGGTGAGTTCCCCGGCCAGCTCGGTGAACTCGCGCCACCAGACGTCGGCGTCCATCTCCACGTGACCGGGAGCGGGGCGCTCGACCGGATGCTCGCGGACGGCGGTGCGAATCAGTCGCCCGTCGGAGGTCACGAGAACGCCCTTGCTGCTGGAGGTACCGATGTCGACGCCGAGGTAGCCGCGCATGCCTCGCAGCGTGTCAGGGATCGAAGCCGGTCACAAACCTGGTTGAACGAGGCGATCGGCGGTCGCTAAGCTCGCCGCCATGCCCAGGCAGTTCTACCTCTGAGTCGACCGCGCAGTGCGCCGACGCCGTCGTGTGACGACGGCTGATTCGTCATGCCCGAGTCGAACTCGATTCCTGGGAGTATTTCCTTGTCTCACATCCTGCTGGTCACCGTGGGTGCCCACGGCCATATCAACCCGCACCTGCCCGTTCTGGCCGAGCTGGTCGAACGCGGTCACCGTGTGACCATCGCCGTGCCCGAGTCGTTCGCCGAGCTCGCGGCGTCCTCCGGCGCGACCCCGTTGGTTGTCAAGTCCGATCTGCCCGACGAGTCGCGCGGAGAGCAGTGGCCCGACGGCGGAGTCGAGGCGATGGAGCTGTTCCTCGACGAGGGACGCAATGTCCTTCCCCAACTGGAGGCGGCGCTCGCTCACGACCGGCCGGACGCCGTGCTCTACGACATCGGCGGCTACGCCGGGCGTGCGCTGGCCCACCGGTGGGACCTGCCGCTGTTGCAGCTGTCGTCCGCGATCGTGGCCTGGGAGGGCTACCTGGAAGACATGGCCGAGGCGAGGGCGTTCCTCGACACGCCGGAGGGCCGGGCCTACACGGGCCGGTTCGAGGACTGGCTCGCCGAGCTCGGCATCGAGGACGACGTCGACACCTTCACCGGACGGCCGCCGCGGTGCGCGGTGCTGATCCCGAAGGCCATGCAGCCCTTCGCCGACCGCGTGAACACGTCGGTCTACACCTTCGTCGGTCCGGGACTGGATCGGCGAGCGCGTCAGGGTACGTGGCCCACGCCCGACAAGCCGCTGCTGCTCGTCTCGCTCGGGTCCGCCTACACCGACCGGCCGGAGTTCTACCGCGCGTGCTTCGAGGCGTTCGGCGGACTCGACTGGCAGGTGGTCATCGCCATCGGCGGGTACGTCGACAAGGCCGCGCTCGGTGCCGTGCCGGCGAACGTCGAGCTGCATCGCTGGGTGCCCCAGCTCGCCGTGCTGGAGCACGCGTCGGCGTTCGTCACCCACGCGGGGATGGGCGGCTGCGCGGAAGGTCTGTACCACGGAGTGCCGATGGTGGCCGTGCCGCAGGCGGTGGACCAGTTCATGAACGCCGACCGCCTGGCGGAGTTGGGTGTGGGCGTGCACCTGCCCGCCGACGAGGTGACGCCCGAGGCGCTGCGGGAGGCCGTGCTGTCGGTGTCGTCCTCGCCTGACGTCGCCGCGGCACTGGCCAGCCGGCGCGCCGAACTCCGTGCGGCGGGCGGCGCGGCCGGAGCGGCCGACCTCGTCGAACGCCTGCTCTGATCCGGGGCCGGGCGGCGAAGCGCTACAGCAGTCCGCGCTTCGCCGCCTGCACACCGGCCTGGAACCGGGTCGTGGCGCCCAGGCGGTCGAGGAGCGCGGCGATCCGCCGCACCACGGTCCGACGCGACATGTCGAGGCGGCGGGCGATCGTGTCGTCCGTCGCCCCCGCCGCCATCAGGGTCAGGATCGCCCGGTCCTGCTCCGGAAGGCCCTGTTCACCGCCCACATCGGTGACCGGCACACCGAGTGTCCACAGTGTTTCAAAGATGCCGATGAGAGCCCGAAGCAGTCCCGACGGGCGCACGAGGAGGGCGCCTTCGAGCCCGGAACGGTCGGGATCGGGGACCAGGAGCGCCGACTCCGCATCGCCGATCGTCAGTTTCACCGGCAGTTCCGGCAGGACCCGCACGCGTTCTCCCCGCTCGGCCATGCGCGTCATCGTGGAGAACAATTCCTGGTCGGCGTAGACGGCCTGGCTGTAGAGGGTGCGATAGCGAATACCGTGCGCCATTCTGCGCGTCTGCATTTCCTCCTGCGCGCGGAAATGGTGCGGTTTGCTGTAGTACGGCGGGCGGTCGAGCCAGCGCACCTGCTCCACGGCCTGCTCCTGCAGCCGGTTGGTCAGCATGATGAGCGTCGCCGGGTGTTCGATGGGCTCGACGTAGCGCAGGGGGCCGCTCGCTGCGCGCGCGTGGTGGTAGAGCCGGTCGAGCTCGGCCCCCGCGCGCCACAGCTGTGCCCTGCGATTCTCCTCCTCCGCCAACGCCAACGACATCACGCGGTCGGGCGGAGCGGCCTCCCACCGCGCGGGCTCGCCGCCGTCCGAGTGCACGAGGTCGAGGCACGCCAGCGTGTGCAGCACGTCCAGCACCGTGGACTCGGGCAGGCCGGTGTAGCGGGCGATCGCCTGGTGATCCGATCGCCCCCGCATCGTCAGGGCGCGGTAGATCCGCCCCTGATCGCTGTCGGGCACGAGGACGTCGAGCACGGTCCCTTCCGGTGTCCGGGCACACTGCGGGCGCGAAAAGGATATGGTGCCACGGTTTTCCGGTCAACAGACGAACGTCGGTATTTCGGTAATCGCGAGGGAAGAATTGGCGCAATTGTGCGATGTCGCAGGTGCGCCAGCCGAATCACTGGCTATTGTCGCGCGGCGCTTGGCACTATCAAGGCCCAATTTTCCGACTCAGGGGAGTAGGAATGCGTCAGCGAAAACTGGCGGCCTCCGCCGCCGCGCTCACGGTCATGCTCGCCGTTCCGCTGCTGGGGCCCGCCACCGCCGGTGCCACCACTGGGGTCACCACCGAGCCTGCCGGTCAGCCCGTCGTCACGTCCGCCGCCGAGCTGGCGGAGAAGCCGCGGGCGATGGGTGAGGTCATCCTCAACGTCGACTACCAGGTGCAGGAGACGGGCTACTGGTGTGGACCGGCGGCGGTGCGTATCGCGCTGTCCGCCCGCGGCATCTACCGCACACAGGGCGACCTCGCCGCGCAGCTGGGCACGCACACCGGCGGGACCGACTGGATCGGCCAGGTCACGCGCGTGTTGAGCAACCACGTCGGCTGGTACGAGACCAAGGAGATGCCCAACGATCCGCCCACGCAGGCACAGAAGGACCTGCTGTGGCGCGACATCGTGCTGAACATCAACAACAACTACCCGATCGTCGCGAACATCGTCGCGCCTCCGGGGAACCAGCCCCCGGGCTACCCGCCGAACCAGACGATCTACCACTACTTCACGGTGATCGGTTACAACGACGTCGATCGCACGGTGCTCATCGCCGACCCGGCGTCGTTCAGCGGCTACCAGTTCTACTGGCTGACCTTCGACCACCTCGCTTCGCTCATTCCGCCCAAGGGATACAGCGCCTGACGGCGCGGAGGGACAGATGACCCGCATCAGGAAAGGACGGGCGGCGCTGCTCGCGACCGTCGCCGCCACGACTCTCGCCGGCGTCCCCGTCGCCAACGCCGCGGCGGAAACCGCGGAAAACGTTGCCACTAATGCCTGCCCGGACACGGCCGTGTTCGAGGTCGACGGCTACGGCCACGGCGAGGAACTGACGAACTGGAACAACACGGCGTTCAACGCCAACCCGCCCGCGGGGTGGGAAATCGTCCCGGTGCCCTACCACGACGGCGTGTTCCCCGGGATGGACGAGTATCCGTTGGACGCGGCGGTCGCCGACGGTGCGGGCAAGCTCGACGCGGCGGTGCGGGACTTCCACGCCCGCTGCTCCGGGACGCGGTTGGTGCTCGCGGGGTACTCCGAGGGCGCCGTCGTGGCGGGCAACGTGCTGGAAAGCCTCGCGAAGAGCACGGACATCCCGCACGAGCTGATCAACGGAGTGCTGTACGGCAACCCGCGCCGGGCGTTCGGTGACGGCGGTGCGGGCGGTGTCGCGGGTGGCATCGAGACGAACCTGCCGACGATCCTGCCCGACGTCACCATGCAGGGCCCGCACGATTTCGGCGACCTCTCCGTGGCCGACATCTGCAACGAGAACGACGGCATCTGCAACTCCACCAACATGATCACCAACCTGGCGGCGTTCGCCAACGGGCTCGTCGGCTACGCCTCCGGCGATCACGGTTACGTCCTGGACCCCGCTGCCGATCTCGGCAAGGGCCGGGTGCTGCACCGGCAGCCGCAGCGGGTGCCGCACGGCCCGCCGCTGCCGATCCCCGTCGGCACGCCGTGGCAGATCCAGCAGTTGCTGGGTGACGGCCCGGCGGCCCGCGACGCGGTGCGGACCGCGCGCAACGGGCTCGCCGGACTGGTGGGGCAGGAGACACTCGACCGGCTGGCCGAGACCTCGCCCTGGTACAACCTCGTCAAGGAAGCCTGAGCAGGCCGGCTTCGACGGCTGTGAGGCCGCCTGGGGATGCGCTCCCCGGGCGGCCTTGTCACGTGCGGGGCAGTGCGCGCTCGACGAAGTCGGTCACCAGGCCGTCGAGGTCGACATCGGCGAGCACCTCGGGCAGCGTGAGGTGCTCCAGGATCAGACCGGTCATCGCGTAGTACAGCAGCATCGTCGTGAGGTCGTCGCCGGGCAGGCCGCCCTGGCGGCGTCCCTCGATGTTGGTGTGGAGGTTGTCGCGCAGCGTCGTGGTCAACGTCGCGCGCAGTTCGGGTCGCCGCGTGGCCTCCAGGCGCAGTTCGAGCAGGGCGAGCCAGCCCGCGCGATCGTCGGCGATGCGGTGCAGCAGCAGGTGCATGAACCGGGCGAGCAGGGCCTTCGGGTCGGTCTCGGTGGCGTCGTCCGCGTCGACGGCGACCCGCAGGTGGATGCGTTCGGCCGCCTGCCGGAGCAGGTCGTCCCGGTTGGCGAAGTAGTTGGACGCGGTGCCCTTCGGGACGCCCGCCTCCGTGTCGACGGCGCGGAACGTCAGGCCGCGTGCGCCGTCCCGGGCGAGTACCTCGATCGCCGCGTCGATCAAGGCGATCCGCCGTTGTGGGTTGGTGACCATCGAACACCTTTCCGTCTTGACAACCACTACGGACAGAGTACTACGATCGAAGTACTTCAGTTGGAGTGGTTAAGGCGGGAGAGCCCATGCGAAAACTGACCTACCTCGTCGCCCAGACGATCGACGGCTACATCGCCGGCCCGGACAACGACGACCCCTCGCCCTGGTTCGTGCTGGAAGGAGACCACGCCGAACCGCTGCGCGACGAGTTCCCCGACATGCACCCCACCCACGTGCGGCCGATGCTCGGGCTGGAGAACACGCCCAACAAGCACTTCGACACCGTGTTGCAGGGCCGCGGCTCCTACGAGATCGGGTTGCGGCACGGCATCACCAACGCCTACCGGCACCTGCGCAGCATCGTGTTCTCCACGACGATGACGCAGAGTCCGGACCCGACGGTCGAGTTGGTGCGCACCGACCCGATCGCTACGGTGCGCGCGCTCAAACAGGACGAAGGAAGGGACATCTGGTTGTGCGGGGGCGGCAGGCTGGCCGCCACGCTGCGCGACGAGATCGACCGGCTGATCGTCAAGCTGCAGCCGATCGTCGCGGGCGACGGCATTCCGCTGTTCCACGGCGCGGGTTTCCGCCCTGAGCGCTACGACCTCACCGACGTGCGGCACTTCGGCAGCGGGGTCGCCGTCCTCACCTACGACAAGCGCGCCACCGTGTCGTCGAACTGAGCCGGTTCGCGAAGTCGCCGAGGAACTCCGACGTCGGCGGCTGCCCGCCGGTTCCTCCGAACCCGCAGATTGTGAGTCCAACGGCAAACTGTGAAACACCTCTGTCGTTCGAGGACACCGCCCATCGATACTGACGGGGCACGAGGGCGCCCCGGCCCCTCCCGTGCCACGAGACGAAAGCGATCGGTGCATGTCCTGGACGTGGTGGGTGTGGTTGGTCGGCGGTGCCGTCCTGCTCTGCGCGGGATTCGCGGCCGCCTACGTACCCCGGGAGCGGGCGCGCAGGCGGGCCGTGCGGGTGGCGTGGTCGGCCGCGCGCGCCGCGATCGGTCGGGCGGAGGTGAGCCGGGACGCCGCCTCCGCGACCGTGCCGGAGGCCGGACGACTGCTCTCCGACGCCGAACACCTGCTGGCGGAGGGCGGCGGCCGTGCTGTCGCCCGCGGGGCCGAGACGCGCGCGGCGAAGGCCGACCGGCTGTGGCGGGAGGCCGCCGATGGCTGAGACCGGCCGCATCGGCGGCTCAGTCGGGGAGGGCGCGCTCCGCTGGGGTGCGCTGGGACTCGCCCTCGTCGCGCTCGTCGTCTTCTTCGCCGCACAACCGGAGCGACCCGAGGCCAGTTTCGACGGCGGACCGGCGGCCAACCTGGAGGGCAGAGCCGGGGAACTCAGCGACCACAGCGTCCCGTCCGTCGAGGACATGACCGCCCTGGTCGACGAACAACCGGTGGTGCGGTTGCCCGGCTCGATCGCAGTCTGGGACGACGAGGCGGTGCGCGAGGCGATCGGAGACGCCGGATACCGCATCCTCGTCGCTCCGCCCGGACTCGACGAGGACGAGCGGGACCGGGTCGCCGACGTGGAGAACGCCGACATCACGGTGCTCGGCACCCGGGTGTCCGGCGGCGCTTACCAGGTCGTCGGCGACGCGCTCGCCGACTGGCGCGACCAGTTCGCGGTCGGCGACATCACCGATGAGCTGGTCTTCCTCATCCGCGCGCTGCGGGACCTGCCCGAGCAGCAGGGCGCCTCCCCCGACTTCCCGTGGCGCGAACCCACCGCGGCCGAACTCGACGCGGTGGTCGACGACCTGCGCGACACCGGACTCCACATCGCGGCGGAGGCGACCCTCACCGAGCTTCCCGCCGACGCGGCGGCCTCCGCGTTCCCGGACACGGACGTCCTCGTCGTCGCCCTGCCGATGCAGCCGCTTGGTGAGCCCGTCGCGCGCTACGGCCCCGCGCTCACCGAGGTCTTCCCCGACACGCCGATCGTCGTCCTGTACGGGTCGTGGATCGAGTACCACGGCCCGCACGAGGCCGAGTTCGCCGAAGTGGCCGCCACCAGCTTCTACGCGCAGTTCGAAAGCAGGCTCAGCCGGTACGACTACCCCCAGGACAACGTCCTGTACGCCTATCTCAACCGGGTCGGTGACCTGCGGTTCTCAGGCGTGTTCGGCAGACCCACGCCGCAGGAGCCGTTCGACCCGATGCCGGCGGCGTTGCTCGCTCTGCCGGTGGTGTTCGTGGCGTGTGTCGCGGTGTTCGTGGCGGTGTCGCTGCGTCCGATCCTCGGTGGCCCGTCCCGTCCGAGGAGCTCCACGGCCAGACTGGCTGGGCTGACCGCGCTGTCGATCGAGGTCTCCGGTCTCTCGGGACGGGAGAGCGATCCGGCACTGGTGCGAGGGATCGCCACCCTGCAGGCAGCTCGTGAGGCCGTCGAGGAGGGCTTGCCCGACTCCCACGTGCGCTCGCTGTTGAACGACGCGGAACGCGAGTTCGCGGCTGTGGCCGCAGCCCTCGGGCGCGACGACTACGCGCCGAACGTCTACCTGCGGAGCAGGATCGCATGACACGACGACTGGGTTCTCTGCTCACGACACCGTTCGCGCTGATGGTCCTCGTCTGCCTGGCGATCGTGGGCTGGTCGGCCTGGACGGGCGGGTTCTTCGACGACGCTGTCGAACGCCACGTCCGCACGTCCTCCTTCTATGCCGCTCCCGGAGTGGAGGTGGACCGGGAGGCGGCCGAGCGGATCATCGGCGACCGCAAACTCGTCGTGATCATGCTCGAACCGAACTCCGACAGCGACGAGCTGCGCGAGCGGTGTTCCGGCGACTGGAATGCGGCCGCGAACACGCTGATGCTGGTGCTGAGTCAGGGCGAGGACGAGTACGACCAATACACCTGTAGTCATTTGCCCGGGGCCTACGAGGAGAACTTCGGCAAGAGCTACGTCGCCGAGACCGTCATCGCCTCCGGGATCGACCAGTTCGCGGATCGACCGCTCGACGCGCTGAAGGTCGTGGTCGTCAACTACGACCTGCTCGTCGGCAGCGACACCCTGCCCGACGGTGTCCGGGAGTTCGACGCGCCGGTCGGACGCTATGTGGTCGCGGGCGCCACGGTCGTCGCCGTGGTGATCGGGACGACTGTGGCGTACCTGGGTGCGCGCCGGGTGGGGCGGGTGGCTGCGCGTCGCGCGGCGGACCGGGAGGCAAGCGGCGACGCCCGATCCCGGTTGAGTGCGGCCTCCGCCTCACTCGCCCAGCAGATCATCGAGCTGGACCGGCTCTACGAGTCGGTGCGG
>JACYYJ010053226.1_pt1 | contig 11795 bp, 9 predicted proteins | sample 8236861 | NCBI WGS metagenome assembly JACYYJ01 (sample SAMN14103086, study PRJNA606662) | landfill metagenome | isolation source: landfill solid waste | place: India:New Delhi, Okhla landfill site | collected 2017-11-05
GGAATGACTTGTGCAGCTTGCTCTAAATAAAATGGATGGAGTCCGTGCAGAGGTTAATTTTACTGAAAAAGTGAGTGTTGCCGTTTGATGAGACTAAGGTTACGATTACTGATTTAAGCGAAGCAGTAGAAGATCAAGGCTACGATGTCGTAGCATACATATATAAGAGCTGATCCGTTTTTTTTATTGGGTCGGCTCTTTTACTTAATATGAAATGTTTGTCTAATACCTTACAAGGGTATTGTATTATCAGTAAAAATACAGAGCTTCAAATGGATAGAAGTTTAATTAGAAAGGAATATTAGATAAAAAAAGGAAGTGATTAGCTTGGTAAGAGAGGGAGATACAAAGAAAGAAGCAATGCATGATTCTAAACATATGAATCATGTTCAAGGACGTTCTAATCATGAAGAAAACTATTCTGAAAGCCATGCTCATCATGACCATTCAAAGCATCATAGTCATGAAGAACATCATCATAGTGAGTATGAAAATCATAACGGACATGACCATAGCCATCATCATGAGCATATGGTGAAAGACTTTAAAAAAAGGTTCTACATTTCCTTAATGGTTACCATTCCAATTCTTATTTTATCTCCGATGATTCAAAGCTTTTTCGGGGTAAATTGGCAACCTCTATACAATTCCTATATTTTATTCCTACTTGCTACCTTTATCTTTTTCTATGGTGGTTGGCCATTTATTACCGGGGCAATTAGTGAATTAAAAGATAAAAACCCTGGAATGATGACACTCATTGGCTTAGCAATCTTTGTTGCTTATGCCTATAGTTCGCTCACTGTGTTTGGCTTAGAAGGGAAGGATTTTTTCTGGGAGCTAGCCACATTGATTGACATTATGCTATTAGGACATTGGATCGAAATGCGTTCCGTGATGGGAGCGTCCAATGCGCTAGAGGAGCTTGTCAAGCTCATGCCTAGTGAGGCTCATAAACTCGACGAACAAGACGAAGTGGAAGACATACCAGTTTCTGAGTTAAAGAATGCCGATCGTGTTTTGGTCAAACCTGGAGAAAAAATCCCAGTGGATGGAACAATCCTAGATGGAAATTCAGCAATAGATGAGTCGATGCTTACAGGAGAATCCGTACCTGTGGAAAAGAATAAAGGTGATGAAGTTATCGGCGGTTCGGTGAATAAGGAAGGTTCACTTACGATACAGGTTGAAAAAACCGGTGCAGCTTCTTACCTTTCACAAGTCATTACACTGGTCAAAGAGGCACAAGATTCAAGATCACGAACACAGGATGTTACCAATCGGGCAGCAAAATGGTTATTTTATGTTGCGCTTGCTGCTGGATTTATTACCTTATTCGTTTGGCTTGGGCTTGGATATCCATTTGATACATCACTGGAACGAATGGTGACGGTTATGGTCATCACTTGTCCACATGCACTTGGTTTAGCTGCACCTCTTGTTGTAGCAGTATCTACAGCTATTTCTGCAAAACAAGGATTACTTATCCGTAATCGTGCCAATTTTGAAGGTGCGAGAAATTTAAATGCCGTTGTTTTTGATAAAACAGGTACGCTGACAAAAGGAGAATTTGGTGTAACCAATATTATTCCAAATGAAGGATATCAAGAGGAGGAAGTTCTAAATTTAGCAGCAAGCTTGGAGCAGAATTCAGAGCATCCCCTTGCAACAGGTATCGTTACTTCAGCAAAAGAAAAAGGAATGCATCTACAAAAAATAACGAATTTCGAATCAATTACTGGAAAGGGAATTCAAGGAACCATTAATGGTCAAAAAATTAATGTGGTCAGTCCTGGTTATGTCGATGACAATCATCTTACCTATGATATGCAACAGTTTAATCAGATGTCGGAGAAAGGGAAAACAGTCGTATTTGTTTTAATAGATGATGCACTAGTTGGTATGATTGCTTTAGCAGATATGGTAAGAGAAACCGCAAAAGAAGCCATTGCTAAGCTAAAGGAAATTGATATACATTCGATTATGCTAACTGGTGATAACAAAAAGGTGGCTAATTGGGTTGCCGAACAATTGAATATTGATGAGGTATATGCCGAAGTTTTACCAGACAAAAAAGCGGATCAAGTTAAGAAAATTAAGGAAAAAGGCTGGAGGGTGGCAATGACAGGAGACGGAATTAATGATGCTCCTGCTCTTGCAACAGCTGATTTAGGAATTGCCATAGGAGCTGGAACAGATGTAGCAATGGAAACAGCTGATGTAGTGCTTGTGAAAAGTAACCCAAAGGATGTTGTCTCCTTAATTAGTTTGTCGAAGAAAACCTATCGTAAAATGACTCAGAATTTATGGTGGGCTGCAGGGTACAATATATTGGCTATCCCGCTAGCAGCTGGTATATTAGCACCTATTGGTATTGTGTTAAGCCCAGCAGTTGGAGCAGTTCTAATGAGTTTGAGTACGATTATCGTAGCTATTAATGCAAAATTGTTGAAAGCTTAGATTACGTCTGTAAGTCCCTCTTATTTAAATTGTTAAAATCTACCCTTTGGAAATGATTTGTCCAAAGGGTTTTTTATAAAAAAGCCTTCCTGTAGAAATAAATTTGACCCGAAATAAGGTTTTTGGAATTACACAAAAAAGCCTTCCTTGGTGTATAGAGAGTGTCACGTCACGAAATAATGACCTCGAAAATACCGAAGGAGGAGTCAAAATAAATTTTACTCGATTAATGCAAATAACGGAAAACACAATCACTGTTGCATAGATATCGCCAGACACAAACACGTTGCGCGTGCTATTGATGATCGAGAGAGATCGATCTAACCAAACGGTTTGTTTTCATAGTGCCCCTCAATCCTCGAATCGTTTCCGTACCCCCACCATAGGTGAAACATTAATTGTGATACAATAAAGAGGAGTAATTCTTTGTTACCTCATATTATTTTATTTACAAGAGTCAAATTTGCGACACTAGGAGGCTGGCTCGATGAAGATAAACATATTTGTTGTTGAAGATGATGATGCTTTGTTTGCTGCATTGAAGAAAGGTCTAGAGGCTTGGTCGTTCCGGGTCACGAGACCAGATGATTTTGAAGGTGTGATGCGTTCATTTCTTGAACAACAGCCTCAGCTCGTCATCATGGATGTCATACTCCCGAAATTTGACGGTTTTCATTGGTGTCGCGAGATTCGCGCTGTATCCAAAGTACCCATTGTTTTCCTTTCCTCTCGCGATCACCCAATGGATATGGTCATGGCACTGAGCATGGGAGCGGACGACTTCATCCAGAAGCCGTTTCATACAGATGTGCTTTATGCCAAAATTCAAGCCGTTCTCCGGAGGACATATGCTTATGGCGAAGAGCAATCGAATATTCTTGAATGGAATGGCGCCTTGATTGATTTGAATCGAGGTATAATTCGAAAAGCTGGGAAAGAAGTGGATTTAACAAAAAACGAATTTTTTATACTGATCACGCTTGTGAGAACCAACAATGTCATTATCTCGCGCCATGACTTGATACGAAAACTGTGGGAGGATGAGCAGTTCGTGAACGACAATACCCTCACGGCGAATGTAACTCGTTTGCGGCATAAGCTAGAGACAATCGATTTGGCAGACGCTATTGTGACAAAAAAAGGGCTGGGTTATATGGCCATCACTTTATAGAGATTATGAACATGTATTGATAGGGGGGAACCGAGCCATGTTTATCCGTTACGTTGATGCAAGGAAAAGCTGGATTTTACTGTTTGCCGGCTTGCTCGGCTTAGCCAATGCTCTGATCCTGCTTGATCAAGGCATCCAGGTCACATCTACTTCTCTTTTTTATTTTAACGCCTCATTTATTCTGTCCTTTCTCCTGTTTTTTATATGGCGCTTCAAAAAAGAGACAAAATATGCCGCCGCGTTGGCTGCTCTGCAGGAAGACATGGCCTTAGACTGGATGGAGACACTTCCTGAACCTGGGAACGGCCTAGATCAGATGACCAACGACATCTTACGGGAGGCCTCCCTTCAGTTCAAACGAAAGCTTTCTGACTATAAAGAATCTCAACTGATCGAGAATGAATTTACGGCCTCATGGATCCATGAGGTGAAGACTCCTCTCACCGCCATGAAGCTGATCTTGGACGCCCAGCCAAGTGATCCGGAAATACGTAAAATTGAAGCGGAATGGTTGCGGGTGTATTTGTTGGTTGACCGGCAGCTGCATATGACACGTCTGCCCGCGATCGAATCAGACTATGTTCTTGAATTGGCCTCTATACAGCGCCTTGCTGTGGAAGAAGTACGGGAGCTGGCGCCGTGGTGTATGGAAAAAAATCTGGCGGTCAGTATCGAAGGAACGGATGTAAAGGCCATTACAGACCAAAAATGGTGCCGTTTCATCCTTCGGCAACTGTTGACGAATGCCGTGAAATATAATCCTGCGAATACGGCACTTATGATCGTGACGGATGTAACGGAGACAGGCCAAGTCTTTTTGGATGTCATCGATGAAGGACCGGGAATACAGCCACATGAATTGCCGCGTATCTTTGACAAAGGCTTCACGGGCGAAAACGGCAGGATTCAAAACGCAGCGACCGGACTCGGGCTCTATCTTGCAAAAACCGTTGCAGATAAATTAGGAATTACCCTCAAAGCGCAACCCGGTCAAAAGAAAGGAACGGTAATGCGAATGATCTTTGTCGAACCCAACGCCTTCGAAGCTGTCCGGAGAGGGGCGGGCGAGTAATATCCAACTATGAAGCAGTCAGGATTGCTCCTGGCTGTTTTTTTGGTGTGGAATAGTGAACGTGACAATATTGTCACGTTGTCCTGCCAAATTGTCATGTAAAACGTACGACAAGCGGAAAATCCAACCGTATAATAAAGCTATCAAATTATGATTTGGAGGTACGTTATGGATCAGTTGAATGTAGGAGAAACCATTTTACAAGCACGAAATATCCACAAAACATATGGTAATAAAGGGAATGCACAGCATGTATTAAAAGGAATAGATTTACGCGTCACCCGCAGTGAATTTGTTGGCATTATGGGCCCTTCCGGATCAGGCAAGACGACATTGCTTAACGTCTTAGCCACGATTGATCATACTACGGACGGAACGGTTTTAATTGATGACGAAGATATCTCGAAGCTGAGTAATACCGCACTTTCTGCCTTTCGGCGCAACAAGCTGGGATTCATCTTCCAGGATTACAATCTACTGGACACGTTAACAGTGAAGGAAAATATACTGCTGCCCATCTCCCTTAGCAAAATGAGCAAGCGGAAAGCGGAAAGCGAGTTCACAGCCATCGCCGATGTGCTTGACATTAAAGCACTGTCGTACAAATATCCGCATGAAATATCAGGAGGCCAGAAACAACGGACAGCTGCCGGGCGCGCTCTGATCCACCAGCCTTCGATCGTGTTTGCGGACGAACCGACTGGTGCACTGGATTCCAAATCCGCTTCCTCGTTACTGGACGTGATGGAGAAAGTGAATCAGCAGCGAGGGGTCACCATTGTCATGGTGACGCATGATCCGGTAGCCTCCAGCTATTGCAGCCGTGTTGTGTTTTTAAAAGACGGGAAGATTTATTCCGAGCTCTACCGTGGTGATAAAACAAGACATGCGTTCTTTAATGAAATTATGGACGTGCAAGCTGTGCTAGGGGGGCAACCATGTTGACGGTTTTTGAATTAGCGCTTCGCAGCATGCGGCAAAATGTGAAGCATTATTATTTGTACTTCTTTGCGCTGATCTTTAGTTTGAGCCTGTATTTTGTCTTCACCTCACTACAGCACGATCAGTCTGTTCAGAATATGACAAATACGAGCGTTGTCTTCTTTCAAATTGCGGGAGTCACGCTGATTGTGATCGTTGGGATCTTTACCGTCTCAGCCAACGGCATTTTCCTGCGTCGGCGCAGTCGAGAAATCGGACTATATCAGCTGATTGGTCTTTCCAAAGGCTGGGTAGCCCGATATCTAATAATCGAGAATATACTGCTTGGCTTAGGTGCACTACTTGCTGCGATCATTTTTGGTGCGTTGATTTCAAGGCTGTTCGTCCTGATTTTGCTGAATCTGCTCGGCTTAGAAGGGATTGTCGGCATCAGCTTCTCCGTACCAGCGGCTTTTAAAACGGTGATGGTCTATCTTTTCATCATCGTCATCACTTCCATTCAGATGATGCTGACGGTTTATCGCAGCAGCCTTCTGAATCTGTTTCAAGCTGACAAGCGGCCTGATCTCACTAAGCCGCCTAAAGCGGTGGCATCTGCTATTTTTGCCCTGCTCGGTCTGGCGCTGATTGGATACGGCTATAAATTATCGGGTCATATCGATAAAGAGTTATTCCCCAACGCACTATTGATGCTCGGATCTATCGTTACAGGGACTTACTTATTGTTTCACGTTACGATCAGATGGTGCTTTTACCGGTTCCGCAAGCGTAAAGATGGACACCTAGGCTTAACAAACAGCCTGTCGATAGCTCCGCTGATGCACCATACGAAAGCAAATGCCAACTCACTTGCCTTGATTACGTTGTTGTCGGCCATGACCATCACGCTGATTTCCATGGCTTACTCCTTCTACTACTCCGTAGAGCATGAGACCCGTCGCGACCTCCCTTATGATTTTATGTTTGAAAACGATCCGAAGGAGGCGCTGTCGTTCAAAATGGAGCTGGAGAAGGAAGGCATCGATGTTAATCACCACGTCGTTCAAGCGGTTCTGACGATGGGCATCATCCTTGATCCGAATGACCAATCCTACAAGGTTGAAGAAAGTTTGTTATGGCTTCCGGCCGAACAGCTTAAACAAACAGGCGCAGACCTCAACGTGCCGCCAGATGGTGAAGCCATATTGTACGATGCTGGGGCCTCACTTGCCGGGGAATTAGATGAGCAGTCGAAGCGATATCCAACCAAAATAGAGCTGGAGCAGCATGGACAGGCCGTTATGTATACATTGAGGACATTGAGGGAAAGGAACATCATGAATTTAAATGCTCCCGGCAGTCAGCTGCTAGTGTCAGAAGCGACGATGAACAAAATCGCAGAACAAATGGCCGGTACGCCTGATTATAAAAAAATTCACTTTGATACGTATCAAGTTTCGGACAAGGAAGAGCTCGCAATAGCTTCCTCAATATACGAAAAATATGACAATGACGAACCATTAAAGTATGATTACTATGCGCAGTACAAAAAAGTGCTGGAGCTGACAGGCTTGCTCATTTTCATCGCAGCTTTCCTTGGACTTGTCTTTTTGATCTCAACCGGCAGCATCTTGTACTTTAAGCAAATGACCGAAGCTGAGCAGGAAAAGCAAAGCTTTAAGACATTGCGTCAGCTCGGATTCGACGTGGATATGATCATGAAAGGCATTATACGAAAGCAGGCCATCGTGTTCCTTCTCCCTCTATCGATTGGTATGCTGCATTCGATCTTTGCTATCAAGGCGGCTTCATTTATGATCCGGTCGGACACCATATTTCCGGCATCCATCGCCATGACAAGTTACACGGTTATCTATTTTGTATTCGCTCTGTTTACCATAGGCTACTACCGCAACATTGTAAAAAACGCTATGTCATAACCATCACTTAAAGTGGGATAAGCTATATGGGGTGCCGGCAACATTTCGGATATTTTGTACGTTAAGCATATCTCCAACCTAAAAAAATCGATTCCTTATCGTACAGGGAAATGAAGATCAGTAAACTTTCTAATCAAACAGGAGTTAGCCCCCGTTCTTTCGTTATTACGAGAAAAAAGGTTAATCCAACCTTCTCGTAAAGAAAATGGTTATCGGGTTTATGAAGAGCAAGACAAATACAGCCTGTTATAGCCTATGGTTCCCTCGAACCATGGACGGTGATTGGAATAGCTCCAGTCTCATTCATCCATGCAGGTGAAAATAATATCCATTTCGTTAGATAAATAGCCTTCTTTGAAAGCTTTCTTTTGCTTTCCCGTTAAATCGGCTCTTTTACTATATATGAAATGTTTTTAGAATACCTTATGAGGGTATTTGTTGTTAGCTATCGCATTTTGTCTTGCTATCATCTAATCCTTTGGATATGATTTATCCAAAGGGTTTTTATAAAGAAGGGAAATAAAGAAGATGATAAGACCATATAAAAATGAAGATATTCAAAAAATAATCGATATTTGGTATAAAGGTTCAGTACAGGCTCATCATTTCATAGATGCTAGCTATTGGGAATCAAAAATGCAAGAAATGAAAGATAAGTATATTCCAATGTCAGAGACTCATGTCATTACAGACCAATCCGAGATTATCGGATTTATTTCTATGGTAGGCAACTATTTAGCAGCACTTTTTATAGATGTACGCAACCAAAATAATGGGGCTGGAAGAGAGTTGTTGAACTTTGAAAAAAGGCGACGGAATATCATGCAGCTGAGAGTATATCAGGAAAATGCATTAGCTATAAACTTTTATTTGAAAAATGGCTTTGTTTTGAAGGATGAACTTAGGGATGAGCAGACAGGTAAAGCGGAGTATTTAATGGAATGGAAAAAAGCTTAGCATGCTTCTAAAAGAAGAATGAGGATTTTTTCTATAACCTAACAAAAACAGTCTATTTTTTCAAAACGTTAGGTATAATAAGTTCATACAGTAAAAAGACCGATAGGTGCGGTAACACCTACCGGTCATGCAATAGATTTCCTTTATAGTGGCGGTCACCATATAATCTGGTTTTGCCACCTTGCTATAGCTATAAAGCTTAGTAGGGTGGCTTATTCTTTTTCTTTCATAATCAGCACTATAAGAACTAGTAATACTGATCATTAGAACGATTGCTTCGTAAACCGTCTTTGTTACCGCCCTAGGACTTTATAGGCGCCGTGGAAAAGCAAATCCTTCTGTACAAGTTAGGAAGAATATCGTTTATCTAATTTATCTCGGTGGGATTGAAAGATATCTTCAAGTGGAATATCATATTTATTCGCAATGACAATAAGATTTCCCAAAACGTCACCTAGTTCCTCTACTAATTCTTGTTTTTGTTGATCTAATGTTCCGGTACCTTCATCTGGTCTATCTCTACCAATTTCCAGTGCTCTGATGGCTCTTGCAACCTCACCTGTTTCTTCTGCTAGAAAACCAATTCGAATAAAAATATCTAAATCTGACCACCCTCTTTTCTCATAATAAGACTTTACCCATTGTTGAAAATCATTTAAATTCATATAAATCCTCCATATTTTTTTCTTTTAGATTAACAGAATAATCTATATAATGATAATCGATATCTATATAGATCGATAGGGGGAATTATTTTGAAACGAATAGCGGTTTTTTGTGGTTCTAGTTATGGTGCTTCAAATATTTATAAAGAAGGTGCCATCCAATTAGGAAAAGAATTAGTGAAGCGAGATATCACACTAGTTTACGGTGGAGCAAGTGTCGGGATAATGGGGGAATTAGCTAATACCGTGTTAGCCGAAGGTGGAGAGGTAATTGGAGTGATACCAACACTATTAGAAGAAAGGGAAATAGCCCATCCCCATCTATCCGAACTGTATACGGTTCATACTATGCATGAAAGAAAAGCAAAGATGGCTGAACTGGCAGATGCATTTATTGCCCTTCCAGGAGGTCCTGGAACCATGGAGGAATTTTTCGAAATATTTACATGGGCACAAATTGGCTTACATCAAAAACCATTTGGCCTGCTGAATATTCATCAATATTTTAATCCTTTAGTTAGTTTATTTGATCATATGGTGGAGCAACAATTTTTGCAGGAGAAGTACCGATCCTTAGCTATGGTTGACTCCAATCCTTCATCTCTAATAGAAAAATTTACTACTTTTGAACCGATCTCTGTAAAAACTTACAGTTAAAGGCTCTATTATTAAATATTTTTACCGAAACAAAAGCCTGAACCTTATCTTTAGAAAAAGGTTCAGGCCTTCCAACATCACTAATGGTCACTTTATTTTACGACTAAAACAGGACATTGTACGCGTTTGAGTATTTTGTGACTTACACTTCCGAGGATCATGGTTTGTAGTTTATTTAATCCTCTACTACCTACCACCACAAGATCATAATTATTGTCATTAGCAAATTCAACAATCGAAGGACCAGGTTCACCATGTAAGATGTTTGTTTCACAAGGAATACCTACAGATGTAATTTTATCTTTTACCGGTTTTATCTTTTCTTCTCTTTCTTTTTTAACTTCATATTTGTCCACACCATGAAGGACATCTGTTTTGGACGTATTCCCATCTACTACATAGACAATGTCGATCGTTCCATTCTTGAGTTGAGCAATTTCGATTGCGTGTTCCGCTGCTCGAACGGAGTGCTCTGATCCATCTGTTGCAAGTAATATTTTTTTATACAAGCCCCTTCACCTCTTCTACGATTAATGACCCGATGCTTTTGATAGACCACCGATTTTTCTTTTTAATAATCTACTCTCCGCATTTAGACCTATATATTGTACCTTAACATGATTTTGTTCAAATTTCATTTCGATTTTGTCTAATGCACCAATTGCTGAATCATCCCAGAGGTGAGCATTGGTAAGATCAATATCCACTTGTTTAATCGGTTCGTTGAAAGCAAATTGTTCTACTAAATCACTTACTGAAGCAAAGAAAATTTGTCCATCGACTTTATAAATTTTCTTACTATTATCTACAGATGAAATACTCGTAACCTTGACCTTAGATATTTTTGCCGCAAAGAAGATGGCACTTAGTAATACACCAAGTAAAACACCTTTTGATAAGTCATGTGTTACTACTACGGTAATAACGGTTGCTACCATAACAATTGCATCGGTTCTAGGAATCTTATGAATATTTCGTAGGGAAGACCAATCAAAGGTACTGATAGATACCATAATCATTACACCAGCAAGTGCTGCCATAGGAATTTGGACGACGACATCACCTAATACAATAATTAAAAACATAAGGAAAAGACCTGCAACAAAGGCAGACAATCGACCTTTTCCGCCAGATTTAACATTAATAACGGATTGTCCTATCATTGCACAACCAGCCATTCCGCCAAAGAAACCTGACGCAATATTAGCTATCCCTTGTCCGCGACATTCTTTGTTTTTATTGCTTTCTGTATCTGTCATGTCATCCACGATATTAGCGGTTAACAATGACTCTAATAACCCAACAATGGCGAGTGCTAGTGAATAAGGGAAAATAATCGCCAATGTTTCAAAAGATATTGGGATGTCAGGAATCATAAAAATTGGTAATTGGGAAGAGATATTACCAAGGTCTCCTACTGTACGAATACCAAATCCGGAAAATACGGTGATTAAAGTTACAACGATAATGGCCACTAAAGTGGAGGGAACCGCTTTTGTGATCCTAGGAAAAAGATAAATAATTGCCAATGTTAAAGCTACCATACTGTACATAATCCAGCTTTCACCTTCGAAATGCTGTAATTGTGATGTGAAGATCATAATAGCTAGTGCGTTAACAAATCCGACCATTACGGAACGAGGAACAAATTTTATAAACCTAGCTAATTTAAATACCCCAAATAGAATTTGTATTATTCCAGTTAAAATAGTAGCCGCAAATAAATATTGCAACCCGTGATCTGCTACTAACGTGATCATCAATAGCGCCATAGCCCCTGTTGCAGCTGAAATCATCCCGGGTCTTCCACCCACAAAGGAAATGATAACAGCAATACAGAAGGAAGCATATAGCCCAACCATTGGATCAACCCCTGCAATAATCGAAAACGCAATGGCTTCTGGAATTAACGCTAAAGCTACCACTATTCCCGCTAATATATCTCCTCGTAT
>JACYYJ010115167.1_pt2 | contig 11790 bp, 8 predicted proteins | sample 8236861 | NCBI WGS metagenome assembly JACYYJ01 (sample SAMN14103086, study PRJNA606662) | landfill metagenome | isolation source: landfill solid waste | place: India:New Delhi, Okhla landfill site | collected 2017-11-05
ACGACAGAGCGCCCTACGCCACCCCGATCGCCGGTCCTGCCCGGCGCACGGAGGCCTGCAAGGCGCGGCGGAGCGCGTCCGGCCGGCGATCGGGACGGGCCGGTCGATCGGCCCCGGTGGCGGCGGCCGACCCTGCAACCGCGCATCCCGCGACGACGGGCGATCGCGCGCGTCGGTACGGTCCTCTCGTGCCCCGCGCAGGCTCCCCGGGATCGTCCACGCCTCTGATCAGCTTCTGCGTCGTCGGGACGAACGGTGCGGACGTCCTCCCCGCGTGCCTCGACGCGATCGAGCGCGAGCAGCGGCTGCTCGACCGGCCGACCGAGGTCCTGGTGCTGGACAACGCGTCGACCGACGACAGCGTGCGGATCGCCCGCGAGCACCCCGTCGGAGCCCGGGTGATCGCGCTCGACCGCCGCGAGGGCAAGGCGGCCAACGACAGTCGCCTGCTCGACGAGGCCCACGGCCGCTACGCGCTGCTGCTCAACGAGGACAGCGAGCTGCGCGCCGGCGCCACCAAGGAGCTGCTCGACGCGATGGAGCGCGACCCCCGGACGGGCTGCGCGGGGGCCGCGCTGCTCCGCCCGGACGGGCGCGAGCAGCCGTCGGCGTGGCGCTTCCCGACCTTCAGCACCGTCGTCGCCCAGGCGCTGCTGATCCACCGCTGGCTCGTGGTCCAGTCCGGCCCGGGCGCGACCCGACGCGTCGACTGGTGCCAGTCCGCCTGCCTGATGGTCCGCGTCCAGGCGTCGGCGATGATCGGCCACCTCGACCCGGAGTACTTCGTCTACGGCGACGAGGTCGATCTGCAACGGCGGATGGCCGACGCGGGCTGGCACACCGTCCACGTCCCCGCCGCGCGCTGCATCCACCACGAGGGCCTCTCGACCGGAGACGGGGCCCGGCGGCGGATCGTCGAGTTCCACCGCAACAACGCGCGCTACCTCGTCGCCCACCACGGTCCCGGCTACGCCCGGCTCTGCCGGCCGCTGATCGCCTTCCCGTACGCGCTGCGGATGGTTGCGGCGCTGGGGATCCCCGGGCACTCGCCGCGCCGCTATTGGTGGCACGTGCGCGCCGCCCTGCTGCCCGGCCGCGGCGAGGGGATCCGCGAGGCGGCCGAGGCGTTCAACGCCGACCGCGAGCTGCGGACCGCCGCCCAGCAGAGCTGAGCGGCGGCGCGGGCCGCGTCAGCCGGTCGTCGAGTCCGGCAGCTTGCGGCCGACCGGCCCGACGTAGACGCCCCGGGGGATGTCCCCCTCCTGGTCCGATCCCGGATGGAACGCGCAGTAGATCCGCGCGCAGCGCTGGGCGCCGGAGCCGTTCGCCACGCGGACGTGCTCGGCCACCCGCAGCGTCTCGCCGTCGTAGGGGAAGTGGTAGTCGTTGGGGTGGATCCCGTACCAGACCTCGCCGACCCCGGACCGCCAGTCCAGGCCGAGGTCCTGCGCGAACTGGCCGACCGGCTGGCCGATCCCCTCGGGCCGTAGGTACGCCTCGGCGACCTTGTCGAGCTTGACGAAGTCCTGGAGCACCATGTCGGGCCGCCAGAACGGGCTGTCGGCCGCGGTCTCGAACGCCCGCTCGCTGAAGACCAGGTGCTTGCAGCGCTGGGCGGCGACCTCGACCGCCTCGAGCACCGTCTCGACCGCCGGCAGCTCCTCCTCCTGGGACTCGTCGTCGGCGTCCGCGCCCCCGACCTCGCGCTGGAGCCGGGCGATGTCACGCCGGGCGTCGTCGAGCGCGACCTCGAGCCGCTCGTGCTCGGCGTGCGCGTCGAGCAGCAGCGTCTCGCGCTCGGAGAGCTGCGCCTGCAGCGCCTCGACCGCGGCGACCGACACCTCGTCGGCCGCGACCACGTCCGGAGTCTCGTCGAGCTCGGTGGCGAGCTGCGCGCCGCGGTTCTCGGCGGCTTCGAGCGCCTCGCGCAACGACGTGAGCTCGAGCTCGGCGTTGTCGAGCTTGCCGCGCAGCTCCTGCGCCTCGGCGACGCGATCCTCGGCCCGGCGCTCGTGACGGCCGGCCTGGGTCTCGGCCTGCTCGACCTTGCGCTGGGCCTGGTGCAGGTCCTTCTCGGCGCGCACCGCGCGACGCTCCAGGCTGACCATCACCTCGCGGCAGATCACCAGCAGGCGCTTGTCGACCTCGGCGATCTGACGCTCCTGCGCGTTGTCGCAGCGCAACAGCCGCAGTTCCTGCTCGGGCTCCAGCTCGGGAAGCTCCTCGACGCCCTGCTCGATGCCCAGCTCGGCTTCGAGCTCGCGCACGGCGGTGACCGCGTCGTCCTCCGCCTCTAGGTCGTCGATGAAGGCCTGCACGGCGGGGATCGATGATCGCTCCAGCACGGTGGCCAGCGGCATCCCGGTCTGCTCGCGGAGGATCCGGTCGATCTCGGGCTTGCCGATCCGATCGAAGGTCAGCTCGGCGGGCGGGGCGACGGCGGCGATGCTTGGCCGCTTGTGGGTCGGACTACCGGACCGCTTGGGTTTGGTTCGTTTCTTGGTGCTCATGGGGGATCCTCGAAAGCTAGCGCAACCGGATCAGGCGCCCCTGAACGCAGACGCTCGTCCGACTCCCGTACCCCGATCCGCGCCGCTTCATGCGTACGGCAGAAACTCCGGTCCGACGAACTACGCGCGACGACGGCGAAGCGCACCCGCGACGACGCGCAGCTCACCGGCCGTGAACGCTCCGGAACCCAGCAATAGCGGGGGGATCGCCGCCAGACCGGCGACCCGCAGGAGCACGCCGTCCCACCCCGTCCCCGGCGCCAGCCAATCGACGCCGACCGCGACGACCACCAGCACTGCGACGGCGCCGCCCAGCCGCGACCACTCGAACGGCACATGCAGCAGCATCCGGGTCCGCAGATGGGCGATCACCAGCGCGACCACGTAGGCCGCGACCAGCGCGATCGCCGCGCCCGTGGCCGCCAGCGAGGGGACGAGCGCGACCAGCACCACGACGTTGACCGCCAACCCGATCAGCGCGGCGGGCAGCGTCCGGCCGGTCTGGTGCTCGCGTCCCGCGATCGACGTGAAGACCCAGGTCAGGCCCCACAGCGCCCAACCGAGCGCCAGCCACGGCAGTGCGCCCGCCGCCGCCGCGAACTCGTCGGCGACCAGGACCGTGACCACCTGGTGCCGGAACAGCGTCAGGGCCGCAACCATCAGGCCGAGCACCAGCACGTAGGCGCGGACGACGTGGGCGTAGGCCTTCGGCGCCTCGTCGTCGCCGAGGTCGTAGGCCAGCGGCGGCCAGGCCGCCTGGAACGCGCGGGCGACGACGATCACGATCGTCGCCAGCTTGACCGCCGCGGAGTAGATGCCGTTGCTGGCCAGGCCGGTGCTGTGGATCAGGTACTGCCGGTCGACCAGGTTGAGCGCGAAGACCGCGATCTCGGGTGGCACCGTCGGCAGGCCGAAGCGCAGCAGCGGGCGCAGCGGCACCGCGGGACCGGACGGGTCCGGATGCCGACGCAGCAGCAGCGAGCGCTGGGTCCACCAGACGCCGAGCAGCACCGCCGCCGACGCCGCGTAGTTGCCGAGCAGGTATCCGGACGCGCCCTGGCCGAGGACGACGACCAGCAGCACCGTCGTGGTCACCGTCAGCAGGACGTTGGACAGCGACGCCAGCAGGTAGACCCGCCGCTGCTCCTGGGCGCGCAGCAGCGCATTGGCGACCTCGAGGTTGGTGAACGCCCAGACCCCGAGCGCGGTCGCGCGCAAGGGGCCGGGCAGGTCCTCGCCCAGCAACAGCGCGGACAGCGGCCCCGCCGCGGCGGCGACCAGCGCCGCGGCCGCGGTCGACGCGACGAGGACCAGCGCCGTCACCTTGCGCGCCAGACGCGACCGGCGGACGCGGTCCGCGTCGAGGAACCAGTGGCGCAGCAGGGCCTCCTGGAGCCCCGCGCGCAACACGATCGAGGCCAGGATGATCCACGTCAGCAGCGTCTCGGCCGCGCCCAGCTCGCCGGGGGTCAGGTGCCGCGTGTAGAGCGGCAGCGTGACCAGCGCCAGCACGCCCGCCACGAGGCTGGCGGCTTGGTAGGCCGCGCCGGACGTCGCCAGGCGGCGGAGCGGATGCGGCGCCATCGACCGACGATCGTAGTCCGTGGGGCGGAAGGGACTACGCTCCTCCCGTGCCCCTCGACCTGCGTCCCGCCTGCGTCCTGCTGCTGCCGCGGCCGCTCGACCGGTTCATCCTGCGCGACCAGGCCGAGGATCTGCTGCGGGGCGACGACGTGGTCGCGGTCGATCCGCCGTGGGGCGCGCGGGGCGGTTACGGGATGTCGCTGCGCCTGGGCGACGGGCCGGCCGGCACCGCGGTCGCCCGTCAGCAGGCCGCCGCGCTGCTCAAGCGCCTGCACGCCGACGCCCGCGACCCCCGGGTGATCGTGATCTTCCACGCCACCCAGGAGCCGGTCGCGGCGGCGCTCTGCGCGAAGACCGGCGCAGAGCTCTGGTACTGGCGGTGGGACCGCTACGAAGTCGCCGGCGACGCCGATCCGGTCCGCCGCGCGCGGCTCGGGGTCCTGCACCGCCGGGCGTCGGAGCGTGCGTCGCTGGTGGCCGCTTCGAGCGGCGCGCTCGCCGACCTGGCCGCGGCCGATGGCCGTCCGACCGTGCTCAGTCCGCTCGCGGCGGACAGCTTCCCCGCGCCGGACCCGACGGTCGAGATCGTCGGCTTCTCGCTCGGGCACCTGGGCCGCCGCACCGACTGGACGCTGCTGCGCGGGCTCGGCGAGCGGCTCCCCGGGTTGCAGATCCTCTTCGTGGGCGCGCTCCACGCCGAGGAGTGCGCGAACGATCCGGACTTCGCCTGGTGCCGCGACCACGCGCCGTTCACCTTCCTCGGGTCGCAGCCGGACGGCCAGGCCGCGCAGCTGCTGCGACTGGCGGACGTCGGGATCCTGCCGTTCCGTCGGGATCCCTTCAACGACGCGGGCCTGCCGTACCGGATCCTCAAGGCCGCGCGGCTCGGTCGCCGAACGGTCGTCCCGGACCTGGCCGGCGTCCGCACGTGGGACCCGGCGATCGTCGTCGCGCCGGACATCGACGCGTTCGCCGCGGCGGTCGCGGCCGAGGCGGGCCGGCGCACCGCGCCCGACGCGCAGCTGCGCGGGTGGGCGCTCGCCCAGACCGCGGAGCGTCAGAACGCCCCGCTGCGCGAGCGGCTGCGCGGGCTCGGGCTCGACGCGGGGTGAGCGGCGCCCTACGGGCAGCGCACCGACGCGACGAACGCGCCGCGCCGCGCCACTTCGACGAACCCGGGCGGCACCGCCTGCGTCGAGCGCGGCACACCGTCCGCGCGTCCGTAGCGCCGCGCGAACTTGCCTTCGACGACGGTGATCGCCACGCCACGGTCGTCGACGCCGAGCGTCCGCGCCCGCGGATCGCTGCGGGCCACCACCCGGTCGCCGTCGGCGTCGAGCTGCAGCCGGATCTCGGGGACGAGCCGGTAGGTCGGCAGGCTGATCGGCCCGCAGCGGGCCCCCGCCACGACCGCCGGATCGGTCATCAGGTCACGTACGTCCTGACGCGCGTCGGCCAGGAACCGCAGCTCGGACCCGAGCGAGCGCACCGAATCGCGCTTGACCGTCAGGTAGGCGCCAACGCCGACGACCGCCCCGATCAGGACGAGGATCGCCCACGGTCGGCGCGCCGGGCTCGCGACCGGCAACCCGATCCAGCCGCCCGCGGCGAGCGCCGCCAAGACGGTCAGCGCGACCACCGGGACCGACAGGTAACGCGGGATCAGTGACAGTCCCGCGACGCCGGCCGCCAGGAACGTGACGACGCCGGCCAGCAACAGCGTCAGCAGGACGGTCACGACCCGGCGCGGCGGACGCGTCAGGCCGACGCGGAAACCGAGCAGCAGCACCCCGACGCCGACCAGGCCAGCGACGAAGACCGGCGGACGGGCCTGATCCACCAGCTGGGTCACCAACAGCGACGGCGCGCGGCCGATACCGCGCTCGCGGCCCAGGTCGTCGGCCAGCTGGCTGGTCGCGGTCAGCGAATGGAGGGGGTTGCCCGTGACCGCCGCGTCGACGGCCATCCACAGCAACGGAGCGGCGACGACGATCGCCAGGTGCAGGACGCGACCGGCGATCCGGTCGTCGCCGGTCGGCGAACTCGGCGCCTTGGAGTCCGGCGCGGTGCCTTCTGCCGCCCTGTCCGACACAAGGCACCGCGCGGGTGACGCCTGGGCAGCCGCGCCGCGTGCCGACCATGGTCCGCCGAGCGTGCACCACAGCCAGTGCGCTCCGGCCAGCACCCACGCCTCGGGGCGCAGCAGACCGGCGACCAGCAGCAGGAGCGCGGGGCCGCGCCAGGCGGTCGGCCGCTCGATCGCCCGGACCCCGGCCCAGGCGACGAGCGCCAGGAACGGCATGTCCAGGTAGCCCTTGGCGGCCAGCAGCAGGAAGGCGAAGCTGGTCAGCGTCAGGATCCCGGCGATCAGGCCGACGGTCAGACCGGTGCGGGCGACCCGTGCGGCCCCCGCGGGCTGGGAGAGATTCGACGGCTCCAACCTGTCCGATCTCTCCCAGCCGCCCGGGGATCCGCATCGCTCGTCGCCGTCGTCGCCCCGAGCCGCCACCGCCTCGCCGGCGATCCGGCCCAGGCGGACCGTCGCCGCGGCGAGCACCGGCAGCGTCAGCGCCGTCAGCAGCACCATCGCCCGGTCGGCGTGCTCGCCGAACAGGGCGACCACCGGCACGCCGAGCGCGAGCCACGCCGGGTGCGGCGTCGATGCCGCGTAGGCCTCGAACCCCGGAGCCCGCCCGTCGAGCAGCTCGCGGGCCCAGATCAGGTCGAGGACGGTGTCGTAGTTGCCCGCGCTGGGGGCGATCGCCCAGACGATCAGCGCCAGGACGACGCCGACCGCGAAGACGATCCACTCCGCCTGGATCCCCCGATTCCCGGGTCCCCCCGACCGACCACGGCCGACTTCGGGTTCAGGCCGCACCGTGCGCGCCCCGGCCGGTCGAGCTCCTGCCCGCGGTACCTGTCGAACTTCGACCGTTCACGCCCGTTCGCGCTCCGCGACGGCGGGGCGCGGGTCACGTGGGACCCGGGGGGCCCGCCGCTCCCGACGCGCGGGCGCCTCGCCGCGGGCCGCCGCCGCCAAGCTGCCGCCGACCGCGAGCAGGACCCACAGCATCGGGTCCTCGAGGAAGGCCGCGTAGCCCATCGTGTGGACCACCAGCGCGATCACCATCGCGGCGACCGCCGCCCGCGCCGCGCAGTCCTCGGCGTCGCGGAGCAGCCGGCGCAGGACCGCGACGAGCAGCACGAGATACGCGACCAGGCCGATCAGGCCCTGCTCGGCGGCGATCGTGATCGGGATCGTGTGCGACGCCGCCACGGCGTCGGACTGGCCGGCGTGCTCGGCGCGGCGGTACTCGCGGGCGAAGCCGCCCGAGCCGACCCCGATCACCGGCTCGTTGGCGAACAGGCGGATCCCGCCGTTGGTCAGGGCCACGCGACCCGACGTCGCGTCGTCGAGGCTGTCGCTGTCGAACCCGTCGATGTTCAGCGCCGACGGCGCGGCGAACAGCAGCACGGCGGCGACGGCGGCGACCGCCAGCACGGTCCCGAACGCCTTCCAGGGCCCGAACCGCAGGCCCCCGAGGATCGCCAGTCCGACGAGCAGCGCGACGAAGCTGGTCTGCGAGTAGGTCAGGATCAGCGCCGCCCACAGCACGACGAGCGCCACCGCCGCGGTGGCCACCGCCCGGTTGCCGCGCGCCCAGAGCATCCGCGCCGTGACGCCGAGCATCACCAGGATCAGGAAGCGACCGTAGATGTTGGGGTCGAAGAACAGCGAGTTGACCCGGAACGCGTCCTCGATCTGGTTGGACGACACGATCCGCGGGTTGAGCAGCACGTGGCGGGTGGCGTACTCGTAGAAGCCGACCGCGGCGAGCACCAGCGCGACGCCGACCGCCACGCCCAGGCAACGGGCCGCCAGCCGCGGGGTCCAGCGGATCGTCCGCAGCACCACGTAGAGCAGCGCGAACGGGACGTAGAAGAACGCGACCTGCTCGACCGCGGTGGTCTGGTCGATCGACCAGGCGCTCTGCACGGCGTAGAGCACCACGAACAGCAGCAGGACGACGTCGGCGAAGCCGGGGCGCGGATCGTCCGACGGCAGGTCGGGATCGTGCGTGAACCGCTCCCAGGCCCAGGCCAGCGCCGCCGCCCCGGTGACGAGGTAGAGCGGCAGCAGCAGGTTGACCGGCTGGCCGTCGCCGACGTCGAGCGGCAGCCGGAACGGCAGCACCAGCGTGACCGCGATCGGCACCGCCAGCGGCCAGCGACGGAACGCCGCGGCGCCGAAGCCGAGCACGAGCGCGCCGACCACGATCACCGCCGCGAACAGCAGCGGACTGTCGCGCAGCCGCTCGACCGGACCGGTGTCCCAGACCTGCCCGGCGAGGATCGCCGGGCCGCCGACCAGCGCGACCGCCATCGCGATCGCTCGCGCGCGGGGGGCCCGCAGGATCAGGGCCAGGGCGGCCGCCAGGGTGACGGCGGTCAACGCGAGAGACGTCGCCATACGCTGCTCATCAGCTCGGAGGTGTCGGGATCGCTGCGCAAGCGCGATGCGAAGGTCGGCAGGCCGGTCCGGATCGCCAGGCCCTCGCCCAGCCGGGACGCGACGATCACGGTGTGCTCGGCGCCGTCGACGGCGCTCGCGACCGGCTCGCCGTCGCCCAGCGACTCGGCGGGCCAGCCGGTCGGGAAGCCGTCGAAGCGCCCGTCCGTCCCCGCGAACAGGTCGATCTCGTCGCGGTCGCCGACGAGCGGCCCCGTCAGCCGGACCGCGCCGCGGCTGACGATCCCGAAGGCGTCGGCCGGATCGAACGGCCCCGGCGACTCCAGCCGGAGCCGGCGCGGCGTGGACCCCGTGAGCTCGACCGAGCGGTGCAGACCGGCCGGATCGAGCACGGCGACGTTGCCGCCGTCCTGGACGAACGCCCGCAGCCGCTTGGCCGCGGCCGGCGTCGTCCAACGGGCCTCGCCGACCAGCAGCACGCCGGTGCGGTCCTCGATCCGTGGACCCGAGGCGCGGTCGTCGGCCCCGGATTGCAGGGCGAGCGCCAGGTCGGTGGTGATCTCGAACCGCTTGCGCTCCCGCGCCAGCCACTCGAGCACCGGCGCGACGTCGGAGCCGTAGGACGCGGGCAGCGTGCCGAAGACCCGGGACGGGCGGATCCGCGTGGCGCTGTCGCCGGCGGTCGCCTGCAGCCGGTTGGCCAGGCCGTCGCCGTCGTCGTCGAGCGGATTGAGCCCCTGCCAGGTGATCGCCGGCAGGACGACCAGGACCCGATCGTCCGCCGCGTCGTTGACGAACGCCGGCACGTCAACGCGCTCGCCGCCGGCGATCACGGTCAGCCGGTACGCGGCGCTGCGCCGTGACCGCGGCGCGATCCGCAGCGCCGGTCGCGTCGCCGAGCCGCTGGACACGGGACGCTCGGTCCCGACGCGACGCAGGATCCAGCGGTAGCGCTCGCCGCGGGCGTCGACGAAGAACGTCAGACGCTGGCCGGGAGCGACCGGCGCCGAGCTGGTCTGGACGGCGACGCGGCGCACGGTGACGCCGCCACGCCCGCGCATCCGCCCGCTCGGCTCGGCCCGCGGCATCCCGTCGCGCCCGGCGGTCGGGCCGCAGCCCTCGATCTGCGCCGCGTCCTGCACGCAGACCTGGATCACGTAGGTCCCGGGCGGCGCCGTCCGGCCGTCGTCCATCGTGCCGTCCCAGCGGGCCACGCCGCGGATCGACTTCTGCTTGCCGCCGACGCGCGTGCCGTTCGACGCCCGCTCGGTGACCTCGACCCGCAGCTTGGCGACGACCTCCGCCGCGCCGGACGACGTCCGCACCACCCGCGCCTTCGGCCGCCAGCCGTTCAGCTGCAGCTCCGCGACCACCGGCTTGCCGTCGATCGTCGGCAGCACCGCCGGGGCGTTCCGCTGCCGCTTGCCGTCGGCCAGGATCCGGCGCACCTTCGGCTTCGGCTTGGTGCGGTCGAGCAGGAACGAGCTGGCCCAGACCACGCTCCGGCCCTCGTCGGGCAGGACGAACTTGAGCCGGTAGCGGCCGTGCGGGGCGCGGTTGCCGTCGTCGTCGCGGCCGTCCCACTTCAGCGTCACCCGGGTGTACCTCTCGGCCGGGTGGTTCTCGGCGAGCGTCGCGACGCGCCGGCCCTCGCTGTCGACGATCTCGACCGTCACCGGGGTCGCGCGCTTGAGCATGAAGCGCACCGTGAAGCGGTCGCGGCGACCGTCGTCGTTGGGCGAGAAGACGCGGGTGAACCCGCCGTACTCGCGCGACATCTGGATCACGGCCGGCTGGTTCTTGAGCCGCTGGGCGACGAAGAAGGCGGCGACGGTCGCCACGATCAGGACGCCGAAGACGATGCGGGCGGTGCGGGTCACGGCGCGGCCATCAGAGCGTCACGAGGTGCGTGTTGGGGATGCCCGCTTCGCCGGGATCGACGCCCTGCTCGTGGCGGAGCAGCAGGCGCAGCACGTTGCGGTGGCAGACGACGAGGATCGTGCCACGTCCGTCGTCCTGGCGGCGCAGGTCGTCCACAGCATCGAGCACGCGGGCGAGCTGATCGCCGTAGCGCTCGCCACGAGGAGCCGCGAAGCCGAGCTCGAGGCGCTGGAACGCGGCGAAGCCCGCGGGATCCTCCGCGCGCACCTCGGCGAAGCTGCGGTCCCGCCAGTCGCCGCAGTCGGTCTCGGACCAGCGCGGATCGATCTCGGGCACCAGGCCCGTCCGGGCGACCACGTACGTCGCCGTCTCGAGGGCGCGGGTGATCGGGCTGGAGATCAGCCGCGTGACGTCGCCGCGCCGCACGATCTCCTCGGCCAGCGCGACCGCCTGCTCCCGGCCGGCCGCGTCGAGCGGAACCGGGCCCTGTCCCTGGAAGCGGCGTTCGTGGTTGTAGGCGGTGCGACCGTGGCGTGCGAGCAGGATCATGGATCGAGGGCAGCGTTCCTGTTCTCCGGGCGCGGGGTGGTTCCTGCCCCGCGACCGGCGGTGACCGGGACGCCGCAGCGCTCCGTCAGACGACCGACGCCACCCTAGGGCGCGGCGCCGACGGTGGTGTCCGCCACCACGTCGCCGGTGACGTCCCCGCTGACGTCGCCGGTGATCGACGAGTCCGGGGTCGTGCTCGTGCCGCTGCCGGTCGATCCTGCGGACCCGGACGAGCCCGCGGACCCGGTCGATCCGGTGGCCCCCGACGCGCCGGTCGTGGTGCCGCCCGGCGTGGTGCCGGTCGGATTGGAGTCGGCCGGCGTCGTGTCGGTCTTGGCGGCGTAGTCCTGGCCGAGCAGCACGACGACCTTCGGGGTGCCGTCGACGGCCGCCTTGATGTTCTCGTCCATCGACTTGACCACGTTCGACTTCAGACCGAGGTACTTGGCGATGTCCTTGGCGGCGTCACGGTTGCCGTAGCCGGAGCGGTAGGCGACGACGGACGTCGGCTTGAACGCCGGGACGCCGTTCTCGGAGTAGTCCCCGACCTTGCCGGCGGCGAACCGTCGGTTGTCGAGCAGGTCGCTGCCCGTCTTGGCCAGCCCGCCGACGCCGGTCGCGTTGAGCACGACGACCGAGGTCTGCTTGGGGCTGTACGTCTTGGCCTTCGGCTTCGACGGCTCGCGCTTCGGCTGGTCGGCCCGGTTGCGGTCGGCGACCGGCGACTCGGTGTCTCCCCCGATCACGCCGACCGCGAACAGCACGCCGACGAGCACCACCGCGGCGACCAGGGTG
>JACYYJ010051113.1_pt14 | contig 11788 bp, 11 predicted proteins | sample 8236861 | NCBI WGS metagenome assembly JACYYJ01 (sample SAMN14103086, study PRJNA606662) | landfill metagenome | isolation source: landfill solid waste | place: India:New Delhi, Okhla landfill site | collected 2017-11-05
CAGCCTCGTGCCGGACGCCCAACGACGGCCATAGGCGCTCCGCCCAGCGTTTCGCCGCGGCACTGGGCAGATCGCCCGAAGTCGATCACGGCCGTACCGAGTGCCGCGGAATCGGGCCGCCGGCCTGGACTGCGGGCCCGAACGCACCGTCGGGCGCCCCGCACAGCCGGAACCGGCCCGCCTGGGCGGAGCGCACGGCGGCGCTGGACTGCTGGACGTGGTGGTGTGGCCCATGCCATGGTCACTCGAATGACGACGGCAGCGGATCACCCGGCGGACGGCGAGGTCTCCTCGTCGGCGAGAACCGCCCTGCGCGTCCTCACCACGGCGATGCTCGAGGACCTCGACGCCCTCGCCGACCGGCTCACCCTGATGGTGCTGCGGGCCGAGCCCTCCTACGCCGAACTCGGCGTGTCGGCGCCCGACGCACTGCGGGAGAACCTGCGGGCGAACCTCGAACGCGGAGTGCAGTCGCTCGGCGGCTTCATCCCGGACGGCGTCGACCCCAACGACACCTCGCGCGACACCGGCCGCAAGCGCGCCAGGGAGGGCGTGCCGCTGGAAGCCGTGCTGCACGCCTACCGGCTGGGCGGGCAGGTGATCTGGGAAGGGCTGCTCTCGACGTCGCGCGACCGGTTCCGCGGCCGCTACGACCGCGAACTGCTCGACGCGTCGGGGTGGGGCTGGCGGGTGATCGACGCCGGCTCGGCGGCACTCGTCGACGCCTACCGCCTGGAGGAGTCGCGCCTGCGCAGCCAGGAGTTGAGCCGACGCCACGCCTTCCTGGCCGCGCTGCTCGACGGCCGCGGCAAGGACTCGGTCGTCGCGCAGGATGCGGCGACCGTCCTGGGGTTGCCGACGTGCGGGCCGATGCTGTGCGTGGTGGCTCCGGTCGAGAACCCGACCGACGAGCCGCTGCGCTCGCCGAGGGACACGCTCGCCGCGGACGGTTTCGTGTCGTCGTGGCACGTCCGCCCGTCCGACATCGTGGGCCTGGTCGCGCTCGCCGACCGCAGCCCGGCCGACGCCCTGGACACGCTGCGTCCCGCGGTCGCGGGCCGGGTCGGCGCGTCACCGGTGATCACGACGCTCGGCCAGGTCGGCGAGGCGTACACGTTGGCCCGCACGGCGGCGAGGACGTTGCGGACGCCGGGAGTGGCCTTCCTGGACGACCACCTGCCCGAGGCGCTGCTCGTCGGCAGTCCCGAGTTGACCGGCCGACTCGCGCAGGTGGCCTTCGGCGACCTGCTCCGCCTGCCCGACCACGAGCGGGAGACGTTGCTGACCACGCTGGGCGCGGTGATCGACCACAGCGGCTCGCCCACCCGGGCGGCCCAGCAGCTCTACTGCCACCGCAACACCGTGATCTACCGGCTGCAGCGCATCGAGTCGGTCACCGGCCGGTCGATGTCGAACGCCCGCGACCGGTTGCTGTTCACCCTCGGACTGCTCACCGTGCGCCGCAGGGACACGAAGGACACGGCGCTTCGCCCCTGACTCGGCGGCCTCCTCCGGGCAGGTGAGTCGCCCGCGTCGAGCCCGCACGCGGGCGGGCCGGGTGGCAGGCTGGGGTGGTGCGGACCTCGACGGCACCACAGCTGCTCGTCGTCTCCACGGAGGCGACGGTGTTCGACGTGTCCACGGTCCGGGTGGCGGCACAGCGCGTCTGGCCGGGTGCCGACGTGCGCGCCCGGGTCGTCTCGCCGAGTCCGGCAGGCAGTCGCCGCACGGGCCGACTCCTCGGGCGCCTGCTCGACGCGGAGCGCCCCGACCTCGTGCTGTCCACCCACTCCTCGACGACCGCGGGCCTCGACTGGCTGCGCCGCCACCGCGGGTTCGACCTTCCCGCCGCCTCGTGGGACCCGGGCGACGGTGCCACCGGCCTCGACCGGGCGCTGCACCGGCTCGCCTTCCCCGCGGCGCGGCCCGCGACCCGGCGCCTGCCCGCGGCCGACGCGTTGTTCGCCCACGTCGAGACTCCCGCTGTCCCGCAGCACGTGGGCACGGCCCTGGTGTTCGAACCCGGCCCGGCCCTCACGGTCGAGCAGGCTGCCGCCATGCTGGCCACGGTGCCGGGTGCACTCGGCCGGTTCTCCTCGGCGTCCGCGACGCGCGCGGTCCGCTGGTGTGCCGTTCCGGGCCGGAGCGCGTCGGCGCTCGTCGACGCGGTGAGCGTTGCCGACCTGGAGTCCGCAGTGGACACGTTCTTCTCCGTGCCGCTGCAGCCCGCGCACGCCGTCGCCGCCGCGCGACTCGTCACCGGCCTGGCCGACGGGCGCAGCGCGCTGCTCGTCAAGCTGCACCACGCGCTCGCGGACGGCATGACCATGCTGCAGGCGCTGCTGTCCGACACCGACGACGCCGGCCGGTTGTCCTGGGCGAGCCGCCCCGTGTCGCCGATGGGCGACGTGGGCGTGCCGGGCCTGCGGGGCGGCGTCCGCCCCGTCCTCTCGGGACTCGCCCGGCTGGCCGCGGCGGGCCGTGCCCCCGAGGCCGTCACCGACGGGGAGGTCCCCGACGCCCAGCGGCATCACGCGCTCGGTCTCCTTCCCGGGCGAGACGTGCGCTCGGCTGCCCGAGCCGCCGGGGTGAGTGCGGCCGAGTACGTTCTCACCCTGTTCGCGCAGGCGTGGCACGACGTCGGAGCGGCGCAGGGCGACAGGTTCCGGCTCATGGTCCCGTGGTCGGTGCGGGGCACCGACAGCCTGCGGCTGGCGGGAAACCACACGGGCGCCGCGTCCGTCGACCTTCCCGTCGGCCGGCTGGGCCTGACTCACCGCGCCGAGCGCGTCGCCACCGCGTTGCGCTCGCGGACGGAGACAGGAGTGCCGGAGGCCGGAAGCCTCGTGGTGCAGGCGCTCGGTGCCCTGCCTGTCCCGCTGCATCGCGCGCTCGCGCGGCGGATGTACCGGCGCGACTGGTTCAACGCCGTGGGCACGGTGATGCCCGGGCCTCGACGGGAGGTCCGCTGGCACGACGCCGTCATGTCGCAGGCCTACCCCGTGCTGCCGCTCGCGCCCGGCACGGGCCTCGCCTGGGGCGCGCTCACGTGGGGACCGTGGATCACCGTGTGTATGACCGTGCGCGCCGATTTCGCCCCACTCGCCGACGCGCTCGCCCACCGCATGTCCACCCTCGTCGCCGACTCCGCCGTGCGGGAGACGTCGTGATCACCCCCGGAACGCGCGTGCTGGTCACCGGCGGGTCGTCCGGCATCGGGGCCGCCGCGGTGGAGGCCTTCGCCGCGCGAGGCTGCCACGTCGTCGCCCTCGGCCGCGACCGTGCCGCCCTCGACGACGTGGCACGGCGCACCGGCGCGATGTCCCTGGTGGCCGACCTGACCGACGCGCGCGTGCTCGACACGCTCCCGACGGACGTCGGCGAGCTCGACGTCCTCGTCGCCTCCGCCGGTGTCGGGTGGGCCGGAGACCTCGTCGACATGACGACCGACACGATCGACGACCTCGTGCGGGTCAACGTGTCGGCACCGATCCGGCTCGCGCACGCCGTGCTGCCCGGAATGGTGCGGCGAGGGCGCGGTCGGCTGGTGTTCGTGTCGTCGATCGCCGGGCACATGGCGGTGGAGCAGGAGGCCGTGTACTCGGCCACGAAGGCCGCCCTGAACGTTTTCGCCGCGAGCGTGCGGCACGAGGTGGCGCGCCACGGCGTGGCCGTGTCCGTCGTGTCGCCCGGCGTCGTCGACACGCCCTTCTTCGCCCGGCGGGGCGTCGCCTACACGCGACGGTTTCCCCGCCCCGTGTCCGCCTCGGCGGTGGCCACGGCCATCGTGCGCGCGGTGGACGAAGGTCACGCGGAGCTGTTCGTGCCGCGGTGGCTCCGGTTCCCCGCCCGGCTGCGGGGCCTCGCCCCCGGTCTCACCGACGCCCTGCAGCGCCGGTTCGGTTGACTCAGACGCCGTTCGCGGCGCGCAGGCTCTCCTTCAGCGAGCCCAGGGTGGCGAGCACCGCCGTCGGTTCGTAGCCGCAGTGCGCCATGCAGTTCGCGCACCGCGGGTCCCGGCCACGGCCGTAGGACTCCCAGTCGGTCGTCTCCAGCAGTTCGGCGTAGGTCTGCGCGTACCCGTCGCTCATCAGGTAGCAGGGCTTCTGCCACCCGAACAGCGAGTACGACGGAACACCCCACGCGGTGCAGCCGAAGTCGACCTTGCCCTCCAGGAAGTCGAGGAACAACGGCGAGTGGTTGAGCCGCCAGCGCTGGCGGTTACCGCCCGCGAACGCCTTGCGGAACAGCTCGCGGGTCTCGTGCACGCCGAGGAAGTGCTCCTGGTCCGGCGCCTTCTCGTAGGCGTAGGCGGGCGAGACCATCATCTGGTCGACCTCGACCTCGTCGTTGAGGAAGTCGAGCACGTCGATCAGGGTCTGCGGCGTGTCGGTGTTGAACACAGTCGTGTTGGTCGTGACGCGGAAACCGCGGCGTTTCAGCTCGGCGATCGCCTCCACCACCTCGTCGAACACGCCTTCCTTGGCGACGGCGGCGTCGTGGCGTTCCCGCAGTCCGTCCACGTGCACCGCGAACGCGAAGTACCGCGACGGCTTGAGGTCCAGCTTGTCGATCTTGCGGCGGACGAGCACGGCGTTGGTGCAGAGGAACACGTACTTCTTGCGCTTCACCAGCTCGTTCACCATCGTGTCGATCTGGGGGTGCATCAGTGGCTCACCACCCGCGATCGACACCATCGGCGCGCCGCACTCCTCGATGGCCGACACCGCCTGCTCCACCGGCATACGCCGTTTCAACTCGTCCGCCGGATGCTGGATCTTGCCGCAGCCCGGGCAGCTGAGGTTGCAGGCGAACAGCGGCTCGAGTTCCACGATGAGCGGGAACTTCGAGCGCCTCTTCAGTTTCTGGCCCAGCAGGTAGCGCGCGATACGCAGACTCTGGTGCAACGGCATGCTCATGGGTGCCGCACCTCCTTCACAACGCTGTCGTTCTTGCCCCGGGCGACGGTCGCCGCCCAGGTCCGCAGCGCGGGGCCGCACGCCCTCAGCGCCGCGAGCGCCGCCACACCTCCCGCGACCGTCGCCGCGCTGAGCAGCGGTCGCTCGGGCGTGTCGACCACGGCACGCAGGACGGCGACCTTTCTGCCGTCGTCCGCCAGGTCCAGCAGCAGACCCGATTCCATGTCGAGCGCCACCGCACTGCGACCACCGCGCACCTCGCGCACGTGGCGCACCATGCGCGGGGACTCGATCAGCGCTCCGGTGTGGACGGCCGTGCGGACCCGGTGGTCGCCGCGGAGCACGGCCGACAACGTTCCCGCCGACGGGCACCGCCACACACGATCCGCCGAACACACCACGTCGGGCACCACGAGATCACCCGGACGCGCGCACTCGGTGAGCGCCGCCGCGACCCCGGCCACGGCCACGGGCACCCCGGGCCGCGCATGGAGCGCGGCGAGCACCGCGTCGCGTCGGCGTGCGCGGACACCCGCCCGCACGACGCGACCGCCGCGCAGTCCGGTCCGCACGCTCAGCGCCTCGACACCGAGCGGGCAGAGGACGATCAGCTCGTCAGCCCGGCCCGACATCCCGACTGCTCTCCACGTACCTTCCCAGCGCGGTGATCGGGAACACCAGGCGGTACAGGTGGTAGTTGATGTAGAAGTCGCCGGGGAACCCGGTTCCGGTGTACTGCGGCTGGTCCCAGCCTCCGTCCGGACGCTGTGTCTCCACCAGCCACTCCACACCCCGCGTCACCACGGCACCCCGCTCCCCCGCGGCGAGCAGAGCCAGCAGCGCCCAGGCCGTCTGCGACGCCGTGGACGCACCCCGGCCGACCCAGGACGGGTCCACGTAGGAGCGCAGGTCCTCGCCCCAGCCGCCGTCCTCGTTCTGGTGAGCCGTGAGCCAGTGGACCGCCGCGCGGATCGCCTCGTGGTCGGCGGGGATGCCGCACGCGATCAGCGCGGGCACCACGGCCCCCGTGCCGTACACGTGGTTGGCGCCCCATCGTCCGAACCAGGACCCGTCGGCCTCCTGCGCGTCCAGCAACCAGCGCACCCCGCGCCGGGCCGCTTCGCTGTCGGCCAGGCCACGGGCCGCCAGCATCTCGACGACGTGCGCGGTGACGTCGGCCGACGGCGGGTCGATCACCGCGCCGAAGTCGCAGAACGGCAGCTTCTCGCACAACGTCCGCGTGTTGTCGGCGTCGAACGCGCCCCAGCCGCCGTCGGAGCACTGCATCCCGATCAGCCACTCGGTCGCGCGCCGCACGGACGCGTCGACCCGCTCGGGCTCGGGGTGCCGGACCCGGCGCAGCCCCAGCACGACCTCGGCCGTGTCGTCGGTGTCCGGGTAGCAGTCGTTGGCGAACTCGAACGCCCAGCCTGACGGTTCGAGGTCCGGCCGTCGCACCTGCCAGTCACCGCCGACGCGGATCTCCTCGCCCAGGATCCAGTCCGCCGCGGAGACGAGCGCCGGATGGTCGTCCGGGGTCCCGGCGTCCAGCAGCGCCGTCATCGCCAACGCGGTGTCCCACACCGGTGACTGGCACGCCTCCAGCCTGCGCACCCAGCCGTCCGCCGTCTCCTCCCGGATCGTGAACCCGTCGAGCCCGTCGAGCGCCTTCGACATCACCGGGTGGTCGATCGGGTAGCCGCGCAGGTGCAGCGCGAGAATCGAGTAGACCCACGGCGGCTGGATCCCGCCCCACCCGCCGTCGGCCTCCTGACGGTCCAGAATCCACTTCTCCGCGCGGTCGAGCGCGGTCGCCCGCAGCGGCTTCACCGGCAGGCGCTCCAGCCGGTGCAGCACGGCGTCGAGCCCGTGGAACAACCCGGCCCACGACATCGCGGAGTCGGCGGAGCGCGTCGCCGCTCCCGTGCGCAGTTCCCGCAGGCTGAAGCCGAGCTGCCGCGCCGGCCGGGCCGCACCGACGATGGTCAGCGGCACCACCGTCTGCCGCGCCCAGCAGGCCCAGTCGTAGATGTTGAGCGGGAACCAGTCCGGCAGCAGCACCAGCTCCGGCGGCAGGACGGGGAGCTCCCGCCACGACCACTGCCCGAACAGGGCGAGCCAGATGCGGGTGAACACGCGGGTCGCCTCGATGCCGCCGCTGTCGAGAATGTACTCCCGCGCGCGCCGCAGGTGAGCGGCGTCGAGCGGGTCGCCCGCGAGCCGGAGCGCCGTGTAGGCCTCCACCGTGGTGGACACGTCGGCGGGACCGTCGTGGAACGTCGCCCAGGTACCGTCCTCCCGCTGCCGCGACCGGATCCACCGAGCCGTCTCCTCGGTCACGCGCGGATCCGAGATGCCGAGGAACTGCCGGAGCAGCAGGTCCTCGGCCTCCATCGTCACGTTCGTCTCCAGCTCGCCCTTCCACCAGCCCTGCGAATGCTGCAGCGAGAGCAGGTGGTCGCGCGCGGAGTCCACACAGCGCCGGACGCGATCCGGTGACGGTGCGACCACGGGGGCCGGCTCACGGGTCAGGACATCGGTCATCGGTCACGCTCCACGACGAAACGGGTGAGGTCGGTCAGTGCCGCCCGGATGTCCGAGGGCGGATTCGCCACGTCGAGGGACGCCTCGGCGTCGGCGATGTAGCGGTGCGCACGCTCACGGGTCCAACCGATGGCGCCCGTGTCGTCGATCAGGTCCGCCATCGTGCGCACGTCCTGCTCGTTCGGCGGTCGGTCCCTGCGGTAGTACTCACGCAAGGCCAGCGCGCTCTCGGTGTCGGCGTTCAGGGCCACGGCCACGGGCACCGACTTCTTCCGCACGCGCAGGTCGGCGAGCACGGGCTTGCCGGTGACCTCGGGACTGCCGACGATGCCGAGCAGGTCGTCGACGAGCTGGAAGCCCATGCCGAGGTTACGGCCGAAACGACCGAGCGCGGCCACCACGGTGTCGTCACCGCCCCCCAGGCGCGCACCGACCTCCGCGGCACACGCCATGAGCGAGGCGGTCTTCCCGTCCTCCATGCGCAGGCATTCCTCGACACCGACGAGCGCGCGGCCCTCGAACTCGATGTCGGCAGTCTGCCCCTCGATGAGCCTGCGCACGGCACCGGTCAGGAAGCGGCTCGCGGTGAGGTCGCCCGTCGACTCCAGTACCTCGACGGCCAGGTTCAGCAGGGCGTCTCCGGCGAGGATCGCGGCGGGCGTGCCGAACAGGGCCCACACGGTGGGCCGGTGGCGACGTTCGGTGTCCCCGTCCATGACGTCGTCGTGCAGCAGCGAGAAGTTGTGCACGAGCTCCACCGCCACCGCGCCCGCCAGCGCGGACTCCGGTCGCGCGCGCACAGCCTGCGCCGCGAGCAGGGCGAGTGCCGGACGCAGCGCCTTGCCTCCGGCGCCCTCCACGGTCTCGCCGTGTTGGTCGGTCCACCCCAGGTGATAGCTGACGATGCGCCGCATCGCGGGATCCAGGGTGTCGACCGCCTCCCGCAACGCGGGTCGGACCAGCAGCTGGGTGGCGCTCACCTCGGACGGCAGGGTCGTCGTCATCGGCTCACACCCCCCGCCAGGTGTGCAGCGACGAGCTCGGCCGCTCGGTGTCCACTTCGCACGGCTCCCTCCATCGTGTCGGGCCAACCTGTGGCGGTCCAGGATCCGGCGAGGACGAGGCCGGGCAACGCCGTGCGCTGGGCCGCACGCAAACTGTTCGATCCGGGCCCCTGGCGGAAGGTGGCCCGTCGCTGTCGGGTGACGAAGAACCTCGAACACGGTGTGGTGGCGGCGGCGGGGAAGAACCTGGCGAGTTCGGCGAGGAACACGTCCCGCAGCGCCGACGCGGGCGTGGTCAGCCACGTCTCGGCCGCCGAGAGCGACACGGCGAGGTACTGCCCGGAGGTCAGGCCCGCCGCGGCCGTCCGGTCGAACAACCACTGGACGGGCGACGACACCGCCGCGGCGAACGTCAGGTCGGTCACCGGCCGTTCGTACACCACGTGGACGTTGACGATGGGCACCGCCCCGAGCCGCGTGAGTCGCGCCTCGGGCAGTCCCGCCCGGCCCGGCGCCACCCGCATCGCGGTCTCGGGCGGCACGGCGAGAACCACCGCGTCGGCGTCGAGGACCTCGTCGTCCATGCGCACGAGGAACCGTTCCCGCACGGGGGTGATGCCCCGGACGGTGCTGTGGGTGCGCACCTGCCCGTGGCGTTCGAGCAGGTACTTCTCCGCGGGCCGCACGTGCAGGTCGTCGAGAGGCCACCGCGGGATTCCGATGTCGGCGCCGTCGGCCGATTCGAGCAGCGCCGTACGGAACACCATGGCCGCCGACGCCAGCGACACGTCGGACGCGTGGCCGTTGAGTGCCGCCACCGTGATGAGGTTCCACAGCCGGTCGAGCGTCGCGTCGTTCTGACCGTGCCGGGTGAGCCAGTCGGCGAAGCTGAGGGAGTCGAGCGAGGCGTCCTGCGGGTCGAGAGCCCGCAGCGCGAGCGCCGCGCGGAACACGCGCAGCCGGTCGAGCGGGCGCAACGCGGCGTAACGGGCGATCGCCGGCACGAGGTGGAGCGGCGCCCGCGCGTCGGTGCGTCGCAGCTCGGTGAACCGACCGCCCGGGGCCAGCACCGGCACCCGGAAACGGTCCTGCATTTCGAGACCGTCCGCGCTGCCGAGCCGGGTGAGCAGCGCGTGGTAGGCGGTGCAGCAGCGCAGTGTCACATGCTGCCCGTTGTCCACGGTGAGGCCGTCGCGCTGGAACGAGAAGGTCGCGCCACCGAGCCGGGACCGCGCCTCCAGNNGACCCGACGACGACCACGCGGACGTCCCGAGGACCCGACCCGCGCGCCCGAGGCTCCGCACACGGTGCCGTCACGGTGTGCCTCCCATCAACGCCACGCAGGCCACGAACGCCTTCTCCCAGTCGGGCAGACCGGTGCGGCCACGCAGCACGAGCGACGGCCGCAACGCCATCCGGGTGAGCAGCCGGTGGTAGATGCCCGCCATCGCGGCGCAACACGCCCGGCTGCGTCCGTCCAGCACGTCGAGCAGCCGCAGCCCGCGTTCGTACCACTCGTACGCGCGAGCGGCCTGGAACTCCAGAAGTGCCAGGAGGTTCTCGGTGTCGTCGACGAACGCGCCGTGCGCGTCACGGTCGAGCGTGCAGCCGAAGCGTTCGAGCTCGTCGGTGGGGAGGTACACCCGTCCGTTGTCGAGGTCCTCGACCACGTCGCGCAGGATGTTGGTGAGCTGCAAGGCCACGCCCAGGTCGTCGGCCACCGGCTCGTCGCGAGCACGGTCCGGACTGCCGAAGACCGCGAGCGACAGCCGTCCGATCGACCCCGCCACGCACTGGCAGTACTTTCGCAGCGCGGGAAAGCTCCCGTACTCGACGCCGAGCACGTCGGCACGGCAGCCGTCGATCAGGTCGTCGAACGCGTCGAGGGGGAGGTCGAACCGGCGGGTGGCGTCGGCGAGCGCCAGCAGCACGGGATCACCCGAGCCGGCGTCGAGTCCGAACTCGACCGATCGGAGGTCCGTGCGGGCGTCCTCCAACCCCTTGAGCTTGACCTCGGGACTGAGGTCGCCGTCACCGATGTCGTCGATCCTGCGGGCGAACGCGTACACCGCGCTCAGGGCGTCACGCTTCGGTTCGGGCAACAGGCGAATGCCGTACGAGAAGTTCCGGGCCTGCTGGCGGGTGATGGCCACGCAGGCCCCGTAGGCGTCATCGGTCCTCACCACGCACCACCCGTCCTCAACAAGGTCAGGGCCGAGGCCGCGACGTGCGCGCGCCGGGGACGCGGTGACCGCGCGAGCACGTCGAAGCCCGCTTCGGCCAGCGCCCGCGCCGTGGCCCGGCCACCGGCGACGTAGCCGGCGATCGCCACCCGCGCCGCTCCACGCAGCGTCGCCACGAGCGGAGCGCCCTCGTCCAGCAGGTCCACGGCACGCTGCACCTGGAGCGCGACGGCGGCGCGCACGCCCGTGCTCGCCCGCGCCGCCACGAGATCGTCCTCGGCCACCCCGTACCGTTCGAGGTCGGTGGTCGGGAGGTACACCCGGCCCGCGTAGGCGTCCTCCACCACGTCCTGGCAGTGCTCCAACACCTGCAGGGCGCTGCAGATCCGGTCCGAGAGCACGCGCCGTTCGGCGGAGTCGGCGTCGAACACGCGCAACACCAGGCGACCGACCGGATCGGCGGACAGCGAGCAGTAGTCCAACAGGTCGTCGAAAGTGCGGTAACGGTGCACCAGCTGGTCCCGGCGATTGGCCTCGACGAGCCGTTCCAGCTGGTTCCGGGGGAGGTCGCACACCGCCACGGTGTAGGCGAGCCGCTGGTACAGCGGGTCGGTCGTCACGCCACCGGCGTAGAGGCGGTCGAGCTCCGCGGACACGCTGTCCAGAAGCGAGAGCCGATCGCCCGAGGCGGCGTCGCCGATGTCGTCGACCATGCGCGCGAACGCGTACAGCGTGAGAAGGTGCCGGCGGTAACGGGCAGGCAGCACGTGAAGCGCGACAGGGAAATTCTCGTGTCGTGCCCGTGAGTGCAGCCGCTCCAACGGCGGTGACGCCTGTGCAGCTTCGGCGTGCATGGGCCTCGCCTCGTCCCGTCCGGCCGGTGAGCCGAGCGTCGGCATCTGGGAGATTCCATTCTCGTCCGGGACAGGCGTCGACGGCAACTCCGTTCCCATGGGTTCGATCCTTCCGGGGCCGATGGCACGCGTCCGGCGTCGGTTCGCTCTGACTTTTCCTGGTCCACCGGAAATGCTATGGCGTCACGACCCGCCCGCAACCGTAGAGACGAGTCCACGATCGTGTGACCGCTCCGCTCAGTGAAGCGGATTTCCACGGCCGACACTATCCACAAAGGTCACAA
>JACYYJ010021786.1_pt1 | contig 11755 bp, 12 predicted proteins | sample 8236861 | NCBI WGS metagenome assembly JACYYJ01 (sample SAMN14103086, study PRJNA606662) | landfill metagenome | isolation source: landfill solid waste | place: India:New Delhi, Okhla landfill site | collected 2017-11-05
CCCGAGCCGGGCGGCCCGGGCGAGGACGCGGGCCGCTACAGGTTCGGCCCGTCGCGCTTGCCCACCGCGTCGAGCGCGGCCCGTCCGACCCGGTAGCCGTGGTGGCGGGCCAGGTGCCCGGGGCGCACCGCGCGGCGGGCCCGGCGGGGGAGCGCCCCGTCGGTCGACACGAACCGCTCGAGCGGCGCCGCGACGGCGGTCCAGCGGTAGCGGTCGGCCAGCGCCGTCAGNNGCACCTGATCGAGTGCGGCCGCGCAGGCCTCGACGTCCTCCGGCGCGAACGACCGGCCCGCGCCGAGCCGGTCGATCTCGTCGGCCAGCTCGTCGCCGCCGCTGCAGACGACCGGCAGGCGGGCCCAGAAGCAGTCGAGCAGCCGCGTGCGGAACGCGAACCGGGTCTCCAGGTGGTCGTGGTGCGCGTAGAGCGCGCAGCGGGCGCCGAGCAGCCAGTCGGCGCGCTCGTCGTACGCCACCCAGCCGTCGTGGAAGACGACGTGGGACCCGAGCACGCCGAGCTGCTCCGCCACCGCCCGAGCGCGGGCCGCGGTCCGCTGGGCCGGGACCTGCGTCGCCGCCCCCATGAACACCAGGCGGATCCGCGGCCGGCGCTCCACGAGCCGGGCGACGGCGCGGACCGCGGTCTCGGGGTCCAGCCACGGCCAGACCCCGCCGTTCCAGAGCACGACCTCGTCGTCGGCGGAGAGCTGCGGGAAGGCGCCGAGGACGCCGGCGGTCCCGGCGGGCGCGGCGTCGCCGTCGGGCAACCCGAACGGGACGACGTCGATCAGCGAGCGCAGGGTCGGATCGGCGCGGTAGCGGTCGCCGTCGATCAGCCGCTCCGCGAGCAGGACGCCCAGGTACAGGTCTCGCTGCTTCTCGGTGGCGCAGAGCAGGAAGTCGCCGTCGCGCAACGCCTCGACGATCCGGTCGGTGGCGAACTCGGTCAGCGCGTCGCCGACCCGCGGACGTAGGCCCGGGAACCCGCTCATGATCTCCAGCGGCTGGGGGACGTAGAGGTCGAAGACCACGCGCGCCGGCGACGAGCGGAGCAGGCGCATCAGCCGCGGCCAGTGCGGCAGGGCGATCACCACGTCGGTCGCGTCGAGCAGCGGGCGAAGCGCGTCCGGGTGCTGCGGCGCGTAGCCGACGCAGGCGATCCCGTCGAGCGTCTCCGGCGGGGTCCCCACCCCCGCGAGCGTGACGTCCGCGGTGCGACGGAGCACGCGCGCCAGCTCGAGCGCGCGGATGCTGGTCCCGGCGATCTGCCCGTCGAGGCGGTCCTGGGAGATCACCAGGACGCGCGGGAGCGGCGTGGTCATGCGGATCCGGGGAACCGCCCGGCGAGGATCATCTGGCCGGCGAGGAACGGTGCGGCGCGCTCGCCGAGGGCCCGGGCCACGCGCAGCGCGGCGCCGGCGAAGAAGTACTCCCACTCGACCGTGACCTCGACCGCGCCGGCGTCGGTCAAGAGCTCGCGGGCATCGCGGACCGTGAACCAGCGCAGGTGGGTGCGGTCGAACGGGCCGACGTCCTCGCGCGGCCAGCGGCCCCGCAGCAGCTCGCGGAAGGTCCGCAGGTACTGGACGTTCGGCAGGCTGATCACGATCGTCCCGCCGGGCCGCAGGCGCGCGGCGGCGGCCTCGAGGGTGACCCACGGCTCGACCAGGTGCTCCAGCACGTCGGCGGCGATCACGCAGTCGAAGTGGCCGAGGTCGTCGGCCGCGAGGCCGCTGTTGAGATCGGCGCAGATCACGCGGTCGAGGTGCTGGGAGGCTTCGTCGGCGTAGTCCGGAAGCAGCTCGATCCCGACCACCTCGGCGCCCTGTCGCGCCTTCAGCGCCGCGCCCAGCGCGCCGGACGCGCAGCCGAGGTCGAGGATCCGCCGGGCGTCGCGCGGGACGCTCCGCTGGACGTCCGGCCGGGTCGTCTCGTACCCGAGGCGGCGGAGTTCACGCAAGTTGTCCGTCGGCATGCCCGAGGGATCGTACGGATCCCGGGGTCCGGGGTCACGACTCGACGGACTCCACGGCGCGGCGGGCCGGCAGCAGCGCCTCGCGCACGAGCCAGATCAGCGCGTCCCGTCCGATCAGCAGGATCGCCGCTCCCGCCGCGGCGCCGATCAGCAGGGTCGACGCGTCGGTCCGCGCGGCGAGCTCCCCGGCGACGATCACGATCGCGACCATCGCGACCACGGTCGTGCCGGCCCGGCGGCCGGACGGCAGCAGGAACAGTGGCAGGATCGCCACCCCGCAGACGACGAGCTCGGTGACCCAGGTGATCCGCACGGCCGCGTCGGCGCCGTACTGGAGCGTGAAGAGCACGTGGGCGACCAGGTTGACCGCCAGGCCGATCGCGTTGTAGACCAGGTACCGCCGGCCGCGGCCGGTGGTGACGTAGACGAACGCCAGGACGAACGAGAGCATCAGCAGCGGCGCCAGCGGCGCCAGCAGCTGGATGAAGTACTCGGCTCCCGCCGCCTCCGGGCCGCCGATCCCGTCGGTCAGGATCCGCGCGAAGCCGACCATCGCGCAGCCGGCCAGGGCGCCGATCGTCGCGATCGCCACGACCAGACGGTGCGTCAGGTCGTCCTCGAGCAGGGCGGCGGTGCGGGCCCGGACCGCGAGCAGCGGCAGCGCGGCGCCCGCGACGATCGCCGCCGCGACCATCAGCTGGTCGACGAACTGGAACGCGAACACGTAGCGGCCGATCACCGCATCGCTCTCGGTCCGGTTGACGAAGTAGACGTACGACCGCATGTACAGCGCGACCAGGATCAGCGCGCCGGCCAGCGGCGCGACCTCGATCAGCAGCGAGCGGACGCGGGGCCACTGCGGACCGGGAACGTGGCGCGCCAGCGACGGCGCCCGGCGCAGCTCGAACCGCATGATCACCGCCAGCACGATCGTCGGACCCGTGAACCCGACCAGGGCCAGGACGGGCGCGCTGGCGCCCGCGGCGGCGCACGCGACGATCAGCGCGAGTCCGGCGACGGCGATCAGCGCCTCCCAGCCGGTCTGCCGGTGCAGGCGCTGGTCGACCTGCAGCCAGGGCGTGGCGTTGAGCACGATCGCCCGCGGGACGATCTGCGCGCCGAGCGCCACCGCGAGCAGCACGGCGCCGTCTCCCCGCATGCCGACCGTGAACCCGACGATCAGCAGCACCGCGACCGTCGCGAGGCCGATGCGCACGGGGAGCAGGCTGCGCGGGCTCGGCGCCGAGCCCGNNGGCTGCGCGGGCTCGGCGCCGAGCCCGGGTCCTGGACGATCCGCCGGACCACGACCGACGAGAGCCCGGGGTCGACCGCGAACGCCATCAGCCCGATCAGCTGGAGCACCGTGCCCCAGCCGGCGTACTCCTCGATCCCGAGGTAGCGGACGACGATCGCCAGGCTGCCGACCGACGCGAGCAGCGCGAACCCGCGCGCGCCGACCTGGGCGATCACGGTGCGGGCAGCGCCCTGGGGCGTCGGGGCGATCTCGTGGATCGGCGTCGGGATGTCGGGGGTGGTGGTCACGGGTCGCGGCTGATCGTCGTGCGGAATCGTACGGGTCTCGCGCACGGCGCCCGGGCGGTCGCATAGCGTAGGCCCATGTCCCTCACCGGAACCGCCGTCCAACGGATCGCCGCGATCGCCGATCGCGTCGGAGCGGGGGACCCAGCCCGCGCGCTGCACCGGCGCGTCAGTCCGTTGGCGCGGCGCAACGCCCGCGACGACCTGCACCTGCGGCTGCTGCTCGCCCACGGCCTGGACGCGGACGCCAACTGCGTCGACGTCGGCGCGCACTGCGGCGACGTGCTCGAGCAGGTCGTGCGCTACGCGCCGGAGGGGCGGCACCAGGCGTTCGAGCCGCTGCCCGCGCAGGCGGCGGACCTGCGCGAGCGCTTCCCGGGGGTCGAGGTCCACCACGCCGCGGTGGCGGCCGAGGCCGGGACGGCGACCTTCACCCACGTCGTCTCGAACCCGCAGCTGAGCGGCCTGCGGGACCGCGAACTCGCCGGCGAGTCGTCCGAGTCGTTCGAGGTGCCGGTCAAGCGGCTCGACGACTGCTGCGACCCCGAGCGCCCGGTGTCGCTGCTCAAGATCGACGTCGAGGGCGCCGAGCTGGGCGTGCTCGAGGGCGGCCTCGAGATGCTCAAGCGCGACCGGCCGACGGTGGTGTTCGAGCACGGCGTCGGCGGCGCCGACCACTTCGGCACCCGGCCCTCCGACGTCCACGACCTGCTGGTCGGCGAGGTCGGCCTGCGGATCTTCGACATCGACGGCGAGGGTCCGTACTCACGGACCGCCTTCGACCGGGTCTTCACCGAGCCGATCTGGTTCTTCGTGGCGCACCGCTGAACCACGAGCGGTCGGGGCGGGCCGCGTGCCGGTTCGTCGCCCGTGATCGCGGATGCCGTCGCGGCGGCGGGCCCCGCTAGCCTCCCTGCGATGCGCGTCGCGTGGTTGACCCCGGAGCTTCCGTACTGGCCGGGCGGTAGTGGCGGTTCGACCCGCCAGTTCCAGCTGATCAAGCAGCTGATCGCGCGCGGCAACGCGGTTGACGTCGTCGCCCCGGTGCACCCGGACCAGCAAGCCGGACGCGCGTCGTTGACCGGGCTCGGGGCGACGTTGCTCGCCGTCGACCGCCCGGCGTCCCGGATCCGCGAGGTGCTGCAGGCGGCGCGGGTCGCCCCGGCGGTGCTCCCGCGGGCGCTGACGATGCCGGTGGCGGCGTGGCAGGTCGAGGTCTTCTGGCGACGCCTGCGCCAGGCTCGGGACGAGGCGCTGGGGCACAACCCCGACGTGATCCTGATCGAGCACGACTGGGCGGCACGCTGGACCGAGGACCTGCCCGCCGGGATCCCGAAGGTCTCCGGGCTGGAGAACCTGTCGTGGGACTACTACGCGCGGCGCGCCGCGGCCGCCGAGGGGATCCAGCGCCGGCTGCTGGCGATCGAGGCCCGGCGCTTCCGCCGCTTCGACCGCCGCACGCTGGCGGCGTTCGACCTGTTGCTGGCGATGTCCGAGGACGATCTGCGCGAGCTGGCGAAGGTCAGCGACCGCCCGGCGATCGTCACGCCGAACGGGGTCGACACCGACGCCCTGGTCCCGTCGCCGCTGCCGGACGCCCCGACGGTGCTGTTCACCGGGACCTTCGGCTACGCGCCGAACGCCGAGGCCCTGCGCTGGCTGCTGAGCGAGATCTGGCCGCGTGTGGTCGCCCGCAGGCCGGACGCCGAGCTGCTGGTCGTCGGCAGGGGCGTCCCCGACGAGATCGCCGCGCTCGCCGACGACAGCGTGACGCTGGCGGGATGGGTTCCCGAGATGCAGCCGTGGTTCGACCGCGCGCGCGTGGTGATCGTACCGATGCGCTCCGGCGGCGGCACCCGGCTGAAGGTGCTCGACGGCCTGGCGAGCGGCCGGCCGCTGGTCAGCACCACGATGGGGGCGATGGGCGTCGACGTGGTGGACGGCGAGCAGGNNGCCGACGGCGTCGAGGCGTTCGCCGCCGCCACGGTGGCGGTGCTCGACGATCCGCGGCGGGGCGCGCGGATCGGCGCCGCTGGGCGCCGTGTCGCCGAGGACGTCTACGACTGGCGCGCGATCGGCGACCGCCTGGACGCGGCGCTGCGCGAGCTGGTGGCGGCGCGGGGCTGACGGCCGGCGCGGCGGGCCGCGATGCGCCCCGGCTACCGCGGGACCGGATCGCCATGCGACCGCCGGCCGGCGGTAGGCTGCGGTCATGCGGCCACCCGTCGTCCTCCGCCGAATCTCCGTCGTCGCGCTGCTCGCCACGGTCGGCGCGACGGTCGTCGCACCGGCGGCCTCGGCCGACGACGCGAAGACCGCGACGTCGTCCAAGACCACCTTCCGGGCCGACGGCCTGCGCGCGACCTGGTCGAAGGTCGAAGGCCTGCGGGCGGGGAAGGCGACGCGCGATACGGCGATGGTCGAGCCCGGGCAGCGGTTCGCCATCCGCGTCCGTCCTACGAAGAAGGCGGCGCGTTCCGCCCGAGCTCGGATCACGGTCACGCGCACGGCGGGCGACGCCGGGCGGAAGCGGGTCGTGCTGCGGCGGACGCTGCGGAAGGGCACCGTCCGCCTGCGGGTCGCGAAGACCCCCGGGACCACCTATCGGGTGACCGTGCGGATCGGCAAGCGCAAGCGCACCGTGCGGGTCGTGGTCAACCGCCCGACGCCGGACGTCGTCCCCGCTCCGCCGCCCGCTCCGGTCTGCAACCCGAACGCCGGGTTCCTGGGGACGCCGACCACCGCCCAAGCGGGCTTCCTCGCGCCGGTCTGGATCTCCAACGACAGCGGTGGCGGGCTCGAGCACGGCGTCGGCGTGATCTGGGAGCGGCAGGTGGGTGCGGGCTGGGCGACGGCGGAGTTCCCCCGGGACCTGGCCGTGCCCGCGGTCCTGCTCGTGCAACCGCCGGGCGTCTCGCCGAAGCCGCGGATCGTCAGCGTCTGGTCGACGCTGACGCCGGGCACGTACCGCATGGCGTTGCCCGTCCGCTGCCAGAGCACCGGCGCCCAGGGCGTGCTCTACTCCGCCCCGATCGCGGTCACCAGGCTCGAGCTGCCGTTGACCAACGACGTCGCGCCGTTGCCGTTGACCAACGACATGGCCCCGCCGCCCGGCGCCGGGTCGTAGCGGCGGGCGGGCGCTACAGCAGCGCCCGCACGACCCGCCAGAACGCTCGCTGCGCCGCGGCCACGCCGGGCAGCGCGCTCGCGGCGGCGAGGAACGGCGAGTCGAGGCTGCTGGTCAGCCCGTCGGCGAAGGTCCGGGCGTCGACCGTCACCGTCTCGCGGACGGCGCGGCGGTGGCGGAGCATCGCCCGCAGCTCGCGCAGCACCGCGAGCTGCGCCCGCAGCTTGGGCTTCAGCCATCCCGCGCGCCAGGCGACCGGCAGCAGCAGCAGCTCGAAGACGAGCAGCGCCGGCAGCAGCAGCGCGAGCAGCCGCGTCGGGTAGGTCCCGACGATCGTCCACCAGCGGTTGCGCTCCAGGTAGAACCACTTGTAGTCGCCCTTGGTGAAGGCGTAGTCGTGCTCGGCCCGCGCCGCGGGCACGACGCCGACCTCCCAGCCCGCCAGCCGCAGGCGCAGCGACAGGTCGAGGTCCTCGCCGTACATGAAGTAGTGCCGCTGGAACCCGCCCGCGGCGTCCCACGCCTCGCGGCGGATCACCATCGCCGCACCCGACGCGAAGCCGACGGTCCGCGGGGTCGCGGGGGCATCCGCGGTCGGCCGGCCGTGCCCGTCGGCCCAGCCGAAGCCGAGGAAGTGGACCGCGTTGCCCCACGTGTTGACCTCGCCGCCGCCCGGCAGCGTGACGAGCGCCTGCCAGGCGCCCCAGCCGGGCCGCTCGGCGGCGGTCGCCCGCAGCGCCTCGAGGAATCCCGGCTGCGGCACGCTGTCGGGGTTGAGCAGCAGGATCAGCTCGGCGTCGGTCGCTGCGACCCCGACGTGGCAGCCGGCGGCGAATCCGCCGTTGGTTCCCGTCTCGATCACCGTGGCCCACGGCGCGGCGGCGCGGAAGGCGTCCGGGCCTCCGTCGGTCGAGGCGTTGTCGACGAGCACGACCTGGTCGCCGTCGGCGCGCTGCTCCGCCAGCGCCGCCAGCGTCGCCGGCACGTCGTCCGCGCTGTCGTGGGTGACGATGACGACCGCGATCGCGGGTCGCGGCCCGGTCACGACCGCGGATCCGGGTCGTCGGAGGGCGCGGGCCGGCCGTCGGCGGACGGCTGCTCGAGGTCGGCGACCCGCCGCTGGAGCAGTCCGAGCTGCTGGGCGAGCACCTTGTTCTGCTCGGCCAGCCGCGAGATCACGACCGAGAAGTGCAGCAGCAGCATCGCGACGAAGCCGAGCGCGACCGCGAACAGCGTCGACGGGCCGTAGCCGATCCCGACCGCCTCGGAGATCCGGTCGAGCAGCCCCTTCCACAGCGACAGGCCGAACAGCGTGACCGTGGTCAGCAGCCAGAGCAGGGCGTAGCGCTCGAGCAGTCGACGGCGGCGCACGAGCTCGAAGACGAGCAGGAACAGCCCGAGGCTGACGGCGATCGAGACGATCTGGAGCTGCGTCTGCATCAGAGGCCGTGCTCGGCGGACACGGCGGCGGGGTCGCCGGCCTCGACGTTCGGACGGGCCCGCAGCAGGCCGATCATGATCGCCAGGAAGACCTTGATCATGTACAGCGCCGAGTGCAGCGGCCGGATCGACGATTCGCCGGTGGTGCGGGCGCGCATCGTGACCGGGATCTCCTCGCGCGACAGCCGGTGCGCGTGCAGCATCAGCACCGCCTCGACCTCCGGGTAGTCGTGCGGGTAGTCGCGGGCGAACAGCTCGATCGCCTTGCGGTCGCACATCCGGAAGCCCGACGTCGGGTCGGTGACCCGCTGGCGGGTGATCACCGACAGCAGGATCGCGAAGAAGCGGATCCCGATCCGCCGGACCCACGACGAGCGGAAGCCCTCCTGGCCCTGGTCGACGAATCGCGACCCGGTGACCATGTTCAGCTCGGGGTGGGCGTGCAGGTGCGTCAGCAGCTTCGGGATCTCGCCCGCGTCGTGCTGGCCGTCGCCGTCGACCTGGACCGCGACGTCGTAGCCCTGGTCGCGGGCGTAGAGGTACCCCGCCTGGACGGCGCCGCCGATCCCGAGGTTGAACGGCAGTCGCACCACCTCGGCGCCGGCCGCGCGCGCCACGTCGACGGTGGCGTCGGTCGACCCGTCGTCGACCACCAGCACGTCGAAGCCGGGGGCGTTCGCCCGAATGTCGGCGATCGTGGTGGCGATCGCGCCGACTTCGTTGTACGCGGGAACGATGGCGAGGTTGCGGGTCATACCGGGAGGAGTCGCGCGGGCGCGTGCGAGCAGGGCTCGGCGGAGCGCTGGGTGCGCGATTCCGGGTCGGAGCGTAAACGATGGGTACGGCCCGGCGAGCCGCCGCCGCGTCGTTCGTACGTCTGCCTTAGGCTTCTCGCCATGCCGAAGCGTGCCCTCATCACCGGAATCACCGGTCAGGACGGTTCCTACCTCGCCGAGCTGCTGCTCGAGCAGGGGTACGAGGTACACGGGATGGTGCGGCGCGCGTCGACGGAGAAGTTCGACCGGATCGAGCACCTGCGCGACAAGATCACGCTGCACCAGGGCGATCTGCTCGACCAGCGCTCGCTCGTCGACACGATGCGCGCGTCGAAGCCCGACGAGATCTACAACCTGGCGGCGATGAGCTTCGTCGGCCTCTCGTGGGTCCAGCCCACGCTGACCGCCGACTTCACCGGCGTCGGCGTGACCCGCGTGCTCGAGGCGATGCGCGAGGCCTGTCCCGAAGCGCGGTTCTACCAGGCGTCGTCGTCGGAGATGTTCGGCATGGTCCGCGAGGTCCCGCAGACCGAGGACACGCCGCTCTACCCGCGCTCGCCCTACGGCGTGGCCAAGGTCTACGGCCACTTCATCACGATCAACTACCGCGAGTCGTATGACCTGCACGCGACCAGCGGGATCCTCTTCAACCACGAGTCGCCGCGGCGTGGCCTCGAGTTCGTCACCCGCAAGATCACCTGGCACGCGGCGGCGATCAAGCTCGGCCTGCGCGACAAGCTGTACCTGGGCAACCTCGACGCCAAGCGCGACTGGGGCTACGCCAAGGACTACGTCCAGGCGATGTGGCTGATGCTGCAGCAGGACAAGGCCGAGGACTACGTGATCGCCACCGGCCAGACCCACACGGTCCGCGAGTGCGTGCAGGTCGCGTTCGACGAGGCGGGGCTGGGCGACTGGGAGCAGTACGTCGAGATCGATCCGCAGTTCGTACGGCCGGCCGAGGTCGACCTGCTGATCGGCGACCCGACGAAGGCGAAGAAGGACCTCGGTTGGGTTCCCGAGACCAGCTTCGAAGAGCTGATCCGCCTGATGACGCGGGCCGACCACCAGCTGCTGTCGGCCTGATGGAGGTCCGCGAGACGACGCTGCCGGGCGCTCGCCTGGTGGTGCCGCGGGTCTTCCCGGACGACCGCGGGTTCTTCTGCGAGACGTTCCGCGAGAGCGCGCTGGCGGACGCGGGGATCCGTGAGCAGTGGGTGCAGGACAACCACTCGCGGTCGTCGCGGGGCGTCCTGCGCGGGCTGCACTTCCAGATCGGGGACGGCTGCGCCAAGCTCGTGCGCTGCGGCCGCGGCCGGATCTGGGACGTGATCGTCGACCTGCGCCGCGGGTCGCCGACGTACGCGCAGTGGGAGGGCTTCGAGCTGACCGACGAGAACATGCACGTCCTGTACGTGCCGGTCGGCTTCGCCCACGGCTTCTGCGTGTTGAGCGACACCGCCGACGTGCTCTACAAGCAGACGCGGTACTACTCCGGGGACGTCGAGCGCGGCATCGCCTACGACGACCCGCAGGTCGCGGTTCGCTGGCCGTTGCCGGCCGACGAGATCCTGGTCTCCGAGCGCGACGCGACCGGCCCCAAGCTGGCCGACGTGGCGGACGAGCTGCCGTTCGCCTTCGCCGCCGGCTGAGGGCGGGACCGCAGGGCGGCGAGGGTGCCGCGCCTGCCGCGGCACGGTTGGCCGGTCGAGCGAGCGCTGCGGGCTGCGGCGCGCCTGCCGGGCCTGCCGCTGCAGGGCTCCGGGGACGGGGGAACGGTGCAGCGTACGGCTCGCGGTGGCCGAAGGTCGGGGGGCGAGTTTCGGCTGGTCAGCGGGTCACGCAGGCATGCGACCCTCTCCGTTCCGTTCCCGCTGCCGTGCTCGTTGGCTCGCGATCGCCGTCCCGCTGCTCGCCGGCGCGCTCCCGACGACAGCCGCGGGAGCCGCGACCTACGACGTCTGGTCCTGCCGCGCCCCCGACGGCACCCCCGCGATCGTGCGGGACGATGGAGGGGGGTGGGTGGCCGAGATATCAGGTCCACTCACAGGGAACCTCGTGTCGAACACCTGCGCTGACGCGGGCTCGTTCGATGCAGTCCATGCGTCCGAAGGGGCACACCCGGCTGGCTCTCAAACGACGTGGCGATTCGACGCACCGCCTGATCTGCGAATCGTCGGATACGCGGTGGACGTGTCTGGATGGGCACGCGGCATCCGTACGTGGGGAGGGCAGACGAAAGGGCTTGTCGGGATCTTCGACAATACCCAGCCAAGCTCCGACCTCTGGACGCTTAGACGAGAGGGGAGCACGGACGATACGTTCGTTGATCGCGACGTTGTGGTCGCGAGGCCAGCTGGGGCAGCTTCGCTCCAAGTCGTTGCGCGCTGTGTCGGGGAGAGCGTCGAGTACTGCGCTCCGAGCCCAGGTACGGGCATTGCGAGCTTCAAAGTATTTGGTACCACCATTACGCTCCGCGATACCGAGGCCCCGGTGGTGACGAGCGCGCAGGGCGATGCGGTCAACGCGGGCGTGTGGCCGCGCAGCGGGGTCGGGATGACCGTCGCGGCGACCGATCGCGGGGGCGGCGTGTTGCGGGTCGGCGTCGAGATCGACGGCGGGGAGCCGCAGTGGCATGCCGTCGCCGCCGCTCCGTGCCGGATCTGGCCGGGCACGGAGCGGGCGTTCGTCGCGCCGACCCCGTGTCCGGCGGCATCGAGCACGCCGCTGACGATCCCGACCGCCGACCTCGCTGCCGGCGTCCACAGCGTGCGCGTGCTGGTCGAGGACGCCGCCGGCAACCAGACCACGGCCTACGGCCCGGTCAGCAAGCGGATCAGCGACGCGGTGGGTCCGGGCGGCGACGCGGTCGGCGACGATCCCGCGGCGGTTCCGCCCGGC
>JACYYJ010094115.1_pt3 | contig 11730 bp, 12 predicted proteins | sample 8236861 | NCBI WGS metagenome assembly JACYYJ01 (sample SAMN14103086, study PRJNA606662) | landfill metagenome | isolation source: landfill solid waste | place: India:New Delhi, Okhla landfill site | collected 2017-11-05
GTTGTCGTTCTCGTGGTTGTCGCCGTCAACACCGTCGCGTTCCGTCATCAGACCACCTCCTCAGCGGCCAGCGCCTTGCGTAGCCGCGCGAGGGCGCGATGCTGGGCGACCCTGACCGCCCCGGGCGTCGAGCCGACGGCGTCCGCGGTCTCCTCCGCGGACAACCCGACGACGACCCGCAACACCACGATCTCGCGTTGTTTGTCCGGCAGAACCTGCAACAACTGCGACATCCGTTCGTTCAACTCACCCTGCAGAGCGCGCTGCTCGGGGCCGACGTCCCCCTCGACCTCGTCGGGGACCTCGGCGACCGGCTCCGCGCGGTTGCGGGACGCGGCACGATGCGCGTCGGCGACCTTGTGCTGGGCGATTCCGTAGACGAACGCCAGAAAGGGGCGGCCCTGGTCACGGTACGAAGGCAATGCCGTGAGCACCGCGAGACACACCTCCTGGGCGACGTCGTCTGCCGAAGCGAACGTGCGCTCCTGCCTGCCAACTCTGGCGCGGCAATACCGCACCACCAGGGGACGGATAGCGGCCAGTAGCCGCTCGACCGCTTGAGGATCTCCCTCGACAGCGGCGGCGACCGACTCGTCCAGCCCATCCCCCACGTTTGCCATCGCAGACAACAGTCCCGGTGTTACGTCTAGGCGTGCATAAACAACGGCGTGCGGCTGTCGAAACCGTCGCCACCACGCCGGTGACACCTACCGTACCTGCCGGGACCGCTCGATATCGTCGACGGTCGGTGTCGGGTTTCCCGCACGACGCGACCAGCGACGACGGACCGCACCTCAGTGGTCGACATGTCGACGATCATCGGCTTTCCGAGCACGGGTCGTCCCCACAACGTGACACGCCACACCGGCGTGCCGGCGTGGCGTGTGCGGGGGGATCAGGGACACTGCGGAGTTGGCGACACCGACCCATTCAGGAGACGAGACCGCGTCGGAAGCCGTGCGCGACGGCCTGAGCACGGTCGCGCACGCCGAGCTTGCGGAACAAACGGCGGGCGTGGGTCTTCACGGTGTCTTCGGACAGGTAGAGCTCGCGACCGATCTGCCCGTTGCTCTTGCCCTGGCTCATCCCACGCAGCACCTGCAGCTCGCGCTCGGTGAGCTGGACGCCAGGGTCGGAGGGCTGACGGGGCGCGGGCACGGACGTGCTGGCGAGCGTGTGAGCGAGCGCGGCGACGAGCTCGGGACGGGAAGCGTCCCACCTCAGGTAGCCGCGAGCACCGCCGGCGATGGCGGCAGCGATGCTGCCGGCGTCGTCGGGGGCGCCGAACACGATGACGTTCGCCTGCGGGTTGGCGGAGACCAACCGGCGGGTGGCCTCGACACCGGTCGGCACAGCACGCTGCGTGCCCACGAGCACGACGTCGACGGGCTGGCGGGAGTACCGGGCGAGCAACTCGTCACCGTGCGCTACGCAGTCGATGCGACTGACGCCGGGAACAGCGGACATCACGCGCGTGAGTCCTTCGCGGACACTGCGTCGGTCGTCGCAGATCAAGACCGTCGTCACAGGGGTTCCTTCCTGCAGCCGGGTGACATTCCTCTTCCCCTATCGGACGCTTTAGGTGTCACCTTGACACGATCCGGTGGCTTTTTTTGGAGAAATCTTCGCCCAGATGTCGGCATGGCCCCTCTCGCCCAGGAAACGGCCTAGATCGGCACCCATGGCGAGTCGAGGGCCAACCGCCGTCCCACCGGATCGGTGGACGCGAGCAACGCGTTCAACTCATCAGTAGTTTTGGAGCGGTTCCAAACTGCCTGTTCGTGTTCCGTTTCGAGATCGGCAAGAAGTGCGTGAGCGGGCCACGCCAGTGACCGCCATCCGTTTTGCTCGGCCGACGCCAATGCCGATTCCACGAGCTCCCGCGCGCGCTCGCCGTCCCCCGTTTCGCGACGAGCCGCCAACGCCGCCCCGAGGATCAGACCCGACTTGGCGGCGTGCCGGCCCGCCCGTTTTTCCCGCGAGACGGCCAGAGCGCGTTCCGCGGGCGAAACGCTGTCGGACGGCCGCCCGGACGCGAGGGACAGCTCCGCGCGCACCCACCCGAGTCGCACCTCGGCACGCCAGCCCCCACCGACGGCCACCACCGCGGCGGCTCTCCTCAAGAGCACCTCCGCCTCGACCAGCCGGCCCAGTCCGAGATGGTCGGCGGCCAGCCCGATCAAGGCGTCGGCGAGTGCGCCGGAAACGTCCAGGCCATCCGGATCGTCACGCTCCCACCCTGCTGAGGCCGCCCCGCCCGCCTCCCGGACCTCGCCGGCCTCGATCGCCCTGCGCAGGGCCAGACCGTCGAGCCGCAGGGCGGCGGCATGCCCACCGAGCTGCCGCCGGTGCGACGCGAGGGCCGACGCCGCCAGCGAGGCCACCACCGCGACACGGTGGCGGGTCAACGGCTCCAGCAGCGCCGCCGCCGCGGCATACCGACCGCACGCGCCGTGCACCACCGCCTCCAGCCACTGCCGCACCTGCGGGGCGTGCGCGGACGACGGGGACCGCCGAAGGGCTCCCGGAGGCTCATCCGACTCCTGGCCCCCCTCCGGCGCGGAGGCGCTTCCACCGAACGCGGCGGTTCGCAGCACTTTTTCGACGATCGGCATGCCCTCATCGTGACCCGGACGAGTGCACGACAGCACAGCGGGTAGGGCCCTTTTCATCCTCGAAATACAACTGGATCACCTGGTGAAACTCGCCCGAGTGAAACGATTGCACCATTTTTGGGCGCCGTGTCACCGATCACAGTAGACGGACACGCCTATCGGCTGATTCCACTGACAGGCCTTGAACATTCGCCGGATGGGCTTCTAGCGTTACGGCCGTTGCACCAAATGGAGTAGTCGCACTACGACAACTGCACAATCCGGCCGCGTGGTGCCGGATATCGGAGGCGGTCACGAAAATGGCAGACACGCGCAGACTCCCTGGCCCGAACGCGGATGTTTGGGACTGGCAACTGGAGGGAGCTTGCCGGGGGATGGACAGCGGCTCGTTCTTTCACCCTGACGGGGAGCGGGGGCCGGCACGAGCGCGAAGGGAGGCCCGGGCGAAGGCGATTTGCCACACCTGCCCGGTACTCCAGCTGTGCCGGGAGCACGCACTCGCCGTCCACGAACCGTACGGCATCTGGGGTGGACTGTCCGAGTCCGAACGAGACGCCATCATCCGGTCGCAGAAGCGGTCACTCACGTTGACCGCACGCTGATCGGCACTCGCGGGACGTTCCCCTCCCGCACCGAACTCCGTCCGGGAAGCTGGGCGAGTGACCCGGGCGGACACACGAACGGGCGGCACTCACCGCGAGTGCCGCCCGTTCGTCGTCTCTCTACGCTCGCCGGGTGATCAGTGAGCGTGGCCGTGACCGGCCGCGTCGTCGTCCTCCTCGGGCTTCTCCACCACCGAGCTCTCGGTGGTGAGCACGAGCCGGGCGATCGACGCCGCGTTGGACACCGCCGAGCGAGTGACCTTGACCGGGTCGATGATGCCCGCGGCGAGCAGGTCGGTCAGCTCGCCCGTGGCGGCGTTGAGCCCCTCGCCCCACTTCTGCTCGCTCACCTTGGACACGATGACGGCGCCCTCGTGGCCCGCGTTGCTGGCGATCCAGTACAGCGGTGCCGTCAAGGACTCGCGCACGATCTTGACACCGAGCGCCTCGTCCCCGGTCAGGCCGAGGTCGTCGAGCTCCTTCGCGATGTGCGCGAGAGCCGAGCCACCGCCGGGCACGATGCCCTCCTCGACCGCGGCCTTGGTGGAGGCCACCGCGTCCTCGATGCGGTGCTTGCGCTCGCTCAGCTCCGTCTCGGTCGCCGCGCCCACCTTGATGACCGCGACACCGCCGCCGAGCTTGGCGAGGCGCTCCTGGAGCTTCTCGCGGTCCCAGTCGGAGTCGGTGGTCTCGATCTCCTTGCGGATCTGCGCGATGCGGGCCTGAAGGTCGTCCTTCGTGCCCGCGCCGTCCACGATCGTGGTGGTGTCCTTGGTGACCTCGATGCGGCGGGCCTTGCCCAGCACCTCGGTCCCGACCTCGGACAGCTTCAGGCCGACCTCGCTGGAGATCACCTGGGCGCCCGTCACCACGGCCAGGTCGTCCAGGAACGCCTTGCGGCGGTCGCCGAAGAACGGCGCCTTGACGGCCACGGCGCTGATCGTCTTGCGCACCGAGTTGACCACCAGGGTGGACAGGGCCTCGCCCTCGACGTCCTCCGCGATGATCAGCAGCGGCTTCTTGGCCTCGGCGACCTTCTCCAGCAGCGGGAGCAGGTCGGCCAGCGCCGAGATCTTCTCGCGGTGGAGCAGCACGAAAGCGTCCTCGAGGATCGCGCGCTGCTCCTCGGGGTTGGTGGCGAAGTGGGCCGACAGGTAGCCCTTGTCGAACTGGACGCCCTCGGTGATGTCGAGCTCGGTGGCGAGTGTCGACGACTCCTCCACCGTGATGACGCCGTCCTCGCCGACCTTCTCGACGGCCTCACCCAGCAACGCACCGATGTTGGCGTCGCGGGAGGTGACCGTGCCGACCTGCGCGATGTTGTCGCGTCCCTTGACCGGGGTGGCCTTGGACTTCAGCAGCTCCACGACCTTCTCGGCCGCGGCCTCGATACCCCGGCCGAGCGCGGCGGGATTGGCGCCGGCGGCCACGTTGCGCAGGCCGACGTTCACCAGCGCCTGCGCGAGCACCGTCGACGTCGTGGTGCCGTCGCCGACCACGTCGTTGGTCTTGGTGGCGACGTTCTTCGCCAGCTGTGCGCCGAGGTTCTCGAACGGGTCGTCGAGCTCGATCTCACGCGCCACGGTGACACCGTCGAGGGTGACGGTGGGGCCGCCGAACTTCTTGTCCAGCACGACGTGACGGCCACTCGGGCCGAGGGTCACCTTGACGGCGTCGGCGAGCTTGTTCACCCCGCGTTCGAGCGCCCGACGAGCGTCCTCGTCGAAGTTGATCTGCTTAGGCATGGGGAAACCTCTCTAGAGAAAGGCGAAACGCCCCGGTACCCCGGCGTGTGCGGGGGCCCGGGGCGTTTCGACGCGAGGCGGTCGTCAGTTGATGACGGCCAGCACGTCGCGAGCGGACAGGATCAAGTACTCCTCGCCGTTGTACTTGACCTCGGTGCCGCCGTACTTGGAGTAGATGACGACGTCGCCTTCCTTGACATCCACGGGGATGCGGTTGCCCTTGTCGTCGACGCGGCCCGGGCCCACGGCCAGGACCTTGCCCTCCTGGGGCTTCTCCTTAGCGGTGTCGGGAATGACGAGGCCGGAAGCCGTCGTCTCCTCGGCCTCGCTCGTCTGGACAACGATCTTGTCCTCGAGCGGCTTGATGTTCACGCTCACCGGTGTGACCTCCACGGGTCTTCCAAAGCGTTGGCAGGTACCTAGTTGGGTACGGCTCCTACCACCCCGCCGTCGCGGGTGCCGGGGCGTGTGCGGTGCCGTGCAATTAGCACTCTAGCCATCGGAGTGCTAGCCGCGCAACCAGGGTGGGGTGACGTCCTCCTCCCTGGTCAGCGCGGTACCGGCGACACCGGCGACGACACCGTGGTCGACGTCCCCGTTCCGCACCCGGCGGCGCTGCACCTCCCGCGAACGCAGTATTCACTTCCCGCTCACTCGCGCGGGACCATTCGGTCACCACACGTCGACAGGCTGTGTGCGTTCCGGCTGATCGAGACCACGTTGGGAGACGATCCATGCCCGCTTACGGTGAGAAGCATCCGTCACCGATCGTGCCGAGCCGCAGGCAGGTGCTGCTCGGCGGAGCCGCCCTGGGCGCCACGGCGCTCACTGCCGCGGGCTCCCTCGGCGCCCTCGGACCCTCCGCCCGAGCCGCTGCCGCACAGGGCGCGGGCGCACCACTGCGCGGCGAGGTGTTCACCCTCGGGGTCGCGTCCGGGGAACCGGACCAGCACAGCGTCGTGCTGTGGACCCGCCTCGCCCCGGACCCTCTCGCCGACGACGGACTCGGCGGCATGAGCCGGCGCACCGTCACCGTGCAGTGGGAACTCGCCCGCGACGAGCGGTTCCGCCACGTCGTCCGGCGTGGCCACGAGACGACGAACGCCGACGCCGGGTACGCGGTCCACGCGGAGGTCGCGGGGCTGGCGCCGGGACGGGAGTACTTCTACCGCTTCCGGTGCGGCCGGTTCCTCTCCCCGGTCGGACGCACCCGCACCGCCCCCGCCCCCGGTGTGCTCGGCGCGGGCCTCGCGATGGCGTTCGCCTCCTGCTCGCAGTACGAGCACGGGTACTTCACCGCCTACCGGCGCCTGGCCGAGGACGAGCCCGACCTGGTGCTGCACCTCGGCGACTACGTCTACGAGTACCGGCCGGACTCCTACGTCTCGCCCGACGGCAACGTCCGCGACCACCGCGGCCCGGAGACCGAGACGCTCGCGAACTACCGGCAGCGCTACGCGCAGTACCGCACCGACACCGACCTGCAGGCCGCCCACGCGGTGGCACCGTGGCTCGTGGTGCCCGACGACCACGAGGTCGACAACAACTGGGCCGCCGACGTCCACGAGAAGCCCGAGATCCCGCAGCCGAACTTCCTGCAACGGCGGGCGAACGCGTTCCGCGCGTACTACGAGAACATGCCGCTGCGCCGCCGCAACCGCCCCAGCGGATCGCACATCCAGCTCTACCGCACCGTGTCCTGGGGAGCGTTGGCGAACTTCCACATGCTCGACACCCGCCAGTACCGCGACGACCAGGCGTGCGACGACGGCTGGAAGGTCTGCGAGGACGCCGTGGACCCCGCCCGCTCGCTCACCGGCGACGAGCAGGAACGGTGGCTGCTCGGCCAGTTCCGACGGTCCCGGGCCCGCTGGGACGTGCTCGGCCAGCAGGTGTTCTTCGCGCGCCGGGTCAACGACACGGGCGCGGTCAGCATGGACGCCTGGGACGGCTACCAGGGCTCGCAGGAGCGCATCGCGGAAGGCTGGGTGGCCGCGGGCGTGCGCAACCCCGTGGTGCTCACCGGCGACGTGCACACGCACTGGGCGAACGAGCTGAAAGCCGACTACGCCGACCCCGACAGTCCCGTGATCGGCACCGAGCTGGTCACCAGCTCCGTCACCTCGGGCGGCGACGGCGCCGACTCCGACCCCGCCGAACACCCGGACCTGCAGCGCAACCCGCACATCAAGTTCCGCAACAACCAACGCGGCTACGTCCGCACCCGGCTCACGCGCGACGAGCTGCGGGCGGACTTCCGGGTCGTCGACCACGTCACCCGGCCGGGCGCGCCCGTGCGGACACGGGCGTCGTTCGTCGTCGCCGACCGGCATCCCGGACTCAGCGAGGTCACCCCGCGCTGAGTCCGGTTCGGCCGGTCACAGGCAGACGGTGCTGACCGGCAGCGCCGGGTTCGCCGACAGATCGAGCGGACTCGGCGCGACACCGGCCGCCACGAGGTGGGCGCCGAGCGCGGCGATCATCGCGCCGTTGTCCGTGCACAACCTCGGCCTCGGGACGCGCAGCTCGATGCCCGCCTCGGCACACCGCTCGGCCGCCAGCGCCCCGAGCCGCGAGTTCGCGGCCACCCCACCCGAGATCACCAGCGTGCCGATACCGGACTCGGTGGCCGCCCTGACGGCCTTGGCGGTCAACACGTCGGCCACCGCCTCCTGGAACGACGCGGCGACATCGGCCACGGGGACCTCCTCACCGCGCGCCTCCGCCGCCTCGACCCACCGGGCCACCGCCGTCTTCAACCCCGAGAACGAGAAGTCGAACGCCGGGTCGCGCGGGCCCGTCATACCCCGGGGGAACGCGATCGCCGTCGGGTCGCCCTCGCGGGCCGCCTTGTCGATCGGCGGGCCACCCGGGTACGGGAGGTCGAGCACGCGGGCGACCTTGTCGTAGGCCTCCCCCGCCGCGTCGTCCACCGTGGAACCGACCTCGGTGATCTTGCCCGCGATGTCGTCGACCCGCAGCAGCTGGGTGTGTCCGCCCGAGACCAGCAGCGCCAGCGACGGAGTGGGCAGCGGACCGTGCTGCAGGGTGTCGACGGCGATGTGTCCCGCGAGGTGGTTCACGCCGTACAGCGGGACGTCCAGCGCGGCGGCGTAGGCCTTCGCCGCCGACACGCCCACCAGCAGCGCACCGGCCAGCCCCGGCCCCGCCGTCACGGCAATGGCGTCCACATCGGACATCGCCAGGCCCGCGGTGTCGAACGCCCTGCGCACCGTGGGAACCATGGCCTCCAGGTGAGCGCGACTCGCCACCTCGGGCACCACACCGCCGAAGCGCGCGTGCAGCTCCACGCTGCTGGCGACCTCGTCGGCGAGCAACTCGACGGTGCCGTCGTCGTGCAGGCGCACCAGCCCGACGCCCGTCTCGTCGCACGAGCTCTCCACGCCCATCACGATCCTGGGCATCAGCCTGCCACCTCCTGCGTGCGACGCGCCGGTCGCACCATCGTGTACGCGTCGGCACCCGACGGCTGGTAGTACCGCTTGCGCAGCCCGACCCGCTCGAACCCGTACCGCTCGTACAGCGCGATCGCGGTGTCGTTGTCGGTGCGAACCTCCAGCACCACCGCCGCGCTCAACTCGTCCGCGCGAACGAGCAGGGCGCGCAGCAACGCGGTCCCGATCCCCTTGCCCTGGTGATCCGGGTGGACGGCGATGGTGTGCAGGCCCGTCTCCCAGTCGCCCGGCCTGCCGACCACGGCCAACCCCGCATAGCCCAGCAGGCGGTCGTCCTCGTCGTCCAACGCGGCCAGGTAGTACCCGCCCGCGTCGAGCTCGGCGTGGAACGCCGCCGCACTCCACGGGCCGTCGCCGGAGAACAGGAGTCGCTCGATCTCCACACACGCGCGGATGTGGCGACGACGCAGCGGTTCGAGCCTCACGGCGTCGTCACCCGCTTCCGCGCGCCCGGCAACGTGGCGTCGGGACGGCGCAGGTAGAGCGGAGTGAGCGGATCCGGCTCGGCCCCGGACACCACCGCGTTCGCAGCCACCCGGGCCAGGCCGGCCGGGGTGGGGTGGGCGTGCTCGACGCGGCGAAGGGCCTCGTCGAGGTCGGCCGGCTTCGACACCTCGGGCCCGCTCGTGCGGGTGCCGTCGGCGTCGTAGGCGGCCCAGTACACCTCACGCCGCCGGGCGTCGGTGACCACCGCGAACGGCTCGGGCGCGTCGGCGTCACGCACCACGTCGGCGGCGATGGCGTCGAGACTGCACACCGGGTACGCGGGGATGCCGAGGCTGTCACCCAGCGCGGCCGCCGTGACGATGCCCGCCCGCAACCCGGTGAACGGGCCCGGCCCCACCCCGCACACCACGGCGTCGAGGTCGTGCAGCGTCGTTCCGGCGGCGCCGACGGCCTCCAGCACGTGCGGGGTCAGCAGCTCGCCGTGGGCGCGGGCGTCGTGGGTGACGCACTCGGCGAGCACGGTGGCCGACTGTTCCCCCAGATCGACGACACCGGCCGTCACGGCGGGCGTGGCGGTGTCGATGGCGAGTACAAGCACCCTTCGAGCCTACGACCAGCGCCGGTGGGGCGGCCCGGCCGCCCGCCGACCGCGTTCTGCCCGCGAAACGCGGTCGGCGCCGGAGGGCCGACCGCAGTCCGCCCGCGGAACGTGGCCCCACGGCCGAGGCGAATCGCGTTCCGCCCGCGAAACGCGCCACCGCCCGCCGACCGCATTTTGCCCGCGAAACGCGCCACCGCAGCCGAGCCCGACCGCGTTCTGCCCGCGAAACGCGGTCAGGCGGCCGCCACCCGGCTCGCCGCGGAGGCCATCCCGAGCCAGGTGTGCGGGTTGCGTTCCCAGCACCACCCCAGCTTCGGCGCGTTCCGGCTGATCCAGAGAGCGGGCACCCGGCGGTCGCCGCAGCGCGAGCCGCCCAGCATGTAGCACTTGTTCTTCACCAGCACCTCCGGATACAGCGTGAGCAGCGCGATGCCCTCCTCGATGGTCAGTACGGTGCGCTCGCGCCCGGCGATCGCGTCCATCGCGTCGACCGGGACCGCGCCGCAGAACTCCTCGCCCCGGTCGACGTCGAACAGCAGGTAGGCGTCCGCGTCGGGCACGTGCACCGCCTCCGGTGCGACGAACCGCGCCAGTGAACCCTCCTCGAAGGACCGGTCGACGAACCCGGGCGTACTCCTCCCGACCAGCGCCGTCCGCTGCATCGCCTGCTCGATCGGCACCAGCCGCCGGGTCACCACGAGCGCGAACCCCACCCGCCCGTTCTCCGGGTCGTGCTCGCCGATCGTTCGCGACCTCACCAGCTCACGCAGCGGCGCCACCGACTCGCCGAAGCGTTCGGCCGGCCGGCCCGCCAGTTCGGGATAGCCCAGCTCGACGAGGCGCTCGACCTGCCGGTCGAACTCGACCTCGACGTCGACAGCCTTCTCACTCACAGAACCCCCAGGATGTCGTCGGTGCATGTCCTCCGGCTGGTCAGCCGTATCGCCTCCGGGTGTCGATGCGCGCCAGCGCGCCCACCTCCAACGCGGCCCAGACGACCCCGTCGGGGCCGACGGCGATGCCGTGCGGTTCGCTCGCGGGGACGGGCAGGTCGTACACGTCGATGACACCCTCGGACGTGATCGAACCGACGCGGCCCGAACCCCACTCCGTGAACCAGCACCTCCCGTCACCTCCGGCGGTGATCGCGTGGGGCTTCGCGTTCCGGTCGGGCAGGGGATACTCGGTGATCTCGCCCGTCGTGGTGATGCGCCCGAGTTGACCGGCCATGATCTCCACGAACCACAGCGCTCCGTCGTCTCCCGCGGTGAGTCCGACCGGGCCCGCCGCCTCGGTGGGCAGGTCGTACACCGTCACGGTGCCGTCCATCGCCAGGCGCCCCACGGCGTTCGCCTGGTTCATCGTGAACCACAGGGCGTCGTCGGCGCCCGTGGCGATCGCCGACGGGAAGGCGCCCGCGCGTGTCAGCGGGTACTCGGTGATCTCCCCGGTGCTCGTGATCCGCCCGATCCGGTCGGCGTTCAGTTCGGTGAACCACATCGCACCGTCCGGACCCACCGTGAGCCCGTACGGGCCGGACTCGCCCGTGGGTGTCGCGAACTCGGTGAGCTCGCCGTCCGTGGTGAGGCGGCCGATGCGGTGGCCCTGGGTCTCGGTGAACCACAGCGCGCCGTCCGGACCGGTGACGATCACCGTGGGTTGGCAGTCGGGAGCGAGGCGGTGCAGCGTCGGTTCCTCACCCGGAACCCACCGGCCGACGCACCCCGAGCGGGCCATGGTGAACCACACCGCGCCGTCGGGGCCGACGGTCACGCCGTACGGACCGGTTCCGCTGCCGCGCTCCCCGGCCACCCAGTGGTCGGTGATGGCGGGTGTCGTCATGGGCGCTCCAATCCGTGTTCCGCTGCGATGCGCGCGATGTCGGCCGGGGTGCCCGCCATGATCGAACGGGCGTGTTCGGTGACCAGCTCCACCGGCCAGTCCCACCAGGCGGCACGGAGGAGTGCGTCGACGTCGGCGTCGTCGAAGCGGGCACGGATCGGCTTCGCGGGATTTCCGCCGACGATCGTGTAGGGCGGCACGTCGGCCGTCACCATCGCGCCGGCCGCGATGATCGCGCCGTCGCCGATCCGCACGCCGGGCAGCACCGTGGCCCGGTAGCCGATCCAGACGTCGTTGCCGATCACGGTGTCGCCCCTGCTGGGCATGCCGGTGACGAGGTCGAGCGTGCGCTCGGCCCACTGCCCGCCGAACATCGTGAACGGGTAGGTCGACACGCCCATC
>JACYYJ010118732.1_pt1 | contig 11711 bp, 12 predicted proteins | sample 8236861 | NCBI WGS metagenome assembly JACYYJ01 (sample SAMN14103086, study PRJNA606662) | landfill metagenome | isolation source: landfill solid waste | place: India:New Delhi, Okhla landfill site | collected 2017-11-05
GCCGTTGGCGCATTTTCGGTTTGCACATTAAGGGTGAAATGCTGATTCTTCAATCCCAATGAGCCATTCATCCGTAACAAAGCAGATAATTCAGCCTTCGCATTATCTGGATTACTAATTTCTAAGGTGGTTAATTCTTTTTTAACATCACTCGCAAATGACATTAGTGCCACCTCCCACTGTATTTATTTCAATTAATTTGTCGCCAATTGCATAATTAGTTGTGCGACGGCATCCCCATCATGGAACGCACCTTCATCTCGTAAAGCTAATAGGTCGCCCAAAACCGGTTCAGCTCCTAATTCTTGCACAGACTCTGGATCTGAATGTACTTGATATGAAATTTCATTCCAACGTTGCCAATCAATATAATCGTCAGGCACCTTACCAGTATTCATAATCACAGCATCTACGATTCGCTCACCAACATGCTTATTGATTGCATTCACGTGATCCGCATCCGTAAAATTGTCTGTTTCCCCTTTTTGGGTCATGATATTGGCAATATACACGACTTTAGCACGGGTTGAACGTAAAGCCTCTGCTACATTGGGCACCATTAAATTAGGTAAAACACTCGTAAACAAGCTACCTGGACCAAGGACAACCACATCTGCTTCTAAAATGGCGTTGATAACTTGGCTAGGTGACTGCACAACATGCGTAGCCGGCTGTTCTTGAGCAGTGACCCAGATATGATCAATAGCTTTATGAGCAGCCGTGATCTCAGCTTCGCCCTCTAATTCTGTCCCATCCGAGAAACTTGCATGCAATACCAGTGGTTCATTTGCCACCGGATACACATGGCCACGAACTTGCATAATTTTTGTTAGTAGTTGTATCCCGTCAAAAATATCATGTTCTTTTTCTGCCATTGCCGCAATAATCAAATTTCCTAAAGAATGATGGGCAAGCATATCATCTTCGGGTTTAAAACGATACTGGAAAATATCCAACAAACTAGTTGGTAACTCCGATAACGTTGCCACCACATTACGGATATCTCCAGGTGGTACCATTTTTAGATAATGGCGTAGTGTTCCCGAGGAACCCCCATCATCAGCGACCGTAATAATTGCTGTTAAATCGTTTTCATATTTTTTTAAGCCATTTAACACGACGGGTTGACCAGCGCCACCACCAATCACAACTAGTTTCGGTACACGCTTAACTGTATATTTTTCTGTCATGACCGGTTAGTGCTCTCCTTTCGGCGTTCAATATCACGATGACTCTCATTGACCACCCAGTCTTCGGACAAGTCATTATGTAAACGATGGGCAAACGCAACCGAACGATGTTGACCACCTGTACAACCAAAAGCAATCGTCAAGGTACTTTTGCCCTCAGCTTTATACTTTGGTAATAACCATTTAATTTGCTCACTAACCCGTTGATAGAACTCATTTGCATCATCTGTTTGCCAAACATAGTTAGCCACAGATTCATCCAAGCCGGTTAGTTGGCGTAAATCTTCCTTGTAATATGGGTTAGGTAAGAAACGAACATCGAATACTAAATCAGCATCAACCGCAATACCATACTTAAACCCAAAACTCATGACCTGAATCGTAAACGTACCAGCTTGATCTTTATTTGAACCAAAATGTGCTTGAATATAATTTCGCAATTGTCTTGGTGCATAATCATCCGTATGAATAATCTCACTTGCTAAGTCACGAATACCGGCTAGTTGTTCTCTTTCTAATTGAATACCATATAAAGTACCACCTTCACCAGCTAAAGGATGCGAACGTCGTGTTTCTTTATAACGGGCCACTAATTCACCATCAGAAGCATCAATGTAGACAATCTTCATATCGTAGCTATTTTTTCTTAAGCGGCGCACCTCATGATCCAGGTCCTCAAAAAAACTTTGTGAACGTAGATCAATCATAACCGCTGCACGTTGAATCGTGTCTTCATCTGAAATCATTTGCCAAAACTTAGGTAACATGGCAGGTGGTAGATTCTGCACTGTGAAATACCCAAGGTCTTCAAATGCCTGAATGGCAACCGTTTTACCAGCGCCACTCATACCAGTGACAATAATTAATTCTTTTTTGCTCATCTGGCTGCCCTCCTCTTAATTTGTCTTATCCATTGTATCATCTTTAAGATACACCCGGGTATCTCATGAATGAAAAAGCGAATGTTATAAAATCCAGTATGCCCACCCATGCACATACCACTTTTAGCAAAAAGGCTGGAACATTTTCTCTTGTTCCAGCCTGCTAATATATTTACTTTTTAATTGTTTGGTGACTTGCTTCATGCAAAACTTTCAACGCACGCTTGCGAGTCTTAATATTAGGACTCTTCATTTTACGTCGAGCTGATGCAACATCTAATTTTTCTGCCATGATTGTTACCTCTCAATACGCCAAATTTAACTTACAAAATATAAGTATACGCAACCTACTTTAAAATTGCAAACATACACTACTTTGTATCATTGGCGCGCTGTTGATCTCGTGCCATAATTGGTCCTAAATATTGACCCGTATATGAACCTGACGTTGCAGCAATTTGTTCGGGTGTCCCAGTTACTAGGATGTTACCACCACCTTCACCACCTTCTGGTCCCATATCGATTAACCAGTCAGCAGTTTTGATAACGTCCAGATTGTGTTCAATAATCAAGACAGAGTTACCACCATCAACCAATCGCTGCAAGACCTCCAACAGTCTTGAAATATCAGCAACGTGTAACCCAGTCGTTGGCTCATCTAGGATATAAAATGTTTTACCAGTTGAACGACGTTGTAATTCAGAAGCTAACTTCATTCGTTGGGCTTCACCACCTGACAAAGTCGTCGCAGATTGTCCTAACTTCACATACCCTAAACCAACATCGACCATCGTTTGTAACTTACGACGAATCTTTGGAATTGCTGCGAAAAAATCAACCGCTTGTTCAGCTGTGAGATTTAAGACATCGGCAATGGTCAAACCACGATAAGTAACTTCAAGGGTTTCCGAATTATAACGTGTACCACCACACACTTCACAAGTGACGTACACATCAGGCAAAAAGTTCATTTCAATCTTAATGACCCCATCACCTTTACATGCTTCACAACGGCCACCCTTAGTATTAAAGGAGAAACGTCCCTTCTTATAACCACGCATTTTTGCTTCATTAGTCTGAGCAAACAGCGCCCGAATATCGTCAAAGACACCCGTATAAGTGGCTGGGTTTGAACGTGGTGTCCGGCCAATTGGGCTTTGGTCAATATCAACAATCTTATCAATATTTTCATAACCTGTTATACGGCGATACTTTCCTGGCTTTTCAGAATTGTGATTTAGCTCCATTTTCAGAGCACGTTTAAGAATTGTATTAACTAACGTTGACTTACCTGATCCTGAAACACCAGTCACCACGGTAAATTTACCGAGGGGAAAATCAACTTTGATATTCTTTAGATTGTTTTCTGCGGCCCCTGAAACTGTTATTTTTTGACCATTACCTTTACGACGAGTATCAGGAACGGGAATAAACTTTTTACCCGCAAGATATTGTCCGGTTAGTGATTGTGCATTTCCCTCAATTTCAGCTGGGGTACCTGTGGCCATGATTTCACCACCATGTTCACCAGCGCCTGGTCCAACATCAATAATGTAATCAGCTGCCCGCATCGTATCTTCATCGTGTTCGACAACAATCAACGTGTTCCCTAAATCACGCATTTGCTGCAAAGAATGAATCAAACGGTCATTATCACGTTGATGTAACCCAATCGATGGCTCATCTAACACATACATGACCCCAGACAGATTTGAACCAATCTGAGTTGCCAAACGAATTCGCTGCGCTTCACCACCAGATAACGTTCTAGCCGAACGTGATAGGGTCAAATACTCTAAGCCGACATTTTTCAAGAAACGTAGCCGATCTTTAATCTCCTTAACTATCGGCGCGGCAACTTCTTGATCTTGTTGCCCAAATGAAAGTTGTTCAAAAAATGTCAATTCACGGTCAATTGATTGTTCAGAAATCTGACCAATATTTTGGCCACCAACTTTAACGGACAAGGCCCCTTCATTTAAACGGTAACCATGACAAGCTTGGCAAGTTAACTCATCCATATAACTACGCATTTGTTCACGAGTAAAGTCAGAATTTGATTCTCGATAACGACGATTGATATTGTTCATAACACCTTCAAAGACAACATCAACATCACGTACACCACCAAAATCATTTTCATAGTGGAAATGGAAAGTCTTATCCCCAGAACCATACAGGATAGTTTCACGTTGCTCATCCGTTAGTTCTTCAAAAGGAACGTCCATCGGAATATCGACTGACTCTGCGAACTGTCGTAACATCTCTGGATAATATGACGATGAAATCGGATTCCAAGCGTCGATAGCACCTTCAGCCAATGTTTTACTTTGGTCCGGCACGACACGGTCAATATCCACCTCTAATGTGATTCCTAAACCACCACAGACTGGACAAGCACCAAGTGGCGCATTAAATGAAAACAGTTGGGGTTCAAGCTTACCAACTGCAAAGTTTTTTAGCGGACCAGTATAGTGATCTGAATAAGTCAATTGTTGCTCTTCGCCTCTCACAACGTCGACTGTCACAAGTCCTTCCGCCAAACGCATGGCAGATTCAAAAGACTCAAAGAGACGTGCACGCGAACTATCACGTAAGATAATGCGATCAACAACAATGGCAATATCATGATATTTATTTTTATTTAGTTCAATATCATCAGTAACCTCATGCATCTCACCATCAACAATGAAACGAACAAAACCTTCTTTTTGAATTCGCTCAAATGCCGTTGCATGTGAACCACGTTTATGGCGAATAATTGGTGCCAGGATTTGCAATCGACTACCTTCAGGCAAACGTTCTGACAGATCATTCAACATTTGATCAATAGATTTTTTAACAATCGTACCGTCTGCAGCAGAATCCGGCTGACCAACACGGGCAAACAACAGACGGTAGTAATCATTAATTTCTGTAACCGTCCCCACCGTTGACCGCGGATTCTTGGAAGTCGTCTTTTGATCAATTGAAATAGCCGGACTCAAACCATCGATGGCATCAACATCTGGTTTATCCATTTGCCCTAAAAATTGACGAGCATACGCTGATAAACTTTCAACGTAACGTCTTTGTCCCTCGGCGTATAATGTATCGAATGCTAGTGAACTCTTCCCAGAACCCGATAGCCCTGTCATGACAATAAATTTGTCCCTTGGAATGTCTACATCTACGTTCTTTAAATTGTGAGCGCGCGCGCCATGAATTTTTATCCAATCATTGACCATAAAACGTCTCCTTTAATCTCAATTATGCTAATTGTATTATAACCCTTTTGACAACCACATTGTTAGTTAAAACTTAACGGAATGACAGAACATTAATTTTAACAAGATTTATCTTATAATTCAGCTTATTTTTTACCTTTTTTTGGTCACCTAATCTAATTTCACGTATAATGGAGCATAGTATTTAACTATTGGAGGTTGTCAACTCATGAATCACAAAGCTGCCAAAGCTTGGTCTTTACGCTGGATTGCGCAACACCTTGCATCACTCGTGTTATTGATTGGTGCTGTATTGGCTGCTGCAGCTGCTTTAACAGTGCTAGTTATTGCGGTTGAGGAAGTTATCGCACTTGTTTTTGCACAACGATTCATCAACACTTATACCAATGTGTATGGTAATGCCTGGACAACAATTGCCTGGCACTTTGTTATCGTATTTTCACTGGTCACTTTCTGGTCAGCTGTTGATACGTTTATTCCAGAACCGACAAAAAAATAATAACAAAAGAACGTGCGAAAAAAGCTTTAGTCTTCTCTCGCACGTTCTTTTTGTTATTAAAAAAATTGTGGTGTCGTTGTATGATGATTCATTTCAGAAATAAACAGCATATCAATCACCTCTGGTGGTACAAAATTATTTCCTGCCAACAATGCCTGACCAACATTCTGGTGGGCAATTTGTTGACCATAATCTTGTAATACCGGCAACTGTGCCAGTTCACTGCTCGTATTTAATTGATGTACCAAGTAATGACCGAACTGACCTAATAGCGATGCTGGTAAATCAAGTGGGCTTTGCGTTGTTAACATCAAAAACAAACCTGACTTGCGACCTTCACGAGCAATTCTAAAAATACCATTAGTTGTCAATTTGTCAGCCATCACATAACGATGGGCTTCATCAATCAACAAAGTAACTGGGACACTATGCTTTAGTTGTTGTTTTTCACGTAACAAAGCCGTCGTTAATAATGACACAATGACTTTTCCCATTGCCAGATTATCCGCAAATAACGAGCAATCAATCACCAAAATCTTATGATCACTGCGATGACCAGCAAACAATCGCAATAAATACATCACATCCGTTTGCATATTGGCTGGTGCTGGTTCATCTTCCGGTAAAGGCATATGGTAGAGCTGCTGAAAACGCTGCTGGCTAGTCAAACGCTTAATGCGTCGAATTAATGGCAGACATTTTGCAAAGCCGCTCTCATCAATCTTCTGACCGATGACGTCAAAGTGATCAACTGGCACAGCATATTCTTGCCGAAGTTGTTCTGGCAACAATCCTAGGTCAACTGGTTGTGGGTAGTGATACAGTTGGTGCATATCCTTTTCAAAATCATCCCATGTACGATTAATTTTCGTATAGACCCCTGGTTGTTTCACAATGTTTTTTTGAATTTTTAAACTGTCGAGTGCATCTGATAATTTTTCCTGTATTTCAGGATCATCCACCCCAAATAATAAGTTCAAATCCTGACCAGTTAACTTCTCATAATCAATGTAAGCATTGTAGCCTAACTTGGCGACAACGGCATTTGGTAGATGTGTATATTCACCAGTTGGATCAATAATCATCGTTGTTTGATTTTGAGCCATCAAGCCATGCAAAATCGTCATGGCACTTGTCGATTTACCACTGCCAGTCGCACCCACAATCAATAGATGTTGTTGCAACAGTTTATCTGCTGATACCGTTAGTTCTTCTGATAATGGTATTGAAATCATACTTTCCACCCCTCTTTGTCAACTTAAAATAAACGAATTAAGTCCCAACTAACATTGATCAGCCAAATGACTGCTGTTGCTAAATACAACCATTTTTCCTTTGTGCGGCTAATAAATCCAATGATGAGAAATAAAACAAGTAACGCCAAATGATACCAAATAACCTGATCGATAAACACATCAAATAATGAATAGATCCCCAGGAATAGCATCATAATGGCAAATACAATTAATACCCACTTACCAAAGTGAAATCCTTTTTTCACGATCTTTGTTCCTCCAATAAAATCACTAATACTATGTTACCGTTAGTTACGAAATAATGCGATAGCCACTACTTGCAAATTATTGTTTTAAATGCGAAAGTAAACTTAGATTAAAAGGAGGCTTATTATGTCAATTCCAAATGTTATATTGAATGATGGTCATCAACTACCTAATTTAGGTCTTGGTACTTATCAACTTAAAGGTGGCGCAGGATTCCAACAAGTTCTGGCAGCAATTAAAAGCGGTTATCGTCTCATTGATTCAGCTACTAATTACGACAATGAAGGAATTGTTGGTAAAGCAATCCGTTATTCTGGCGTTCCACGTTCAGAATTTTACATTACCTCAAAATTGCCTGGTAAATATCATGACTATGAAAGTGCCCGTAATGCTATCCAAGAATCATTAGCCCGTATGGGAATTGATTACTTTGATTTGTATATCATTCACTGGCCATTGCCAAAGCGCGGCTTATATGTTGAAGCTTGGCAAGCTTTAGTTGATGCACAAAAGCAAGGTTTGATCCGCTCAATTGGTGTATCTAACTTCGAGCCCGAACATCTAGATCGTATTATTGAAGAAACTGGTGTTAAGCCAGCAGTTAACCAAATTGAAATTCACCCTTACTGGGTACAAGAAGACAATGTCTTAGAAAATATGCGCCGTGGTATCAAGGTTGAAGCCTGGAGCCCACTTGGCCGTGGTAGTTCAGCACTAAAGGAACCAGTTGTCAAAAAGATTGCCGATAAATATGGCAAGTCAACAAGTCAAATTATTACACGTTGGCATATTGACCGTGGTATTGTTCCAGTTCTACGTTCAGCTAACCCTGCTCACCAACGTGAAAATCTTGATGTCTTCGATTTCGCATTAGAAAACAACGAAATCGCAGCAATCAATGAACTAAATCAAGAAGACGGTCGTATCGATGGCCAAGATCCAAATGAATACGAAGAGTTTGAGTAAAAGACCGAGCTGATAAGTTACCGTTTTGGACTCTAAAATCAACAAAAGCACAGATGCTTCGCGCATCTGTGCTTTTACTTTATAATTTTACTTTTCGTCCATTAACTCACGCACGCGTGCCTGTAGTCTAGGCACGACCTCTGTCTCGAACCACGGATTCTTCCGTAACCAAATATTATTTCTTGGTGATGGATGTACGATAGGCATAAACTTTGGCTCAAATTCTTGTGAGCGTTTAATAACCGCTGTCATTGTTTCAGATTTTTTAATTGGCAAATAGTAACGTTGTGCATAAGCGCCAACCAAAATAATCAGCGATACTTTTGGCATATCAGCTAGCATTTTAGGATGCCATTTGTCAGCAAATCCTTTACGTGGTGGTATATCACCACTCTTTCCTTTACCTGGAAAATAGAAATCTAATGGTAGATTACCAACTTTACCGCTATTGTAAAACTCATCAGCGGTAATCCCCATCCATTCTCGCAAACGATCACCACTTTTATCATTAAATGGTATCCCGGTTTGTTCTACTTTTGCACCAGGTGCCTGACCAATAATTAATATACGAACATCAGGACCAACTTGATAAACTGGTCCAATGCCACGCGCAGTATATGCCTGATTCTGTTCATCGGCCATAATGGCTTGCTTGATATCCAAAAAATCACTCATTCGTTTAACCTTCTTCTGGTTTATTTCCCAAAACAATTGCACTATATGCGCTCATTTTAACACGTTGCTTAGTTAGTTGCACTTCACCTACTTGTTCCAGAACATCTCCCGTCTGAACAAGACTAAAGCGTGCTGATTTTGGACTCAAATTAACTAGAACAGTCAGTACCTTTTGACCTAACCGACGTTGGTAGCCAACAACTGTTTCAGGTAATGAACGCATTGGCTGGAAATCACCGTTGACGATAACAGGCTCCCATTCGGCATCATGATGTAATTCACCTAATGCTTGGTAATAGTTTAGAACTGATTGTGAGTCATTTTCTTCAGCAGCAACATTGATACCTTCGCGATCAGTTCCCATAGCTAACCATGGCGTTGCATCTGAAAAGCCACCATACTCACTATCATCCCACTGCATTGGTGTACGGGCATTATCACGTGATTTCTGATTAACTGCAAGTAAAGCATCTTCAGATGAGTAGCCATCTTGCAAGGCTGTTTCATAATTATTTATCGATGACACATCATTAAACTCATCGATACTCTTACGCTCAAAGTTCTTCATACCAATTTCTTGACCTTGGTAAATAAATGGTACCCCTGGTAAGAAATAATACATCGTGCCTAATGCCTTAGCTGCTTGTGGTGTCTGGTACTGTGGGTCAGTCACTAACTTTGATAATACTCTAGGTTGGTCATGATTTTCCAAGACATTTGCTAGCGAACCATGGGCAGCTGCTGTTGCCTCCTGTGATTAAAGAAAGCATTCCGTAAATCGACTGGTGTCCAGTCAGCACGACCACGATACCACTCATCACCGTTTTTTACCTCAATATTCATGTATGAAAAGTCAAATACCATTGAGAAGTAGCCGTCTTCGCCAACAAATTTTTCTAACTCAGAATCTGCTAGACCGTATGCTTCACCAACTGTAACTGCATCATATTTATCAAAGGTTTCTTGTTTTAATTCGGTCAAGAATTCTCCGACACCTGGACGATTACGCCCCTTCTTGACGACTGAAGCTAACCCATCCACATCATCGGCAGGAATACTTGCCCAATCCAAGTCCTTCTTAATATGCGTAATTGCATCAACTCGGAAACCGGCCACGCCAAGTTCTAACCACCAATTAATCATGTCATAAATAGCACGACGTAATTTTGGATTCTCCCAATTTAAATCGGGTTGTTGCTTAGCGAATGTATGGAAATAGTAGGTACCATCTTCGCCTGGTACTGGCTCCCATGTTGAGCCACCAAAAATACCACGCCAATTGTTGGGTGCTTCACCATTATTGGTCTTTTTAAAAATATAGAAATCACGGTATGGACTATCCGGATTAGCTAACGCATCTTGGAACCATTCATGTTGATCTGATGTGTGGTTCACAACCAAATCCATGATGATTTTAATATCTCTTTTTTTCGCCTCAGCTAACAATGTTTTGAAATCATCCAATGTACCGAATTGTGGATCAATTGCTTGATAATCAGCAATGTCATACCCCATATCAACCATTGGTGATTTATAGATTGGTGAAATCCAAATCATTGTGACACCCAGACTTTTAATATAATCTAGACGTGAAATAATTCCAGGAATATCCCCAATGCCATCATGATTGCTATCCTGAAATGATCTTGGATAAACTTGATAAACGACATCATTTTGCCACCATTTCGTTGCCATGAATTAATTTCCCCCGTTAATAATTGTTGTGATTTGTCATTAATTAAAAACTTCCTAACACTGTCATGATAACAATTATCGTAAACGTTTACAATGCCTACAAAATAGCATTTTTACCGAATTCCTAATAAAAAACATTTCCAAATATACTATAGGTTACAGCGACGCTCATTTCAGCGTATTTGTTATAATAAAGAACAAAATAAGCGAAAGTAGGAAAGGTACTATTATGACTAAGACAATGAATGATTGGATTGAAAAACTTCATCTGGAACCACATTCTGAAGGTGGCTATTTTGTCGAAACATCTCGTAGCGATGAAACCATATCCTTACCAAGAGGGCGTCGTGCTCTTTTTACGTCAATCATTTTCTTATTAAATGCTGATAATCCATCGCACTTTCATCGGCTATCTTCCGATGAAACTTGGTTTTACCACGCTGGTTCAACACTAACTGTCCATTGCATTTTCCCAGATGGTCACTATGAAGCGATTAAAATTGGCCCAAATATTGAAAATGGTGAACGTCTCTCATACACGGTCCCCAAAAATACTATCTTTGGTTCAAGTGTCACTAATGATTTTAGTGTTGTTAGTTGCGTTGTAACTCCTGGTTTTGATTATCACGATTTTGAACTTTTTACACAGGCATCATTAATTGCGCAATACCCTGAACACGCATCTATTATTGAACAATTGGCTTATAAAGAATTGCCGGAAAAATAAAAAAACAATCAGTAGTCCGACCGGACCACTGATTGTTTTTCATTATAAAGCATCACAACTGCTCTTCAATTTCATCAAACACTTTTTGCGTTCCCACACCAGTTAGTAATGATACCCCATTAATTACCTTATCTTTAATTGCACTTGGTACCATTGTGGTTGAAACAACAATATCATAATCATCATTTTCAATGGCACTAACTTCATCAGCAATTTTAGATTGTAAGAACTTCACTTGATCAGCCTTTCCGACTGAATCTAGATAATCTTTAATTTTACCTGTCGCAACTGTTGATGTTGCAATACCTGTTCCACAAACAACCATTAATGACTTTACCATAATTTTATC
>JACYYJ010075560.1_pt1 | contig 11698 bp, 8 predicted proteins | sample 8236861 | NCBI WGS metagenome assembly JACYYJ01 (sample SAMN14103086, study PRJNA606662) | landfill metagenome | isolation source: landfill solid waste | place: India:New Delhi, Okhla landfill site | collected 2017-11-05
GTAGCAAATAGTGATTTACCTGGTGTCATATTTACATATGTTTGGGCATTTGATATGAAGGAGGATTGGGAATTTGTAGACCGAATAACAAACATATTTGAAGCGAAAGGCAATGACGTATACTATGTTGAACTAGAAGCAGATGTGGATGAACGTTTAAAGCGAAATGTAACTACAAACCGACTAGAAAATAAACCTACAAAGCGTAATATTGAAATGTCCGAAAAAGATTTACTTACGACTTATCAATCTCATCGATTAAATTCGAATGAAAACGAGATTAATCGAAAGAATTATGTAAAGATAAACAATACTAAACGGTCGGCACTTGATGTTGCTAAGGAAATAAAAGATCGTTTTCAATTACCGTAAAAAGATACAGATTTAGTTTTGTTATGATAACCTTAGAGCCCCAACGACCTTCATAAGAGGCTAATATAGACGGGACGCGGACTGTTTTGATGGTTTATTGTAGCCATATCCTAAGAAAAAGCCCTATAAAACATAAATACTCGTCATTCGAAGTAGAATATTCTTCGACTTAATCCTTTTACAAGTCTATTTGAAGCATTTATTCGTCAAAATCCTTTGTACACGTCTAATGACCGTTTTTATTCGCCGATTTGATTGAAATACGCTTGCATTATGGAAAATACAAGTTAATTTAAAAAATTCGCGTCAATCTTCCTCATTTACACGCCGAAACTAGTAATATACAAGCCGAAAACAAAAAATACGCGTCCCTCTTCAGGCTTGTAGTAAATCTAGCATTTGGTAATTATTCCACATCAGGTGCTAAATATCCCTTTCTTTATCCCTCATAGGTCGCAATTCCTAAAATCATACAAATCACCAAAAAAAGGATTAGATATTTTATAGAACGCCACCAAGCTATGACAAAGGATTGCTTTTCGATGACAATGTAATATACTACATTTCCTCCCTCTATATAATTAAAATATCTTAAAAATGCTCTTGTTTTCTTAGAATTTCTCAAACACCTATTTAGGAATTTTTATAGGCGGATACATTAATGATTAGGGATCAGAAAATTCTAACACCCTCTTATCCATCCTAACGACCAAATTGGTAGTATTTGGTTAAAGGTTGATATAACCATGCTTCATTACTCCACATTACCTATGGTCGCTTACCCTCCCATGTCTCACGGGATTTTAATCCATACATTCCTTCGTCCTGCGTATCCACAAGGTGGAGGTCGGAAAAGCTCCTATACTGGGTCATATGCCCGAATGGAAAAAATAAGCTCCGACTCTGCATTATTGGTGTTTGTTAATGCCAGAAATTCAAGTTTCATTTATTCATATATTTTGTTCCTAAAGCTTAAGCTGCCTGTAACGATTCAATTTGAGGTAATCCCTTTAATAACTTGCTTCCTTCAAATTCACACTGTTTTTGACCTATGGCAAACAATACACGTACTAACTTCCCACACAACGCAATGAGTGATTGTTGTTTTTTCAATGGACGATTAGGACGAGTTGTGTAATACTTATGCAGTGCTTTAAACGTTGGGTTATTGGCCACCAGTGGACGTACTGCCAAATATAAGGCCTTTCGCAATTTCTTTCGCCCACGTTTGGTTATTCTGGTTTGACCTTTGAATTTACCAGAGCTATGTTCCCTCAACGATAAGCCTGCCATATTTACAAGTTGTTGGGGGTGATGGTACTTTGTGATGTCCCCAACTTCCGAGAAAAAGGTGGCAATTGTCGTTGACCCAAGCCCTTTAATAGCCAACATTTCTTTTGCTCCTGGAATATCTTGCATTAGCTCAGCTATGTCTTGATCTAGCTCTTCTAATTGTTGATTGTATAATTCATATTGATCCAAAAGGCTGTGTAGTTCCTTTTTGCCAAAACGTAAGCCGATTTCAATACCGACGCTTTTCTTAGCCTTTTCTACTAATTTTGTTGCTCGTTTGATTCCCACCCCGCGTTTTACGGCTGCTTTCCATTGGGCTAATACTTCTTCTGGGGTCATTTCACGAATATCAGAAGGAAATGGAAACTCACGTAATGTGAATAAGGCTGTTTTTCCATCCCAATCTTTAAACACATCGTTAAACTCTGGAAAATACCGCTGAATGTTGTTCTGAATGCGTCCTTCAATAATCATCAGCTGTTTGGTTAGTTGATCTCTTAATTTGATAGCTTCTCTTAACTCGGCATAAATGCCGTCGAGAAGATTCGGTACAGAGTATCTTCCATCCTTCACTAGCTGTGCAATGACACGAGCATCTTTGGTATCGTTTTTCGTTGGTGAGTTATCATCAAGCTCTTTAGATTTCTTTACATGCATAGGGTTTACCAGCACAAAGGGATAATCCTTAGCTATAAGGTAATAAGCTAGGCTTAGCCAATAGTGTCCTGTTGGCTCTGCTCCAATAATGACACGGCTTTTTTCATTTTCTTTCTGAAGTCTGGAAACCCAACTTAGTAACTGTTCAAATCCGTGTATCCGATTATCAAAAATCAGTCGCTTTCCAAATTCAAACCCTCTGTCGTCTTGTGCGCGTGCGACGTGTTTGTCCTTGGCTATGTCAATTCCTACAATTAAAGTTTCTGGTGTAATTTGCGATAGTTTACGATTTTGGTTATAATTCATGTTGAGTCCTCTCCTTGGTATTTATCTAATTTCGGGGTCAATGCGCATTGACACCCTGTACTATACCAAGAGGACTCTTTTTTGTTCAACCCTCAAATTTCTTCATTACAGGAATGCTCCTATAATAGACGTAAATAATCCAACGCCAAAAGCAAGCCAGATGTGGTGCGTATAGAAGTAAATGAGTGGGATGCAAAAAAACAGTAAAGGTAAGAAGAATTTCCACCGATTTTGAAAATAATGCAACATTAGCCTTCAACCTCTTTTCCTTGTTTTCTTTCTTTTAAAAAAGAACAGGCCCCTCCTAACTATATTCGTTTTCACTATATCGTTTTTTTATTTGTTTTGTATATGTTTTCTTATTTCCATTCTTATCGTTTTTTAATGGAATGTATCATTACCATTTTGTACTTAAGAATCTTCATTGAAGAAAGAGCTAACTCCAAGAGAATAATCCCGATTTTTGTCTTGTCCAGAGTTTTTAGGATGATAGGCTCGTTATATTGCCTATAGCCCATATAAACTCCCCTTAAGGAACGATACAAGCATTAATTACAATATATTAAGTTTTTTGAATATTTCAATTTTATTCTACATTTGTGATAATTATTATGTACTAAATAATTTGTAGGGGGTCTCAAATAGAGATGAAAAGAAAATTATTATTATCTTTTGTACTAATAACGACACTAGCTCTAGTTGCAGCATGTGGTTCAAGTGAATCGAGTGGAGATGGAGATGGAGATGGTGGCAAAGTCTACTCTGTTGCAACAGATTCTAATTTCCAACCATTTGAATATATGAATCCAGAAACAAATGAATTAGAGGGATTCGATATTGATTTAATGAAAGCCATTGCGGAAGAAGCTGGATTCTCCGTTGATTTTGAAACAATGGAGTTTGATGGATTACTAGGCTCTATGAGAACAGGGAAGAACGACATAGGTATTGCTGGTATTTCCATTACAGAGGAGCGTAAAGAAGAAATCGATTTCTCAGATAAATACTATGACTCTGGTTTGATTTTGGCTGTACCCGTTGATTCTGACATAGAATCTGTAGAAGATCTAACAGCCGATCATAAAGTTGGTGCACGTCAAGGTTCTACAAGTGAAGATTACTTACTAAACAACACCGATGCAGAAGTATCGGCATTCCCAGAAATCGTAACAGCTTATATGGATCTTCAAGCAGGTAGACTAGATGCTGTATTATACGATTTACCAAATGTCCAGTACTACATTAAGGAAAACGCTCAAGACGAATTGAAAACGGTAGGAGAAGTATTGGAAGGGCAGCCTTATGGTATTGCCTTCCCGAAGGATTCCGATTTAGTAGAACCAGTAAATGAAGCATTGGCCACTTTAAAAGAGAATGGAACGTATGCCGAAATTTACGAGGAATGGTTTGGTACTCAACCACCACAATAAAAAACACATTATTTTCTAACTAGAATTCAAGCGTAACAAGTTATGTGCTTGTTACGCTCTTTTTAAAGGAGAGATTATTAGAATGATAGATGCATTAATGGATTCTGCCTATATAAAATCGATCCCCTTCTTATGGGAAGGTTTAAAAATAACAATTGGTATTACCGCAGTTGGACTTTTTTTTGGTATAATTATAGGAACTATTGTTGGGCTAGGAAAGCTTTCTAAGCTTAAAATAATTCGGGCTATTTGTACAGTATATATTGAGGTGATAAGAGGTACGCCTATTCTTGCGCAAGCCTTATTTCTGTACTTCGGTATTTCTGAGGATTTAATCGGGCTGAATCTTAATGCCTTTACAGCTGGGGTTATTGCCATTGCAGTAAATGCCGGTGCCTATATTGCCGAGATAGTTCGTGGCGCTGTATATTCGATTGAAAAAGGACAGCATGAAGCAGGACGTTCCTTAGGTTTAACGAAAGGACAAACGATGCGCGATATTATTTGGCCTCAAGCCTTTAAACGTATGATTCCTCCTCTTGGGAACCAATTCGTTATAAGCTTAAAAGATACCTCCGTTTTCTCCGTTATAGCTGTTCAAGAATTAGTTTATAAGGCAAAACAATACTATAATGCGACATTTGATATTTTTGAAACGCTTGTAATGGTTTGTATTTTTTATTTAATTATTACCATTCCAATCGGGATCATTTTAAGAAGATTAGAAAGGAAGCTGGATGTATAATATGATTTCAGTAAAAGACTTACACAAAAGCTTTGGTGAATTAGAAGTATTAAAAGGAATAGATGCTGAAATAAAAGAAAGTGAAGTAGTATGTGTGATTGGACCATCTGGGTCTGGAAAGAGTACGTTTCTCCGTTGTTTAAATTTGCTTGAAGAAATTACTTCAGGCCAAGTCATTATTGATGGTGAAGAACTAACCGACCCAAAAACAAACATCAACAACCTACGTACAAAGGTTGGAATGGTGTTTCAGCATTTCAACTTATTTCCACATAAATCTGTGCTTGAAAACATAACTCTTGCACCGATGAAAGTGAAAAAAATGTCACAAGAAGAAGCAAAAGAAATTGCAGTACAGCTCCTAGATAAAGTTGGTCTTTCGGATAAAGCAGATGTTTACCCGGAAAGTTTGTCTGGGGGACAAAAACAGCGTGTCGCTATCGCTCGTGCACTCGCAATGAATCCAAAGGTTATGCTTTTTGACGAGCCAACCTCCGCATTAGACCCAGAGCTCGTCGGGGACGTGCTTCAAGTTATGAAGGATCTAGCTAAAGAAGGTATGACAATGGTTGTCGTAACGCATGAAATGGGATTTTCCCGCGAGGTTGGTGACCGTGTAATCTTTATGGATGAAGGGATTATTCAAGAGGAAGGCGATCCAGAACAAATCTTTACAAATCCTCAAAACCCAAGAACACAATCGTTCTTAAGTAAAATTTTATAAGCAAATAAAGAGGTTCATACATATGCTGGTAAATTCAGCATATGTATGGACCTCTTTTTCATATCCGGCTTTCGGTGTGACTGTTTTCGAACGATAGACCGATATGAAAGTCATCCTGCATACGGTTCAAAAATACCAATCCCTTACACTTACAGTAGTGAAACAAAAGAGGTGATTGGCATGCTGAACTTATACGAATTAGAAATGTTAATGAGAGACCGTCGTGTAAAATAAAACAATCATAGCCACATACACACTTCAAACAAAAACAATCATAGGAGAAAAAATCAAGAAAAAACGAGGAAGTAAACCAAGACCCTTTCCATCATAATGAAAAGGGTCTTGGTTCGTTATAATTGTTTTTCTACAGTGTAGCCTCGTTCTTCCAATAGCTTTATTATGCCTTGTTCACCAAAGTAATGAGCCGCACCTACAATAACAAAGTATACCTCTCCTTCTCCTTCCGTTAAAAAGCCTTCGATTTTATCTGTCATCCCTACATTACGATCATCTAGCATGACTTTCATAAATTCTTCATCTTCAACCGTTTCCGCTTCTTCACTAAATAGATATTGTGACAAACCCTCTTCATCTCCACTCTTCCAAAGCTCTGTCATTTTTTTCATTTGCTCTTCATATTGATCCTGGTTTTCTACTGTGGACTGGAGTAAAGATTCCTGAATTTCTGGTGAAAAGCTATCCAACATATCCAACTGAAATTCTACACTTTCTAGCTCAATAATGTCCTTTTGTTCTTCTGTTGCAGCCTCTAAAAAGTGATAATCAATCCCAAGTGTAGAGTCATAGCCCAACAACATCACCTGCAAACTTTCCAAAACATTATATACATACCATGGTTCATAACCATTAACCGTGGCTAAAGGTATGCCAGTCTCTTCCAAATACTTTTTCACTTGTGCGTAAAGGTCTGCAGGGATATGGTCTTCTAATGTGGTGCCATCGGTGTATTGTGCGCGTTCATTTACTAACTGATTCATTTCAAAAACATTTACATTTACAATATCGGCCTCTACCGCTAAATAATCAGATTCATCAAAAGCTGTTTCAATCTTTTCATGTAATGGATAAAAGTCCGGAGTAGCCACATGAATGGAGCCCAACATATATACCGTGTTGTTATTATGCGTTGATTTCCAAAGAAAACCCCCACTTCCTTCTCCTGTTGCTTCTTCCTGATTCGCATTTTCTTCTGCGCCCTCTTCAACTACTTCCTCATCTTCACTCGGTTCTACAGTTTCTGTTTCCTTTTGATCAGAATCCTTTGCTTCGTTTTTGTCATCACTGTTACATGCCACCATAACAAGTAGCAGCATTGCTGTAAGTACGAACAGCAGCCATTTTTTTAGCATATTTTGCCTCATCTATTCTTCGTTCCTTTCCCTAGTACTTACCCAAATTTTCCAATTATTCATCATAATACCATACCATTCTTAGATTTGCTATCGTGATATTTTACTAAAACGAAATGGAGAATGAATATGTACAAACGTGAACAATGAGAAAGGTCGTAGATGCATATCCTCCTTAAGGCGGAAAAAAGTTCGTGCTTGCAACTGTTATGGAAAGTTTAGGATGTAGGTATACTGGAAATAAATAAGAAGGAGGTGATACAGATGATGAATATTTACGAAATGGAAAAGATTGCACAAGGGTTACGTGTGAAATAAGCCAAGAGCAAAATGACGAGAAAGGAGAGATAAAAAATGTTGATGCCAAATAGCGTCCAATTAAAAATCAATGCAGAGGGTGAGGTGATATAATATGTTCGAAAATTTATTTGTAATTGAATATGAAATAAAGAATAGGCGTGTGAAGTAATCATGAAAAAGATAAATAACATGCGCTCAATCAAAATATAAAGGACCCAATTTCAATTCGTATGGAAATGGGTCCTATTTTTAGGAAGCTCTACATTTTTTTCAGTAGCGAATGTTGTAATCGCTTATAATGATGCTGCCACGGATTTACCGCCTCAAGCTCCGCTGCAAGTTGTAACAGCTTTTTTTCATCTCCTAATCTACCTGTAAACATCGAGCCAATTGGCATTCCACTTTCCGTCCAATAAAGCGGCACACTCATTGAAGGTTGTCCGGAAACATTAGCAATAGCCGGAAAACTAACGTAATTCACCATATTATCCAGCATATCTCCAATTGGGTCCACTTGATTGTATATAGTCCCTAAAGGAATTTCACTTTTATTCAAAACTGGTGTAAGAAGTACATCAAATTGATCAAAGTAGGATAGAATTTTTTTAATCTCCCGTTGCAGTAGTATTCGTGCTTCCTCATATTGAAGAGCAGAAAGTTCATATCCAGCCTTAAATAAGTTATACGATAACAGTTCCAAATTATCTCTACTTGGCTTTTCTCCTACCATTTCCGCAACATGTTTAATAATAACCGAACCACTCCCAGTCCAAACATTAATGAACTGCTCTGTATAGACATCAAAATTAAAAGTTGGTGATTCTATAACGACCTCATGCCCAAGCGCTTCTAATAAAGAAGCAGTATAGGTTACAGCTTGTCTCGTTTCTTCGTCAATCACGGTTTGGCCATTCCAATCATATGCTACACCAATTCGTAGCTTCGTTGGTTTTTCTGATAATGCTTGAAGAAAGGAATCCGAAGACGTAATTTCTGGGAATGTGTCATATTTGCCCCCACCTTGCAAAACATCCAGGGCTAGGGCACTGTCACGAACGGATTTTGTTAAAACATGACTTGTACTTAATTGGTTAAAATAGTCCGAGTATGGAAGGCGTCCCCTAGATGGCTTTAATCCAAATACACCACAATAGGATGATGGGATTCGGATTGAGCCTCCTCCATCGCTACCTTGCGCAAGTGGTACCATACCAGTTGCTACTGCTGCAGCCGCTCCACCACTCGACCCTCCTGATGAAAGACTTGGATTCCACGGATTTTTTGTTGCACCGAAAAGCTCTGGCTCAGTGGTTGGTAAAAATCCAAACTCTGGAGAATTGGTTTTCCCTAGAAAAATAAGGCCGGATTGCTGTAGACGGTCAACCACAACATCATTTTTGGAAGCAATTTGATTTTTTAATAGTTTTGAGCCTTGTGTAGAAGGATGGCCCTTTATATCATTTAATTCTTTTATAAGGGTAGGTACACCGCTAAATGGCCCCGATGCATATTTCTCCTCCTTCGCGACTTTAACTGCTTCTTCAAACATGGTATAAACAACGGCATTTAGTTCGTCGTTATATTGTTCTATTTTCGAAATCGAGTGCTGGACAACCTCTTCTGCTGTAATTTCTCGTCGATCTACTAATTCTTTTATTCCGATACCATCTAGCTCATTTAATTCCTTTATACCTGTCATCCACTACGTCCTCCAATTTTATTAATGTGTATTGTCCATTATAGGTACGTTTACTTTAAGTATTCCTGTTATGAAAATAATAGTCAACGTAAATACTCTCCCGGTTAAATTTATCAATAAAATGGTAAAACGAATCAAACAAAAAATCCAAATCAACGGGAGACACCTTCTAAAAGTGTGGTTGATTTGGATTTTTTCCATACGTATTATTCTACTACCGGCTCTGTGCTTGTTGTTATTTTCTTATCCGGTTGGTTGTGCGCTACAAAACCTGGAGCATCTGTAGGTGGTGTTGCCCTCTTTATAAAGAATACTAGGATCAAAGAAACAACAAGCAATGCTACAGAAAAGATGAAGGAGAAGTTAATTCCATCTAGCATCGCTTGCGCACCTATTTGAGCTTCCATTTGCTCCAAATCTTCTGGTGTAGGTGGCGTTGTGAGCTGACTCATTGCATCAGCAGAAAGTTCCTCTCCCCTTTTTTCTGCGTGATTGGACATTACGGAAACTAAAATCGCAGAACCTATCGNNTCATTGCAGTTCCATGTGGATAGTATCTTGCGGATAATTCGTTTAAACCATTCGTCATAACAGGCATCATAACCATTGACATTCCAAACATTCTTGCACTATACATAAGAATCAGCTGTGTGTAACTTGTTTCAAAGGTTAATTGGCTGAAGAAGTAAGTTGTTACAACCGTAATCGTAAGTCCAATAATTGCCAATACTCTAGCACCAAATTTATCAAATAGTTTCCCTGTAATGGGTGACATAATCCCCATGATAATCGCACCAGGTAGCATTAACAGTCCCGCATCCATTGGGGATATTCCACGTAAATCTTGCAAGTATACAGGTAAAAGAAGCATTGCTGAGAACATCGCCATCGTAATAATAATGGAGATAATCGATGATAAAGCGAACATTGGATATTTATAAATGGTGAAGTCTAGCATAGGGTCCTCCATCACCATTTGTCTCCAAATAAATAGAATTAGAGAAATAGCACCTACAATTAGAGTGCCATATACTTGAGGGTTATCCCAACCTTTATCTCCTGAGGTACTAAATCCATATAACAAGCCCCCAAATGCAAAGCTTGATAAGATTAAAGAAAGTTTATCAAGCTTCTCTGAAGACTTNNAAAGAACAATAAACGCAATTGGAGATACAAGATTAAATAACAATCTCCAGGAATAATGCTCAACAATCCAACCAGATAAAGTTGGACCTACTGCAGGAGCAAAGATCATAACAAGACCAAATAATCCCATTGCTCCTCCCCGTTTTTCAACAGGAAAGCTTACTAAAATAACGTTCATTAATAGTGGCATCATAATTGCCGAACCTGCAGCCTGAATCATACGAGCGATTAACAGAACGGAAAAAGCATCTGCAAAGCCAGCAAGAACCGTACCTGCTGTAAATAATCCCATCGCTACTAAAAATAAATGACGTGCAGAGTATTTACGAATTAAAAATGCTGTCGTTGGAATTAAGATTCCATTCACTAACATATAACCATTTGTCATCCATTGTACGGTTGACATTTCAATATCTAGATCCTCCATAATAGAAGGCAAAGCAATATTTAATAGCGTTTCATTTAACAATGCTATAAAAGCACCAATTAATAACACTGCTATAATTCCATATGGTGGTCGATTTTGATGTTCAATCGAAGTATTCATCTTAATCCCCCTATCTATACCGTCGGTTCATTTTTTATACTGTTGTTTTAGAACTTTATTATGATATACCATTTCTTTTCATTGTGCAATAAAAAAATTCTCAGTAAAAATAGGACAGATTTTTGTAATACTTGGACGAAGAAAATTAGTTGCGTTACAATAAACATATAATATAAACAAAGAGTAAGGTGAAAATGATGTTGGATCGAAAAGAGCATGTCTTAAAACACGCCCATCAATTATTTATTAAAAAAGGATTTCGAGATACATCCATTCAAGATATTCTGGAGGAAAGTAATATTTCAAAGGGGACCTTTTATAATTACTTTTCATCAAAAAATGAATTGCTTATCTCTATTTTTGAGGCGTCTTACGAGAGATTAGAAAGAATGCGCAATGCCCTACTGGAGAAGAGTTCTCATGAAAATATGGAAACTTTTTTGGAGCAGCTTACTCTACAATTTGAATGGAATAAAGAAAACAAACTGTTCCTTTTATTTGAAGAAGTTTCGCTGTCAAAAAATCATGATTTAATGCAATGCGTGAAATCCATACAATTACGAGATATGGCGTGGTATAACCAACGTTTAATTCACTTATTTGGTGAGGAAAATCGACCCATTTTATTGGATTGTACTGTCATGTTCCGGGGGATTTTATATCAAAACATTAAATACCATTCCTTGGTACAGGACACAAACCTTAATATTCATAAGGTCGTTCAATATTGTTTAAATCGGCTCAAGAATATGGTGGAGCACCTTTCCAAAACACGAGAACAACTATTAGATCCAAACCTCCTCCTAAAATGGTTACAAGAGGATAATCAAGGTAGCACACAGACAAAATCCATAATCGTAAATACAGCTCATCAAATTGTGATGAATCTGTCTAAATATACAACTACGAATCAAAAAACCGAGGAATTGTCTGAGCTACTTCAATTTATCATAGAAGAATTTTCCTCTGATAAAAAGATTCGAATGTATATGATTGCAAGTGCTATTACGTCATTAAAACAATATAATCAGCTCGATTGGAACCAGGAAATATTAAAATTAGAGGAAATGATCCAGCTTTATAGAGAAGAGGATGGGACAAAAGTTTTT
>JACYYJ010109575.1_pt2 | contig 11688 bp, 12 predicted proteins | sample 8236861 | NCBI WGS metagenome assembly JACYYJ01 (sample SAMN14103086, study PRJNA606662) | landfill metagenome | isolation source: landfill solid waste | place: India:New Delhi, Okhla landfill site | collected 2017-11-05
CCACCAACGCCTGGGACACCACGTGCGCACCGACCCGGACCTTGCAGAAGGTGGCGTCGAGAAACACGTACGGAAAGCTCGTGTGCGTCAGCGTGCGCTCGCGGAACCGGGCGATCTCGGTGTCCAGACCAGCGCAGATCCGCGACACCTCCGACTTCGAGATCCCGGATCCGACACCCAACGCGCCGACCAGGTCGTCGACGCTGCGGGTCGACACGCCGTGCACGTAGGCTTCCATGACCACTGCGTACAGGGCCTTGTCGATGCGGCGGCGTCGCTCCAGCAAGGAGGGGAAGAACGATCCTGACCGCAGTTTGGGGATCTTGACCTCGACATCGCCGCTGGTGGTGGCCACGGTCTTCGTTCGATGTCCGTTGCGGTGCGTTATCCGGGTGTCGGTGCGTTCGTAGCGGCCGGCGCCGAGCTTGTCGGTGGCCTCGGCTTCGATCAGAGCCTGCAGGCCGGTACGGATCAGTTCGGCGAACACGCTGGCGCTGTCGGCGCCCTTGAGCGCGTGGAGCTGGGTGAGCAGTGCAGAATGATCGTGGGTCATCGCGTAGCTGCTTTCTGTGAGTCACTGTGAGAGGTAACTCGTTGATCACTACGCGATGGCCCACCCGCAGAATGGGAACGACACGCTGCGAACCCGGCCGGATGCCTCAGCCGATTCCCACCACTCCCCGGGACTTACCCCCGCGGCCAACTCGTCGGCTCGGCGCAGCTTGCGCACGATGTCCTCCGCCGAGTGACGTTTGCGTCCCGCCATGATCCCTATCGTCCCTTCTTCGCCCTCACCAGGGCAATCAGGACTCTAGAACAACCCGGACCTACTCACAGGGGACATGCCAGTCGGCGGCGTTCCCGGTATCTGGTGCCTGCCGCAGGGTGCGAAGACCTCCGAGGTGCTGCTCTACACGCACGGCGGCGGCTTCGCGGTCGGTTCCGCGGCCAGCCACCGCAAGATCGCAGCGCACGCGGCCAAGGCCCTCGGTGTCGTGGCCTTCGTCCTCGACTACCGCCGCGCCCCCGAGTTCCAGCACCCCGCGCAGATCGAGGACGGTGTCGCGGTCTTCGACGCGCTGGTCGCCGACGGTATCGCGCCGCAGGACATCACCACGATCGGTGACTCGGCCGGCGGCAACCTCGCCGTCGCCATCGCACTCGCCCTGCTGCAGCAGGGGAAGCAGGGCCCCGGCGCGGTCATCGCCTTCTCGCCGTGGCTCGACATGGAGAACAAGGGCGAAACCCTCGTCACCAACAACGACACCGATGCGCTGATCACGCCGGAACTGCTCCAGGGCATGATCGCCGGGGTCCTCGGCGACACGATCGATCCGACGACCCCGCTGGCGAACCCTCTCTACGTCGATTTCGCGGGCTTCCCCCGCCTCTACATCAACGCCGGCAGCGTCGAGTCGCTCCTCGACAACGCCACGCGGTTGAAGGAGCGCGCCGAGGCCGCCGGTGTGGACGTCACCCTCTCGATCGGCGAAGGCCAGCAACACGTCTTCCCGTTCCTGGCAGGACGTTCCGCTCTCGTCGCCGACGAACTCGCGCGGATCGCCGACTGGTACCGCAAGTAGGAGTCCGTCTCCTGCGGACACCGAACATTTCATCGAGGACGGGGCCGGGCGCAACGAGTTCGTCGCGTCCGGCCCCGTCCGTACATCGGGAGAACATCATGGGTGTGTACACCAGCATCGACCCCGCGACCGGCGAACAGGTCGCGCAGTTCCCGGAGATCTCCGACGACGAACTGAAGGCTCTCGTCGCGCGCAGCGCCGAGGCCTACCGCGAGTGGCGGGCGACGCCGCTCGAGAAGCGTCGCGCGATCCTGGAACGTGTCGCCGAGATCCACCGGGAGCGTGCCGGCGAGCTGGCACGCATCCTCACGCTCGAGATGGGCAAGCCCATCGCCCAGGCCGAGGGCGAGGTCGCCCTCGTCGCGTCGATCTACCGGTACTACGCCGACCACGCCGAGGAGTTCATGGCGGACGAACCGCTCGACATCTCGGGCCCGGGTACCGCGGTCGTCCGCACGGAACCGATCGGTCCGCTGGTCGGCGTCATGCCGTGGAACTATCCCTACTACCAGGTGGCCCGGTTCGCGGCACCGAACCTCGCTCTGGGCAACACGATCATTCTCAAGCACGCCCGCAACTGCCCGCAGGCGGCACTCGCGATCGAGAAGGTCTTCGAGGACGCGGGCCTGCCCGCAGGCGTCTACGCCAACGCCTTCGTCTCGTCGGCGCAGGTCGCGGACGCGATCGCCGATCCGCGTGTGCAGGGCGTGTCGCTGACCGGATCCGAGAAGGCCGGAGCCGCGGTCGGTGAGGTCGCGGGACGCAACCTGAAGAAGTGCGTCCTCGAACTCGGCGGTTCGGATCCGTTCATCGTGCTGCGCGACGCCGACATCGATGCGGCGGCCACCGCCGCCGCGGTCGGCCGGTTCGCCAACGGCGGTCAGGCGTGCACGGCGTCGAAGCGCTTCCTCGTGGAGGAACCGGTCTTCGACGAGTTCGTGGAGAAGTTCCTCGAGGCGATCGACGCCTGGCAGCCGGGCGACCCGACCGATCCCGGGACGAAACTCGGTCCGCTGTCGTCGCGTTCGGCTGTCGACGAACTCGACGAGCTCGTGCAGGACGCGGTGTCGCGCGGCGCCCGGGTGCTGACCGGAGGTGAGCGTCCGACCGGTGACGGTGCCTGGTATCCGCCGACCGTCCTGACCGACGTCACGCCCGGGATGCGCGCGTACTACGAGGAGTTGTTCGGTCCCGTGGCGGTCGTCCATCGCGTCGGATCCGTCGACGAGGCCGTCGAGATCGCGAACGATTCGCCGTTCGGTCTGGCGTCGAGCGTGTTCACCGCCGATCCGGCCGTGGCCGAGCGCGTGGCGAACGAACTCGAAACCGGCATGGTCTGGATCAACAGCACCAGCAAGAGCTCGCCGGATCTGCCCTTCGGCGGGGTCAAGCGGTCCGGTTTCGGCCGCGAACTCGCCCGTTTCGGCTTCGCCGAGTTCGCCAACAAGAAACTGGTGCGCAACCCTGCCGGACGGTGACGACCGGTCCCGATCCGACGATGCGGCCGTTCCCCGGGTTTCCGGGAACGGCCGCATCGCTGCTGCCACACGGTCGTTCTGTCACACGGTCGCAAGAGCTTCCGGTGCCTTCTTCGCCAACCGGCCGGCGAGGGCCGCGCACACCAGGAGCTGCATCTGGTGGAACAGCATGAGCGGCAGCACGATCAGGCCGATGGGCTGGCCGGGGAAGAGCACGATCGCCATGGGCAGACCGGTGGCGAGAGACTTCGTGGAACCGCAGAAGAGGATCGCGACACGATCCTGATAGTCGAAGCCGAGTCCGCGCGACGAGTACCAGGTGAGTGCGAGCACGATCGCGAGCAGTACCGCACACACACCGACGAGGGCGAGCAGGCGGCCGACCGAGATCATCGACCAGATGCCCTCGTTCATGCCGCGGCTGAACGCCACGTACACGACCAGCATGATCGATCCGCGGTCGACGAGCTTGAGCGGCTTGCCGTGGGCCTTCACCCAGCCGCCGACCCAGCGCCGCAGGAGCTGGCCGGCGACGAACGGCACGAGCAGCATCAGCACGATGTCGAGCACGGCCGACCCGCTGAAGGTGACGCCCTGCGTGGACATGGTCAGCGCGACGAGCAGCGGCGTCGCGAAGATGCCGATGAGGCTCGACGCGCTGGCCGAGACGATCGAACCGGGGATGTTGCCGCGCGCCACCGAGACGAGCGCGATGGCCGACTGCACCGTGGACGGCAGCAGGCACAGGTAGAGGACGCCGAGATAGAGCGGGTCGCTCAGGATCGACGGCACGAGCACCTTCGCGGCCAGGCCGAGCAGCGGGAAGACGACGAAGGTCGTGGCGAGGATCGTCAGGTGCAGACGCCAGTGCTTGAGACCCTCGATGGCCTCCTGCGTGGACAGGCGCGCGCCGTACAGGAAGAACAGCAGCCCGATGGCGATCTTGGCGGCCCAGTTCACGCCGTCGAGTACGACCCCGTCGGCGGGCAGCAGAGCAGCGACGGTGACGGTGGCGAGGATGGCGAGCAGGAACGGGTCGAGTCGTCCGAGCACGGGGATCTTGGAGAGCACGAATCGACGGTACGGCAGCCGGACGTCATTACAGAAGACGGTCACCACGTTTTCTGTAATCGCGATTCGTGATGAAATGGGGTCGTGTTCGATCCGGTGCACCTACGGAGCTTCCTCGCCGTCGAGCGTGAGCGCGGCTTCACCGCCGCCGCCCAGCGGCTCGGCCTGCGTCAGTCGACGGTCAGTCAGCACGTCGCGCGACTCGAGAAGGAGATCGGGCGCCGGTTGTTCGTCCGCGACACGCACAACGTCGAGCTCACGGCCGACGGCGCCGACATGGTCGCCTTCGCCCGCGAGATCCTCGATCGCCACGACGCCGCGCGCAGGCACTTCTCGGAATCGCCGCTCAGTGGCCGGCTGCGCTTCGGGGTCTCCGAGGACCTCGTGCTCTACGAACTGCCGTCGATCCTCGCCGAGTTCCGGCGCAGTCATCCCCGAATCGATCTCGAACTCACCGTGGATCTGAGCGAGGATCTGCAGCGCCGACTCGACGACAACGAACTCGATCTGGTCTTCGGCAAGCGCCGACCGGGCAGCCGCCACGGCGAGATGATCTTCCGCGAGCGCCTCGTCTTCCTGTCCGCCCCCGATTACGTCCTCGATCCGGACGAGCCGACACCGCTGGTGTCCTATCCGTCGCCGGCCCTGACCCGCGACATCGCGCTCGAGGTCCTCCAGCGCAGCGGGCGCGGTGTGCGGGTCGCGTGCACGACCGACAGTCTCAACGGCCTGCGCGCCGCGGCGCTCGCCGGACTGGGCGTGGTGCTGCACGCCGAACGGCTCCCTCCGCCCGGTCTCGTCCCGGTGCGCGATCCCCAGCGACTGCTTCCCGATGCGGGTGAGATCGAGTTCGTGCTCATGGCGCGTCGTTCCGTACTCAGCGGTCCGGAGGCGGCCCTGCGCTCGGCCATCCTCGCGAATGCGGATCGCGTGCGCGTGTGACGGTGTCGCGGATGGGTATTCCTGTGCCACGCCCGCTGGGGGCGGCAGTGCTCACGCCGCAGGAGGAACCGTGTCCACAGACGCGATCGTGTTGCTGAAGGAAGACCACAAGGAGATCAAGAAACTCTTCCGCGACTTCCGGAAGGCCGAGGGGGAGAAGGAGAAGGGCAAGATCGTCGACAGGATCATCGAAGCCCTCACCGTGCACACCTATCTCGAGAACGAGTGCATGTACCCCGAGATACGTTCCCTGCTCCCCGATCTCGAGGACGACATCCTCGAATCGTACGAGGAGCACCACGTCGCCGATGTGCTCGTCGTCGAACTGGCCGGAATGAAGCCCGACGCAGAGCGTTTCGATGCGAAGACGACGGTCCTGATCGAGAACGTCGAGCATCACATCGACGAGGAGGAGGACGAGTGGTTCCCCAAGGTGCGCGAGGCACTCGGACGTAAGCAGTTGCAGGACATAGGTGCCCGTATGCTCGAGATGAAGGAGGACGCCCCGCGGTCGCCGGCGCAGCCGTCCGCGCTGAAGAAGACGATCGACGCGGTGATCAGCTGACGGTGTGCTGCGGCCGGGCGAGGGAGGCGCCTCGTCCGGCCCGGCTCGCCCGGTAGGCGTCGCGCCGAGTCTCGACGAGCCAGCCCGGCCACGGATCGACGAATCCGGGGCAGTGGACGGTCGGATCGAAGGACGGCTGCTCCGAATCCTTCTCGGACAGGCGGCGACTCAGCGTCAGGCGTCCCGCCGATTCCAGGGGGCCGCGGGCGGAGCCCACCAGGAGCGAGAACTCGAGCGGCACCTCGAGAGCCTGCACGGAGGTCGTCGAGGACGGATGCCGTCCGCGCGGAACGGCGGTGATCCACCGCGGCGTGGGATCGCTGTCGGTCCGATAGGCCATGAGTGTGCTGTAGCGGGCACTCGACCACGAGCGGGCCGGTAGCAGCGCCACCCGGCCGGGCAGATAGGCCGACGCGAGGAGGATGTCCCACGGGCCGGTCTTCGCGGCGAAGCGCACCGCGAGACCGAGAACGTCCGGCATCCCGTCCGGTGTGCCGATGCCCCGCGACACCCGGGCGACGACAGGGGTAGGGCGGGGGATCTGCTGCGGCCACCAGGACGACTCGAGTTCGGCGACCCCTTCGAAGGTCGCGCCGCGCGGATGGAACACGCGTGCTCCGCGCAGCGCGGATCCCACTCGGAACGGCACGGACAGCGCCGACGACAGAGCAGTCATGGGGATGGCATACCCGCCGGTCTGTCGGTTCAATCGCCTTCGTCACTCCCCGCCCCGGCAGCGTCCGATTCGGTCACGATGAATACATGCGTTCACCGTTGCCGGATTATCTGACCGAAGTGCTCCGAGGATGTGCCGACAGTTCGGGCGCACTCGCCGATTACATCCCCGAACTGGCGAGGGCCGACCCGGACCGGTTCGCCCTCACCCTCGTGACCGCCGAGGGGGCGATGTACTCGGTGGGCGACGACGACACCGAGTTCACGATCCAGTCGATCTCGAAGCCCTTCGTCTACGGTCTCGCACTGCAGCAGAGAGGGTTCGACGCCGTACTCGACGTGATCGACGTCGAACCGTCCGGGGAGGCGTTCAACGAGGTCTCGCTCGAACGCAACACGGGCCGTCCGCTGAACCCGATGATCAATGCCGGTGCGCTCGCTGCACACGCCCTGGTGCTCGACGACAGGCCGGTCGAGGACTCGGTGGAGGACATCCGCTCCCTGCTGTCGTCCCTGGCCGGCCGCGACCTGGCAATCGACGAGAAGGTCGCGTCGTCGGAACTCGAGAACTCCTATCGCAATGTCGCCATCGCCAATCTCCTTCGGGGGTACGAGGTTTTCGAGGACGATCCCGACGAGATCGTCGAGGGGTACATCCGGCAGTGCTCGGTGACGGTGACGACCAAGGACCTCGCGATGATGGCCGCGACACTCGCGGCGGGCGGCGTGCAACCCGTGACATGCGAGGAGATCTTCTCGCGCGACGTGGTGCGCCAGGTGCTGTCGGTGATGGCGACCTGCGGGATGTACGACGCGGCGGGGGACTGGCTCTCCACAGTCGGTATCCCTGCCAAGAGCGGCGTGTCCGGCGGAATCATAGGAATCCTACCGGGACAGTTGGGTATTGCGGCGTACTCGCCGCGCCTCGACGACCACGGCACCAGCGTCCAGGGGGTCGCCGCCTTCGGTCGTCTCTCCCGCGATATGAACCTGCATCTGATGGACGCGCCGATGGTCGCACACTCGGTGTTGCGCAGAAGACATGTCATCGGCGAGGGTGACGAGGCTCTCACTCTGCTCGAGTTGCAGGGCGACCTCCAGTTCACCAGTGCCGAGGGTCTCGTGACGGCCGTGGTCGACGAACCGGTAGCGACGAAACGCCTGGTCTTCGACCTGTCCCTCGTCCGTACGATCCTGCCCGTCGGCCGAAGGATGTTGCTGGAGATGATCGGTCGGCTCCATCGCGACGGGGTGGAGGTCGTCGTGATCGACCCCGAAGCACATCTGCCCGAGCCCGATACCGGCTACGGCTTCCGGCCCCAGGTCCACGCCTCGTGGGAGGACCTGGAGGCGCAGGGGTGAAACGGCATTCGGCACGAATGTGACGTGAGGGACGGCTGTGAAATTTTCCGGAACCACGGGTGGCGTTCACGCCGAGCACTGGGCTACGGTGTCGTGCGGTGTGCCCGAGGTTGGTCGGCGAAAGACGCTCGTACCCCACGAAAGAAGATCCATTCATGCCGTTCCCTGAATCCCTCGTCGTCCCCGGAATCGTCCGGGTAGGAGGATGATGGCGTTGCTGACACGTTCGCCCTACCGCTGCCCCGGAGACGGCAGCGTGATCCACCACGCGTGCACAGGATTGCTGACCTACTGGGAGCGTCCCGTCGAGGAGCACGTCGCCCGCACGTCGCTGGGCGACACCTACGTGCTCACCACGGGCCCTGCCACCGCACCGCCGATCGTGGTGCTCGCGGGTGGCGACCTCCCGGCGGCGGGGCTGCGTCTGCTCGCCGAGCAGTTCGGTGAGCAGCACCGGGTGGTGCTCGTGGACGTCCCGGGTCTTCCCGGTGCGAGCGCGGGCAGCCGGCCCGACAGCCGGATCCACAGCGTCTACGGCCACTGGCTGGTCGAGGTGCTCGATGCACTCGGCGTCGAGCGGGTTCCCGTGATCGGTCTCGGCTGGTCGGCATCGGTGGCCGCCGCGGTGGAGGATCCCGACCGGATCGAGAAGCTGGTGATCGCCGCGCCGCTGGGTCTCGTCCCGCGCGTCCGGTGGAACCGTGCCCTCATTCCGGGCCTGCAGTGGCGCAACGAGCCCAACCTCGAGAACACCGAGCGCTACCTCAGGGCACTCGCCGGATGCGACTACCGGCCCGACGAGCAGACCCTGCGGTGGTCCTGCCGCGTCGGCGCGTACTGCACGTCGCTGACGAACATGCCCCGCATCGACCGAGCCGTGCTGCGCCGTTGGCGTGGGCGTCCGGTCGAGGTCGTCGTGGGAAGCAAGGATCCCCTCGTGCAGGTCGACGCGTTGAACAAGCTGGCCGACGACATGGGTGCGCATTTCGTCGCGCTTCCCGAGGTGGGTCATCTCCTCGCGGTCGAGACTCCGGCAGCTCTGGCCTCCCTGGCCGCTGCTGTGCCGGTAACGGAGAACTGAGTCACGGAAGACCGGTCGAAAGTGGCGATGCCGGGCTGCCCCCGACGGGCGTAGCTATCAGTCCGGCATCGCCACTTCCGGTCACCCTCCCAGTGGAACCCGAGCGCTCGGGTACCCACCCCAGGGCTGCGATAATCCCCGAATTATTACGTTTTGGTCACGGGGACACCTACGACCGTACCACCTGAACGCCGAGTCGTTGCAGATGTGTGTGTCGGCGCGTCACACATCCGCGATGACAGGGCCTCGGTCACATCACGCCACGGCCCCGTCGGATCACGCCACAGCGGGGCTCCAGTCGACCACGACCGACCGTGCGCCGATGTATTCCAGCAGGTCGCGGACAGGTCCGCCGAAGCGGAGCTGACGGGCGACCTCCAGTTCGTCGAGGTCGTCGTCCTCCGTGCCGACGAGGACCCCGTTGATCACGCTGCGGGCCGCGGACACCACGAGTGTCTCCTCCTCGGCCACCCGGACCGGTACATCGTTCTCGCCCGCCACCGCGCCGACCGCCACGGCCACGTAGTCCCTGTCCTCGTCCGCGTCGTGATACGCGACCAGACGGCCGTGCAGCACGGACTCGGGCAGGATGCGGTCGAGCGTCACACCCGAGGGAACGCTCTCGTCGTCGGGACGGACGCTCGGACCGGATGCGGCCGGTGTGGCCGGGGATGCCGTGGGCTGCGCGGCTGCGTACAGGGGTACGCGCCGAGACGTCCAGCCGAAGTAGGTTTCGCGTTGCGCATACATCGCACCTGCGCCTCCTCGATAGGACTTCGTCTCTACCTCCAGTGTGCTCCGGGCCACCGACACGTTTGTCGGTTCCGAAGGGAGGGGTCGTAGGAGCTAGTGGCTCGTCACGCAATCTTGGCCGGATAATACGGGTACTCGGTCCACGATCGGATCGGCGAGTCCGGGGCGAATCGGGTCTTCGGTTCGGCACGGGCATTGCGCCACCGCATATACGCCGCGATCGCAGCGTTCTGCTCGGTGTGACTGCGATGATCGGTGCCGTTCAGGGCGAAGTACCGCAACGCCGCGAACTCGGATTCGATCCAGTTCAGCCACGACCCGTAGGTCGGCAAAAACACCAACTCGACGTCGTTGTCCGCCGCCCACCGGCGGACGGACAGGTGCCGGTGCGGGGAGAAGTTGTCGAGCACCACATACAACTTCTCCCCGGGCCACCTGGCCCGCAACACCTTCAGAAGATCGAGGAACTCACCGGCACGTTTGCGCGGACGAATCCGGTAGTACATTCGGCCGCTGGACAGATCGAGTGCGGCGAGCATGTGCATCACACCGTCGTAGCGGTGATACGTCGCCCGCAACCGGAGCGGATGCGTGGCCGGTCGCCACGATTTTCCTTTCCGCGGCTGCAGGTTCAGCGGACCGAACTCGTCCACACAGACCACCCGACCGTCGGCCGGCGGGGTGTCGTACAGATCCAAGATCGTGCGCATCTTCGACAGGAAATCCGGATCGGTCGAGGCCTTCCACGTCGTGGTCGACTGCCAGGTGACCTTCCCGTCGCGCAGGATGCGGCGCAGCGTCTCGCGACTGATCGTCGGCACGATCTTCTGCGCGATCAGGTGCTCGGTCAGCTTGGTGAGACTCCAGGTGGAGAACGCGGTGATCTTCCAATCGGCGGGGGACGTCCGGGCGATCAAGCAGATCTTCTCGCGAGTCTGCTCATCGATCGTCTTCGGCCGTCCCCCGTTCCATTTTGGGTGCAACGCCTCGAATCCCTGCTCGTTGAACGCGTGGATGACATCGCGGACGTAATCGTCGCTGACTTGCATCAATGAGGTGATGTCCTTGACGGTCTGGCCTTGGGCGGACATCAGCACCACGATGGCTCGTCGCAGTTTAATCGGGTCCTTGGCGGTGCGGCTGATCTTCTGCAGCCGCCGGCCTTCCTCCATGGTCAACGATCGAACGAACACGCTCGGTTTGCGTGCCACGACCACCTCCTTGTCTCGACTCGGAGACAGTTTGCCGTGGACGTGTCGGTCAGCCGCGGATTACCCGGTCAACGATCCGAGACGAGCCACTAGTACATCACCGTGGTGAAGCTCCGCCGTCAGGCGCTCGGCCGCGGCGTCCACCGCGTCGAGCAACGCTTCATATGACGAAGTCGTCCCGTCGTGCCTGATCACCGCAGGCGCGTGCGGTGCGGCGAGCGCGACGGTCTGGAAGCCAGCGTACAAGTCACCGTGATCTTCCGGGGCTTTCCCGACGGTGTCCGCGCGGACTCGCTGAGTCACGGTGAACTCCTTCATATGTCAGGTTGGTGGGTGTTCCGAGGGCGCCTGCTGCTGTGCGGACAGCGCTCCGGTCTTGGCATCCGGCGGAGTCTGATCGGCCAGCACCACCAAGGGTGGGCTCTAGGGTCGTAGTCGTGCGCTGCAGTCCGAGCGGGGTTCACTGATTGACACGCAAGCCCATCGAGACGTCGTCGCTGAGAGATTCAGTATGGGATCACGATCGTGCTTGCCGGATCCTCAACGCTGCCTTCAGCTATCGTCGGGCCCCGTGCGGAGAACCTTCTCAGGGGTCGGGGGCCATTGCGGTGGCCTTGAGCCTGCCGACAGACGACACCTATAGCTCCCTATCCGTGTCCGTTCATATCCTCGTTCTTTGGCTCCCGGCACCAACGAGTCCCATGGCGGTTAGCACGGCCAGCGTCCGCGCAAACTCCGATAAGACCCGAGTTGCACCAGGTGAGCCGGTTTTCGGGGTAGTCCGGTGCGTCTGTGCAGGTAGCGGCGGTGCGTGTGCGGAAAATGGCACACTAAAGGCTCGGTAGACTTTCGGCCCGTGGCCGCCTACATCCGCAAAGTCCGCACCGCCTCGGGAGCGACCGCGGTGCAGATCGCGGCCAAACAGGGCCGCCGCGACAAGGTCCTTGAACCGTCTCGGGTTTCTTGC
>JACYYJ010087034.1_pt1 | contig 11669 bp, 10 predicted proteins | sample 8236861 | NCBI WGS metagenome assembly JACYYJ01 (sample SAMN14103086, study PRJNA606662) | landfill metagenome | isolation source: landfill solid waste | place: India:New Delhi, Okhla landfill site | collected 2017-11-05
CGCCATCACCGCGGCCAGCACCGCGACGAGGGCGATCCCACCCGGATGGAAGGGCGTCAGGCAGGCGACCAGGACGAGCCCGAGCACGGTGCCGAGGAAGCGGTGCGCCGCCCGGTAGGAACCGAGGATCCGATCCGGTCCCTGGTGCAGGATCATCGCGGCCGTGATGACCGCCCAGTCGGGGCGTCCGACACCCAGTGCGATGGCGATCGTCCCGGCGACCGGTCCCGCGACGAGCAGGCGCACGGCGATCGTCGCCGACCGGCTGCGCAGGTGTGCGGCACGCGCGAGGCGGTACCGCACGGAGGGACGTCGCAGCGGGGTCCGCAGCCGCAGGTCGTCCTCGGGAACCGCCTCGTCCCGCGGACGCTCGTCCAGTGTCTCCGCGCATCGGAGGTGCGCCGCGCACAGTGCTTGCTCCAGCGGATGCCCCGAGCCGACGAGCCCGGCGTCGTGCAGGCACTGCCACGCCGCGTGCAGATCGTGGACCGCGGCGCGGCGATTCCCGGGGGAGTTCTCCTCGAGGACCGCGTCGACGGCGGCGACCGCAGCGGCCACCGCGGTGCGTTCCGGAGTCCGTGGCCGGAACGGAGCACCGGACAGGGAGACCACGACGGCCGTCCCCGCTCCGATCGCCGTCCATGCCGAGACCGTCGGGACGGACACCCCCAGCGCGGGGAGAGCGGATGCGATCTCGAGGGACAACAACATCAGGAACGCGCCGGGCGCACCCATCCGCAGCGCGTCGACGACGAAGGCGCACCCCGCGACGGTCACCGTCATCGCCGCGACGACCACCAGGTACCACCACGCCGGCCCGCCTGCGGCCAGCTCGTGATGGACCACCGACCCTGCGAGGGCACCGATCGTCGCCAGCGTCACGAGCACCGTCCCGATGACGGCGACCGCTCGGGCACGGACACGATAGGGGCGCTGCTCGCCGTAGACGACGGCGAAGGCACCGAGTGTGGCGATGGCGGAGACGGCACCGAAGCCGAGGGCGACACCCACGAGACCGGGTACCGCGACGGTGGCGGCTGCGCGTGCGGCGCCGGGCCACCGGCGTCCCTGCCTGGGAACCGACAGTATCGCCGTCCGCAACGGGGCGGGCGTGGGCAGCGGCAGGTCGACGACCCGATGATCTCCGCTCGCTTCCGCCACGTCGTACCACCTTAGGAACCGGCGGGGCAGTGTCTCCCGTCGGCAGGCGCGCATGAGGCGCAGGTCACTGGGCTGATCCGCCACATTTCCCGACGGAATATCCGCCCCGGAATTCCGCGACGTTCGAATTGCGAACGTATCGAATTCGTCGGTTGAAAATGCATCGACTCGCATATTTCTCGTAAATGGGATAGAAGAGGGGAGCGCCTGTTTCGAAGTCGGGAGAAATTCGCCCGGCCCCGTGAAAGGACATTTCATGACACTCAATGTTGTGCTGTTGTTACTGGTACTGGCTGCGGCATTCGCATCCGTCGCCGCTCTTCATTCGGCGGACGAGCGCCGCACCCGAAATCCCTGAGTGAATTCGGAGTGACGCGGATCCGGCAGCCCACGGAAATATCCGCGTCGACATCCTCCGATCGGGGGGAGGTTGTGTGCGTTTTCGTCGGGAGAATCGCACACAACCTCCCCCTCGTTCGTCCTGCCCGGAGAGGGCGCGAGCGGTGGTCCCGGAAGGTCGGGACGGCCGTCCCTTCCACCCGGGACACCGGGCGCCGGATCGTTCCTTCCACGACGCGCAGGGCGTCGCACCGATCCGAAGGGACCCTTATGAACACTCTCGGCACCGAGACCGAACCCCTCGCGCCGATCGCCCCCGACCGTCGTGGCCCCGGTTCGCTCTGGGCGTGGACGGGTGCGGTTGCCGGACTCGCCGGCGTCGTGGGCATCCAGGCGAGCATGGCGATGAGCGCGGCGTACAACGAGCGTACCGCCGGCAACGCGGTGGCGATCATGACCGAGTTCGCCGGGCAGCGCACGGCCATGCTCGTCATGCACCTGACGTTGATGGTGTCGACGACGCTGCTGCTCGTCTTCGCCGCCGGACTGCAGCGTCGGCTGCGCGCGGGCACTCCGGAGTTCAGCCTCGTGCCGACGGTCGCGGCATTCGGTCTCGTGCTCACCTCGATCGCGACCCTCATGGGCACCGGGCTCGACACCGAGTTGCTGTTCGGCCTCGGCAACACCGATCGGATGGTGCCCGAGGTGGCGGTCTTCGCCTCGCACTGGATGGGCACCATCCCGTGGCTGTGGGTCGGTGCCGGAGTGAGCGGCATCGCGGTCGCGGTGGCCGCCCTGCGTCACCGCGCGGCGCCCCGGTGGATCGGTTGGGCGAGCGTCGTTCTCGGTGGTCTGACCCTGCTCCTCGGCATCTCCCCGCTGCAGTACATGGCGGGCTTCACCGGCCCGGTGTGGGTGCTGGTGGCCGGAGTCGGATTCGCCCTCGCGGACCGGCGTGCACGTTAGTGCCACTGCGAGCAGCCCAGCGGCGTATACCGGCCGCATCGAGGACACAGTGGTGCATACTCACCGCACCATGAAGGACACCGTCACGACGACCGCGACGAACGGATCGGCGGGTACCGGGGCTCCGGTACCCGCCGCCGTCGTGGCCGTCGCCTCCTGGTTGCTCGCCGTCGCGGCCGTCGTCGTGTTCGTCGCGGCCCGGCCCGCGCTCGATTCCGACCAGCTGTTCTTCCTCGTCGACGTGGTCGGAGCCGCCGTCTACGGGACGGTCGCCGGGGTGATCCTCGCCCGCCGGGTCCACGCCGTGCCGATCCTGCTGGCCGTCGCGTCGATCGGCGTCGGTGTGGCAGCGGTGTCCTACAGCTGGACCCAGCTCGCCCTCGTCCGCCCCGAACTGCCCGTCGGATTCCTCGGTCCGCTGCAGAACACCACCTGGATCCCCGGGACGCTCGCGTTGTTCCTGGTGGTGCCGTGGCTCGTCCGCGACCGCCCGGCCGATCCCGTGGTGCGGGCCGGGATCGGCATCGGCGTCCTGACGATCGCCTGGTTCTTCTGGGCGCGCACCTTCACCGATATCGCCGACATCTGGTTCGTCGGACCCGTTGTGGCCGTGGGCTTCCTGACCGCGGGGCACGTCGAGTGGCGTCGCCGCCACGCTCCGGCCGGCGAACGATCCGGGACGGGATGGCTCGCGCTCGGCAGTGCCCTGATGACGGCCTCGTACATCCCGATGGCAGTCCCGGACGTGCCGTGGATGCTCACACCGCTGCTCCACCTTGCGACGCAGGCCTTCTATCCGGTCGCGATCCTCGCCGTCGTGCTGCGCCAACGACTCTGGGGTATCGACCTCGCCGTCGGTCGTGCCGCGCTCGCCGGCAGTCTCACCGCCGTGCTCGTCACCTGCTATCTCGCGGTGACGGTCGCGGTGTCGCTGGTGCTCCCGAACGAGTCGGTCTTCGCCCAGGCGGTCGCCGCCACCGCCGTCGCCCTGGCCGTGCAACCGGTGCGGATGTGGCTCGGCCGGAAGGTGCACCGCCTCGTCTACGGTGACGGCGTCGACCCGGCACGCGCCGTCCGGATCCTCGGGCGGCACTTCGCCGGTGCCGATTCCCCCGACCTGCTGCTGGGCGAACTCGCCGCCGGCATCGGTACCGCACTGCGCCTCGAATCGGTCGAGGTGCGCCGAGGCGGCGACGTGATCGCACGCTGGGGGACCGCGACCGGACCCGTCGAGGAGGTGCCGGTCGGTTCCGGCGACGCCACCCTCGCCGTCACCGCACCCCCGGGCGAATCACTCGGGACACGCAGCCGGCGGGCGCTCACCGAACTCGCGACCGTCGTCGACGCCGGTCTCGTCGTCCTGCGGTCGGCCGAGGACCTCGAAGACGCACGTCGCCGCCTCACCGAGGTGAGACTCGAGGAACGCCGCACCATCCGCCGCGAATTGCACGACGGCCTCGGCCCGTCGCTCGCCGGAGTGCGGCTCGGCCTGCAGGGCGCACGCAATCTCGTCACCACCGATCCGGACGCCGCGGCCGGACTCGTCGACGAACTGCTCCGCGAACTCGACCGGCAGGTCGACGGTGTGCGCGAACTGTCGCGCAGCCTGCTCCCCCCGGTCCTCGACGAACTCGGCCTCACCGCAGCACTCGACGAACTCGTGATCACCCACGCCCGCGCGGGATTCCGTGTCGACCTGCAGTCCGACCTCCCCGCCGGGATGTCCGGGCCGATCGCGTGGGCCGCCTACGGCATCGCCTCCGAGGCGATCATCAACGCGCGGAGGCATTCCGGTACCGACGAATGCACGGTGCGGGTCGCGGCGGAGGGTGACGTGCTGGTCCTCGACATCGTCGACGACGGACGAGGACTCGCGACCGACGCACGCGTCGGGGTGGGGACGCAGAGCATGCGGGAACGGGCCCGGGAGGTCGGTGGAACGGTGGGCATCGAGCCCGGTGACCTCCGCGGTGTCGTGGTGCGGGCACGGCTACCCTGGTCCGAATCATGAGCGACAACGGAGCGATACGCGTTGCGGTCGTCGACGACCATCCCGTCTTCCGCCTCGGTATGGCGGCCCTGCTGGGCACGCTCGACGGGATCGACGTCGTGTGCCAGGCGAGCTCGGTGCGGGAGGCGCTCGAGGTCGTGACCGCCGACGTCGACGTCGTGCTCATGGACATCGAACTCGGCGACGGCTCGGGAATCGACGCGACTCGCAGCATCCTCCGGAAGGCACCGGGCACCCGGATCCTGATGGTCACGATGCACGAGGACGAGGACATCCTCGTCGCCTCCATCCGTGCCGGGGCGTCGGGTTATCTCGTCAAGGGGGCCGATCCGTCGGGGGTCGAACGGGCGATCCGGGCCGTGGCCGACGGCGAGATGATCGTCGGTGCAGCGGTCGCGGCGAAAGCCCTTGCGGCGGTCGCGACCTCCCGCAACACGTCGGCGGCGTTCCCGGATCTCACCGAACGGGAGCGGGAGATCCTCGATCTCGTGGCCCGCGGACTCGACAACACCGCGATCTCCCGCAGGCTCGTGCTCAGTCAGAAGACGGTGCGCAACCACGTGTCGAACATCCTGGGCAAGATCGGTGCCGCCGACCGGGCGAGTGCGATCGTCCGGGCGCGGGAAGCCGGCCTCGGTATCGACTGACGCTGGGCTCGGTATCGACCGACGTGCTGCTCAGGGGGTGACGGTCGTGACGAACGACATCCGGTCGCCGCGGTAGAGCGACCTGCGCTCCTCGATCGGAGCGTCGTCCTCGTCGTACGAGATCCGCTCGAGCAGCAGCATGGGTGTGCGCGTGTCGGCGTCGAGCAGCGCCGCCTCGCGCGCATCCGGCAGCGTGGTCTCGATCCGCTCGACCGCCCGCGCGAACGTGATCCCGTAGGAACGGATCGCGGCGTACAGCGACGACGACGGATCCAGCGTTCGGCGCAGATCCGGAAAGCGGTGTGCGGGAAGGCGCGTGCGTTCGAGTCCGACGTGCACTCCGTCGGTGAGCAGGACACGTTCGAGTTCGAGGACGGGGTCGCCGGGTCCGAGGCCGAGACGGCAGGCCAGTTCGTCGTCGGCGGCGAGGTCGGTCCACGCGACGAGCACACGCCCGGCGTTACGCCCTTCGAGCAGGGCGGCCTCGGTGTAGGAACCGATGACGAGGGGTTGGACGATCTTCGGTCCGGCGACGACGGTGCTGCGGCCCCGTCGTTCGATGCGACCGTCGACGAGCAGTTCGCGCAGTGCCTGACGGACCGTTTCGCGGGCGACGTCGAACCGGGTGGCGAGATCGCGCTCGGAAGGGACCTGATCTCCCACGCTGAGCTGGTCGAGGAGGCACTCGACCTGGCGGCGCACGACCTGGTGCTTGAGGGTGCGCGCTTCGCGAACGACGGTGGCCACACATCCAGCGTAACCGAATTCCGGTCTATACCAACTGTTCACCGGGCGTTCGCCGAACCATCCCCATATGGTCTAGACCATCCGCCACTGTCGTCCCCATGCGAATCCTGATCATCGGTGGCGGCATCCTCGGCACCACACACGCCGACGCCGCCGTCCGCCGCGGACACGACGTCCTGCACCTCGAACGCGAACCGGAAGCGCGCGGCGCCACCGTGCGGAACTTCGGACTCGTCTGGGTCTCCGGCCGCACACGCGGCGAACTCGACGCCACCCTGCGCTCCCGCGAACTGTGGGAGGACCTCGGTGCCCGTGTTCCCGACGTCGGTTTCCGAGCGAACGGTTCGCTGACGTTGCTGCGCACCGACGCCGAGGTCGCCGTCGCCGAGGAAGCGATCGCACGCGACGACGCGCAGCGACGGGGATTCGCCCTGCTCGATGCGGACGAGACGCGCCGCCGTAACCCCGCGCTACGCGGCAAGTTCCTCGCGGCACTGCACTGCAGCGCCGACGCCGCCGTCGAATCCCGCATCGCGCTCCCGGCGATCCGGCAACACCTCACCACCTCGGGCCGCTACCGGTTCCTGCCGTCCACCGAGGCGCGGGACGTCTCCCGCACGCCCCACGGGACCGTGCAGGTGCGCGACGACCACGGCACCGTGCACGAGACCGACCTCGTTCTCGTCTGTCCCGGCGCGACACTCGGTGGCCTCGCCCGCGACCTCGCCGGCGACCTGCCGTTGCGCAGGGTCCGGCTGCAGATGATGCAGACCGCACCGCTCGGTGAAGACCTCACCACGTCGATCTCCGACGGCGACAGCCTGCGCTACTACCCGGGATTCGCCGGTGCCGCCCTCGACGACCTCACCGCCTCCGAGGAGCAACGACCCGTCGCCGCACGGCATCGCATGCAGTTGCTGTGCGTCCAGCGCCTGCACGGTGGCCTCACCATCGGCGACACCCACGCCTACGACGAACCGTTCGACTTCGATGTCGACGAAGAACCCTACGACCACCTCGTCGCGGTGACGGAGGAGTTCCTCGGCCGCCGACTGCCGCGCGTCGTTCGACGCTGGGCCGGTGTGTACAGCCAGTGCATCGACCCCACGGCGCTCGTGCACCGCGCGAAGGCCGATGAGGACGTATGGGTCGTCGCCGGCCCGGGTGGCCGGGGTATGACGCTCGGCCCCTATCTCGGCGAGGAGACCGCCGACCTGCTCGGCCTCTGACATCCCGGAACCGGACACCCCGAAACCCTTGGAGAAGAACATGACCATCCGACTCGCCGTGCTCGACATGGCCGGAACCACCGTCGCCGACGACGGACTCGTCGTCCGTGCATTCGACGAGGCGGCCACCGCCGTCGGCCTTCCCGCGAGCGGCCCGGAGCGGGACGACGCCCGCCGATACGTCCTCGACACCATGGGACAGTCGAAGGTCGTCGTCTTCCGCGCACTGTTCGGCAGCGACGAACGTGCCCGGATCGCCAACGACGCCTTCGAACGCGCCTACGAACGATTCGTCGACCAGGGCGACGTCTCCGCCGTCCCCGGCGCCGAGAAGGCGATCACGCAGCTGCGGGAGGCCGGCGTGAAAGTCGTACTCACCACCGGATTCAGCCGATCCACCCAGGACAGGCTGCTCGATGCACTCGGCTGGTGCGACCTCGCCGACCTCGCTCTCACACCCGCCGACGCCGGTCGCGGACGCCCCTACCCCGACATGATCCTGACCGCCCTGCTGCGCACCGGTACCGACGACGTCCGTGACGTCGCCGTCGTCGGGGACACGGCAGGAGACATCCTGTCCGGTCTGCGCGCCGGTGCCTCCGTCGTCGCCGGGATCCGCACCGGCGCCCACGACGAGGCGACGCTCCGCGAAGCCGGAGCCACCCATGTTCTCGACTCGATCGCCGATCTGCCCGCTCTGCTCCTCGCCTGACCCTCGACACGAAGGACACCCCCCATGCGTTCCCTGTCGTCCCGGCGCGCCGCCGCCTGTGCCGGTCTCGCCGCCGGACTCACCCTCGCCCTGACCGCCTGCGGTGGTTCGGATCCCGACACGCTGACCGAACAAGGCTTCCCCGAAACCCTCACGCTCGGTGCGATTCCGGCCGAGAACTCGTCCGACCTGAAGGCGAGTTACGAACCGCTGCTGAAGATGCTCGAGGACGAGACCGGATCGACCGTCGAGTTCGTCCAGGCCTCCGATTACGCGGGCGTGGTCGAAGGCATGATCGCCGACAACGTCGATCTCGCCTTCTTCGGTCCCTTCGCGTACGTCGTCGCACAGCTCAACGGTGCCGACACCACCCCGCTCGGCGCCGTCGTCCAGGATCCGGGCGCCGAACCCGGTTACCGCTCCTACGGTCTGACACAGTCGGGCAACTCCGGGATCGCCGGCATCGAGGACTTCGCCGGCAAGGACGTGTGCTTCGTCGATCCCGGCTCGACGTCCGGATTCCTGTACCCCTCGGCAGGACTCATCGAAGCGGGAGTCGTCGGGTCGGGCACCGAGCAGGATCTCGTCGCCGGTCTGACGCCCGTCTACGCCGGCGGACACGACGCTTCCGCACTGGCGATCGCGGCGGGCGACTGCGATGCCGGCTTCGCGTTCGACACCATGGTCGACAAGACCATGATCGAGAGCGGCGACCTCCGGGAAGGCGAACTGAAGAAGGTCTGGGAATCCGAGACGATCGCCGGATCCCTGTTCGTCGCCGACAATTCCCTCGGCACCGAGGCCGTCGAACGACTCGCCGGCATCCTCACCGAGAAGGGCAACGCCGACTACCTGCGCGCACAGGGATACTGCGACGGCGAATGCCGCATCACCGACGAACGTGCCTGGGGTGTCGTGCCTGCGACCGACGCCGACTACGACGGGGTACGCCACGTCTGCGAGATCACCGGCTCCGAGAAGTGCAAGGGCTGACGATGAACACCGATCCCACCCACCAGGTCGCCGGCGACGATCTCGTCGTCTCCGCCCGCGGTGTCACCAAGGAATTCGGCACCACCACCGCGCTGTCCGGCGTCGACCTCGACGTCCACCGCAGCGAACTGGTCGTGCTGCTCGGCCTGTCCGGCTCGGGGAAGTCGACCTTCCTCCGGTGCCTGAACGGTCTGCATGCCGTCACCGAGGGCAGCATCGACGTTTCCGGGACACGCGTCGACCTCGCGTCGCGCCGCGAACTGCGGTCGCTGCGCAGGGACGTCGGATTCGTCTTCCAGCAGTTCAATCTGGTCGGACGGCTCAGCTGCCTCGAGAACGTACTCATCGGCGGACTGGGCAGACTGTCGCTGCCCCGCTACGGGGCACTCACCTACCCGAAGGCCATGCGTGTCGAGGCGCGGGAGCATCTCGACCGGGTCGGTCTCGCCGACCTCGCGGACCGGCGCGCCGACACGCTCTCGGGAGGCCAGCAGCAGCGCGTGGCTCTGGCCCGCGCATTGGCCACCCAGCCGAAGGTCCTTCTGCTCGACGAGCCGCTGTCGGCACTCGACGCCTCGGTCCGTTCCTCACTGCGTGAGGAGATCCGGCGGGTGCAGCAGGCGCTGGGCACCACCACGGTCTTCATCACACACGATCAGGGAGAGGCGCTGGCGATCGCCGACCGTGTGGCCGTGATGAACGGCGGCAGGATCGAGCAGTACTCCGCCCCTCACGAGGTGTACTCCTCCCCCGCCACCGCATTCGTCGCCCGCTTCGTCGGATCGATCAATGAGTTCGCCGTCGGCCGCGATTGGACGATCCGGGACCGCCTGCCCGTTGAACCCGCACCCGATGACACCGTCTTCGTCCGGCCCGAGAACCTCGCGATCACCGCGGCCGCTGACGGCTTCCTCGAAGTCAAGCACAGCACCTACACCGGCGAGCGCACGATGGTCCACCTCGGTCTGCCCGGCGACCACAGCGCACAGTGGTCGGCATCGCTGGCCTCCGCTGACGCCGACGCCATGCGACCGGGACTGCGCATCGACGCCTCCGTCACCGCCGAGCCCGCACTGCGCCAGGGCCGCAATGACACCGAAGGACTCCGCGCATGAGCGGCTCTATCACCGGCTTCTCCGGTGCCGTCTTCGACTGCGACGGTATCCTCGTCGACTCCGAAGCGCCCTGGATCGAACTCATGGGAGACTACCTGGAGTCGATGGCCGCAGACGACACCGCAGCCGAGGATCTTCGCGGACTCACAGCAGCCGAAGCCGTGGCGCGACTGCAGCAGGTGCATAAGAGCCTCGGTTCCCCCAGCGATGTCCGACCGCCGACAGCCGAGGAGGTCGACCGCGCTTACAGCGCCGCTCTGGAACACGTCACAGCGCCCATGCCCGGTGCCCCCGAACTCGTGGCATCACTGTCAGGCAGCATCCCGATCGCCGTGGCCAGCAACGGTCGCAGCGGCGACGTGCGCGGCCTCCTCGAGCGAGCAGGCATGCTCGACCTCTTCGACGCGATCATCACTATCGACGATGTCGACCAGGGCAAGCCGGCGCCGGACCCCTACCTGCTGGCCGCACAGCGACTCGGGTGGGCCGCCGCTGCGGTGGGCGCCTTCGAGGACTCACCGGTGGGGTCACAGGCAGCTCACACGGCCGGATGCACGGTGATCGGAGTCAACAGCGATCCCAGCATCGAACTGGCCGGCGAGGTGCGGCTGCGGCACTTCGCCCAGCTGCGCTTCGACTCCCGAACCCGCACGCTCCTCCTCGACTCCGACAACTGACCACCCACCCGATGCCGATCATTGGAGAAGATCCCATGCCCGCTGAGACCACTTTCACCCTGCAGACATGGAACGTCTGGTACGGCGGTCGAGAAGTCGACTTCGGCCAGGAGAAGCAGTACGCGATCGCAGCGCAGTTCCCGGCAGACGTCCTGGCGCTGCAGGAGTGCTGGGGCAGCGCTGCGGAGAACCTGGCCCCGAAGCTCCTGGCGGATCATGCGCAGCGCGGATGGGATACAGCCGTGCTCAGCACCGGGCAGCTGACGCCGGTGGACACCAGCACGCTGCCCTACGCTCAGGCCGCACTCGTGCGACCGCTGCCGGACTCGTCGCGGTTCCTCGTGTGGTCCGTCCACCTCGCGCCGTACCCCTATGCGGTCTACCGAGCCCTGCAGGGTGAGGGCCAAGAGGTCGCCGATGCCGAGGAAGCTCCTCGTCTGCAGCAGATCGAAGAGATCCTCTCCGAGACTGCCCGCATCAGCGCTGAGGTCGACGAGGAGGACCTGCCAGTGGTCATCTGCGGTGATTTCAACACCCCGTCCACCGGGGATTGGGCGGCGCGCACCGACCGACCCGATATCGCCTGGCGCTCTCCCGATGCGCTGCTGGCCGCCGGATTCACCGACACCTTCCGCGCGATCCACCCCGACCCCGTCGCTGCGCCGGCCGATACCTGGTCTCCGATCGAACCGCTCACCCGTGCCGGTCATGAGGAGAAGCCCGAACCGGGCCGCACCGACGGCGCCGAACCTCGTGATCGCATCGATTTCATATTCTCCCGTGGCCTCGACATCGTCGACAGCGTGATTCGCGGCTGCAGTGCCGAAGGCCTGGTCGAAGACGGGTTCGTCGATGTAGGCGGCCGCTGTGAACTCATCCCGAACCAGCGGCAGAACCGCTTCCCGTCCGATCATCAGCTCGTTGAGACGAGGTTCGCCTTCCGCAGCTGATCGGTGGGAGCGGCGAAGCGGCTGCACTTGAGGACACCTGCGGAGGGGAACTGCCTTCCATTCCGAGTCACTGGTACTTCACTCCGTCGCGCCCTCGGTCGCGATAGCCCACACTGAAGCCA
>JACYYJ010115788.1_pt1 | contig 11650 bp, 9 predicted proteins | sample 8236861 | NCBI WGS metagenome assembly JACYYJ01 (sample SAMN14103086, study PRJNA606662) | landfill metagenome | isolation source: landfill solid waste | place: India:New Delhi, Okhla landfill site | collected 2017-11-05
AGAAAAGAAAAAGATTCAATTTCAAGATCAAAAACGTGAACTTCGTAAGATGCTAAGACAAGACGCAAGGTTTGACCATGTTTTAGATACAATCGTTGATGAAACTAGAGCGTTGAATAAAGATAAGCCTCTAAAATGGTTTAAGAAAGAAACTTATACTAATACAAATCAAGATGGTGTATTGCTTGCATCTGATTGGCACAGAGGATTATTTACAATTAACTATTGGAACAACTTTAACAATCAAGAGTTTGACCGAAGAATAAATGAATTAACTAATAAAGTAATTGAACATGGCAAGTTTCACGGAATTAGAACACTTCATTTATTCCAACTTGGAGATTTAATTCATGGTACTTTACATAGGCTGACTCGTATTATGGATACTGAAGATGCAATTCGTTCAACTATGAAGGTATCAGAAACATTGTCTGAAATGACTTCCGTATTTGCTAATGAATTTGAATATATCAAAGTTTACTCTGCAAGAGGTAATCATGATCGTGTATCAGCTAACAAGTCTGAGGAAGTTTCAACTGAGAGTTTAAATGACATTGTGCCTTGGTTTATGTCTGAAAGATTGAGTAAGTTTGACAATGTTGAACTAGTTGAAAATGAGGTTGACAGTGAAATAATTGTTGCTGACATTCTAGGAAACACTGTCTTCGCTGTCCACGGACACAAGGATAGACTTGGAAGTGTTGTACAAGATTTAACACTTATGATTAGAAAGTTTCCAAAGTATATATTCTCAGGTCACATACATAAAAATTACGAAAATGAAGTACATAAAATTGATCATATTATAAACAATTCTCTTTCTGGTGTTGATGATTATGCAAAGGATATTCGTAAAACTAGTAAAGCTGCTCAAAAGTTTATGATTTTCACACCAAAAGGCAGACTTTGTACATATAACATTGAATTAGAGAATGAATAAAAGGAGAATTTTAACGAATGGATAAAGTAGTTAAGTTCCCTAAAGAAAAGCCGGAAGAATGTATTTGTGATAAATGTCAGTTGACTGATGAATATTTGCAGTATATCGAAATGACTAACAATAATGATGAACTAAAAGAGGAACTACGTGATTTAGTTGAACAAGCATTTCGACTCGGTTACAGAAAAGCAATCATGGATGATCTTGATAATAAATTAGAGTTGCTTAATCACATTGAAAGTGATTTTGATGAAGAATAAATTATACATAAAAATGGTATGATACCCTAGAGTATCCGCTATCTCCTGATTAAATTTTAAGGAGGTTACATTATGGATTTAATGTTAGAAGGTCAAAAAGATTCATTGCTTGAAAAGGTTGAGAAGGAATTATTTAATGACAGAGTTATTTATTTGAATGAGGATATTAGCGATTATACAATTGCAAGTATTGTTCCTCTTATTCATAAAATAAATAAAGATGATGAAGGTTTAGAAGAGTCAGATAGAAAACCTATTCATCTCTATGTTACAAGTTATGGTGGAAGCGCCTATGATGGCTGGCACTTAGTCTCAACAATCGAAAATTCTAAAACACCTGTTTACACATACGTTGAAGGATATGCAATGAGCATGGGATTACCGATTTACTTATCCGGTAAGGTTAGACATTTAGGAAAATACGCCACTCTTCTTTATCACGAGTTACGTGGTGGTGCTAATGGTACTAGACAAGAAGTTAAACGTTTAGACAAAGAGTATGACAGATTGCAAAAGTTATATGATGATTACATTATTTCTAAGACAAGTGTAACTCAAGAAATTTTAGATGACCATCAAGAACGAGTATCAGACTGGTACATTGGATTTGATGAGGCTAAGAAATTTAATATGTTTGATATTGCTATATAGCATTATTATATATTCCCCTCCCCTATTTTAACTTTATACAGTATCTATGCTTGCATCCCCTAACTTGCATAGATACTGAATTAAGGTTAAAAACCTTACAGACGAGACTAAGAAGGAAGTCATGAGCCTTCTGAAAGTAGACCATTCCCTACTGTCTCGTCTTTTTATATTTCTCGGAATGGAACGAAAGGAATGGTTCAGATGGAAACAAAAATTTGTAAACAATGCGAAAGAGAATTGCTAAAAAACACAGATTTCTTTTTTAAAAAGAAAGACACTAAAGATGGATACGTAAATAAATGTAAAGAATACCAAGGGTACTCATTTACTAATAAACTAACAAAAATTCCAAAAGACGGATATAGGTTTTGTATTAAATGTGATAGAGAATTGAGGTCTACTTCATCTTATTTTCCTGTTGACCGCAGTTGTAAAGATGGATTGCGTAACGTTTGTAGAGAATGTGGGAAAGACGGTCATTTTATGGAAGAAGATTACGTTCCTAAACAGTGGTGGTCTGATGAAGAGAATCAAAGATTCATAGAATTATATCCTCATTACACAAACAAAGAATTAATAGAAATTCACTATCCTGATGAAACTGAAAAAGGCTTATGGGACAGAGCATATAAATTAGGCGTTGAAAAGTCTGAAGAAACAAGAGACAGACGATACTTAATTCATTCTGAAATAATGTTTGGAGTAGATTCTCCACTTTACGGCATTGTTCGAAGTGAAGAAACTCGTCAAAAAATATCAGAAGCAAGAAAAGGTAAATACGTTGGAGAAAATAGTTACTGGTTTGGTAGGCAGCGATCACTCGACCAAAGAATCTATACAAGCAAAATCCTAAAAGAACGTGGTCAGTGGAAAGGTGAAAACAATCCAAGGCACAAAGACCCTCTTGCTGGAGAAAGAAACGGAAATTGGCAAGGTGGGATTACAGAATTATACGCATTTCTAAGAAACAATATTTCCGAATGGAAACAAGAAAGTATCAAACAGTCTAATTACAAATGTATTCTTTCTGGTAAAGCGTTTGATGACATCCATCATTTATATAGTTTTGATTTTATTGTACAAGATACTTTATCAGAATTAAATTTACCAATACATAGACACATAAATGATTACACAAAAGATGAATTGAGCGACATCATTAAGGTGTGTCAAAGATTACATATGGATAATATCGGAGTCTGTTTAACTAGGGGAATACATAAATTATTTCATGACACATACGGATACGGAAACAATACTCCAGAGCAGTTTGAAGAGTTTAGAGTGAATTATATTAAAGGTAAATATGATATGGAGGTGGTAGTATGAGTCGTGGAAAGAAAGAACCCAAAAAAGAAAAAATTATTTGCTCGTCCTGTGGTAACAGCAAAGACCCGTCAAGAGATTATTATAGTTCACACTCCCCTTTTCATAAGCATACTTCACGTCTCCATGTTTGTAAGGATTGCTTTTGGGAATATGTAAATGAAGATATGGAAAGGTTCAAGTCTGCGTTGAGAGGCATTGATAAGCCATACTTAGCAGATTTAATTAAAAGTTCGAAAGAGGAATCTGACAGAACTGATAAAAATCCATTTGCTATTTACATGAAGAATGTAGTAATGCCACAGTACAGGAATTTCACATGGGAAGATAGTGATTTTGAAGGCTTTAAGAAAACTGGATTAACTAATATAAATGAATTAAACAACAATGAAACTGAAGACGATATTGATTTTGCTGAAGTTAGCAAGTATTGGGGTAATGGATACGCTAATTGGGAATATGATTTCTTGGAAGATGAGCGAATTAAATTAATGTCTTCTTTTGAATGTCCAGATTACGGAATGGAAATGATTATGAAGGATATTTGTTTTATAAATTTGGATATTGAAAAAGTCCGACAAGAACGAAAACCGAACAGTGGAAAAGAAATTACTGCATTGATTAAGACTCGCAGTGATTTAATGAATGATGCTAATATGAAGCCGATTCAAGCTACCGGAGCAGAAGCAAATGATCAAATTACTTTTGGCACTTTGATTAAAAAGTGGGAAAATGAAAGACCTGTCCCTAAACCACTAGAGGATGAAATGAAAGAATACATTGACACTTTTATGGTTGGACATTTGGCGAAAATGGAAGGTTTAAATAATGAACTAACTGAAAAATACGATGAAGCTTTATCAAAATACACCATTAACTTTAGTGAAATAAATAGAGACAATGAAGAGTTTGACGATTAATCATGGCCTCCTATAAAAACTTTGAAGTTAAACGGAACAAGCAAACTAATGTTGTTGGTGTATTTGATAAGAAAAGAAATTTCAACAAGAGTTCAGAAAGTCTAACGAAGTCCGAAAAGCTAATGCAAGGTATAGCAGAATGGGCTTCGTTTTATATTTCCCGTCCAGATATTTTTGCTGAAGAATATTTAGGTCTTTCATTGAAACCATTTCAGAAAATACTTCTTTATTGTATGATGCACTACAATTACACGGCATTTTTCGCAAGCCGAGGATTGGGAAAATCGTACCTTACCGCACTCTTCTGTGTTGTAATTTGTATTCTAAAACCTGGTACTAAGATAATTGTAGCAGCAGGTCAAAAATCGCAAGGGATGAAAATTGTAACGGAAAAGATTCCTGAGTTAATGGCACAGTCTAAGACTGGAATGCTTAGACGTGAAATAAAAGGTTCAATTAGAACTTCAATGAATACGGACGACCCTAACGTAGAGTTCTTAAATGGTTCTTGGATAAAAGTAGTGGCTTCAACTCAAGGAGCAAGGAGTGCAAGGGCAAATTTATTAATTCTTGATGAATTCAGAATGATTGATCCAAAGATTTATAGAAACGTACTTCGAAGATTCCTAGCTGCTTCAAGACAACCTGGGTATCTAGATAAACCTGAGTATAAGAATAAACAGGAGTACTTAGAGCGTAATAAAGAGATATTTCTTACATCTTGCTATTACAAATTTAACTGGTCTTACGAAAGATTTAAAGTCTTTAAAAAGGCAATGGTAAACGTAAAGAAATACTTTGTCTGTGGATTTCCGTATCAGATAGCAATTAAAGAAAATTTAGTAAATAGAGATCAACTACTTGATGAATTAGCCGAGGATGACATTGACGAAGTAGGTTGGCACATGGAAATGGACTCTCTTTTCTTTGGTGAAAGTGAGAAAGCTTACTTTAAAACTGAAGAAATTCAAGAAGTAAAGGTCATGCCATTCCCTATTTATAAGAAAGAATCTCAGGAATTAGTTAAAAATAAGAAACTATCACAAAAGAAATCTGATAATGAAATTCGCATTCTTAGCTGTGACATTGCCTTATTAGGTGGAGATGCGAATGACTCATCTGTTTTTACTTTGATTACAGGCAAGAAATCGAAAAATGGTACAAGATATAAGCGACATGTGCTAAATATAGAATCGCATCAAGGGTTGCACCCTGAAACACAAGCATTGATTATAAGACGGTTATTTGATGACTTTGAATGTGATTATATTGTTCTTGATAGACAAGGTAATGGTATCAGTGTCTATGCTTACCTATGTCGAAAACTTTATGACAATGAACGCAAGAAAGAGTATTCTCCATTTTCCTCTATGAATGAAAAGAATGATATAAAATTATCAGCTTTCCATACAGAAGACGACTATGAAGAAAAGATTTATACCATTTCAGCTTCAGAAGAGTTCAACCATGATATTGCTCTTGATTTAAAAGACAAGATCGTTAATAAACGAATTAGTTTTCTAATTTCGAAAAGTGATGTTAGAGAAAATTTTGCAAATGAATCTTGGTTCGAAAAATTGTCTATTGAGGAACAAGTTGAACTACTTAATCCTTATGTTCAAACTGCATTACTTGAGAATGAAATGGTACTTCTAGAAAGAATTGAGCATCCAAAATTCGTCAAGTTAAAAGAGCAAGCTGGTAAACGTAAAGACCGTTACAGTTCTTTAGCATACGGGAATTATTTCATAAGTTTACTAGAAAAGGACATTAAGAAGGACAATTATGACATTGAAGATGATGACCTAGTTTACTTTTAACTAAATTATATTAAGGAGGTGGTATCTTGGAAGAAGATATTAACCTTGTGAAGATTGATACGGAGTCAGAAGAATATCAGCGAATGGTTAATGATTACCAACAGTACGTATCAACTTATGTAAATGGATTTATTACAAACCTTTTCTCACAAGACATTATCAATGAAGTTGAGTCTGAAACTTTAAAGAAGTATTTTTCTAATCCTGACGAGTTCCAGAAAGAGATTGAGAATCTTGCTCAGTATTATTATATTTCTACGGCTGAAGTTCATCAATTATTTGAATTAATTGAATCACTCCCATCTTTAAACTATAAATTGGATTCTTTTGATAAAAATAAAAATACAGATAAATATACTGGAATTATTAATAAAACATTACATAAGATAAAACATAAAAGACTCACTCGTGACTTGCTTAAACAATTGTCTGCTTCTGGTACACTTGTTGGTATATGGCTAGGAGATAAAAACAATATATATTCTTATATATTTGATGATGTAAAACTAGTATTCCCTGCTTACAGAAAAAATGGTGATTGGCAATGTGTAATTGACATGGAGTATTTTTCTACATTAAAAGAAAGTTTTAGAAATGAGCAATTTTCTAATTTATCTCCATACATAACTAAACAAGATTATGAAAAGTATCAAAAAGACAAGAGTAAATATAAATATATAGAATTACCTCAAGATAGAACTTTTGTACTTAGAACTGGAACATTAAAACGTAACCAAGGAATAGGAACTTCATGGGTAACTTCAGGTTTATATGATGTATTACATAAAAAGAAGTTGAAAGACGTAGAACACTCAATCGCTAATAAAATTATTAATGCTGTTGCAGTTTTAACTGTAGGAGTCAATGGTAATAAGGATTATGATCAATTAACAAACCTAAAATTACCAAAAGCAGTTAAACAAAAAGTTCACTCAGGGGTAAAACAAGCTTTAGAAAAAAGTAATACTAAAGGTGTTACAGTTGTAACTATTCCAGATTTCGCTAAACTAGATTTCCCTGACGTCAAAACGGATGGATTAGATGGTAAAAAGTATGAAAGTGTTAACTCAGACATTGAAACTGCATATGGATTATCTGGTGCAATTCTAAACGGTAATGGTGGAAACTTTGCAAGTGCAAAACTTAATCTTGATACAATTTATAAAAGACTAGGCGTATTACTTGAAGATATTGAACAAGAAGTATATCAGAAATTTATAAACCTAATACTACCCTCTACTCAAAAAGATAATTTCAAAATGGAATATGACAAATCTACTCCTCTTACTCATAAAGAGAAAGTAGATATTTTAATGAAATTAAACAGTCAAGGTTGGTCGATTAAGCACGTAGTCGATCAATTAGAAGGTATTTCTTGGGAATCGTATCTAGAGCAAACATTGTATGAAACTGAGGTTCTTCAATTGCAGTCTAAGATTAAACCTTACCAAAGTTCCTATCAAATGGGCGATAATGGTAATGGTCGTCCAGAAATAGATTCCGATAATGATAACACAATTAAAAGTAAAACAACAGGTGGTAATAGCTTACCTGAATAAATTATATTTTGAAAGGATGATATTTTGGATAAATTATTTTATTGTTATTCAAAACCTTTGAAAGATTTCTTAGTAAAGAATAATGTGAGGTATTTGACATCTTCTGTACATTTTAAGACTGGTAAAAATTATTGGATATTTGACGGAAATGAAAAGTTAAATAATTTATTAAATTTATGGAGAACTAGTAAATAGTTCTCCTTTATATTTTGGAGATGTGATATTATGAGAAAAATAAAAATTTGGACTGAATCAGAAATAGAATTTTTAAAGGCGAATTATCAAACCTTATCGTTTGAGGAGATAGCAAAATCATTAAATAGAACAGTTAAATCTGTTACAGGTAAATGTCACTTATTAGGATTGAGAAAAAGAAATAAACAACCTAGATATACAGAAGAAGAAATAAAAATTCTTATATCAAATCAAGGTATGACAATTAATGAAGTTTCAAAGTTATTAAATAACAGAAGTATTTCATCAATAGATTATAAAATAAAAGAATTAGGTCTTAATTATAATATTAGAACTAAGCAGTCTATTGAAGGTAATATAGTTAAATGCTCTAAATGTCAGAATAATAAAGAATTTAATAGTGATAATTTTTATGTAGATAAAAATTTATTAATATGTAAAAAATGCTTAGTTAAAATTGTTTTTATAAATAAACTTAAAAGAAAAGGTATTTTATTAGATTTTAATAAATTATTAGATACATATACACCAGAAGAATGGGTAGAATTTATTCTTAAAGGTAATATTAAAAAATACCCTCAATCATATATTACAAAAGAAATATTGATTAGAATGTTGCGATATGTAGTAAATATTAAATTAAATAGAACTGTCAGAGAAGAAATAATAAAAACAACTAGAAATGAAATTAAAAAATATGCATTAAATTCTCACATATCTAACCATTTTAATGGTTGGTATGAAGCTATTTCAACTACTTTTTCTGAATTAGAAATCAAACCGTTTGAATTATTTGAAACTCCAAAAGGATATTGGCTTAATAAATCTCACGCTGATGAATACATGATATGGCTAGTAGGCTATTTAATTAATAACAACAACATTCAAAACATAGAAAAAGAATTGCCTCAATATCTTAGTCATACATATTTAAGGGATATAAAACAAAATAAAGCAATTGACTGTTTACATTTATATAAGCATTACAAATCTATGTATGAATGGATGTCAACACTATATCCAAATTTGAATTTCAATCAAAAAGACTTTTCAACATATGTTTCTAATGATGGGAAAACAGAACTAGATAGTTTGGAAGAAAAATATATTTATGATTTTATTTTAGAGAACTTCCCAAACATAACGCTAATAGCTACTGGCAGGAAAAGAAAAAATAATACATATTTCAATGATAAATACAACGAATCATATTCTCCCGACTTTAAAATCATTGATGAAAATAAAAAAGTTAGATGTATAATAGAATATTTCGGATTTTACAATCTAAAAAACGAACATCATGTTTTTAAAGATTATATTGAAAAAGCGGATAGAAAAACTGACTATTTTAATAACTTAGAAGATATTTATTTCATTGATTTATACCCAATTGATTTAAATAATAATTTTGAAGGTGTCAGAAATAAACTGATGCCTTTTTTATTATCATCTTAATCAAACCGTCCTCAAAAGGAGGTGAGAATGAAAATTGACAAAAAAACACACCTTGAATTTAGTTTTGAATGAAATTAAACAAACAGATGATCCTACTATCATACCGTGTACTTTTATTGTTCTAGATTATGAAAAGTCAGGAAACAACGTCATTGTTTCAAAGGAAGTTGCACTTGAAGGTGGAAAAACACTTATCAATAAACCTATTGTTGCAAAATATAACGAAGTTGAAGAAGCTAATACTAAAACAGATAACTTCGGTTCACACGAACAATATCTTGGTGAAGATAGATATGGTAATTTAACAGTGAAATCAGATACAGTTCCAATTGGAGTATTTACTACAGAAGGATACGAATTAACTGTAATTATTGACGGTGAAGAAAAAGAAGTAATGGCTGCTGATGCTGTATTATGGAGAACAAGATTCTCTGATGCATGTGATTTATTACTAGAATGGTATAACAATGGTATTAAAATTAATACGAGTTGCGAATATTTATATTCAAATTACTCTTTCCAAGATGGCGTTGAATATCATTACTCACCCATTTACTTCGAAGGACATGCCGTATTAGCAAGTGAAAATCGTGGTAATACAGAAATTGTTTTACCTGCTTATGAGTCATCAAAACTACTAAGTTTTAATGAAATAAATAAATTTAATAAACTAGTTGCTCAAGCAATTAATCAAGAAAGCAAGGAGGAAAAAGAAAATATGAAATTCTTTAAGAAGGTATATGAGTTATCTCATAGTGATATTCGATCTCTTCTTTATACACAATTAGAATCTTTATTAGCAGAAAAAGAATATTCTTACATTTCTGATGTGTATGAAACATATTTTGTCGTAAATTTATATAAATACGATGAAAATGACAATTTAGAATACGATAAATATTACAAATTCAACTACTCTAAAGGTGAGAACGATGTTATTACTATTGACGGTGATTCAAAAGTTGAAGTAACAATTAAACGTGATTGGGTGGAAGTTTCTGAATTTGAAAATATTCAAAATCAACTAAATGATACTACCACTAAAGTAGAAGAAATGACTACTCAATTAAGTGAGAAAGAAGTAAAAGTTGAAGAGCTAACTCAACAATTAAATGAACTTACTACTGCTAAAGCAGATGTTGAAGTTAAGTTTAATGAAACTACTGAAAAGCTAACTCAATTAAATTCATTAGTAGAAGAATTAGCACCTTTCAAAGAGCAAGTAGAAAAAGAAAAGCTAGAAAAAGCATTAAACGAAAAGAAAGAATTCTATTCTGCAAAATTCAAAGCTCTAAATGCTGTTGAAAAATTCGATTCAGAAGAAGTTCAAGAATTAATCGCAAAATCGATAAACGAAACAGACGAAGGAAAACAGGCAGTTCTTCAGTTAAATACAATGTTAGTTGATATGGTTGTTTTAGAAAAGCAAGACAAATCAGAAGAAACTGTAATCAGAGAAGTATCTAGCAAACGGGAAAATTTAATTCCTGCTAGTGAAGACTTTGATAGCAGATATTCATTATAAAAAATATTACATAATAATTAAATTATTAGGAGGAAAATAAAAATGGCAAGTGATATCTTAAAAGCGTTACAACAAGTTGGAACTCATGCGGTTGGTAATTTAAACAGTCTTAAAATCAAAACGGTAGCAAATGGTGCAGTAGTAGAAGGTGCAGACATTGATAACTTCACTCTTGGTGAATTAGGATTTAATGCTAATGGAGAACGTACAGTTAAACAATTATCAGCAAATGATAAAAAAGCGGTATTAGTAGCAGCACCTGAAACTCGCTATCTTGGTGAAGAAATTACGAAGTACTATAATGCTGTAGGTGAACGTGTACGTTGTGTAATTTTAGAAGCTGGTTACACTCGTTTTGAGACTTCTGCATTCACAAAAAATACAGGAGTAACTGAAATCGCAAACGGACAAGTGGCTCACTTTGACGTTGCTACAAAGAAATTCATTATTTCTGCTGTAGGTTCTGAACATATTGATTATGCTACTGCATCAGCAAAATTCTTAGTAGTAAATAACGAAGAAGATATTCAATACACATTTGGCGTACCTATGGTAAGACTTGAAGTTATCGAAGCTTAATTAAAAAATAAAAAGATTATTACATAAAAAGGAGATTAAAACAATATGGCACTTGATAATACAAAATTAAAAGGTTTATTTAGTCGTGTATACAATAATAAAATGGAAGAAGCAGATACTTCTGATATTAAAGCATATATTACAAAAGTATTCGGAGATGGAAGTGTAAATCCTGATCCAACAATGCTACATCAATTCAACCAATTAGTTGTTGAAACTGCTGACCAAATTGCAAAACCAATGGTTACAGATTTATTAAATTTATTCGCAACAACTCAAAATCGTTCTCGTGGAGACTTAGTGGAATTAAAAATCCCGCAAACAAATAAAGCTAAAGTTGTATGGTCTGCAACTGGTTCTGGCGTAGATTTAGTACGTGTAGAAGGTCGTAAGTCAATTTTTGCTGTACCTGCTACATTA
>JACYYJ010034509.1_pt1 | contig 11637 bp, 8 predicted proteins | sample 8236861 | NCBI WGS metagenome assembly JACYYJ01 (sample SAMN14103086, study PRJNA606662) | landfill metagenome | isolation source: landfill solid waste | place: India:New Delhi, Okhla landfill site | collected 2017-11-05
CCGCACCCTGCGCACCACCATCGGCCACGGCCGGTCCGCCGGATCGGCGGCCGACGCCCGGTCGATCGCCCGGATCACCACCGCGGGCAGGTCGGGGCGGCGCGCGCGCAGCGACGGCAGGTCGGCGTGCTTGCGGACGAGCGCTCCCGCCTGGTCCGGGGGACCGGCCGGGTGCTCGCCGGTCAGCGCCTCGTGGAGCACCACGGCGGCGGCCCAGAGGTCGCTCGCCTCGTCGCCCGCCGCGCCCTCGAGCCGCTCCGGCGCCATGTACGACAGCGTGCCGACGATCCGCCCGTCCCGGCGCTCGATCCGCTGGCCGCTCGGCCGCGCGATCCCGAAGTCCGCGAGCTTCGCGGGGGCGACGCCCGGATGGCACGGACGGTGCCGGTCGTGCCCGGGGAACGCCGCGGTCGGGATCAAAATGTTCCGCGGCGTGACGTCCCGATGGACGATCCCGCGCTGATGCGCGTGCCGCAGCGCCGCGCAGATCGCGACGCCGATCTGGAGCAGCTCGTCGTCGTCGTGGGTGTCCTCGACGATCGTCTGGCGCAGCGTCGTGCCCGCGACGAGCTCGGTGACCAGCCAGGCGCAGCCGTCGGCGTGGCCGAGCCCGTAGGTGCTGACGATCGCCGGGTGGTTGAGCCGGGCCGCGGTGCGCGCCTCGTGGAGCGCCCGCTCGCTGCCCTCGTCGGCCAGGCACTTGATCGCGACCGGACGCCCCAGATCGCGGTCCTCCGCCCGCCAGACGGTCCCGGCACCACCGCGACCGGCGATCCGCACCAGCTCGTAGCGCCCGAGCACCAGGTCGCCCGGCTGCAGCCGGGGATCCTCCGCGGGAGCGGCCGGCGGCGTCGATGCTACGGCGGTTCCCGTGCGCACGTGATCAGGTTCGGTGCGTGTCGCGCGGGTCCTCCCCGGGTACCCGATTCGCGTGATTTCCAGCCGAAGGGGAAGGAACCCGCCCCGCTACGGTGAACCGCAGGCAGAACCATCGTTAGCGTGTCCCCGAGGCAGCGACGATGACGACCCACCACCTCCACAGGAGCGGACCCTGTGTCGTTCTTCGACGACGACGACTTCGATGAGCCCACGCATATCGCCGACGAGGCCCCGCAGCGCGGTTCGCGGCGGTCGTTGGGCTTCGGCGGTCTCGGTCGTGGCGGTGGTCTCGGCGCGGGTCGCCCGGCCGGCGGGTCCGGCGGCGGGTCGGGCATGCCCGACCCGCAGACCGCGCGGGTCCGCCAGCTGGTCGCGCTGGGGATCATCGTCGTGGTCTGCATCCTGCTCGTCGTCGCGGTCAGCAGCTGCGTCTCGAACAGCAAGAAGTCAGCCCTGCGCGACTACTCGCGCGACGTCACCGCGCTGCTCGTCGCGTCGAGCGACGACGTCGCCAAGCCGCTGTTCAGCGCGCTGTCGAGCGGCGACGGCGCCAACGTGCTCCAGCCCGCGGTCAACAACCTGCGGGTGATCGCCGAGCAGCAGGCCGACCGCGCGGAGGGCTTCGACGCGCCCGGCGACGACAGCGGTCGCAGCGCCCAGCACGATCTCGAGATGGCGATGAACTTCCGGGCCCGGGCGGTGCGGATCATCGCCGAGCGGATCCCGGCGGCGCTCGCCGACGGCGAGACCTCGGAGACCGCGATCAACGACATCGCCGGTCAGATGCAGGTCCTGCTGTCGAGCGACGTCGTGCTGCTGCTGCGGACCAAGCCGCTGATCGACGAGGCGCTCGCCGACGCCGACATCAGCGGGGCCGAGATCGACGCCCCGCGCTCGGTGCCCAACGTGTCGTGGCTCCAGGCCGAGACCGTGGCGAGCAACCTCGCCGGCGCCGGGGGATCCGGCGGCGGCAGCGGGGGCGGGGGAGGCTCCGTCACCGACCGCTCCGACGAGGAGCCGTCGCAGCCCGGGTCGCACGGCAGCGGCGTCGCCGGCGTGACGATGGGCGGCACCGAGCTGCAGTCGGGGACCGACAACGCGGTCACCGGCACCGAGGTCGCGGTCCAGGTCGCCAACCAGGGCGAGTTCGACGAGTCCAACATCGAGGTCGGCGTGACCTTCACGCCCTCCGGCGGCGGCGCCGCGGCCTTCAAGAAGGGCCGGATCCCGGCGCTGGCCGCCGGGCAGACCGGCTCGATCACGATCGCGCTGCCGAGCTCGGTGCGCAGCGGGCAGAGCGGCACGTTGAAGGTCGAGATCGGTGGGGTCCCGGGCGAGCAGACGCTCGACAACAACACCGCGACCTTCGACGTGACGATCGGCGGGTAGCGCCGTGGCGGGCGCCGACTCGACGTGGCACCTGATCGGCGCCGCGGCCGTCGCGCTGGCCGTCGTCGCGGTGATCTGGATCGTCGTGCTGACGGTCCAGCTCCGCCGGCTGCGCCGCGCGCAGTCGGTGGTGCTCGGCGCGCACGGCAACGCCGACCTGATCGCACACGCTGCGGCGCTCGAGGAGCAGGTGCTGCGCAGCACCGAGCAGTGGGAGCGCCTGTCGGAGCAGCTCTCCACGCGGATGGGCGGGATCGAGGGCGCGGTCCTGCGGGTGCTGTCGCGTCACGGGCTGGTCCGCTACGACGCCTACGGCGAGCTGTCCGGTCAGCAGTCCTGCTCGCTGGCGTTGCTCGACGTCCGCGGCGACGGCTTCGTGCTGACGTCGATCCACCACCGCGACCAGGCGCGGATGTACGTCCGGCGGATCGTGCGCGGCAAGCCCGAGCACCGCTTGGCGCCCGAGGAGGAGCAGGCGCTCGACGCCGCCCTGCACAGCGGGATGATCGCCGCCGACGGCACGATCGCCGACGTGCCCCCGTCGCCCCGGCCCGGGGTGGCGGACGAGTAGCCCGCGGCGGGCCGTGACGTTCGCGTGAACGGCCCCGCGATCGGTGGACATCTGCCGCGGGACGGGTAGAGTGCTTCGCGGAGTGCAGGTGATGCACGCGGTGAAGCCTTCAGCGACCGTCGTATCCCTGCCGGCCCGCGGAGCCCGACAACGTGCCGCGCAGGTCGGTGGACCGGTCGTCGCGCGCACGCGCCCCGGCGGATCGTCCGTGCCGCACGGGTCCGGGACGCAGGTCCTGGTGCTCAACGCGACCTACGAGCCCATACACGTCTGCGGCATCAAGCGCGCGGTCGTGCTGCTGCTCAAGGAGAAGGCCGAGGTCGTCGAGACCGGCGGCGGCGAGCTGCACGCCGAGCGAACATCGCTGCCCCGGCCGGCGATCATCCGGCTGCGGGCCTACGCGCCGGTCCCGCGGCGCAACCGCCGGCGCCTGACCCGCCGCGCCGTCTTCGCCCGCGACGAGTGGGCCTGCCAGTACTGCGGATCGGCGTCCGACCTGACCGTCGACCACGTGATCCCGCGGTCCAAGGGCGGGTCGAGCGAGTGGGAGAACGTCGTCGCCTGCTGCGCGTCGTGCAACCGCCGCAAGGCCGACCGGCTGCCGCACCAGGCGCGGATGTTCCCGAAGTGCACCCCACGCGCCCCGCACCCGTCGATCTTCATCCAGATCGCCTGCGTGCGCGTGCCGGAATCCTGGGACCCCTGGCTAGCCAACGCCGCGTAGTCCGCGGTCCACGTGATTGGTTCCCCAACGACGCGCGGCGCCCGTAGGCGCCGCGCTGAGAGTGCCGGGTGGTGGTCCCGGTCGGGATTCCGCATCCCCCACGCCAGTAACGTGGGCGCGTGTTCGCTGGGACGAGGTCGAACTCCCGTGTCCGGCGACGTCGCAGTGGCGACGCCGACCCCCGGATGACGTGCTTCTTGGGGCCTCACGGCCCTAGGAGCTCGTCACCTCCTGAGTCCCGAAACTACTGCCGTATATTCGGACCACCTCCTTTCTCTGGCTGGTGAGCCCAACCTAGCAGCCCGCTCAGACGTCGTCGCCGCTCGGCGGGGAATCCTTCGGCGACTCTTCGGAACCAGGGCCCGGATCCACCACGACCTCGCCGTCGGCGTCGACCGTCAGCTGGTCCGCGTTGTCGGCGTCGCCGGTGGACTCGAGCACCCGGGCGATCGCGCTGACGCGGTCGTCGGCCTTCATGTTCATGACCCGGACGCCCTGCGAGTTGCGGCCGTAGCGGTTGATGCCCTTGACCGCGGTGCGCTGGACCATGCCGCCCTCGCTGATGAAGACCAGGCCCTCGTACTCGCGCACGACGAGCGCGCCGGCCAGGCCGCCCTTGGTCTCGGTGAGCTGGATCGTCTTGACGCCCTTGGCCCCGCGGCTGGTCTTGCGGTACTCGCTGATCAGCGTCCGCTTGCCGAAGCCGTTCTCGGTGACCACCAGCAGGTCGAAGTCGTCGCGTGCGACGTCCATCGCGATCACCGAGTTCTGCTTCGGGTCGCTGCCGACGTCCATCCCCCGGACGCCGGTGGTGTCGCGGCCCATCGAGCGCGCGTCGTCCTCGGAGAACCGCACCGTCAGGCCGGCCTTCGAGACCATCACGATCTCGTCCTCCGGATCGACGTTGCGCACGGCGACCAGCTCGTCCTCGTCGCGGATCTTGATCGCGATGATCCCGTCGGCCTTGATCGGCGTGTTGTAGGCCTGCAGCTCGGTCTTCTTGACCGTGCCCGCCCGCGTCGCGAAGATCAGGTACTTCGTCTCGGTGAAGTCGCGGGTCGAGAGCACGGACTGGATCCGCTCGCCCTCGCGCAGCGGCAGCACGTTGCCCAGGTAGCGACCCTTCGCGGTCCGCGACGCTTCCGGCAGCTCGTAGACCTTCGACCGGTAGATCTTGCCGCGGTTGCTGAAGAAGAGCAGGTAGTCGTGGCTCGAGCAGACGAACAGGTGCTCGATGTAGTCCCCGTCCTTCATGTCCATCCCGGTCACGCCGCGCCCGCCGCGCTGCTGCTGGCGGTAGGTCGCCAGCGGCAGCGACTTGATGTACCCGGACTGGGTGATCGTGATGACCATCTGCTGGTCGGCGATCAGGTCCTCGATGTCGATCTCGCCCTCGGCGTGCGTGATTAGCGTGCGGCGCTCATCGATGAACCGCTCGCGGATCTCGAGCATCTCCTCCTTGATCAGGTCGAGCACCTTCTGCTCGTCGCCGAGCAGCTCGCGCAGCTCCTTGATCCGCTCCATCACGTCGGCGTGCTCGCCGCGGATCGCGTCGCTCTCCAGCGCGGTCAGCTGCGACAGGCGCAGGTCGAGGATCGCCTGGGCCTGGATCAGCGTCAGGCCGAACTTCTCGATCAGCTCGCCGCGCGCGGTCTCGCGGTCCTTCGACCCGCGGATCACGGCGATCACCGCGTCGAGGTTGTCGAGTGCGATCAGCAGGCCCTCGAGCACGTGGGCCCGGGCTTCCTTCTGCGCCAGCTCGTACTTGGCCCGGCGCACGACGACGTCGCGCTGGTGGCCGACGTAGGCCTGCAGCACCTGCCGCAGCGACAGCGTGCGCGGCACGCCGTCGACCAGCGCCACCATGTTGACGCCGAACGTCGTCTGCATGTTGGTGTGCTTGAACAGCTTGTTCAGCACGACCTTCGGCAGCACGTCGCGCTTGAGCTCGATCACCAGGCGCATGCCCCGGCGGTCGGTCTCGTCGCGGATGTCGCTGATCTCGGGGATCTTCTTGTCCCGGACGAGCTCGGCGATCTTGACGATCAGCCCGCTCTCGCCGCCCTTCTTGACCTCGTAGGGCAGCTCGGTGACGACGATCGCCTCCTTGCCCTGGGCCAGCGGCTCGATGTGCGCCTTGGCCTGGATCCGGACCTTGCCGCGACCGGTCGCGTAGGCGTCGCGGATCCCCTGGGTGCCGAGGATGATGCCGCCGGTCGGGAAGTCCGGCCCCTTGAGGTGCTGCATCAACCCGTCGAGGTCGATGTCCGGGTCGTCGATGAACGCGATCGTGGCGTCGATCGTCTCGCCGATGTTGTGCGGCGGGATGTTGGTCGCCATGCCGACGGCGATGCCCGCGGCGCCGTTGACGAGCAGGTTCGGGTACCGCGACGGCAGGACCGTCGGCTCGGTCTCGCGCCCGTCGTAGTTCGGGGCGAAGTCGACCGTGTCCATGTCCAGGTCGCGAAGCATCTCCATCGCGAGCCGGGTGAGGCGGGCCTCGGTGTACCGCATGGCCGCGGCGGGGTCGTCGTCGACCGAGCCGAAGTTGCCCTGACCGTCGACGAGCGTGTAGCGCATCGAGAAGTCCTGGGCCAGGCGGACCAGCGTCTCGTAGATCGAGGAGTCGCCGTGCGGGTGGTAGTTGCCCATCACCTCGCCGACGATGCGCGAGCTCTTCGAGTAGCCGCGCGTCGGACCGAGGCCCAGCTGCGACATGCCGTAGAGGACCCGGCGGTGGACCGGCTTGAGGCCGTCCCGGACGTCCGGCAGCGCCCGCCCGACGATCACGGACATCGCGTAGTCCAGGTACGCGGTCCGCATCTCGTCTTCGAGCGTGCGGGGCTCGACGTTGCCGCCGCTGATCACTTCGGTAGCCACGGATCAGGCTCCTTCTCGTACGAATCGGGGGGACGGCTGGGGCTCAGACATCCAGGTTCGCGACCTGGTGGCCGTGCTCCTCGATGAAGTCGCGGCGGAACTCCACGTGCTCGCCCATCAGCTGGGAGAACAGGTGATCGGCCGCCGCGGCGTCCGCGATGCTGACCTGCTGGAGCGTCCGACCGGCGGGGTCCATCGTCGTCACGCGCAGCTGCTCGGCGTTCATCTCGCCGAGGCCCTTGAACCGCGACAGCCGGACGCCGCGCTGGGCGAGCCCGAGCACCGTGCGGCTGAGCTCCTCGAAGGTCGCCGCTTCCTCGCTGTGCTGGCCGAGCGTGACGCTGAACGCCGGCTGGCCGAGCAACGCGACGAGCTGCTGGTGGACCTTGACGAAGCCGGTGTACTCGGGGCTGTCGAACAGCGACCGCTCGAGCACCGTGGTGCGCGCCAGGTTGGTCTTCTTCTCGGTCGTCCGGATCGTGACGTGGGTGGCGTCCTCGGACAGCAGTTGCACGCGGATCGCGGCGTCATCGCCGGCCGCGCCGTCGGCCCGCAGCTGCCCGATCACCGCGTCGGCGCCGACGATCCCGTCGTGGACCAGGCCCGTCGAGGCCAGGAACTGCACGACCTCGCTGCCGTGGGTGCCGCGCAGCGCGCTGGCCCAGGCCTCGTGCTGCTTGCGCAGCCGCCCGAACTTCTGCCACTTGGCGACGTTCAACGGCACCGTCTCGCCGGCGCCGTTGATCAGCTCGAACTTCTCGAGCTTGTCCGACAGCAGGACCTCCTCGAGCTCCGAGTCCTTCTCGATGTAGCGGTCGTTGCTGCCCTGCTTGAGCTTGTAGAGCGGCGGCTTGGCGATGTAGACGAAGCCGGCTTCGATCAGCTCCTGCATCTCCCGGAAGATCAGCGTCAGGACGAGCGTGCGGATGTGCGCGCCGTCGACGTCGGCGTCCGTCATCAGGATGATCTTGTGGTACCGCGCCGCCGTGATGTCGAACTCCTCGCGGATCCCGGTGCCGATCGCGGTGATCAACGCCTGGACCTCGTTGTTCGCCAGCACCCGGTCGATCCGCGCCCGCTCGACGTTGAGGATCTTGCCGCGCAGCGGAAGGATCGCCTGGGTGTGCCGATCCCGGCCCTGCTTGGCCGAGCCGCCGGCGGAGTCGCCCTCGACGATGAACAGCTCGGCCAGCGACGGGTCCTTGACCGAGCAGTCGGCGAGCTTGCCCGGCAGCCGCGAGTTCTCCAGCGCGCTCTTGCGGCGGGTCAGGTCGCGGGCCTTGCGGGCCGCCGATCGCGCCTGGGCGGCCTGGACCGCCTTGCGGACGATCTGGCGCGCGTCGCCCGGGTTCTCCTCGAGGAACTCCGCGAGCTTGGCGTTGACGACCTGCGCCACGAAGCCCTGCATCCCCGGGTTGCCGAGCTTGGTCTTCGTCTGGCCCTCGAACTGCGGGTTGGTCAGCTTGGCGGAGATGACGGCGGTGAGGCCCTCGCGGATGTCCTCGCCGGACAGCGCGGGATCCTTCTCCTTCAGCTCGCCCTTCTCGCGCGCCCACTTGTTGACCGTGCCGGTCAGCGCCGAGCGGAAGCCCGACAGGTGCGACCCGCCCTCGTGGGTGTTGATGTTGTTGGCGAACGAGAACACCGACTCCTGGTACGTCGAGTTCCACTGCATCGCGATCTCGACGGCGCCGCCCGCCTTGTCGTCCTCGCCCTCGAAGGTGATGACCTTCTTGTGGATCGGGTCCTTGGTGTCGTTGAGGTACGTGACGAAGTCGGCGATACCGCCCTCGTAGTGGAAGTCGACCTGCTTGCCGCCCTCGCGCTCGTCGACGATCACGATCCGCAGGCCGCGGGTCAGGAACGCGGTCTCGCGCAGGCGGGTCTCGAGCGTCGTCCAGTCGTACTCGGTGGTCTCGAAGATGTCGGCGTCCGGCAGGAAGCGGATCTCGGTGCCGGTCGCGTCGTCGGGGCCGAGCTGCTCCCCCTGCTGCAGCTCGCCGGTCGGCACGCCGCGAACGTAGCTCTGCCGCCAGGCGAAGCCGTCGCGGCGGATCGTGACGTCGAACTCCTCCGACAGCGCGTTGACGACCGACGAACCGACGCCGTGGAGACCGCCCGAGACCTTGTAGCCGCCGCCGTCGCCGAACTTGCCCCCGGCGTGGAGCACCGTCAGCACGACCTCGACGGTCGGCTTGCCGGTCTCGTGCATCGCGACCGGGATCCCGCGACCGTCGTCGACGACGGTGACCGAGTTGTCCGGGTGGACGGTGATCGAGACGGTCGAGGCATGCCCCGCGAGCGCCTCGTCGACGGAGTTGTCGACGATCTCCCAGACCAGGTGGTGGAGGCCACGGGTACCGGTCGAGCCGATGTACATGCCGGGCCGGTGACGCACCGCCTCCAGCCCCTCCAGGACGGTGATGTCCCCCGCGTCGTAGGTCCCGTTCGATGCGGTGGAGGAGGTGGACTGCTCCGTGCCTCTCGTCTCCAGCGCGTCGTCGGGGGTGGGGGTGTCGTTCGTCGCCATAAGCCTCCGTGCAGCAAGAAGCGCCTCGGGGTCCCGGGTCGAAGGACGTCGGGTCGAGGCGCACCGAGCGAATCCCTCCAAAGATACCACAGCGAGGCGACGGATCCCCTGTTGCGACGGGGGAATCCGGCTGCAAACCGCCGGAATTCGCGACCGCTGATCCACCGGCCCCGGACCGGCGCCGCGCGGCCGCCCTACCGCCCTCGTCCGGGGGGCGATCCCGACCCGCCGGAACGGGCCCGGATCGACCGCACGTCGGGAAATCCGGCGTCCTGGATCCGCGCGACGACGGTGACCTCGAGCATCTGGATCTCGTGCGCCCAGGTGGCCTCCTGGCAGGCCACGTGGAGCACTCCCTCGACCACCGCCACCGGGCGGGCCGCGGCGGCGATGGCGGGACCGACCGCCGCGGACCAGGCGCGCTGGATCCGGGCCAGGCCGAGGTCCTCCGCGGCTTCGGGGGCGATCGACTCGAGCAGGCCGTCGAGCGCGTCCCCCGGGGTCCTCGGTACGGAACGGCGGCGGCGCGACACCCGCTCAGTCTCCCGCGGACGGCCCTGCCGTGGCGATCCGCACCGACTCGGCCGTCCCGGGCACGACCGAGACCAGGCCGACGGACGGGTCGTCGGCCCCCGGCACGTGCTCGGCCTCGGTGACCGTGACCAGCGCCTGGCCCCGCTCGGCGATCACGCCGACGAGCCGCGTGCGGCGATCCACGTCGAGCTCGCTCATCACGTCGTCGAGCAGCAGGATCGGCCGCCGTCCGCTGTTGCGCTCGATCACGTCGGTCTCGCCGAGCAGCAGGGCGAGCAACGCCAAACGCTGCTCGCCCTGCGACCCGAACCGGTGCAGCAGCCGTCCGTCGCGGCGCACGGCCAGGTCGTCGCGGTGCGGCCCGTGGTGCGTGAAGCCCCGCTCGAGGTCGCCGCTCAGTCGCTCGCGCAGCGCCTCCGCCACCTCCACCGCGTCGGCCGCGGAGCGGGGGCGGTACGCGATCTCCAGCGTGCCGACGAGGCCCAGCTCGTCCGCGCGCGCCGAGACCGCCGGGTTGATCGCGGCGACGACCGCGGCCCGCGTGGCGGTCAGCTCCGCAGCCGCCCGGGCCACCGCGAGGTCCCACGGCCGCAACTCGGCTTCCGCCTGCGCCACGCTCGCCCCGCGGGTCCGCAGCGACGACAGCAGCGCGTTGCGCTGCCGCAGGGCCTCGTGATAGCTGCGGCGAACCGAGGCAGCCGACGGCCGCAGCACCGCCACCAGCTGGTCGACGTGCGATCGACGCAGCGCCGGGCCGCCCTTCACGAGCACCATCCGGTCGGGGAGGAACACGTTCAGCCGGGGCCGGGCGGGATGATCGAGCAGGCTCTCGACCGGATTGCCGTCCACGCGCAGCCGTCGCCGCTCGCCAGGCTCGATCCCGACGGTCAGGTTGCTGGTCCCATGCTCGGTCGCCACCTCCGCCCCGACGTGGGCGGCCGCGGCGCCGCGGCGGACGATCTCCTGGTCGCCGGCCTGCCGGAACGACCGCCCGGTGCAGGCCAGGTAGGCGGCTTCCAGCAGGTTGGTCTTGCCGGCGCCGTTGTCTCCGGTCAGCACGACATGGCGGCTGTCCAGCGAAAGGCCTGCTTCCGCATAGTTCCGGAAGTCGGTGAGCTTGAGACGGGAAAGGAATGCTTTCTGGGCCATGGACATCCGTGTCTGATAGGCAGGAGCTAAGGCTTCCGGGTGGCGATGGCAAGCAAAGTTCGACGCCTTGGAACCAAAGGGCGGTTGGGCAGTTTGTCGCGCGCGACAAATGAAGGAACCTGCTATCGTGTGTCCTGTCGCCGGGAGGCAACCATGCCCATACGCAAAGATGAAATGACGCCGGACGAAGCTCGCCGGGACCACGTCGATATGCTGAGGTTCCTTGCCATCAATGCTGCCTTTGGCATCATGCTGGGAATAGGCATCGCCTTCGCCCTTTACTGGTTCAACCTCTATGGCCTGGGCACCCACATCGCCCGATCGCAGACACCAATCCTGTCTTTCGTGATGATCGCCGCGCCCCTTGCGCTGACCTTCGGGGGTGCGGTAACGGCATCCGCGATCATGCTGATGCCTTACAAGCGAAAGGGCGAGCTCTGAGGCTCGCTTTATATCGTAAGACCCCGAGGGAGTGCGCGCGTTGGCCGCTGATGACGAACGTATCGTAACGCTGGAGGAGACCGTTGCCCACCAGGCGAAAACGATCGAGGAGCTTTCCGATCAACTGGCCGAACAGTGGAAAGTGGTCGAACAGACCCGCGCAAAGCTCGAGCGGCTTACGGAGCGTTTCCTGACGCTGGAGGAAACGTCGCTTGATGCACCGGCCATCACCAGACCGCCGCACTATTGACCATCAATCCGCTCTACGGCGAGGCAGGCGAGCGCTGCCTTCACGGTATTGGCTACACGGTAACGAAGGACGGGCAAACGACCCTCCTGCTCGTCAACCTTCGAAAAACTCCTTCATCCGTGCAAAGAAGCCGGTCGACTCGGGATTGTTTTCCTTCGAAGAGATGTCCTCGAATTCCTGCAGCAGCTCGCGCTGACGCTTGGTCAGCTTCTGGGGCGTCTCGATCTGGATCTGGATATACAGGTCGCCCGTCTGCGACGAACGCAGTACCGGCATGCCCTTGCCCTTGA
>JACYYJ010074734.1_pt3 | contig 11630 bp, 10 predicted proteins | sample 8236861 | NCBI WGS metagenome assembly JACYYJ01 (sample SAMN14103086, study PRJNA606662) | landfill metagenome | isolation source: landfill solid waste | place: India:New Delhi, Okhla landfill site | collected 2017-11-05
GCGGCGTTCTCGATCTGCCGGTTCGTGCCGCCCATCACCGCGGTGAGGCCACCGGCCGCCATCGCGCAGGCCGAGCCGACTTCGGCCTGGCAGCCGCCCTCGGCGCCTGAGATCGACGCGTTGGCCTTGAACAGGGATCCGAGAGCGGTCGCGGTGAGCAGGAAACGACGGATGCCGCGGCGGCGGTGCGTCACGGCGTTTCCCGACCCCAGACCCGAGTCGGCGAGGAAGCGCCACCAGTACATCGCGACTGCGGGAAGGATGCCGGCGGCACCGTTGGTGGGCGCTGTGACGACCCGCCCGCCTGCGGCGTTCTCCTCGTTGACGGCGAGCGCGAAGGCCCCGAGCCACTCCCCGGGGATCTCCCGCACGCCGCCAGATTCGATGGTCTCGAGCTGTTCGCGGATCGCGCCGGCGCGGCGCTTGACCTTCAGGATGCCGGGGAGCACGCCGTCCGCGTGCAGGCCGGCATCCACGCATCCGGCCATGGCGTCCCAGATCGCGTCAAGGCCGGCAGCGACGTCCGCCTCGGATCTCACCGCCATCTCGTTCTCACGCGCGACGTCGGCGATCGTGATGCCGCGTTCGTCGCACAGCGCGATCAGCGAGGCGGCATCGGTGTAGTCGAGCGGGAACGCCCCCGCCGCGATCTGCGGCTCATCGCCGTCTCGGCGGATGAATCCGCCGCCGACAGAATAGTAGGTGTCCTCAAGGAGAACGCTGCCGTCGGCGGTATGCAGGCGCAGCGTCATGGCGTTCGGGTGTCCGGGCAACCGAGTACGCGGCGCGAACTCGATGTCGTCCTTGGCGAAGGCAACGGCGTGCTTTCCGGCGATGAGCAGCTCGGTTCCCTCGGGGAAGGCCGCCCAGGCTGCGCGGACCTCGTCCGGATCGCACGTCTCGGGTTCGAGCCCGCGAAGGCCGGCCACGACGGCATCCGGTGTACCGTGGCCGATCCCGGTCGCGCCGAGCGAGCCGTAAAGCGTGCACGTCACGCGGGCGGCATCGGCGAGAGCACCGTCCGCAGCGATTCGGTGCGAGAAGTCGAGCGCCGCCCGCATCGGTCCGACCGTGTGAGAGCTCGACGGCCCCACCCCGATGGAGAACAGGTCGAAGGCCGAGACGTACGCAGTCACCTCTCCAGGCTACGTCACCCGATCCGGCTCGGCCCCTCGGCTCAGCTCTCCTTGGCAACGACCCCGATCGCCACCCGTTCGCCATTTCTGCGGGTCTTGGCCCAGCCCTGTTTCCGCCGCAGCACCCGGATGAAGGCACGGGGTGCGGTGACCCACGTGTAGAAGCTGTACACCCACTGCCCGAGTCCCCAGACGATCCCCATCACCCAGGGCGAATCTCGCTCGCATCTGGCCCGGTAGACCGGCCCCCAGACGGCGAACGGTCCGACGCCGACGATCAGAAAGACCGCGAGAAGGCCCCAGTTGTCAGCCAGCACTCCCGCCAACCCGCCCGGATACGTCGCGAATCTCGACCCGATCACGAGCGCGAGCACGATCCAGGTGATGAAGCCGATCAGCTGCATGAACGGCAACAGCAGGTAGTACGCCGACTCGACGACGCCGGAACCGTCGAAGTGCCGCGAGCCGATGATATCGCGCAGGTATTTCGCGCACTGGATGTTGCCCTGCGCCCAGCGCGTGCGCTGCGTGAGGAATCGACGCAGATCGACCAGTCCCTCCTGTTCGACGTGCGTGTCATGAATATGACGAATCTCGTGTCCGGCGAGGAGCACGTGCACACCGAGCTCATAATCCTCGAGCAACGAGCCATGCCACGGTTCGCCGTACAGGCGACCGATCTGGTCCAGGACCGAGAGCCGGGTGAATTGCCCGTTTCCGCCAAGACCCACCGTGCCGGTGGATGTGCGCAGCGACTGCATCCCGGCGATGATCGTCCGGAACTCCAGATCCTGCATGCGCACCAGATAGCGCGAGAACCGCGAACGGAACCATCCGCCCTCGACGCTTCTGTCGTTGCGGTTCTTCATCCAGACGGTGATCTGCGTCGCGCCGACCTTCGGGTCACCGAACGCGTGCTCACCCGCGGCCTGCGCGAGTGCATTGTCGGCCATCTCACCGTCGGCATCCACGACGCACACGATGACCTTCGCCCGGTCCGCGTCCGCAGGAAGCCACTGGTCCAGCTCGGCATATGCCGCGTTGAGAGCGGCGCCCTTCCCGATCCGCGCATCGGGCCTTCGCCGCTGAACGAGATGTACGAACGGATCGTAGGATCTCCGTTCCGAAACGACGGATGCTGTCATGTCGTCGCTGTCATCGTCGATGACCCACACGTGCGAGTGCGGGAAGCTCGTGCGCAGTCGAGCCATCGTGACCTCGATGACGGCCTCCTCGTCGCGGCACGGCACGAAGAAGTGCCACTCGAAGTCGGCCGGGTCGCCCGCTGGTTTCGGTTTCAGACGCAGAAACGGCACGAGGATGAGCGCGACATACGTCAAGAACGACATCACGAGAGCGGTGGCGACCACACTGACCAGGACGTACATTCTCGCCTCAGCCGCGACGGCGGATGCTCTTGTGCGACTGGATCGCCAGCATCGAGATCACGGCGATCACGGTGCCCACGGCGATGATCGCGGTGCCGACGACGGTGTGAGCCCAGGCGTACCCGTCCTGTCCGAGCTCGCGCAGGACCAGCGCGATGGTCACGATGCGCACGAGGTTCGAGACGAACACGATCGCCACCGCCACGAGCACCGAGACGGCCCATCTTCCGATGCCGACCCGCGTGATGATGAGGACGCCCGCGGCGAACAGAACCAGGGGCACCAGCACCACGAGACTCGTGCACTCGACCGTGATCCGCAGCGCCAGCGCATCGAAGCGATCTTCGCCGAGACGGTAGATCAGCTGATCGCGCCAGGAGTAGATGTCGTAGCCGAACAGTTCTCGCAGCACGAAGGACGATGCCGCCGCTTCGAAGGAGCGGACAGCCTCGTGCGCATACGCTGCTGCTCCTGCCAGGCTCACGAGGACGGCCGAGATGAGGAAGCGGATGCCTCGTCCTCGGCGAGGGATAGTCCGCTGCGCGGACAGGTCCCTACGGGTGAGCGCGGCCGTCGACATCATGCCGCTTCGGCATCGCGGCTGTGAGCACGCAGGCGCGCCGAGCGGACCATGAGCAGGCCGGCGATGCCCAGGGAGATCGCGATGATCGCCATCCCGACGATCTGCAGCGACGAGACTCCCGTGACCGCGAGGGTGCCTCCGACGACGAGAGGTGGGCCTCCAGGGTTGTACATACGCGGTTCCCCTTCCGGACAGTGCTGCCAGGAACATCCTGGCCACCGATTCCGCCGCCACCGGCTGGCCGTACGTCGCGGGCAGCCTTGTCACCCGGAAATCACCCCGGGGATGCGGACCTCGCCCGCGTGTGCACCAGATGAGCCCGAGGGTGATTTCTGTTCACCGCTGCCCCCGATCGCATTCGCACGGATCCGCACGACCTAGGTTCGGGTGAAGAGAGCGTCTCCCCTTGTGCTCAGGCTCTGCTCCACGCCGATGAGCCCGAGCCGCGCTCTCACTCCCCGTGTCGGCGGACACCACTCCCCTTCTGGTGTCCGCCGGCACTTCCGCTCGTGCGTCAGACCGGCGCCGATGGTGATCGGAGGGTGACTTCGCCCGGTGTGATGTCCCGCTCACCTCACAGCGACCGCGTCTTGCGTAGATTCGTTGCCCCGACCGAGCAGATCTCCGGTTGCTCGCGTTCGAACTCGGAGGGTGAAGATGAGACAGACCTACATGGCGCCTGCGGAATCGGCACCGTCGGACGACAGACGGCCCCGGCGCGCGGTGACTTCGCGGAGTCCTCGCGTCGCGGGTGCTGTGGCGGTGGCAGCATTGCTGGATGTCGCCGCCGCGGGTTTCTCTGCGATGCTGCTGTGGCTGGGGGCAGGCACGACAGTGCTCTCCGGAGAACCTGTCGCCATGAGCCTGGCCTTCGCGGGCGGGGTTGTGCTCGCCGCCCTCTCCAACCTGCGCATGGCACGGGCGGGAACACGGGGAGCAGTGACGATCGCCCTGACCTACGCGGTCCTCCTCGCTGCCGCATACGCCGTGCGCGTCATCGTCGTACAGACCTACTTCTTCTCCTGGATCGTCGTGTACGCCGGCGCCTTCCTCGCGGCCCGCGTCGCCGTGGCGCTGGTGGTCGACGGGTTTGCCCGACGCGCGGGCGCGGCGCTGGTGTGGCGCGTCACCGCGATCTGCGCGGGCGTCGCGGTGGTTGTGTTGCTGGGCAACGTCTGGAACGACAGCGCGCTGCTGGGCGATCTGATCGTCTTCGTGGTCTTGCTCTCGATCGCCGCCGTGCTGTTCGAGCTGGGCATCCGAAGTTTCCGGATCTCCCGCGCCACAGCGGACTGAGCCCCGCAACGAGAAGGCCCGGTGGAGTCCACCGGGCCTCGTACGAGCCTCGCTGTTACGCGGCCTTCTTGTGGCGACGCCATCCGTAAACGGCGCCTGCGCCACCCAACCCCAGGGCGGCGAGCACACCGCCGGCGAGCAGCGGGGTGTCGTTCGGAGGGACCTCAGCGACGGTGATCGGGACGTTCCTCGAGTCTGACGAGATCTGCTCCGGCGGATTGGCACCGGGGGTGTACCACGGCGTGTAGATCGCGTATCCGGCCCCGACGATGGGGCCGGTGGAGACCACCAGCCACTCTGGAGCGACAAAGTCCGCGAAAGCGCCGTCGAAGTCGGTCACGGGGGCCGTGATCACGCTCTTCACGATCCACTCACGTTGGTTCTCGGACAGTGTGCAGGTCGTCGTGGCGTACGGATAGAGGTCGGTGGGGCACACCGGGTTCGAGCCGAGGAAACGCATCCCTTCGGGGAGGGTGAATTGATACGCGGACTCGTCGCCGACCTCTGCGGTCCAGTTCGCGACCGAGTCGGGTTTGCCGTCGCTCATGTTGAACGTCAGCCTTCCCCAGGTTCCCGGAGTATCGAAGTTGACGGCCGGAGCGTCCGGAGTGATGACCGCGTTGCTGACGCCCTGGTTCGAGGTCCCCGAAGCCGCGTTCGCCGCGCTCGCTCCTCCGACGGCCACGGCAGCGGCCGCGGCGACAGCCATCGCCGCGACGCCGAGGCGACGGGATTTGTTCGTGAGCATGATCGTCATGCCACCCTTCTGTGATGTGATCGCGTCCTCGTACGAGCCCGCTCGTCTTACGATCGAGCGTGCAGACCGTGCCGGACGCCGATCGCTCACCTTGCGATCGAAAATCACCCGCACATCACCGTCTCACGTCGTGACAGAGAAGAAGGGCCGGTGCGCTGCGAACAGCGAACCGGCCCTCGGATGGACTTGGTCTTGGTCAGCGTGCCACCTTCTTGTGACGACGGATGCCGTAGACAGCACCGGCACCGGCCAGACCGAGGCCGGCGATGATGCCACCCGCCAGAAGCGGCGTCTCGTTCGAGGGGGTGCCGACGAACAGGACGTTGGCGGAGTCCTCACCCGTCTCGATCTGCTGAAGGGGGTCAGATCCCGGGGTGTACCACGGCGTGTAGTTCGCGAAGGTGTTCCAGGCAGCAACCGGCCCCGTCGACGTGATCGGCAGCGGCGGCGTGACGAAGTCGCTGAACGCGAGCGTGGAGTTCTCCAGCGCCGTGTGAACGGTGCTCGAGACGGTATAGGTGCGCTTGTCCGCGGACAGTGAGCAGGTGCTCGAGGCGAAGCTGTACGTCAGGCAAGGCGGGTTGTCATCGAAGGTCACGCCCTCCGGGAGGGTGATCGTGTACTCGGACACGTCTCCGACTGCGACGCTCCAGTTGGCCACGGAGTCGTCCTTGTAGTCGCTGATGTTCCACGTCACGTGTCCGGGAGTACCGGGGGTGTCGAAGTTCACGGCGGGCGACGTCGGCGTCGCATGCACCGAGCGGATCCCCTGATTCGACGTGCCGGACGCACCGGGCAGGCTCTGCTGCACGATGCCGGTCGTGTTCGGCGTGCTCGTCTGCAGACCGGGGAACGGCGTATACGTGACCGTCGGAACGCCCTCGACCCAGATCCCGTCGATGGCGCGCACCGGGAAGGCCAGGCCATCGCGATCGGCGAAGCCCAGATTCACGGGACCCGATGCATCGGCCGTGTACGTGACCGTGATCGCGCGACGGTTCTCGCTGATGTCGCACGTAGTGGTGAAACCGGGCAGATGATCCTCGTCGCAGTATTGCCCCATGTTCGGGAACGTCAGGCCTTCGGGCGAGTTCAGCACGTAGGTCGCCTGATCTCCCGCCGTGACGGACCAATTGGCGACGGAGTCCGCCCGGCCGTCGCCCATCTTCCAGGTGAACATCCCGGTGGTTTCGTCGCTGAGGAAGTTCAGCGCGCCGCTCGGGGCGATCACCACGTCGCTCGCTCCCTGATTCGACGTACCCGAAGCAGCATTGGCCGCCGTGGCACCTCCGAACGCAGCTGCTCCTGCGGCGACGATGGCGAGGGCCGCGACACCGACGCGGCGCATCCGGTCATTGTTTTTTCGCATGATCGACATGCCTTTCTGTGAAATGTCCACGGCACCCCTTTCGAGTCCGCAGAGTCAGGATCGACGCGCACACGTTGCAGGAGCGGCTCCACCGCTCCACCACGACCGGAAATCACCCTCGCGTCACCGTCGGGGTGAGAACGGGGTGACTGTCACAGCGCACGACGTCACGGGGCGCGCCGTGCACGTCGGCGGAACCTAGCGTGAGCTACGACCCGAGGGGAGACACCATGAAGAAGGTCGCTGTCGTCTACGGGACCCGCCCCGAGGCGATCAAGGTCGCTCCTGTCGTCCATGCACTCAAACGCGAATCGGACATCGACACGATCGTCGTCTCGACCGGACAGCATCGCGAGATGCTGCACTCCGTCGAACAGATCTTCAACCTCGAACCGGATACCACGCTGGATGTGATGAGACCAGGCCAAGAGCTCACCGAACTGTTCTCGCGTGTCGCAGCATCGATGGACTCGTTCCTCGTCGATGCGCGCCCCGACATCGTGGTGGTGCACGGAGACACGACGACCGCGGCATCCGCCGCCCTCTCGGCCTTCCACCGCGAGGTCGCCGTGGCCCATCTGGAGGCGGGGCTGCGGTCAGGTTCGATATGGAGCCCGTTCCCTGAGGAGGGCAACCGCAGACTCATCACCCGCATGAGTCAGGTGCATCTGGCTCCGACCGTGCGCGCCGAGCAGAACCTTCGCTCCGAAGGCATCGCTTCTGAGGAGATCACTGTCACGGGCAATACGGTGATCGACGCGCTGCAGTGGGCGGCAGAGCGCGCCGATGCCATGGCGTGGCCGGCCGATCTCGCGCACCTCGCCGGCCTGCCGGCATCCGCTCGCCTCCTGCTGGTGACGCTGCACCGCAGAGAGAACCAGGCCACGGCGATCGGTACCGTCAGCGAGACGCTCGCGCAGTTCGCGAAGCTGCACGACGACGTCCACATCGTCTTTCCCATGCATCGCAATCCGGTGGTGCGCGCCGCAGTCCGCGGCGCACTGGGCTTCCTGCCGAACGTCGATCTCGTCGACCCCGTCGACTACCTGACGATGGTCAAGCTGCTTCGGCGCGCCTGGCTGGTGGTCACGGACTCCGGCGGGATCCAGGAGGAGGCGCCGGCGTTCGGCGTGCCGGTGCTCGTCGCACGCGACACCACCGAACGTCCGGAAGCGGTCGAGGCGGGTGTTGCGCGGCTCGTCGGCGGAGACGGCGCCGCACTGCGGTCACAGTTGCAGAGGTTCGAGGAGGATCCCAGCGCCTGGGCCACGATGGCCCGCGCCGTGAATCCGTTCGGCGACGGTGAGGCGAGCGCGCGCGTCGTCTCGGCGATCCGCTCTCATCTGGGTCTCCCGGCGCGCGAAGCAGCGCTCGCCCGCTGAGCGATCCCACGCCCTCGGCCTCGTCGCGCGCCTACATCAACCCCTCATCGGTGGCGGTCTGCAGCGCTTCTTCCCGAGAGTGGGCCCCGAGCTTGCGGTAGAGATGGCGCAGCTGCGTCTTCACCGTGTTCTTCGATACGTGCAGCAGCGCCGCGATCTCGTCGGCGCTGCTGCGCTCGTTCAGGGCCCTGAGCACCGCCAGCTCGCGCTTGGTCAGCACGATCCGCTCCAGCGGCATCGGCAGCTCGGGTCGAAGACGGATCCCGAACGCGCCTGAGTCTGCCCTCGCATCCGGGGGCAGGTCGTCATACGGCTCCTGCATCCCGCCCCGGAGACAGAAGAACCGCGCCTCCTCGCGCAGACGCTCGGCCGTCGCTCGATCACCGAGCCGCTCCGCGCAGGCGACGCCGAACGCCAGCGCTCGCGCCTGATGCCGTGGTGTCGCGCTGTCGGATGACCAGACCGATTCAGCGATCTTCATCCCTGCTTCGATCTGATCCTGCGCGAAGCGACTCCTCGCCAGAGCGAGACGGACGACATGCCACCGGGCATAAGGTGTGCGCTGCACCTCTTCGATCGCCTTCTGCGCCTGCGAGACGAGCCCCTCGGCGAGGTACCTCTCGATACGGAACGCCACCGCCTCGGCATGTGCCAACGGCGTCGTGCCCGCTCGTGCGACCGACCGCAGCGCATCGAGCGACCGAGCGCCCTGATCGCACATGTAGAGATACCTGGCCCGGATCAGGCCGCTCAGATCGTCGAACCACGGATCCGAGGTCCGGGCGCCCGCACCCAGCACCCGCCGAAGCTCGACGTCGTCGCGCTCCTCGAGAGAGATGAGAGACTTCGCCAGCACGTACTCTGGTGCCGGCGGAAGGCGATGGTCGCCTTCCGCGTCGATCACCTGCAACGCGGTCTTCGCCTCGGCGACCTCTCCGCGGATCGCCGCTGCCAGCGCGACCGATCCGAGGACCGTGGAGACGTCTGCGCGATCGAGTGCGATCGAAAGACGACGGTGTCTCGCAGTCGTGCGATATTCGGGCTCCCCCAGCAGAGCGAGGGACAACTCGATCTGCCCTCCGATGAAGCTGCGCAGCGCGCCAGCCGCGGCGAGCACCGGCTTCGGCGTCGCGGCGACGCCGGCGATAGCAGATCTCGTCGCCGCCGCGAGCCCGGGCCAGTCGCCCAGCGCCCGCAACGCCGTCAGTTCGATCGCCGACCTCCAGAGCGCGAGTTCAAAGGCTGCCTCTGCGGGGCTGGAGTCCGGTGCCAGGTCGACTTCGTCGTGCTCGCCGATGTTCTCGGTCTCCGTCACACCTCGCGCCAGCAGCTCGTCTCGCGCACTGTCGATCAGATGCCCTCGAGCGCTCAGCGCGGCGACGACGCCCAGAAACGGATCCGCGAGCGCGTCGCGATACGACACGGTGCTCAGATGATCGCCGAGAAGGTCGTTGAAAGACATGTCGCCACGTGCGACCGCGTACCGGAGTGCCTGGGAAGCAGCCCGCCAGCGCCGCCCGAGGATAGCCGTCCGCGCCGCTTCGGCGTACCGCCGCTGTTTCATGAGCCGTTCTGCCATGGCCGTCGCCGTCGTGCCGACGACGGTGTCGGTGGCCTCCAGCGCGCGCAGCGCGCCGTACCGCAGCGAGTCGCTGAACATGAAGACGGGTTCGGCCGTCACGGCATCACCCACTTGCCCAGGCCGAGTCTCCTGACCCTGTCGATGAGTCCGTTCAGAGCACGTCGTTCGGTCGTCGATCCCTCCGGCGCATCCGGTCGGATGCCGTCGCCCAGTGCTGCCCTCGCAAGCAGCGGGAGCGCTCCTGCACCCAGCATCCTGTTCAACACGGTCTCGAAGCTGCGCGTGATGAGATGGTCGATCGAACGCACCGAGGTATCCCCGGCGCCGTCGGCGTACAGATCGATGAATCCCGTCGCGACGACAGGCCATCCTCCGGCGGCGTGCGCCGCGTACTGCGCGCGCTGCGTCTCGAGATGCACTCCTCGCAACCGCGCGATCGCCTGCAGGTCGTCGGCACTGAGCCGGTGGTCCGAGAGGTCGATCCGGCGCGCGACCAAGCCGATCGACAGCGCGGAGCGCACGAGCGGATGCCGTTCCCGTGAACACACGAGGATCTGCACACGGCTGTCTTCCTGCACCCGGCGCAGCAGCTCCTCGGTCACATCGGGCGACAGATCGACATCGTCGACCAGATAGAGCATGTCACCGTGTGCCGGGGCGGGGCAGATGCGCACGGCGCCGTCCGATTCGAACACGATCACCTCGGTCCCGGTGCGCTGTCGCTGCGCCGCGTACGTGATCGCCGCCGAACTCTTCCCCCATCCCGCACCACCGCACAGCTCGAGAATCGCCCATCCGCCGTGGTCCAGCAATCGCGTCACCTCGTCGCGTTCGGCCAGACCACGAAGTGCGACGTAGTGACTGAGATCGAAATCTGACGCCCGTTCTGCGGGCGCGTTGGCTACCCCGATCATTTTCTCCCCTTTGACCGCCACTCCCCTGGCGGATTGCTCACATACGACCACGTGCCGGTACCGGGTAGGGGCGGACCACACCACTGTTCCCGCTCGAATTCACCCGCGAAATCACCCCTAAAGGATGATTCCCTTAGGTTAGCCCCTAAAGGAATATTCCTCTACACTGAAGATGAAAACAGAACTGGGGTGGCTGTGAAATTCGAGGATCTGCTCCTGGCGCTGATCGCCAGGCACTCCGCGTCGGGGTACGACCTGGGGCAGTGGCTGGCGCGGGACGGCATCTTCGTCCGTGCGAACGCGGATCAGTCCCAGATCTACAAGGCCCTGGCACGGTTGACCGAGCGCGGCCACGTCGACTTCGTGATCGAGAAGCGCGAAGGGGCGCCCGACGCCAAGGTGTACTCACCCACCGAAGCGGGTCACGAAAGGCTCCGCGCCTTGGCCGACGCCGAGTACGAGCCCCCCGCCCGCTGGCAGGAACCCGACTTCACCGTGAGGTACGGACTGTTCGGCGCGCTCCGACCGGAGCGCCTTCCCGCGCTCATCGAGACCGAGCTGCAGTTCCGGCGGACGCAGAAGTCGCTTTTTCGCAACCGCACGCGTCGCGTCATCCTCGACGACGACAAAGCGGATGTCGATCGCGACGTCGCCACCATGCTGTTCGACGACATGCACGTCCTCAACAGCGCAGCCCTCGACGCGTGGCTTGCACAGCTGGAGCAGCTCCTCGAGCAGTGGAGCGTTCGTCAAACCCAGTGAACGCAGCTTCGCCCGCTTGTCGGTGACAGCGACTTTTCCTGCGACCTCGGGTGCCAGTACTATCGGAAACGTCTAATAGGGACTTTCCCATAGGGCCAGGCGGACTCCCGCCTCCATCACACCTCAGGGGGCGGCAAGAGTGCAGATTGCACGGCTACTTGCGGCTTCATGCGCGCTGATGCTGGCCATCGGGCTGGTCTCCTGCGCTGCAGAACCGTCCGGAACCGAACCTCAGCCCGACAGCGACACGCTCACGATCGCGACGATCTACGACAACAACTCGTTCGATCCGGCGGCTCTCGAGATCGGCCACCGCGTGCAGTACTGGATGCCGGTCTTCGACACCCTGCTCGTGCTCGATTCGGATTCGAAACCGCAGCCGAACCTTGTGACCGAGTGGTCGTACAACGACGACCGCACCATCCTCAATCTCACACTCCGCGACGATGTCACCTACACCG
>JACYYJ010007846.1_pt1 | contig 11611 bp, 8 predicted proteins | sample 8236861 | NCBI WGS metagenome assembly JACYYJ01 (sample SAMN14103086, study PRJNA606662) | landfill metagenome | isolation source: landfill solid waste | place: India:New Delhi, Okhla landfill site | collected 2017-11-05
GTATGGCTGGAGACCCTGTCTGGAACTCGTTGTCTAAGGACTCACTATGTCAGTACTCGCTATCGACAACTTCGCAAAGCTAGATACGGTTCGCATCGGACCTATGCAGCTCGGCTGGCTGAAGGCTCGCTATCACATGTTCGGTCAGTTCACTGCCAACAGTTATGCTCGCATTGCTGAAGTGGGCGACCGTACTGTAATGAGGATGGAGGGCCGGTCTACCAGCCAAGCCAATTGGAACTTCAGCCTGCCGATACCTAATGTAAATAGTACGTATGTCTTGGGCATGCGTTTGCTAGATCTGCCGTCCGCTAGTCCCGGTTCTGCCTCGTTCGGAATCATTGCTAATGCGAACGGCGATCAGTACGATCTGGTCCTAGGTTTCGGCATATCGACCGCGGGACTGACCATTCACTATGCGACGGCTGACGGGCCGCAGACCGAAACGATTACCGATCCTATATCGGCCAATCCCTATATCGACATCTCGTTTGAGAAGCGGTCTACCGATCCGAACGACATGTCGCGCCTTATCGTGATGGTCGATAACTTCCCCTACTACATTGGAGACCTGTTCAACAACGTCGGTTCCAACCTGTCTATTGCGTTCGGTGCGTTGCCGACTGAACCGAACGCAGCTAGTCCCGGCTATGTTCGCACTACTCAACTAGCAGATCAGGCACCGACCGCCTTGAACTACGGCCTAACCGACATGTACCTGAGCGATCAGGGCCTACGCTTCGGTAATCCGGTCGTAAGTCATGCTGACATCCAGTCTCTGGATACGACCCTTGTACCTAATGTCGAGCAGCCGATAGAAGAGGTGTTGAATCAAATCCCCGATCCGTGGTCATATGGTCAAGGCATCGGCCAGACCGTTAGTCAGTTCAGTCAACCGGCTGGACAACTAGCTCAGTACAGTGCGTTGATCCAGTCGCAGGGCGGCACCGTCAACGTCGCTCTGCATGCTGGTGGACAGTCGACTAATCGGCAAGTGGGTGGCCCTCAGTTCGTGTCGGTCGTAAGCTCCAACGTGACAGAAGCAACTCTGGAGATTAATCCGTGAACAATATCGTCTTCGCTACCACGTTCCGTAACGAGCGTAGTGCCAGCGGCAGTCCGGTTCGCACTAGCGTCTTAAATAGTGGCGGTACCATTCTGGCGCAGTCAGTGACGGCCGATGGCTACACCATCAGCTTACGGCTTCGGACCTTGAACTCTTTTTGGCAGATGTCGGTCCCGAACCACTATCAGTTGACCAAGCAGTACGTGAAGCGATCGATCCGGCTGAAGCCCACTGACGTGTCGCTCGTGCAGCTCAATGTATTTGGCTTTCAGATCGTAGGTGGCGCGGTAGCTGAGACGGTCCTGGATCCGGATACGGTCTATCATTTCTGCAGTGTGGTCGACGTCCAGTCAGGCTTAGGTCGTGCTTATATCAACGGTCGTCTAGTTGGTATGGCGGTAGACAGCGCAGACATTCGTGTCGATAAGCTGACTAATGAGGTGGCTAACCACGACTGGTCGGCCTTGATGACCGACGTCATCTGCTGCGAGAGCGATGATCCTGCCCCTATCGCTGTTCAGTTCGCCGACCTGGAACTAACCGAGGTGTCGAATCAAGACTGGCTGTATAGCGGACCATCGCTCTTGGGTAGCTTGGATAAGACTGAAGTCGTTAGCACCGAACCGAACGTCAACACGTACCTGCCTAACGCTCAGTTCACTCTGGCCCATACGTCGGAACTTCCTGTGCTGATCGAAACTGCGGGTAGTTCGGAGGGCTTGCTCGATCGCTTCGGCCTGATGGTCGGCACTAGCTCGGCAGACGAACACGTTCTTCAGCCGATGAGCGAAGTGCAGTCTGCGTTCCACGGTGTTGTGGTAGAAGGTGGACTAGACTTCTACGTTCGGCGCGATGTGCTGCCCATGGTCTTGCGGCTGGAAGTCACTGAACCTGGACAGCAAGTTCATCTGCGTACGCTCAACGGCGATGGTCTGGTTTCGTGGGGTGACGGCGAACAGCAGTCATTGACTAATGGTTTGCTCAGTCATACGTTCTCTGCTGCTGGAACCTATTCCATGCAGATCACAGGTGTGATCGAGCAGATCGAAGTGTCAGGTGGGCCGATCATCGGTTTGATGAACTGGGGATACGTTGAAGGCTTGCAGCGTCTGAGCTTCTACGATACGGTGAACGGCACCAGCAGTCCCAACCTGATGACTGTACCAACAACCATTCCACCGTCCATCACGTCGACTGCGCATATGTTCCGAGCCAGCGGCTACAATGGAACGGAGGTCGGTAGCTGGAACACGACTCGGATAGTCAACATGGAGTCGATGTTCCGACAGACTACGTTCAACCAGCCGCTAACGTGGTCCACGGTATCGTTGACGATTGCCCATTCCATGTTCCAGGATAATCCGGTGTTCAATCAGCCGATTGGAACGTGGTGGACAGAATCGCTAACTGGAGCTCAGTCAATGTTCGAAGGCTGTACTGCCTTCAATCAGGATCTGAGCTGGTGGTGTGTCGAATATCTGCCCACGAAACCCGACCGGTTCGACGAAGGTGCTGTGAACTGGACGGAACCGAAGCCGCAATGGGGAACACCGTGTCCGATCGTGTTCCGCCTGGATACGTTCGACACGATCAACGACTTTGTGGATACTGGTCCGCAGTCTATCACCATTACCAAGGGACCTCAAGTGTTCGTCAGTGAAGACGTCGACGGCAAGTTTGCTCAGTTCCCAGGCGGCACTAACAGCGGATCGCGTGTTCAGTGGTCGGGTTCGTTACTGGCTCAGTCACGGATCGAGATCAACTTGTTGGTGAAGGACCTCCAGATCCTGAACCACACCTATGCAGGAGCGGTGCTCGACACCAGACTGGGTGGCAACAACGGCAACTTCATCGTTCTTTCATGTAGGTCGAACATCAGCCCTCCGCCAGAACTGACCATCACTGCCGCCGATACGATGGGACCCTTCTACAACCTCGGACCGCACGACTATTCGGAACTGACGCATATCCGGATCTTACGTGGAGAGGGTAAGCAGCAAGTATGGATAAACGGTCGGGTTGTGAGCGATGTGGATGCAGATGTGCAAAACCTCGCTAATGCTGTATGGCGCTTGTCCGGCTCGGCCTTCGGGGTAGTGGTCGGAGCCCCATTCAAGCTATACTACATGAATATTTTGGATCGGAGTACGGTATGACCGTTGTCTTCACAGAGAACTTCGAACAGGATACCCCGGAGTCGATAGTCCAGCGGTATCCTGGGTCTGTTCGCTATACATTTGCGGACGATATCAATAACGCCTTTCCATTGGCTGCATCGTACCTGCAGACCGGCACCGTTCCATTCGGCCCGGACAATAATCGGCTGGAAATCCGAATGGAACTGATCGGCACTGCTCCGGCAACAAGCGCGGCTATCACCATGAACTTGTTCGGCATCCAACTCGACATGCTGGCTAATCGTGGTGGGATAACTGTCGGTAGCGCCACGATTCCTAGTCTCCATGAAGTGAACGTACTGAACCTGATCGTCGATCGGGTTGAGGGTGGAGGGCCGCAAGTAATGGTAGCTGACGGGCAGACGATTCTGACCCCGACGCTCATCCCCATCGTCTCTAATAGCTGGATCGGCAGCAACCATTCGTCAGTGGTCCGGATGTCGAACATCCGGCCCTACATGAAGAATATCGTAGTTGCAGTAGATACTAGTCCTGGAACGTACTTGACGGCCCCTCAGTTCATTCAGCGATCTGTGTCAATAGTTGACGTCGGAACGTGGAACTATACAGATGTCGGGTTCGTGGAAGATCTGGACAAAGCTGATCCGACTGAACAGCAGCCGAACGTGAACGACGAAGGGAATTCGACTATCGTCTATGAAGTGGTCGGGGCCACTGGACCCACTAGGATCTATGCTGGCGGCTACACTCACGATCCGCAGCGGTCGATCGAACTGAACGGTAAGCCCGTATCGTTAGGTGATCGGGGCCGAGCATTGCCTACTGAGGTTAGTTCTACAATCCAGATTACTTCAATGGGGGCTGCCGGTCAGTCGAACGGGGATATCACGTTCCTCGGTGAGCGTAATGATCTGATCAGCTATGCCGACTTGTCTGCTGAACTGGGATTTACTGTCGGGACGCTTATAGCGGGCGACACGTGGCTCCATTACTATATAGACGGTAAGGAGCTTCTAGTCGCCAAGACACCGGCAAGACATTCGGTCAGCTGGGACCATATCTACGACCACGGTCTAGTCTATGGTATAGATCACGCGGGTCCGTATCCTGGTACTAATGGGCCTAGAAATCAGTGGAGGACTATCGAGATCGGGGATGCAGAGTATCTGGTACGACTGCTTAACGGCGCAGACATCGATCCCACGACACGCACCACAGGTGAAGATATGATATATACGCGACGGTCCGAATGGGCGCGTCTGTTCTATCCGATCAGCAGTGCGTCGCCTGCGTCGTACACCGGCCGGAAGCTGGCATCGTACTCTAACGCCGACTTGGGGCTGAGTGGCGGTAGCGGGACGTTTAGCTGGTGCAAAGAAGTGGCCGTTCAGGGCACGACGCTGTATCGAATCTTCTACGGTACAAACAGCTCCATTAGCTACGTAAGTAGCGCATCGCCCTCTACGGTCAGCACGGGCTATAGCTGGCGTCCAGTGCTCGAACGAATCTCTTAGGAAGTAACCATGACAATCATTTTTGCAGAAAACTTTCAGCAGGATGTGGGAACGACGATCATGAATCGTTATCCCGGAACAACGAGGGTAGCCGGGTCGCCTGATGTGCCGAACGCTTTTCCCGTGAATTCGCAGTCGATCCTTCAATTCGGCACCACGCCGTTCGGTCCGTCCAACGATCGGTTTGAGGTACGCCTGGAATTCGTAGAAGGGGACGTTCAATCGTCGGGCCATACCGGCTACCACATTTTCGGTCTGGAGCTCACTACCTATGCCAACGCTATTGATGTTGATGGGTACAGGTTCGATACGCCCGGAACCATCGAGTCGATGAACTGGATAGTAGAACGTAGAGATACCCGCTTCCGGCTGATTGTCTTGATAAACGACGTCGTGGTACTGAACCCCTCTATACTCAGCGGCTGGACCCCCACCTCCTGGATCGGTGCCCTGTGGAATTCGAATCTCAATTGGATCAGGGGTCTGCCGCAGCACTTATCGGGTATAGCAGTGGCCGTCGACACTCCACCTAAGACCTATCTTGGTCAGGTTGAATGGATCAAGCGTCAGCTGAGCGTGGTGTCCAGTGGCGACTGGGTGTACAGTGATCAAGGCTATGTTCAGGACACGGACAAATCTGATCCTACGGTCGAACAGCCATTCATTGAGAATGAAGAGCTGTCTGCCATCGAATTTGAATTGGCGGACGAAGTGGAAGGTGCCGACGTTACCAATCTGTATGTGAACGTAGTGACCGACTTGCCCGAGATTGTGTTGGACGTCAATGGTCACTTGGATCCAGCCTCTCAAACACTACGTCCTTCAATGGTTTTGCCGATCGAAGGGACGTCGGTCAGGTTGGAGACTGTGGAGAGTGTCGGCCCGTCTAACAGCGACGGAGTTCAGTTCCTCGGCGATCGCGCCGATATCATTACATATTCTGATCTTTCTAGTGCTCTGTCGTTCAGCCCAGGAACATTAAATACAGCAGATGGGGGCAACCGATGGCTTGAGTTCATTATCGACGGAAGACGATTGTTGGTCAGTAAGGTGAGTGCTCGCTATCTCGTGAGCTGGGAACAAATTTATCAGGCAGGTCTGGTATATGGAACCGACGATTATGGCCTAAGTCCATCCGGCACTCCGACCTTACAGCTGAGAACTGTCGAGATCGGGGGAACCGTCTACAAGGTGCGTCTGTTAAAGGGTGCAGATTACGATCCTCCTCGTTATGCGTCTAGTGATGACCCGGTCGGATTCCAACGTAGCGAATGGTCTCGGATCTTCTCCACTATAACCCCGTGGACTGGATATAACGATAGAATTCTGGCGAACTACACCGCCGGTCAACTCGGGATGGGAGGGGGCGTCAGCGGTAGAGGTAGTTGGGTTCAGGAGCAGGCATCGTCTGTAAATAACCGAGTATTTCGGGGCTTTGGCTCTCCCCTATCTGTTAACTCGGCGGCCGCAACCACATCCACTAATGCTGCCTACGGCTGGCGTCCCGTGCTAGAAGCTCTATAGATAAGGATTGAATATGCCTATTGTCTTTGCAACAAACTTCGCAGCCGATCGCAACGAAAGCGGCTTCCTCGACTATCAGAGTGTGCTTGACCGATATCCTGGGTCTATTCCCTGGTCGAACTCACCGGCTGCTAATAATAGTGGGTGGTATATGGGCAGCCGTACCATCTCTTCTGCTTCTGGACCAAACGTCCTTAGACTACCGATACCTGAATTCAATGGCAACCGTATTGAAATAATTCTGGGGCTGGCAGGCGGCGCGCTTCCAAGTGCGAACTGGAACGGCACTTGGAACATCTTTGGTATCACGTTCCAGTACATCGGAGGTACGATCAACATGGCCGGAGTGCCAACCGTATCCGATTTGAGTACCGCGAATGTTATACACCTAATCTGTGAACTCGACGTGGATACCGATCGGTGGTACCTGAGTCTCTTCACAGACGATGGTGTAAAAGTCCAATCCCGTATTGTGAAGCCAGAGTTTAGTAGTGAAATCGTTTCGACCTACTCGCAGGCACAGCAGTTCCCGGGACCCATACAGCGGTTCTTGGACTATGTCGTGGTAGCGTACGATACGCCGCCCGGAACTCGGATAACGAACGTGAATTTCCAGGACTTGGCGGTCAGCGCTACCGAAACCGGAAGCTTCCAGTTCTCTGATCAGGGTTTCGACGCCGACGTCGACAAGAACACCGGAACAGTGGCTGATCCTCACGTGTATAGCTCGATCGATGGGGACAGCATTTCCTACGTTGCTCAGTCTGTTCCTGCCGGGTCACTGGTCACCGTCCACACTGCCGGGCAGACGGAAAGTAGCGTCCAGTACCTTGACGTTCAAACCAGTGAAGAATTGAAGACTTATCGCTTACTCGGCCAACGCGCTCTGCCGTCAGTCGTGGGCGGTTCAGTCGACATGACGCTCCGTACTCCAACTCTTCCGATAGTGTCTCAGCTTGACTTCAACAACGTCCCGCTGGGAAGTCTGTACAGTCTCGGTGGGATAGACCGTATTGCCAACAATCAGTGGCAGATTAATCCCCATGCTGCATATAGTCGACCAAGCGTTGAAGAGGGAGGGCCGTTCAGCCCCGGGGAAAAGTGCCTAAGACTCAACAACTCGTCAGGGTTCCTAAGTCTTCCTGTAGAACAGGTTCCTGGACTTGGACCACGACCTTTCACGGTCGAAATCTGGGCCCGACGCGCTGACAGCGAAGCAGACGCTACGCTAGTCGCTCTCTTCGGCAAGAATGGGGGATCAAACGATACCGCTTCAGATTTTGGTATTAGGTCGTCAGCCACCGATCTGTACATAACGATCAGAGGTTCGAGCTCTCCTGTACAGCTTCCCACTCGGTGGGTTCCGGGTACTTGGGGCCTATTCGGAATGACCCATGATGGTACAGGCCGGATAAGTGTCTACTTCAACGGTCAATACGTAGGTGTTCGAGTTACGACATTAGCTAATCTGATATCCACCTATCCTCTATTGTTTGGCTCGTGGACTACCTCCACGTCCGGTGTTAGCACCGTCACCCAATTCTCGTACTTCCGGGTGATAGATGGCGTGGATCTGTATGAGGAACAGTCGTATACAGTGCCAACAGAACCGTGGCCTAATCCTTGAGCTGCATAAGGAATTCTAATGGCAACACTTTCATTACTTCACTTTGATGAAGACCCTCGCTTTGGTCCAGTTGGCACGGCCTCAAATCCTACGATTCCGTCGGACTTGGGTTCTGCTCCGTTGCAATGGTTCGCTAGCATAGCGAATGGTCAACTGACCACGACCTTCGGGGGGCGCTTTGGCAATTGTTTGGTTAATCCGGGAAGCATTAGAGCTCTTCGCAGTTCGCAGTTCATACTCCCCGAAGAATTTACTGTAGAATTCTGGCTGAAGAAAACTTCCGTCTACAACCAGAACTTCTCTCTCTACGGCAGTGGGACCTCCCATGTGGGAGTTCGTACTTCGTCTAACGGGCGTGTGGGGCTCCTCGTCAACGATGGAACCACTTCCACTATCGTTAGTTCAGATGCGTTCTTCACTCCGAATGAGTGGGATTCTTACGCTTTTGTCGTCGTTGAGAATTTAGTCTCCCTGTACTTCAACGGCCAACGGGTACTTGAAGGCTTAGAGACCTATCGCGATGGTCAGTGGTCCTTTACTCTCGACTGTGGTCAGACAGGTGACACCCACATTGACGAATTCCGATTCAGTGACGAAGCTCTGTACACTGGACCGTCGTACGAAGTAGCTAGTGCTCCGTTCGAACCGTTGTACGAACCTACGACGAAGATCTCTCAAGTCAAGGCTCAGGCTGTTACGGCTGACGAAGAACCTGCACCTGCTTTCTATTCCAAGATCTCGCAGGTCAAGGCTCAAGCTGTTACCGCCGAAGAGGAGCCGGTGAAATGGTCAACCAGTATCTCTCAGATTCAGGCCGTCAGTGCTAAGTCTGAGTCCCAGAGCCTACCGCCCTTCAATCCGACGCTCACACAGCTCCGGGCCGTTGAAGTTCAGGTAGATAGTGCCCCGCTTCCGGTGTTCGCTACTTATCTGACCCAGATGCGGATGCAGTCTCTGGTCGGTGGTCTTGTTAGCTTGCCTGATCCTCGGATTAACCTGACGCAGTTACGAGCTCAGTCTGTTGATCTTCAGCAGCTGTCGCTCGAGCCCCTGACCTTCACGTTTGAGAAGCAGGTCTTGACTCAGACAGAACCGCCTACGTTCACGCAGCTCCTCATGGTTCGTAACCTAGCGGTTCGTCAGGAAGTAGTGGTCAGTCAGGTGTACGTACATTCGGTAATCCAGTACGTTGCCGCGTTGGAAGAAGCACCTGCTGATCCGCCGCTGCTCGACTACCATACTCACCTCAACGTGTCGACGGTCGATCCGTACCCGGTACCCGGAGCACTTCGTAGCGATTCGTGGCTGTATCATGCCCTACAGCAGACGTCGGTCCAGCACCAAATGCCGAATCCCGAGGACATGCGGAGCTCGACAGTAAACCTGTCACAGCTGAAGACTTACTCCATGCCCGAAACGTTCCGTGATCCGGCGACGTTGCAGGCATCGACCACGAGCCAGACTCTGGTTCAACAACTGTCATCTAGCGACCTATATCCGGATCCGGAACAGGTTCGCGGCCCGTCTACGAACTTGCAGACGCATCGCTTAGATAGTGTGCAGGACCCGATGCCTGACCCACAGACCGTGCAGAGCCCGACTACGCACCATCAGTTGTCGGCTACTGTATCGGTCCCAGAGCCGTATGCTGATCCGGCGAACCTGCGATCTACCATTCAGCAGCAACAGACTAGTGTTCAGCATTCGACGCCGGACCAGCAGTTCCCCGATCCGTCGGCCCTCAATTCGTCGATCACGAATCGTACGATGCAGCAACATGCTTCGGTTCAGGACCTGCTCCCCGATCCGGACGTAATGCAGTCGGACACCAGAGCTGCGACGCTTCATCAGCAGACTTCGGTCCAGGATCCGCTACCTGATCCTTCTGTTCTGCAGTCTGATACGAAGTCATTGACTATAAGGCAGCAGATTTCGACAGTCGATCAGATGCCTGACCCTGACGCCATTCGGTCCAGCACTCAGCAACAGACGCTGGTCCAGTCGGTGTCGGTTGAAGAAGAGCTGATTGATCCGCATCTACTGCAATCACCTGTTCGTTCGCTCGCCCTAGCTGAATCGGTGTCGAGTGAAGACTCATACACAGATCCACAAGATCTCCTGTCGAACATGAAACTACTGTCTAACCGACAGTTCCTTTCAGTACCGGCCCCATACGAAGACCCGGAGGACTTGATCCAGGTTGCAGTTCATCTGCATTCCAATGTTCAACATTCGGTACCGCAAATCATGAGCGATCCTCATGAAATCCAGTCGCCGGTACATCAGCACGACCTCGTGGTAAACCATTCGGCTGCTGATCAGTACCCCGACCCCGCGGACTTGTATCAGTTCCCTGTTCGAGCTCATTCGATCTGCATGTCAGTTCTATCGACCGATCGCTATGAGAATCCCTTTGGTTACGCTCAACCTATTGTCAATGTCCATTACTTCTGGGCATGACGGGAGGCCCGTTATGATAGTTCCATTCGCTTGCATGTTCTACCTGATCTCTGCCCAACTCCATTCAGGGGCACCGATTCTTTGGTACGCCATCGTATCGGTCCTCGCACTGGAGTTGATTTGCAGACGTCAGGGTGGTTCCGTGTCCGACAATTTTATATGGGGCATGCGTCCCTGATAGTGCGCGGGACGCGGAGCGTTTGTCGGGAAGGGTTCGTTCTGCGTTCTGTTTCGGGGTCGGTGTTGACAACGCCTAGTCGTGTAGCCGACCCCACCTTTTTAGCCGCTGGGACATGGCAGTTCCAGGAGGACTAGTCAGCCAATCATAGCCGCTATTCCTGCTTGGAATTACCGTCCCTCTAATGGGGACTCTAATCGTGGCATCTCTCGCAGAAATTCTAGGACAGGCCAAACAACAGGCCGTCCAACAAGTTCGTGCAGACATAAAAGGAGCCGTCAATCAAGTCAAACAGACTGCTGCCGGAGTCCTCGCATCTGCAAAGAACGAAGTGATCGGTCAAGCCGCAGACGCCGCTCGATCGGTCGTCAATAATACACTGAACGGAGCTGTCGGCGCCGCTGCTGGAACATTAGCTAATACTGCCGGCTCCATCGTCAACAATACACTGAACGGCGCAATCGGTGCAGCCGCTAACGTCGTGTCTAGTAGCCTAGACCAAGCTGCCGCACGTCTGTTCGATATTCCTGGTGCTGCGATTGGTGCAGCCGGTTCGGTGCTCGGTATAACGAGTGGGTCGACGCTCAGCAGTCCAGGTGGCGAACCGTTCGTTGCTAGTTCCAACTTTGGTATTAACGAAGGGAACGCTCTGTACGGCGCACTCGCTCGATCCGATCCGCTCACCAGCATCGGCTGGTATGCTCAACTTCCTGTACTCAACAGTCCGTTGGGTAATGTGGGACTTCCGTGGTTCTACGTGGAGGAGGCCAATACCCCGTTCCGGAACTTCGATGTCACTTCGATCTTCCGTGATGGGCGTAGTCGTCACTACGCCGGACGCTATAGTCTGGACAACTTGAGTCTCGGTATCTATCTGGATAGTGCCGGAGTCGCACTCAACTATTTACAGGCATGGCAGTCTTGCATCCTGATGCCAACAACGTTCGAGAATCAATATACGAACGGTGGAGGCTACATGGTGCCGAATCAATATAAGAAGAGCATCTACTTCTATCTACTGGATCCTGCCAAACAGGCTGTCGCTGTTCTCCAGTACGTGGAATGCTGGCCCACCAACATTGATAGCTTGAGTCTCGATTCCGG
>JACYYJ010049632.1_pt1 | contig 11610 bp, 10 predicted proteins | sample 8236861 | NCBI WGS metagenome assembly JACYYJ01 (sample SAMN14103086, study PRJNA606662) | landfill metagenome | isolation source: landfill solid waste | place: India:New Delhi, Okhla landfill site | collected 2017-11-05
AGCGGGTGGCCATCGCCCGGGCCCTGGCCATGAACCCCAAGCTGATGATCCTCGACGAGCCCACCACGGCGCTGGATGTGACCATCGCGCGCCAGATCCTTCGACTCATCCTGTCGTTGCGGGATCGATTCGGATTCGGGGTGCTGTTGATCACTCACAATCTCGGGGTGGTGCAGGAGGCCTGCGACAGCGTCGCCGTTCTGTACGCCGGCCGGGTGATCGAGACGGGCCCGGCCGCCCAAGTGCTCGCCGCCCCGCAGCATCCGTACACTCGTGGCCTTCTCGGTGCGCTTCCCGCGCGTCATGCGAAGGGAACGCCACTCGAGGCGATTCGGGGAAGCGTTCCGGCGAACCTTCTGGGAGTGACGGGGTGCGCTTTCGCCGACCGGTGCACGCGAGTCATCGACGCGTGCCACGAGATCGATCCGGCTCTCAAACCCGTCGGAGCTCTGCGCGAAGCGGCCTGCATACGGGTGGAGGAGTCATGAGCGCGCGGCCCGATGCCCTCGTCGTGGAACACCTCGTGAAGGAGTATCGAGTCCACCGCACCGTCTTCCGTGCTGTGGACGACGTCAGCTTCCGCATCCCGCGGGGCACCACATTCGGACTCGTCGGCGAGTCCGGCTCCGGCAAGAGCACGATCGCGAGGTGTGCGCTCAACCTCGTCGAGCCCACGTCGGGCACCGCGCTCGTCGATGGGACCGATTTCGCTCGGGCGCGTGGGGTAGCGCTGCGCCGATTGCGCTCGCAGACGGGCTTCGTCTTCCAGAATCCGAAGGCAGCGCTCAATCCCCGGCTGCGAATCCGTGACAGCATCGCCGAACCCCTGAGGACGCACACCTCCCTGAGCTCCGCTGACGTCCGAAAGCGCGTCAGCACGCTCCTGGACGAAGTGGGCCTGACCGAGTCCCACGCGGAGCGGCTGCCTCATCAGCTCTCCGGCGGTCAGGCGCAACGGGCTGGTGTCGCCAGGGCGATCGCCACAGAGCCCGAGCTCGTCGTGCTCGACGAGCCGACGAGCGCGCTCGACGTGTCGGTCCAGGCGCAGGTGCTCAACCTCCTGCAGCGGCTCAAGCGGGAGCGCGGGCTGAGCTATCTGCTCATCTCGCACGACCTCGACGTCGTGCGGTACATGAGTGACGATGCGGGAGTCATGCGTCGAGGTCAGATGGTCGAGAGCGGACGCGCGGATGCCGTGCTCACCACTCCGTCCCATGAATACACCAGACAGTTGTTGGCTGCGATGCCGATGACACCGGGCGCAGCCGCGGTTGTTCCTGGCGGCGAAGAGAGGAGCATCCTGCTGTGACGGATCTGATCCCGGGGATCGCGAGGCGTCCCGCACGCTACCCGGAAGCACCGACGCCGCCGACCTTGGACACCTGGCAGGATGCGCCGCACAATCGATGGGCGTTCGCGCACGTGACGGAGTTCGTGCCGACCACGACGATCAGCAGGCGCGCGCCCGACGAAGCGGGGCTCGTCAGACTCGCTCCGCTGTCCGGCGTGAATGACCTCCGACGGAGACTCGTCGACGCGTACACCGATGCACTTGTGGTACTGCAGCGCGGCGAGATCATCTCCGAGTACTACCGGCCGGGGTTCGCGCCGTCTGACCGGCATCTGCTCATGAGCGTGTCGAAATCCATATGCGGACTGACTCTCGCGACACTGCTCGATGACGGGACCGTGGATCCAGGAGAGCCGGTCCCGCGGTATGTCCCGGAGCTCGCCGGGTCGGCGTACGGCGACGTGACAGTGCAGCAGGTGCTGGACATGACTGTCGCTGTCGATTACGACGAGAATTATCGGGACGCGGACTCCGAGGTGCGTGCGCAGGACCGAGTCGCCGGTTGGCGTACCGCCAGAGCACTCGACCCCATCGACACCTATGAGTTCCTGCGTTCGCTGCGCAGCGGTGGCGAGCCGGGCCGTCGGTTTCAGTACTGCTCTGCCGATACGGATGTGCTGGCGTGGGTCATCGAGGCCGTCACAGGGCGACGGTATGCCGAAGTCGTCTCAGAACGGCTGTGGCGTCGACTGGGATGCGACGACGACGCATCGATCACGGTCGATTCGGCGGGATTCGCGTTCGCGAACGGTGGAATCTCCTGCACGGCTCGGGACCTGACTCGCATCGGTGACCTCATGCTGTCCGGGGGAGTATATGAGGGGCAGCGGGTCGTCTCGGAGACGTGGGTCCGTCAGACCCTGTCCGGTGGCGATCCTGAACTGGCACGGGGCTCGGCGATCCAGCAGACCCACCCGAATGCTTCGTATCGCAACCAGTGGTGGTCCACGGGCAACGCGCGCGGCAACGTCTACGCCGTTGGCATCCACGGACAGTACGTCTGGCTGGACCCGACCACCAAGAGCGTGATCGTGAAGTTCTCTTCGTGTCCTGAGCCGGTGACCACCGAGTGGAACGACCTTCACGGAGCGCTCTTCGCCGATATATGCGCGTCGCTTACGGGGTGAGGGGATGCCCTGAAGCCGCTTACGGCGCCGAGTAGTGGCGCTCCCGCAGCAACCCTGCCAGATGCGCGGCGTTCGCTGCAGCGGTCATCGTCGACTGCGCGACCTTCTCGGGTGTGCTGTCGAGGGCGTTGTAGTCCGTGGTGTGCATCGCTTCGCCGTTCCAGTACACCGAGCCCTGCGCAGGGATGGTGAGTCCGACATCGCCGAGCGCCTGGTAGAGGATGCCGGTGATGTGATGCGCGCCGTCTTCATTTCCGACGACGCCGGCGATCGCCACCTTGTCGAACAGCGTCGGGCGGCCATCCTCGTCAGTCTCAATGAGTTCGGCGTCGAGACGCTCGAGCACACGCTGGGCGACGCTGGAGTGCTGTCCCAACCACGTGGGAGTCATGAAGACGATGATGTCGGCCTTCAGCACCCGCTCGCGCAATGCCGGCCATTCGTCCCCCTCGCCCATATCTGCCTGGACGCCGGGGCGGATGTCGTGATCCACGGCGCGGATGCTGTCGATCTCGACGCCGTGACCTGCCAGAGCCGAAAGGATCTGCCGACCCAGGAGGTCTGAACTGGACTCTGCGGGCGACGGCTTGAGTGTGCAGTTGATCATCAGTGCGGTCAGTTGTGTGTTCATGCCGGCAGGCTAACGACGACCGAGCAGCACGCAGAGGGGGTTTCGCCGGACGTGCGGAACAGGTAAGGCGTCAGCGCCGCTTCGCCAAGCGCGCCTCCAGGTTCGCCTTGACCGCCGGCCATTCCGGCTCGAGCACGGAGTACTCGACGCTGTCGCGCAGCGCCCCGTTGCGGTAGCGGGACACCGCCCGCATCACGCCGTCCTGTTTGGCGCCCAGCCGCTCGATCGCCGCACGCGACTGGAAGTTCACCCACTGCGTGGTGAATCCGACCCGGAATACCCCCAGGTCTTCGAACGCATGCCGCATGAGCAGGAGCTTCGATTCGACGTTGGTGCCGGTTCCATGCGCTGACGGCCGGTTCCAGGTGTATCCGATGTGCAGTCGCGGCACGGACTCATCGAGATCGTAGAAGGTCGTCATTCCGAGCACGCGTCCTGCCGCGTCGAACGCCGTGAACGGAACCATCTCACCCTTCTCGCTCAGGGCGAGCCGCCGCTCGATCTCGTCGGCGACGCCGTCCGGTGCAGGCACCGAGGTGTACCAGGCCTTCTCCCACAGATCGTCCTCACGGACGGCATCGATGAGGCCGTCCAGATGAGAGCGCTCGAGTCGTCGCAGTTCGACGAGGTCGCCGGTGAGCGTGACGGGTGAGGGCCAGACGTGAAAAGCCATACCTCATTCAAGCAGCCCTCCTCTACGCTGAAGGCATGCCGTTCCTCTCCATCCTCATCCTCGCGCTGATGATCGGTGCGCTGATCGATGTCATCCTGCGCGACGAGTCGCAGGTGAAGCATCTGCCGAAGATGGTGTGGGTCATCATTGTCGTCCTGTTGCCGTTGATCGGCAGCATCCTGTGGTTCGCCCTCGGGCGCGAATACGGTGAAGGCGGCGTCTCGCTGCCCCGGATGCCGCGCCGCGAGGCGCGACCGCGTCGATCAGCGCCTGCGGCTGCGCAGCAGACGGCTCCGGCCGACACGCGCACGACTGAGCAGCAGATCGCCGACCTCGACCGCGAGATCGAGGAGTGGCGCCTTCGCGAGGAGATCGCCAAGCGCAAGCGCGACGACACGGAACCGGTATGACCGCAGCCCCACGCGCCGTGCTGGGCGGAGGCACCGGCGCGCTCGGCGCTGCACTCACTCGCGCGCTTGCCGACGACGGCTATGACGTCCGTGTGATCGGTCGCAACGGCCCGGACGCGCGCTGGGATGATGCTGACAGCATCCGCCGTCTCGTCAACGGTGCCGATCTCGTCATCGGGCTCGCGGGAAAGTCAGTGAACGCCCGGTACACGGATGCGAACCGCGATGAGATCCTGCGCTCACGCGTCGAGACCACGCGCGCGCTGAACGAGGCCATCGCGCGCGCGGAACGTCCGCCGCGCGTGTGGATGAACGCGAGCACGGCGACCCTCTACCGCTACGCCCTCGACAGACCGCAAACCGAAGCGGACACCGACCTCGACACGGGATTCTCACCCGATGTCGGTCGTGCCTGGGAGGCAGAGCTCTTCCGCGGTGATCTGCCGGGAACCCGTCGCATCGCCCTTCGCACCACGATCGTGCTCGGCGAGGGCCCGGTCGGAGATCTTCTCTTCCGGCTCGCCCGATGGGGGATCGGCGGCCCGCAATACGACGGATGGTGGTTCCCGCACCGCCGCTATCGGGGCATCGGCCGGCATCCGACTGAGCCACGCCGAAGCAGTATCCGCTCAAAGGGACGTCAGCGATTCAGCTGGGTGCACATAGACGATTTCGTCGGCGCGGTGCGATTCCTCCTGGAGCACCCGACCATCGACGGACCCGTCAATCTGGCAGCGCCGAACGCGGTGGAGAACCGCGAGCTGATGGCGGCGTTGCGGCGCACAGTCGGCATGCCCATAGGGTTGCCCGCGTGGCGTTTCATGCTGGAGCCGGCGATGTGGGCGCTGCGCACTGAACCCGAGCTCGTGCTCAAGAGCCGTTGGGTCGCACCCGCGGTGCTGACGGATGCGGGCTACGCCTTCGTCCATCCGACGCTTGAGCCGGCTCTGCGCGAGATCCGTGCGCGCCAGTAGCCGGGGCGCCGGGCTCAGCCCTCACGCAACCGCACGAGCCTCTCGTGCCCGGTCTCCTCGAGCTCAGCGATCTGATCGCGGGACTTGAGGAAGTCCGAGAACGAGCGGTACCCGAGTGCCTTCTCGCTGAACGAAGGGTCCATCCGGCGCATGTGCGTCTTCACCGCCGAGCTGTGCAGCCATTCATCGGCGTCCGCCTTGTCGTGCCCGAGTCGCAGAGCACGTTGGAGCAGCGCGGTGGCCTCTTCCTGCTCAGTGAGCGGGGAGGCGTCGGCGTCCGCCGAGTCGGTGGATTTCGCGGAGCGTCGGGAGCGCGTCTTGGGAGCGGCCTTCCCCTTCGCGGGCGGTTCACTTTCGGCATCCGCCGTCGCGCTCGACGCGGCCGACTCGGCGATCGGCGCATTCTTCTTCGTCGTCGGCCGCGCGACACCGGGGAGTGAGTCATACGATTCGAACTCGTCGCACGCGGCTGCGAGCGACTTCGCCGTGGAACCAGCCACGCCCACGCCGATCACGTAGCGCCCGAGGCGCTTGCAGCGCTGCGCGAGCGGCACATAGTCGCTGTCTCCGGCGACGAGAACGACGTGGGTGAGGTCGGAGAGCCGGAACATGTCCTCCACGGCATCCACGGCCAGGCGGATGTCGGCACCGTTCTTCGCGTACGCCGCAACGGGGAACAGCTGCACGAGGTCGACGGCGCGGGCCACGAGTTGCGAGCGGTACTCGGCGTTGACGGGCGAGGACCAGTCCGCGTAGGCGCGGGTGAGGACGAGCGTGCCGAACGATGCCGCATAGTCGATGATCGCGCCGACCTCGATCATGGCGTCCTTCAGTCGCTCGGCGACCTCCGGGTCGTGAGGGTTGTCGGCGATGCGCTGACGATCCTTGCCGTAGGCGTTGCGCCCGTGCACGCGGTCGTACCAGGAGATGACGATGTTGTCGAAGTCCAAGTAGACCGCGACGCGGACGTCCTGCGCCTCAGCCATCGATGCGCTCCTCGCTCGGGTAGCGCACGCCGATCTGCGCCCGGATCTCATCCAGCGTCCCCATGATCGCGACGCTTTCGGCGATCGGAAGGATCTCGCCTTCGAGCTTGCCCTCGCCGACGAGCCGCTGTGCAGCGAGCGCCTGGAACTGCATGCCGCGGCCATCGACATGGGACTCGTAGCTCTCGCGCACCTCTCCGTTCGGCGCGACGACGCGGAACGAGGTCGGGGTGTACCAGACGCGGTCGATCTCGATCCGTCCGTCGGTGCCGATGATCGCCGCGGTGTTCGGACCCGCCGACCGCGACGACGACAGGCTCGTCGAGATCGCGCCGCCGGCATGCGTCATGATCGTCGCGACCTCCGCGTCGGCGCCGGTCTCGACCAGCCGGGCCGTCGCCTGGATGGTCTCCGGCGCGCCGAGCACGTCCCAGATGAACGAGACCGGGTAGATGCCGAGATCCAGGAGTGCGCCGCCGCCGAGCTCGAGAGCGTTCAGCCGGTGTGCGGGATCGTCGCTGATCTTCTGGGTGTGATCGGCTGTGACGGCTCGGATCTCGCCGAGGGCTCCGCTGACGAGGATCTCGCGGATGCGCACCATGTGCGGCAGATAACGGGTCCACATGGCCTCCATGGCCAGCAGCCCGCGCTCGGCGGCCAGATGCTGAAGATCTTCTGCCTCGGTCCGATTGACGGTGAACGCCTTCTCGACCAGCACGTGCTTGCCGTGCTCGAGCGCGAGTCTGGCGCCGGCGTGATGCATCGGGTGCGGCGTGGAGACGTAGATGATGTCGACGTCGGGGTCCGCGACGAGCGCTTCGTATGACGCGTGCGCTCGCGGGATGTCGTACTTCGCGGCGAACGCGTCGGCGGACGCCTGAGAGCGCGAGCCGACCGCGACGAGGTCGAGGCCCGCTGTGCGCAGGTCGGAGGCGAAGGCGGATGCGATGCCGCCTGTGGCGAGGATTCCCCAGCGAAGATCAGTCATGCTCTCAGCGTACCGGTGCGGTTCCGCGGGCGTTCGGCGGAAAAACCGGCCGGGAACGGGACGGTCACGGCACGAGAGTGATCTTGCCGCGCGCCTCGTGCGCCTCGATGATCCGGTGTGCTTCGGCGGCTTCGCTCAGCGGCAGCTCGGCGCCGAGCTCGACCTGGAAGTCTCCCGCGGCGATCAGGTCGATCGCGACGCCGATGCCCTCGGCGCGCCAGGCGAGCTCTTGAGCGGTCAGCGGCTCAGGGGATCCGCCGCTGAACGCGCGGATGCCGAAATCTGCAGCATCCGGTCCCCGAACGATCGTCGCGATCCGGTTTCGATCTGCCACCAGCTCGAGCGACGTTTCGATCGCCTCGTCGGTGCCGGCGCAGTCGAGCGCGACGGTGATCTCTCCGTCGACGGCTTCACGCACCCGATCGGCGAGACCATCGCCGTAGGCGACCGGGATCGCCCCGAGCTCGCGCAGCTGCTCGTGCCGAGCCGGACTCCCGGTGGCGACGACCTGCGCGCCCGCCGCCACGGCGAACTGGATCGCGGCCTGGCCGACCGCGCCGGAACCGGCGTGCACGAGGAAGACGTCGCCCTCGCCGACGTCGAGCGAACGCACGCACTGGTAGGCGGTCCCGACGGGGATGCCGAGACCGGCGGCCTCGGCGGCGGTCACTGCATCCGGAAGCGCGTAGAGATGGTCGGCCGGGACCGCGATGTGCGTGGCGTACGTGCCCATGGCATCACGGATCGCCACCCGGTCACCGACAGTGAAATCCGTCACGCCCTCGCCGAGCGAGTCGATGACGCCCGCGCCGTCGAAGCCGACCCTGCGCGGTTCCGTGATGGGCGGGGACGGGCGCTTGCCGCTGCGGCGCTTGGCGTCGAGCGGGTTGACGCCGGCGGCCTCGATGCGGACCACGACTTCGCCGGGACCGGCAACGGGGTCCGGGATCTCCACCAGCTGGAGGACGTCAGGGGAACCGAATTCTGTGTAGACGATCGCGCGAGCCATGCCGCCAGGCTACCCTCAGATGCCGCGCAGGGCCTTTGCGATGCGCTGCGCGGACACCGGCTGGACGGTTCCGAGCCGTTGGGCGAAGACGCTGACGCGGAACTCCTCGAGCAGCCAGCGCACCTCGACGAGCTCGCGCGGCGCATCGACGGGGAGCGGGATCGTGCCGCCGGCATCGGTGAACGTCTGTGCGACCCGTTCGTACTCGGTCATACGCGCACGATCCTTGCCGGGTTCGTTCGCCAGCGTCTTGAGCCGTTCGAGCATGCCATCGAGGTACCGCGGAAAATGCGTGAGCCGGTCGGTTCCGGCCAGGGAGATGAAGCCGGGATGCAGCAGGCCGCCCAGCTGGGATCGGATGTCGTTGAGCGGACCGAGTAGCGCGAGTGAGTTCTGCGACTTGATGCCGCGCTCGACCTCGCGGGATTTCGTGAGGATGCCGGCGACGAGCGACACGGTTCGGAACAGGTCGTCCACGAGGGTCGCGTTGACGGCATCACGCGCTCTCGCGTACTCCGCCTCGGTGCGGATGACCTCTGCGGGCAGCGCAGCACGCACGACAGCCGCGCGGGCGTCTTCGATGAGAGCTGCGACGGACGGATACGGGGATGCCGCAAGCGCCAGTTTCTCCTTCGAGGTCAGGTGCTCCTGCACATAGGAGGCGGGGGAGGGAACGTTCAGGAGCACCAGGCGCAGCACACCGTCGCGGGTCGCCCGCTCTGCGGCATCCACTGTCGCTTCGACGCGCACTGAGACAGACTTGCCGTTGTCGACGATCGCGGGATAGCCGCGCACCACGCCACCGGCGACCCTGGTGTCGAGCACCTCCGGCAGATCACCGAACGTCCAGCTCGTGAGACCATCCTGCTCGATCGAGAGACGCGCGGATGCTGCCGCCACCGCCCGCGCATCGGGTTTGGCGCGTCCGCCTTCCGCAGCCGGCCGTGCGATCGATCGTGCCACGCTCGCCCTGGCACGGTCTGACAGCGACCTCTGAAGCTCACCGAGATCGCGTGCCGACCCTGCGACGCGGCCACGCTCGGCGACCGCGCGGAAGTTCATGCGCAGGTGTCCAGGTACTCGCTCGTCGTCGAAGTCCGCAGCCGACACCGGCTGGTTCGCGACGGGTTGGATGAGCCGCGCGAGCGCCTCCTTCAGCGAAAGATCGGGGAGCCCTTCCGCTCGCTCGGGCCCCTGCTCGGCGAGCTCTGCGCCGAACGTGTCGGCCCAGTCCGCCGCAGGTACGACATGCCGCCGTATCGTCTTCGGCAGCGCGCGGAGCAGAGCCGTGACGAGCTCGGCGCGCAACCCGGGAACCTGCCAGTCGAAGCCCCGATCCTGGACCTGGGCCAGCAGGGCGAGCGGTACGACGACGCTCACGCCGTCATCTGCGGCACCCGGCTCGAACCGGTAGGCGAGACCGAGCACCTGATCGCCCTGCGTCCACCGCGTCGGAAACTCGTCCTCGTCGGCACGGTCGTCGTCCTCGATGAGGTCGCTCTCGCGCATGACCAGCAGCTTCGGCGTCTGCTGCAGGGCGTCGCGCCACCAGCGCTCGAACGAGCGCACGTCGAACACCTCGGCGGGAACGCGCTCGTCGTAGAAGCGGAACACCGTCTCATCGCCGGCGAGGATATCGCGCCGCCGCTCGCGCTCTTCGAGCTTCTCGAGGCGCCGGCGCAGTTCGAGGTTGCTGCGCCAGAACGCGCTGACGCGCTTGTCGATGTGCCCGGGATCCCATTCGCCCTCGACGAGTGCGTGACGCACGAACAGCTCGCGGGACGCTGCACGGTCGATGCGGGCGAACTGGATGCGGCGACGGGGGATGATCTCCACCCCGAACAGCGTCACCTTCTCGTAGGCGACGGCGGCGCCGGCATCCTTCGACCAGTGCGGCTCGGAGATCTGGCGTTTGGCGAGGTCTCCGGCGAGGGACTCCGCCCACGCCGGGTCGATAGCGGCGACGGTTCGCGCGAACGTTCGCGAGGTCTCGACGATCTCGGCGGCCATGACCGCGCGCGGACTCTGCTTGCGCAGGCCGGAACCGGGAAAGATCGAGAAGCGGATGCCGCGTGCGCCACGGTACTCGACGGTGCGGCGCTTCTCCTTCTTGCTCCTGTCCTTCGTCGTGCCCTTGACGTTCCGCTCGTCGAGGATGCCGATCTGGGAGAGGAGTCCGGCGAGCAGGGAACGGTGGATGGCGTCTGCCTGGTGTCCGGGGAGAGACGTTTCGACTCGCTGCGCTCGCTCAACCCGTTTCGTCTCACTTCGTTCGCTCAACGACCCGCGGGTGGAGGTTCGCGCGGGGGTGGAGGTTCTCGCGGGGGTGTTGTGTTGCGGGGCGTTGAGCGAAGCGGCCGAAGGCCGCGAAGACGAAACGGACTGAGCGACCGAAGGGAGTCGAAGCCGATCCTTCGGCACCTTCACAAGCGACCGCAGCTGCCGGTGCACATCGAACCACTCGCGCACGCGCACGTAGTTGAGGTACTCCGACCGGCAGAGGCGCCGGAACGCACTCGAGCCGAGTTCGCGCTGCTGTTCGCGCAGGTGGTTCCACAGGTTGAGGACGGCCAGGAAGTCGCTGGTCGGATCGGTGAACCGCGCGTGCATCCGATCCGCGGCATCCCGAACAACCTGCGGCGCATCCTGTGACGGACGCTCGCGCACATCCTGGATGGTGAGGCCGGCGACGATCGCGAGGACCTCTTCTGCGACGCCGGTCTTCTGCGATTCGAGCAGCATCCGCGCGAAACGGGGGTCGATCGGCATCCGCGAGATCTCTCGCCCGATCTTGGTGAGCCGAGTGCCGTCGACAGCGCCGATCTCGGTGAGCAGGTCGAAGGCCGCCTTGATTCCGCGCGAATCGGGCGGCGTGAGGAACGGGAACGCGGTGATGTCGCCGAAGCCCAGCGTGAGCATCTGCAGCACGACCGAGGCGAGCGAGGTCCGCAGGATCTCGGGCTCGGTGAACTCTGCTCTCGACTCGAAGTCGTCCTCGCCGTAGAGCCGGATCGCGATGCCGTCGCTGGTGCGTCCGGCGCGACCCGATCGCTGGTTCGCGGATGCCTGCGAGATCGGCTCGATCGGCAGCCGCTGCACCTTGGAACGGTTGCTGTAGCGCGAGATGCGTGCTGTTCCGGTGTCGATGACGTATTTGATACCGGGGACGGTGAGGCTCGTCTCGGCGACGTTCGTGGCGAGGACGACGCGGCGTCGGACGCCCGCTACTCGGCTCTTCTCGAAGACCCGGTGCTGCTCGGCGGCCGAGAGCCGACCGAAGAGGGGGAGTACCTCGACCGGAGCCTTGTGCGAGGTGTATGCCGCGCGAACGGCATCCGCCGCGTCCCGGATCTCGGCTTCGCCCGGGAGGAAGACGAGCACATCGCCAGGCGCCTCATGATCGAGCTCGCGCCAGAGCGACGTCAGGGCCCGGACCCCGGTCGGCACACCACCGGCCAGAT
>JACYYJ010062603.1_pt1 | contig 11591 bp, 18 predicted proteins | sample 8236861 | NCBI WGS metagenome assembly JACYYJ01 (sample SAMN14103086, study PRJNA606662) | landfill metagenome | isolation source: landfill solid waste | place: India:New Delhi, Okhla landfill site | collected 2017-11-05
GTTTGCCTTGGATCACTTTGACTACCTGGCCCGACTCCCACAGCGTCCTATCGGTGGGATCGCCATCCCGGAGTATGACGAATGGATTCCCAGTCAGGTCCTGCCGTACACCAGCTCGTTTATCACCTGGATGGTGGTGTTCGAGCCCAAAGACCTGCATCTGGTGCTGAGCGACCAAGACATCCTGGATACCGGCTTCCTGCCAGAGCTGATCGCTTACATGCAGCACAAGGGCAATGCGTTGACGCGTCTGGGTCAAGCCGCCTTGCACTTTACCTTGTTCCGTGACACCGATCCCATCGCCGATGGCGATCTGGAGGTGATCTCCACAGCCCGGGCCATTGAAGTGCGCACCAAGCCCCCGGCTGATTTGCGTCAACGCTATCACCTGCGCCTGGATTTCTGCACGGAGCTGTCCAAGTACAGTGGAGCGGCTCTGACGGAATTAAGTGATCACGGGGAACTCACTCTGCGGATCTTCCAGACACTGGTCAACCGTCTGGATGTCGAGGACGCCCTGACCAACCACATCGATGAACAAGGTCGTCTGAGCATCAGCTACATCAAGCGCTTCTTCGGCTACATGCGTGCTCAGCGCATCGGTGCGCCCACCCCAGCGGCTGAAACGGGTCAAGGCATCAACAACAACCGGCACGATGACCCCAGCTGGTACGAGAACAACTTCTCGTTCGGTCACAGGTTGGATCAACCTTACGTGGAGATCCTGACCATCCTATCCAAACCTCGCTCTCAAGGGTGATCCCATGCCTGTCCCTACCCCCCGTAACCGGGATGCTGTCCTGCCCACTCCAGACCCGGCACCTGTCACCCCACAACCCAAGACTTTCATTGGCGCCACAGTCAACACCAAGGAAGTGCGGTTCAATCAATTGCTGACCAACATCGCCGGCCAGTCCTGGACCGTGGACTACTTGAAACTGATCAAGGGGCGTGACGATGACAATCGTCCCTTCGAGACGGATACGCACCCGGTCTATCAGCAATATGACTTGATCTAGGGCTTCGAGCTCAAGGTCACCTCGCCTCTGGCCGCGTCTCAGGTCGGTGACACCAAGGACATGACCTTGCGCGGCAGTGCCAACGTCTATGGGGTCTTGATCCCCAAGGAAGGTGATTGTTTCCTGGCCGACATCGGCGATGGCCGTGAAGGTCTGCTGTCGGTCACCTCCACCAACCGCCTGAGCCATTACACCGCCACGGTCCATGAGATCGAGTACCAGCTGATCGAGTACAGTACTGCCGAGCTGCGCGAGAAACTCGAACGCAAGGTGCAGAACCGCCAGGTCTTTCACAAGGACTTCCTGGACACTGGGAACTCACCGTTGTTGACCGACGAGCAGACGCACCTGGTCAGTCGGATGAAAGAGCATTACGGTCGGTTGGTGATGCTGTACTTCCACGACTTCTACTCGCGGGACAAGCAGACCCTACTGGTGCCCAACCAACCGCGGATCACCTACGACCCCTGGCTGGTCCGGTATGTAAAGACCATCCTGACCACTGATGATCACCCGATGATCAGGCACCTGAAAGAGTACAACGTCCAGGGCGATCAGGCCATGTATGAGTTCACGCTGTGGAACTGCCTGGAGACCATGGACGTCAGCCTGCTGGCCATGAGTGTGCATCAGGCAGGGTTGGTGGACATCCGTCAGTTCTGGAACGGTCGCCCGACCTTGAACAGTGTCTACTACACGGGGGTGGAGACCGTCGTCTACCCGGATATGCGCCCGACCACTGTAGATCAGGGGTACGGGATCTCGGCCGATCCGGCCTTGACCAAGCTGGTCCGCGGGTGTGCGCGCTTTGCTGAACTGAACCGCCTGATCCGTTCGGATCTGGAATTGGACCCTACGTTCGAACTCTATGAGAACGAGACCCGGCAAGCCCAGATCAAACGGGTCACCGTCGATGATTACTATGTGTTCAGCCGAGAGTTCTACCTGCACACCCCAGAGACCAAGCTGAGCATGTTGGAGCAGTTGACTCGCGATGCCTTGGAAGGGAAGGCCATCGACATCCGGGTCTTGGACCACTTGTGCGAGCATGCGGTCAAGTGGGACAACGTCGAACGGTTCTACTACTACCCGGTGCTCTTTACCCTGCTTAAAGTCTACAAAAGGAGAATCGCGTGAGCGAGCTTGACACCGATCCCAAGGCGATCACCCGTCACATCTTCCACCAGACCTACCTCTACGCGATCCCGGCGTATCACCGCTACTCGCACGAGTACAACAAGGTCGTGGGACACCTGTCCTCGGACGACAAGCAGATCGATGCCAACCTGATGAACGAGTACGTCAATGTCGGCGGCACCATTGCCGAGATCTTGAAGCTCTACGAAAAGGGCGCTGACATCAAGTTCCAGGACCCGAAGGATCTGGTGAAGATCTACGAGGTGCTGATCACCCACCTGAACAATTGGATGAGTCACATCGACCGGGACCCGAACGTCAAAGATGCGCTGTTGCAGTCACTCGGGATCATGTCTGAGTTTGCCACCAGCATCCGGCCGGTGGTACTGGGCTATAAACCCAAGGTCGCTGAAGTGCCGCGTCTGCGCATGATTCAGTCGCTCTTTGGGAATGACCCGCTGGCCGAAGCTCTGTTCAACCCCACAGGTGTGGGCGTCGGTGTACAGGAGACCCGACCGGTCATGTCGCGCATCGAGGAACTCTTGGCGGCCCGTAACCAGAGCAAAGGTGCCAAACGCTAACCCTTTTACGCCATTGAGGCCTTGTCATGGAGTTTTCCCAAACGACCCTGGGGGTCGAGTTCGATGCGATCACCCGTCAAGGCTCGCGTCGGTACTACAGCTATGAAGCCACCCTGGTCAACAGCCAGGGTGAAGTGCCGATAATGTCGGTCATCAGCATCGATTGGATCCGGGACTATCGCAAGGCCGCCGGCGATGAGGTCTTGCTTCGGGTGGCGTTACCGCTAGGTCAGTACCTGAACCGGGTGCTGCCTTACAAGGAAAACCTGAAGCTCACCTTGACGCGCACCGCCAATGATTTCAACGGCAGTCCAACGTCCGACTCGAACCTCGAGAAGACCTACGATGCATTCATCCAGGTCGATGACGAGACCGCGACGCTGGGCAGCCAACCGGCGACGCACAACGAGGAGAACGCCGACCTTGTAGGGCTCAAGCAGGTCACCCTGCAACTGCAGGATCAGGCTTTCGGTCAGCTGCGCTCGGAGATGGTCGGGGGATCGTTCAGGGATTGTCGACCGTTCGATGTGCTGATGGCCTTGCTGAACCATTCTCGGCAACAACAGAGCCTTGATCTCAATGAACGGGTACTGGGGATCAAGGCGATCCCTCCGAACAACCAGGTCAAGCGCAGCAGCCTGATCCTGACACACGGAACTCCACTGGTGAGTGTGGCCGAGAAACTCCAGACCCAGCATGGCGGTATCTACACGGCTGGGATCGGGTGCTACCTGCAACAAGGGTATTGGTACGTCTGGCCCCTGCACGACTACACACGGTTCGATCAGGCGCAAAAGACGGCCCTGTTCATCTTGGCTCCGAGTACCCAGCGGCGCGGTATCGAAAACACCTACCGCCTGGTTGATCAGCATCTGTCAGTCACCATCACCGGCGGGGTACAACGGTTAGACCCCTCAGAGGTCTTGCTGCTTAACGAAGGTAACGGTACACGGTTTGCCAACGTCGATACCCTGCTTGAAGGGTTTGTCGAGGTGCAGGGCAACCGTGCCGTGGCAAAAAGAACTAACAACGCCAATGAATACGAAGCGATACGTCGTCAAGGCCAATCCATGAGCCGCGTCGTCAGTAACCCGCTTCACACCAACGCTTTTCACGAGGCCAGCAAGCTCACCGAACGCAATGGTGCCTACATCAGCATGAACTGGGAAAACAGCGATCCTGATCTGATCGAGCCCGGGTTACAGTGCGAAGTGGGTTTCATGCTGGAGGATGTGCCGTGCTTCGTGAACGGGGTGGTGGTCCATGTGCATGGGTATTCGGCGTTGTCTGGCACGGGGTTGCATCAGAAGATCCATCAACTGACCACGCAAGTGGTGGTGATGGTCGATCGGCACAACCCGGCGTACCAACGGTACCTGTCGCAACAGACCACCTCCTGAGCGTCTCCACTAGACTCCAGTCCTTACGGGCCGGAGTCTAGTGGAGCGTCCTATGACGCTACATTATCGGTTTGCACTTGCGTTCTATTTAGGAGTCCAGACATGTCTCATGAAGAAAGTCTGGGGAGATTGATTGTAAAAGCTGGAGAAATACTGACCTTTACCTATCGAGATTCCACTCCCCATCCGCGACACGTCACGGTGGTGGCTTTGGTTGATCTGGACCTCAGTCGTCACATGGCTGAGTTCTGTGAGAAGACTAACCGCGACAGCCGTGATATTTACACCGAACAGGCTTTGCCCAGCTTTATCGAGTACCTGACTGAACTGCACCTGTTGCACGTAGGCAAGGAGATTCAAGTCGACATCGGACAGATCGGACGGCCTGCTTCCCGGCTCATGAACGAGTATCGCTTCAGGCTCAATCCTGAGGCCTTCTGGGAAGCGAAGTTGTTGCACCGCTACCAACGGTCATCTTTCACGGTATTCAATCACCAGAACCACTTGCTGACCGTTATGGCTGGGGTAGATGCCCCGTTCACAGTGGTGGCTTCGTTGATTGACATGGCCGGCGACGCGTTGGGCGTATTGCGTTTAAGTGTGCTGACCGATCACAAGTACACCTTGCTCGACGATGAAGACTTGGAACGTATTCGTTTGGCGTTACAGGCCGACATTTCCCTGAGCGTCGAGGAGATCAGCGTCTTGGTCGACTCGATTACCCTGATCCCCAACCCTGACTTTGGAAGTAACCCTTTCGCGCGTCACACCCCGTCGATCCAACCCTTTACCCCTGATTTTCAATTCACCCCCATCGAGGAACCTGTAAAATGAGTCTGACCCTGAACAAGCGTACGTCTATCAATTCTCTGGCTGAACTGCAATCCCTGAACATTTCCACGACTAAAGTGGCTCAACCTCAGCCGGAGCCGCTGGTCTTCACCGGTGCACTCAATGCCTGGTACAAAACGGTGCGCAACGGCCGTGAGTCCAGCCTGTACCTGATCGAGGTCCGCAAGGACGTGGCGATCTACAAGGACAATCTGTCGGACAAGCACAGTCAGTCGATGAGCCTGGCCAAGTTCATGAAGTTCTACAAGCCGGCATAAACGGGAGGAAGATCATGTCTGCAGCACGACCTGTCACTCACTTTGATACGCGCACCGCGTTGAACGAAGCATTCCACGCGGGAACGCTGGCTAGAGAAGGTATCTTCCAAGTGAAAAGCGATAACACCTCCTGGCAGCTGGATATAACTGGTCGCGGCTTTGTCGAATATATCGAAGGCGATGCGGTATTGTGTCGGAGCGCTCCCAAGTTTTGGACTGGCAAAATATAATCGACAGCATAAACGGGAGGGCCTTGCGCCCTCCCTATGACTGCGTCAATTGAAACAAACCTGCTGTATCCTGTACCTTTAACCAAAAGGATCATTTATGAACCCCGTTATTCGAGTGTTCGAGTCGCGCGGGGATTTGGAAGTCGCCTACCGTGCCGGTGAGCTGAAGCTTGCCGAGACGTACCGTGTCAAAAATTCCCGTTATCAATATCGCCTGAGCGCTGTGCGCAAAGGCCTTGTCGAGATTCCTGTCAGCTCTGCTGAGGAGAAACAACATGTCTGAGTTCTATATTTGGTGGATCAACAAGTGGGATCGCATGATGATCGCCTCGGTCGATGAAGAGGCCGGGCGTGGGAACCCGGCCTACGGTGTCATACCTGGTCATATTCAACTGGCCCTGCAGGTGGCGCAGTCGGCTCAAGGAGGTGATATCGTCACCCCCATCACGATCGATCGAGACAGCCTGCTGGGCAACACCCATGAAAATTGGGGACGCCTTGATCTCCTGCAGCGTCATGTAGGCATTGCCTTCGAGTCCGTGCATCTGCCGGTCCTGTCCAAATACCCCGGGATCATCACCGACCTGGATTTCAAACTGGTAGCAATCTGATGGATGGCCCAGTAATCGACTTCATCGCCAGTGACGCTTTCGTGATAGGGGCTTCTTTCGGATTCATGTTTGGTTCTGTGCTGGCGTACTGGTTTGCCACGCTCGACTGAGTATCAAAGGAGTGATCCATGGAACTCTGGAAATCGATGGGGTGGGAATGGAAATTCACCTGGTGCGGCGTAGGTACCCGAGACGTTGCGCCTGAACACCAACCTATCTTGATCTGGGTGGGTGAATGTATGACGCTGCTTGGTGGAGTCCTGTGTACGGGCGACGCCATCGGTTCCGATGAGCTGTTCTACCGGGGTGTGTTAAAAGCCACCCCACAACTCACGAAAGCTCCTCCCCCGCAAATATACTACACCCGCCTGAAGAACCAGCGCAACCTGCAGCATAATCCGTTAGTAGGGCATCACGAAGCGGAGCAGTACGACACCTTCGAGGAAGCTCAGGCCATCGCGTTCAGAGCCCGTGGGAGCTTCGAAGGTCTCTTCCCCAGCGGTATTGGTTTACATACCCGCAACGCCTTCCAGGTGCTCGGTGAGACGCTTCAGGACCCTCGTTGGATAACGGTGTTTTATGCTCAACCGGCTAACAAGAAAGGCACTCGCTGGCATGGAGGCACAAACACCGCTGTTCAGATCTCCATCCAGAACGGGATCAAGATCGTCAACCTCTACGTCGAGGAGGATCGCAACAAGTTCATTGACTGGTTGAAAGGCCAGTTAACCAAACAGGGACTTGAGATTCCCGTCATGTCACAGGAAACCCGTCATGCGTAAGCGTAAGATTTATTTCGGCCGACCCGGTACCTAGGCAATGATGTTCTTGAATCGAATACTTCAAGTTATCCAGCCTCTGTGCAACTCCGATACAAGGAACACTGCAATGTCCACTTCCACCAGCAACGAGCGCCTGCTGAACCTGATCCGTCAGACTAATGAAACGAATCCAGGGTTTGTCGCCACCGACCTTCACGGTGACCGCACTGTGATCCCAGAGATCCGTCGGGAGAAGCAAAGACCAGCGCCGATGTCCTTGGCTGAAATGTTTCACTTGAAAGAAGGAACACCATGTGACAAATCGCATTCCGTCTAACATCCCCGGTTTCTTCCTAGTTCTGGAAGGCATTGATGGCACGGGTAAAACCACCATAGCCAGTATGATTGAGAAGTTCTTCTTGGAACAAGGTATTGATATCGTTCGGACCCGTGAACCGGGCGGCACCCCATCGGCGGAAGCATTGCGTGAGTTGGTGCTGTGGGGAACAGGTAGATATAACGACGACTGGTGCCGTATGGCAGAAACCCTGATTTATCTGGCCAGTCGCGTCCAGCACACCGAAGTCCTAATCAAACCATCTCTGCAGCTCGGCAAGCTGGTCTTCTGCGAGCGGTATTGTGATTCGACGTATGCACACCAGGGCGGTGGCCGAAAGATTGATGTCCCGACGCTCAAGCAACTTCATGCCCTGACCATCGGCAATTTCAAGCCAGATCTCATCATCTTGTTGGATGGTGATCCTGAGGTTCTACGTCATCGCATAATCGGTCGCAGTCCTCTGGATAGTCTGGATCGCATGGAACAAGAAGGTCTGGAATTCCAGCAGCGCAGCCGACAGATCCACCTAGATCAGGCCCGGGAAGATCCGGGTCGGTATCTGCTGGTGAATGTCGAACGTCCTATCGAGGAGGTATTTGCCGAGATCGAGCAGACACTGTTGGGCGTTATGAAGCACCGCTTTAAGAAAACTGTTTAACCATAGAGCGGTGGACCTGCCCACGGCGTTGACGTACCTGGATAACCCACCCTTGCAATTGTTCTTGCTAGGCTATATTTTTCAATAAGGAACCGCTATGCATACTTCATCTGTGTCCTATCACCGCATCGTTTTCACCAACATCAACGATTACCCTTCTCTACAGGAGCTGGCGATCGTCCTCGATCTGCAAGGCACGGATCATCCAGACATCTTCGACCTCGTGCAGGATGAAGGCTGTAGCCTCTCGGTACAAGAAGCCATCAGCCTTCTGGGCGAAGCGTACGACCTTGATCTGGAATGCGATAAGCTCAATGGTGAATCGCCCGACTTCGCCAAGGTACTAGCTTCGCTGCGTGAAAAGGCGCGAGAGTTGGCCTACATCCCACACACCCGCATCCTGGAAGACAGCTACCACAACCCGGTAATCGAGACGGATATCAACCCCGATGAACTATATGACCTCTTGGTCATCATAGCCGGGCCCTACTTCACCGTGGACAACATCACCACTCAATGGTCGATGTCAAGCAACAAAGCTGTTGCGGGCGCCCACGCCGGTGGCAGTGAGATTGTCACCCGTGAGTTCCGCCTCCCCATCGTGATGACGTGCGATGAAATGGAAACTGTCACCAACGAGTTTCGTAAACGCGACAAGCGCGGGATGGCCGAGTATTACATTGAGCAGTTCATCAAGCCCTTGATCAGTGATATTTCTATCAAGGATACGGAGTTCCGCCGGGCGGTAACACAGCACCTGATCGACCACTGCACCAGGGAACTCGCTGTAGAAAAGTAACCAGTAATGTAGTGGGGAGGCGATTCTTCCCACTCTAACCCGTAACGCGTAGAGACATCACCCATGAGCACCACCGATTTGCAATCGGGTGTCGAGTATGACACTCTCGAACAAGAATCCGCCATCCTGGCCCGCTTCCAGGACATCAAGAACCCCAATGCCAAAAAGGTCAAGAAACTCGCTGCAAAGCTGTACAACGAATGCACGTTGGAAATTCAGAAACGTCTGTGTCGCGATCTCTACCGCGCCGATGACCCGCTGAAGTACTTGAACACCTGCATCGACAAAATCCATGATTGTGCCATCCTGATCAAGCAGTTCATCGAAGACGGCTGCCACGGGATGATCTTCACCGGTAAGAACGGTTGCGATGTTCATCCGATTAAATTGAACACCCAGACCAAATGGTTGGAGGAAGGCCAACGCTGGGACTTGGAAGCCGAAATGTTGATCCAGCACAATGCGGTCGATGAGTTCATGCGCGAACATGACCTCGGGCACTTCTTCGGCAAGGTGGTGCTCTTTCCCAAGTTTGGTTTCTCCGGCGAACCCCGGATCATCGAGATGGCCTGTGGTGATACCACCGGCATGGAAAAGTACCCAGGCACCAAGTTCTACGTACATCCCGAAGCCACGGACATCGTCCGCCCGGTGTCCTTCGCCGCGGTCAATCAGCGTGAGGTCAAACCTCGTCCGAAGGTGTCGGTCGACGATGAACTCAAACAAGCCTTCTCCATTCTCGGAATACGCCCATGAGTACCACTGCGTTTGAACTGCATGCTGTCCTGACCGACCTCGGTCTGATCCAAGACATCCAAACCGCCCTGGCCGACATGACCGACTCGGGATACAATCTCTCCACCTGCGCCAGCGCGCTTACTGCTGCCACCGCCATGGCTCAGGCAGGTTTGGTGCTTTCGGGGGTGCAGCTGGAAGAGACCGATGGCTCCGTGGAGTTTAGTGCCGAGTTCGACATCTTCTGTCAGTTGGGGGAGGGTTGGGGTACTCTGAACCTCCAGTTCGAGTACAGTGTCGATTCGAACTGGCGGGTGAACATCCATACCCTGCAGATGCGTTTGGGCGAGCAGACATGGGTCTTTAACGATGTCCACTGGGAGCTGATCGGCAGCACAAGCTTTCTCTTCCATCGTCTGTGCGAATCCATTGTCCGTCAGGGCTTGCGGGTAGAGGACGGACAGATGTTTGGCATCATGCTCGAGCTGATGCAACCCCCTCTGGATCACCCCCTGACCTTCACCTTGGCCAATTAAGCGTACCGCACGCTGGAAGCCGGGGTCACCCCTCCACTGATTGAAGGAACGGAGCATGTGGACCTGCTGGCGGTACTGGTTCGCTTAGTGAGTTTTCAAGTTCCGGACGCCCGTAACTGGGACATCGGTCTCGACCCGCAGACAGGAGATGTCACGATCGAACCGGTTGCCTGACCGGTGCATCGTATGCTGCAGTCACTGTGCCTTTATTGGAGGGCCAACGCATGAATCTTCCTCAGCACCCGTTATGGCAACGCCACCTGGTCGAAGCCGCCGTCAGCTATTTCAACCAGCGGCAGGTCCAGACCTGTCTGTTGGTGGACAACCAGATCCTCAAAGATGGCGTCCTGCAGGCCCAGAGTCCGGATGGACGTCAGGAGTTCCTGATCTGTGTGGCCCCGTACTTCGTCACGCAGATGGATTTTGCCGATCACGACCTGTCCACCACGATCAAATTTGATGGCCTGATTCACACCCTCTGCATCCCGTATCATGCCATCAAAGCCGTCTTGGCCTGCGATGGGACGGGTATACTGACGGATGAGGGTCACCTCAACGTCATCGACATACCGCCGGTGGTTTATCCTCCTGGCGCGCATTACCGGCGCACGGAACAGGTTGATCAGTCTGTTGTCGACAGTCAGCCACTGGAAGTTCAACCCTCTCAGGACAATATCCGTCGGGCGAGGTATCTGTCATGAGTCAGTCGATCACAGAAGTCTGGGTGATCACCCTGGGGCACCTGGAGACATACACCCAGGTGTTGGAGCGGGACAAGAGCTTTGCTGCCTTGGAGGGGATCAAACCCCTCTGGCGCATCATGAAGTCCATCCAGCTCAAGTACCTCCCCATCTTGGATCAGGCGTACGACGAGCCGCTACAGCGTCACCTGACGCGATTGGGCATTCGGGACATCACGCCCAGTGCGTTGACCGAACGTGAAGCCATGGACCTCATGGTGCGTTTTGGCACCATGTGTGCGGTCGATGAACTGGACGAATTAGAAGAACCCGAAACACCCGAAGAAGCATAACTAGAATTTCTGTCATCCCTGCAGTAGTAAGGAGTAGCAACATGAGTGTTGTCGAAGTCATTAACCCGTTGACCTTTCTGAGCCACGGTATCCGTTTCGTCAAGACCTTCGAAGAGGCTCTGGCAGTGGTTGAGTCCCGACCCGAAGTCAAAGAGTTCTTCATCGTCGGCGATAACAGCAGCCGCCCGAGTGCCGAGATCAACCAGGTCTTCAAGCGTCGGAATGGTCGGGTCTTCCGTATTCGCCCGGCAGGGCCCTGGAACTCCTTCTTCCGGGCGGTGGGTGAGGTAGAGGCTGCCCGGGCTGCAGGCGAATACCCGGAGGGTTCTGACCTCATGTTCATCAGCCTGATTCCGGCGTGTGATTTCTCAGCAGCGCTGAAACGTCACCGCGCGATAGCACAACTGTCGTGCCGGGAGATGTACTGGCTTGACACCCTGAAATACGGGACCGAGCAGGACGACATCATTGCCCTGGGGCTGCGCACCATGCCGTGCCTGCCCGCTCCGGTCAAGTACAATGACCTCACCCTGCAACAGCGCTTCGACCTTTCCGCGTTCGAGTTCACTCGGTTCATGCGCCCGATCCACTGCACGTTGTCGGTGAGCAAGATGATGGACGCCGAACCCTTCTACACCGCCG
>JACYYJ010068663.1_pt2 | contig 11580 bp, 10 predicted proteins | sample 8236861 | NCBI WGS metagenome assembly JACYYJ01 (sample SAMN14103086, study PRJNA606662) | landfill metagenome | isolation source: landfill solid waste | place: India:New Delhi, Okhla landfill site | collected 2017-11-05
GAGGGCTCGATGGCCAAGCTCAAGTGCACCGAGATCGCAAAGAAGACAACCCTCGAGGCCATGCAGATGATGGGCGGCTACGGATACACCCGCGAATACGGCATGGAAGAACAGGTCCGCCGCGCCCTGGCCCCGACCATCTACGGCGGCACCAACGAGATCCAACGCGAAATCATCAGCAAGAGCCTGGGACTGTGATCCCCATTCTCCGACCGATAGGACCCCCGACATGACCACCTCCCCGTTCACGTCCGAGGCCCTCGCCGGCAAGCGAATCCTCATCACCGGCGGCGGAACCGGCCTCGGTCGCGGCGTCGCCCGCCACCTGGTCGACCACGGCGCCGACGTCCACCTCTGGGGCCGCCGACCCGCTGTCCTCGAAGAAGCCGCCACAGAGGCATCCGTCTCACGCCCCGGCTCGGTCCACTGGCAGACCGTCGACGTCCGCAACGCCGAGATGGTGTCCGCCGCGATGGACGAGATCTGGACCCTGCACGGACCTCTCACGGGCGTGATCAACAACGCCGCCGCCAACTTCATCGCCCCCACCGAATCGCTCAGCCCCCGGGCCTTCGAGGCCGTCACCTCCACCGTGATGAACGGGTCGTTCAACACCACCCATGCCGCCGGCCGCCGCTGGATCGAAGGCGGCACCAAGGGCGTGGTGCTGTCCACGCTGACCACGTGGGTGTGGAGCGGTTCGGCGTTCGTCGTCCCCTCCGCGATGGCCAAGGCCGCCGTGCACTCGATGACCATGTCCCTCGCCGTCGAATGGGCCCGCTACGGAATCCGCCTCAACGCCCTGGCCCCGGGACCGATCCCCACCGACTATGCCTGGGAGATGCTCAATCCCACCGACAAGAGCGCGGTCGGCGCCACCCAGGCCGACCAGGTCCCGATGGGGCGGATGGGCACCATCGAGGAGCTCGCCAACCTGACGATCTTCCTGCTGTCGGACGCATGCGACTACCTCACCGGGCAGACCATCGCCATGGATGGCGGCCAGATGCTCGCCGGGCCCGGCACTTTCGCCGGCCTGACCTCCATGACCGACGCGGACTGGGCCGCCGCCCGGGAGAAGAGCAAGGCCGCCAGCGAAGCCGCGAAGGCCCAGCGCGGCGTCTGAGCCCCATCCCGACAGCCCTGGCGCGCGTTCGCGCACCGGGCTTCACCGCACGTCCGTCAGGAGAGCCATGACCAGCGACACCCCGACCGCGCTTCGATTCTTCTCCACCGGCGCCGAGAAGCTGTTCCGAGTCTCCGATGTGACCGGCAACGACTCTCACGGGTTTTCCGAAATGGTCACGGGGCCATGGCTTGCCGACGATCACGGACGACCGTGCCGAGGAACTCTCGGTGTCGTGATGGACGACGTGATGGGACATCTCGTCAGTGGGATGACGCCCGAGGGATTCTGGGCGGTGAGCACGGAAATCCACCTCGACTTCGTAGCGGATCCACCGGTCGACGGATCGGTTCTGCGCGCCGAGAGTTGGATGTTGGGTCGAGGCGCGCGGACCGGGCTGGCCGGTGGTCGGGTCGTCGATGCGCAGGGCCGTCTCATCGCCTGCGGGTCCACCCGCCTCCAGACCGTGCCGCTCACCGACCCGCCGGGCGCACCCGCGGTTTCCTCCGAGGATCTGAACTCACGACTCCGAGCAGACTCGATCATCGAACTGCTGGGAGCCGAGCACACGCGCGGGGCCGGTGGCCTCGAATTCGGTCCGTCCCCGGTGCTGGCCAATCCGATGGGTAACATTCACGGTGGTGTGCTTCTGTGCGCCTCGGAGATCACCGGTTCNNTCTCCGCCGATGCGGGCTTCCGCGCCACCTCGATCCACATCTCGTATCTGCGACCGTGCCCGTCGGACCAACCCGTCACGTTCGCGCCGAAGATCGTGCACCGGGGTCGCAGCCTCGGAATCGTCGAGGTCACCTGTCGCAACACCGCAGGAAAGACGTGCACCACCGCCACCGTCACCTGCAGCGCCGTCCACTGACCCTGGGTTCCGACACAAGATCGTGGTCGATCGCTTTCTTCGGCCGTTCGCACATACCCCACATCCAGGCGAAGATCATGACGCTTCCTGCAACAAGACAACACACCATCGCGTTGTCGGCCGCCGACACCGACTGGCAGAGACACAGCCGCTGCCGCGATGCGGACCCCTCGCTGTTCTTCGGACCCGAGAACGAAGCCGGTCACGAACGCGCGCTGCGTGAAACCGAGGCGAAGCGCGTCTGTGAGGAATGCCCCGTGCTTCTCCGATGCCGCAAGCATGCACTGGCGCACTTCGAGCAGCACGGCATCTGGGGCGGACTGACCGAGGACGAGCGCACACGACACCGGCGACCGCTGTGGAGAGTCCTGTAGCCCTCGGACAGGGCCGGCCGGATCGAGCCGATCCCGGTGGAATCCACCGGTTCGCCCTCGAATCGGCACCGGTGACGGTCGCGGACCCGATCGTCACCGCACCGCGGGATGTGCAGTATCGTGCGAATGGTACGACCGAAAGGATCATTGTGGATGCCGTCGTGATGCAGGAGTTCGGAGGACCCGATGTCTTGAGGTGGCAATCGGTCCCCGATCCGAAAGCCGACCCCGGTTGGGTCACCGTCGAATTGAGGGCAGCGGCACTCAATTGGCACGACGTCCTGGTACGACAGGGCAAGTATTCGTCACCACTGCCCCACATTCTCGGTGCGGACGGCGCAGGAATCCGCACCGACACCGGCGAGGAGGTTCTCGTGCTCCCGTCGCTGTGGTGGGGTGATCGCGAAGCCGCCCCGGGCGCGCGGTGGGAGATCCTCGGCGATCACCAGCGTGGTACCTACGCCGAACTGGTCCGAGTCCCGAAGGACTGCGTCGCACCCAAGCCCCGCGGCCTCACCTGGGAGCAGGCCGCGGCACTTCCCCTCGTCGGACTCACCACCTACCGCGCCCTGTTCACGCGCGGCCGCCTCCGCGCCGGCGAAAACCTCCTGGTCCTCGGCGCAGGCGGCGGCGTCGCGACCATGGCCGTGATGCTTGCGGCCGCCGTCGGCGCCCGGGTCACGGTAACCTCGTCGTCGACGTCCAAGATCGAGCAGGCTCGAGAGCTCGGCGCGGCGGACGGCGTGTTGTACACCGATCTTCATTGGCCGGACGCCGCTCGCCGACTCTCACCCCACGGCCAGGGCTTCGATCTCGTCCTGGATTCCGTCGGGACATGGGAACAGTCCGTCACGGCATTGCGGCCGGGCGGTCGACTGGTCGTGCTGGGAGCGTCACGCAGCGAACGCACCACCCTCGATGTCCGCCCGTTCTACTTCGGACAGTACGAACTGATCGGGACCACGATGGGCAGCCCCCACGACTTCGCGGGTCTTCTACGGCTGTTGGACGCCGAAACCGTTCCCCCCCTGCCGATCAGTGCTGTGTTTCCTCTCGCCGAAGCGGCCGCCGCACACAAGTACCTCGAACAGGGAAGCGGGTTCGGGAAGATCGTGCTCTCACACAGCTGAGAGCCGTTCGTCCGCCGGCCGTCGACACGCGTCCGGCTATCATCGATCCGGCAGGTCGGCTATCGATGCGAGAGACGCGGTTCGGCGGCGACGAGAGGATGCACAGTGGCGAGTGAGCACTCGACGCCCGCCGACGACAGTCGCGACGTGATCGACTGGATGCGCGCCGAGTGGACGGAACGACGGGATTCGGCCGATCTGGAATTCGCCACCACCATGGCCCTGTTTCGCACGCATCAGTGGATCGTCCGCGCCATGGACGGGGAGCTACGCTCACTTCGATTGTCGCGCAATGCCTATCTCATCCTGACGTCGCTGCAGCTGTCCGAGGAGCGAACCCGCACACTGGGAAAGCTGAGCAAGTACCTGATGGTCCATCCGACCACGGTGTCGATGGCGGTCGACCAGCTCGTGAAGGCCGGTTTCGTCGAACGCCATGCCCATCCGACGGATCGCCGGACCGTCCTCGCCACTCTCACCCCGGCGGGCCTGGACGTGGTCGAGGAAGCGAACGATCGTCTCGCCGGAGCCCGGTTCGGTCTCGCGTCGGTCGACACACAGACTCTCGAAACCTTGATCGCACATCTGCAACTCGTCCGCCGCGCCGTCGGCGACATCGAGACCGGCCACTGACCGGCTGAGCTTTTCGCGGCCGCAGCAGCCGAATGCCGCACTCCTGTGCATCCCACACCTCTTGCCAGAAACATTTTGTCGCCCTACTATTCAAACCTAGAATTCTTTCCGGCAGGGCACGGGTCGACCCCGGGTTCCATTGCGCGTCAGCGCTTCCCTCGCCGCGATCACCCCCAGTCGAGTCCCCGCACAGGAGCACACTCCGATGGTTTCCTTCGCATTCACCGACGAGCACGAAGAGTTCCGAAAGACGTTGACAGCGTTCAGCGACCGCGTTCTCCTGCCCGGCTACCGCGACCGCGCAGCGTCGACGGAATTCCCCTTCGACATCCTGCAGAAACTCGGCGACATCGGCCTGCTGGGCATCGGACTACCCGAGCAATACGGCGGAACCGGCACCGAAGATCCCATTCTGCTCGGAATCGCCACCGAGACCCTCGCGTACGGCGACGTGAACATGGCGTCGGCTCCCGTACAGATCGGTCTGGTCGCCTCCCAACTGGCGCTCTGCCGGGACGAGGTCCAGGACCACTACCTTCCGCCGCTGATTCGCGGTGAACAAACCATCGCCATCGCCTTGACCGAGCCGGGCTCGGGATCCGACGCGAGCGCCCTTCGCACCACCGCCACCGCCGTGGAGGGTGGATGGCGCCTGAACGGGGAGAAGACCGCGATCTCATGGGCGATGAACGCCACCGCCGCACTCGTCTACGCCCGCGAACCCGGATCGGAGCGGGCACGAGGCGTCAGCTGCTTCGTCGTCCCGCTCGACGCGGACGGAGTCACCGTCAGCCACATGCCCGGCATGGGTTGCCTCCCGCTGGGCTGGGGAAGCATCCACCTCTCCGATGTCTTCGTTCCCGAATCACATCTCGTCGGGGAACTCGGCAAAGGCTTCCACTCGGTGATGGAACACTTCGACTTCAGCCGTGCCGCCCTGGGGCTGATGTGCCTCGGAGCCGCGAAGCAGAGCCTCGAGGAGGCCGCCGAATACGCCCAGCAGCGGGAAACCTTCGGACAACCACTGTCCGAGCACCAAGGCCTCGCATTCCAATTCGCCGAGCACGCCACTTATCTCGAGGGTGCCCGCTGGATCTGCTATCGGGCGCTGTGGCTCAGGGAAACCGCTCAACCACACACCGCCCTCGCGTCGATGAGCAAGTGGTGGCCACCTGTCGTGGCCAAGAACGCGATCGAGTTCGCGATGCGGGTACACGGAAATCTCGGCTACTCGACCGAATCACCTCTGCAGCAGAGATACCGCGACGTCACCGCCTATCTCGTCGCCGATGGCACCGCCGAGATCCAGAAGCGCATCATCGCCAAGGACATCTTCGCCCGCGGCACGGTATCCCTCTGACCCGACCCTCGAACGGAATACACGAATGAACACACATGGCACTGCAGCACCGAAGGAACTGAAGGACAGCAGCGCACTGGTGGTGGGAGGAACGGCCGGAATCGGCCTGGCGACCGCGGTAGGCCTCGCTCAGGCCGGCGTACCGCGCATCATGATCGTCGGCCGCGGATCGGAACGCGGATCTGCTGCCCGAGAGCGCATTTCGTCTGCCAACTCGTCGTGCGAGGTCACATTCCTGTCCGCCGACGCGACCACCGTCGAGGGCGCCACACACATCGCGGCCGAAGCCGAACGGATCCTCGACGGTGTCGACATCCTGGTCTCGACGACGGCCGCAGACACCCGGCCGGAACTCTTCGCGAACATCCCCACCGACGACATCGCACGCATCTTCAACCAACTCGCACTGCCGTGCATGTACCTCGCGAGCGAGATCGTCCCGCACATGACAGCACGGAAGACCGGGGTGATCATCAACGTCGCCTCGGATGCCGCGAAGACCGCCACCCCCGGCGAAGCGGTCATCGGAGCGGCCAAGGCGGCGATCGTCATGTTCAGCCGGACCCTGGCCATCGAAGCCAAGCGCAACGGGATCCGAGTCAATGTTCTGACCCCGTCGCTCGTCGCCGGCACCGGTTCGACCGAGCGAATCACATCCGACGGATTCAGCGCCAAACTGTTTGCCAAGGCCGCCCAGCAAGCCCACCTCGGCGTCCCCGAATCCGAAGACCTGGCCGCACTCGCAGTCTTCCTCGCCTCCCCCGCCGCACGACGGCTCACCGGACAGGCGATCAGCGTCAACGGAGGAATTTCCGCAGCCTGAGAACTACCCCCGGGGGACACACCCATCCAGACGCCTCATCCCATCGAGGCAATTCCTTCACCCTCGAGGCTGAGATCGCTTCCGAACAGTTCATTTCCCCCATTCCGCTCGAGAACATGGTTCGACCAACAACTTCCGTCCACTTCCGCCCACGAACAGGGCACCCTAAAGCAAGGATCCGCACATGGACGTCGTGGAGCACACACGGGCAATCCTTCCCGAGGACCGCTACAGCGCGAACACGCTGCACGCGTTCCGATCGAACGGTTACTGGCGTGACGAGAGCCTGACCGAACACGTCGACCGATGGACGGAGACAGACCCGGATTTCGTCGCCGTCACCGACGGCTACAGCACGCTCACCCGCGGCGAACTTCGCGCACAGGCATATCGGCTGGCGGCGTCACTGAGGAAACTCGGCGTCGCCCCCGGCGACCGGGTTCAGGTGCAGCTGCCGAACTGGAACGAGTTCGTCGTCATCTATGTGGCCGCAGCCCGGATCGGCGCTGTTGTGGTGCCCACGATGCCGGTCTACCGGCACGACGAGGTGCGCTACGTCCTCCAGCACTCCGGAGCCAAGGTCTCCTTCGTCACGGAAGAATTTCGCAAGTTCCGCTATGCCGACATGCTGGCGGAGATCCGTGGCGAGCTGCCCGGGCTCGAGCACGTCGTCGTCGTACGTGGATCTGCACGTGCCGATGAGCTCGCATTCGAATCACTGATCGCCGGAAACCATGTGCCTGGCCCCGACGAACTCGGATCGCCGCCGCCGGCGGATGCCGCTCACGCGATCATCTACACCTCGGGCACGGAATCACGCCCGAAGGGCTGCCAGCACACGTTCAACACCCTGTCCTTCACCGTCTACGGTCTCGGTCGCGAGGTGATGGGCCTGGGCCCCGACGATATCGTCTTCATGCCCTCCCCGGTCACGCATGCAACCGGACTCGCCGTGGGCGTGGCGACACCGTTGATCCTCGGGAGCGGAATTCACCTACTCGACGTGTGGGAACCCCACGAGGGACTTCGACGCATCGCCGAGTACAGGACAACGGTCAGCATGGCCGCGACACCGTTCCTCCAGATGGCACTCGGGGCGATCGAAGCAGGCGCGGCTCACGACCTGAGCTCGATGCGACTCTGGGTGAGCGCAGGCGCCCCGATCCCGGAAACCCTACTGCGGGATTGGAAGACAGCGCTCCCTGACTGCACCCTCCTTCCGGTATACGGCAGTAGCGAGGGACTGTTGGTGACCGCCGTGCGTGTCGACGACCCCGTCGAGAAAGTGCTCTCCTCCGACGGGCGGGCCTTCGAGGGTGTCGATCTCGAAATCCGCGACGACGCGGGTACCGTGCTGCCGGCCGGCGAGGAAGGCCAGATCTTCTACGGTGGACCGGGTATCTTCCTCGGATACTGGCGCGATCCCGAGCGCACCGCCGCGTCGATCGACCACCGAGGGTTCCTCGCGTCCGGTGATCTCGGCCGCGTCGACGCGGAGGGCTTTCTGCGGGTCACGGGGCGCATCAAGGACCTCATCATCCGGGGAGGCATGAACATTTCCGCGCGGGAGGTGGAGGAGCACCTCTTGGCACATCCGCGGATCGTCGCAGCAGCGGCGGTGGCGATGCCGGACGCCCGACTCGGCGAGAAGGTGTGCGCCTTCGTTGTCGTCGACGGCGATGCACCGACCCTGGAGGAGGTGGCCGACTTCCTCCGAAACGAACGTAAGGCCATGATGCAGAAGATCCCGGAGAAGCTGGTGGTCGTGGATCAACTCCCCACCACCGCGACCGGAAAGATCCAGAAATTCCTCCTCCGCAAGCAGGCAGCCGAATTGGCTGCCGACGCCTGATCGGCTGCCGCCGCCCGCGGAGGCACATGCCGACAGAGACCGGTCGGCTGCCTACCGCGGGTACCGGTAGATGGCTTCGGACCGATTCGCCGCGCCCAGTTTTCGAAGAATCTTCTTGACGTGTGTCTTCACCGTGAAGATGCTGATCACCAGTTCCTCGGCGATTTCGGCGTTGGACGCACCCCGAACAACCAATGCGAAGACCTCGCGTTCACGAGCAGTCAGGCAGTCGATCGCCGGCGCATCCGGGACCTCGTGGGTGTTTCCGGTCGGCAGGGCGGCCCACCGGGTGGAGTTCCCGTCGACGAAATGCACATCGGCATACCCGAGACGCTCGACTTCCCTCGCCTCCTGCTGCAATCGTTGGATTATCAGAGCCTTCTGTTCGCTGAGACGATCAGCGAGCATCACCCGTTCGAACAGCGTTCCGGAAGTCCGCGCGAATGCGTCGATCACCTCTCTGTCCACTGCGTCCAATGGCTCACCGGCGACACGACTTCCGTGCACGAGCCCGATCACCCCGGCCGACACGGTGATCGGAGCCACCACATACGCGCTCGATGCGAGCATCTGCACAGCCTCGTCGGTCGGCCCGATGTCGGTGTCCGATCCGACGAGCACCGCTGCCCCTGTCTCGCATGCCCGGTCCTCGGCGGAGCCGGAAGTGAGGGGCAGGGCGTGCGGCGAGAAAACTGTCTGCTCTGCCCTTTCCTCGCTGTACAGTTCCAGCACCGTCCACGTTCCGTTGTGTACTTCGGACAACAGTATTCGGTCGAGGTGGGCAATGTGTGCCAGCTCCCGGCAGATGAGCTTGCGGAGACCGGCGACCGACTCGGCTCCGCGAAGACGACGCATCGCTCCGGCAAACTCGTCGGGCGAGAATTCATGTGCCGGTTCGGAATACTGCGTGCGGATTCGCCGCCGCAATTCCTGGAGATCAGCAATGAGACGACCGAGTGACCGCCGCCGCTCGGGGCCGAGTGCTGTGAGCGCAGCGAACGCAGATTCGGTGGCTGCATCGAGCAGCGCTACACAGGTGCCGGGAAAATCCGGCCGAGCCTTGTAGAGCCGCAGATCGATACCGTAGTCGTTCCCCAGCCGGTCGAGGAGGTCGATCACAGCCTGAGGCAATCCGCGTTCGGCCACCGCCCGGGAGGTCGTCTGCCCCTGCGATTTCTGTCTCATCGCTGTCGTCGAGCCTGGCTCGAGTAGAGGGCAGCCGCGGCAGCGCGCGTCGGTACGTGCAATTTCTTGAGTACTGCCTTCACGTGCGACTTCACGGTTCCCTCGGAAATGACCAGCGCTTGGGCGATCTGGCTGTTCGTAGCTCCTGTCGCGAGATACGAGAGGATCTCGCGTTCCCGAAAGGTCAGCACCGAGTTCGGTTCGACCATCTGGCGGTCGTCGGGCTTGCCAACGGCGCCGTCCGCCGTTACCTCGGCACGACGGGAGAGAATCGCGTCGGCCTTCGAGATCCGATCGAGCATGTCCTGAGTTTCGTCGAACGACTTCTCGATCCGTGCACGTTGCAGTTGGAGCCGTTGCTTCAGAACGGCCTGCTCGTAGATGATCGCCAGAACGGTTGCGAAGGTGTCCAATCGATCTCGATCACTCGGGTCGAGCGCATCGCTCGACCCGGGACGATCGGCATGGAGCAGCCCGATGACTTTTCCCCCGGACATCACCGGTGCAGCGACGTATGCCGACGTCCGGGATGCACTGACCAACTCCCTGTGGGTGCGCCGATCGTCGGCAGGGGCGGCAACCAGCGCCGGAACCCGGCGGCGTACCAGCTCGGTTTCCAGGGGCGCCTCCGCCAGCGACAGTTCGGTGGAGGCGATGTAATCGGAGAAGTCGAGTGGGGAGCCGTCGAGTTCAGGCCGTAGATAGAGGCGACGCGGCTGCCAGCGGGAGCCCGACACGGCGGAGATCAACGAGCGCGTGAACGCCAACTTGGTGCAGACGATGCTCGGTGCCGACTCGATGATCTCGCGCGGCGGAAGCTCCCGGAGTTGGACGGCGACGTCGTGGACCGCGCCCAGCTCCGCAACCCGACGGACGGCCTCTTCCTTGGCGAACTGCTCTTCCAGGTGTTCGATGTCGACGAGGATTCGACATGCGTCCTCGATGTCCGCTCCGGCTATCCGTCCCTCGGTCAGCGCATCGGCGAGCCTGCGCCGCGCCGTGGCCAACGACCCCGCCATGGCAGAAGGGCGCAGGTCGCAGGGTTGGTCGCCCAGCAGTTTGCCTGCCGTGCCGAGGCAGTCGGTGGCTCGCTGGAGGAGATGCGTCGAAGTCGTCCGGCTCACCGTCACCCTGCACCCTCGACCTTTCTCGTCCATGCCGCCGACTCCTTCTTGTGACTGAAGTCACTCGGAAGTATAGCAAGCCCGGAGTACCCAGTCCAATGGTATGACCGATGAGGGGGCACCGCAGGCAGCGCCCCACGAGTGGAGGAATCGACAGCCCGGAGACCGGGCGCCCTCGCTGCGCCCGCGCAGTGTTCTCTACCGTCCGGGCAGCAAGCAGATATGCCTCACAGAGATGATGCGAACCGTCGCCGGAGTCCGATGCCGCGCCGGTCGGCGACCCCGGGCCGGAGACCCTTTCCGCGCCGACAGCCGGACCTCGCCACCTCGCTCACGCCACACGAAGCCCTACTCCAATCGGACAGAGCATTTTGGACTGTCCTTTACATTGGCCAGTCCATATGGTGGCATGTGTGACGGGGACCACTTCCCGCGGGGCCCGCTGGTGGCATCGCCGCCAACCATCGAAAGCAATCGACAGGAGCTTCCATGAGCACAGTCGGCACGACTGGGTTGCAGGCGCCCACACGGCACCTGAACCGCTGGTGGTATGTCGCCACCGGCTTTCTCACACTGCTGTTCGGCACCAGCACGGTCAACGTCCTGTTCAACATCCTCGGCAAGCCCATGACCGAGGAGTTCGGCTGGGACCGCAGCATCATCGCCAACGGTCTCTCCGTCGAGACGGTGATGGTCGGTGTCAGCATCGTCATCCTGGGCTTCCTCATCGACCGCTACGGCCCCAAAGTGCCTTCGGTGCCGATGGCCCTGACTTTCGGAATCGGCCTCATGTTGATGGCCGCGCTGCCGAACAACGAAATGCTCTTCTTCGCGCTCTGCATCGTGATCGGCGCCGGCGCCGGCGCGGTAAACCCGGTAGCGCACTCCACCGTGGTGAGCGCTTGGTTCCAGGACCGTCGCGGCATGGCGCTGGGCATCCTCATGGCCGGTCTCGGCGCCTGCGGGGTATTGATGCCGTACCTCGCCAACTGGGTGCTGGGCATGGGCGGCTGGCGTGTGGCCTTCCTCGTCATCGGCGCGGTGTGCACGATCATTCCGGCTTCGGTCTATGCATTCGTCACCCGGATGCCGGCCGACC
>JACYYJ010083663.1_pt1 | contig 11579 bp, 14 predicted proteins | sample 8236861 | NCBI WGS metagenome assembly JACYYJ01 (sample SAMN14103086, study PRJNA606662) | landfill metagenome | isolation source: landfill solid waste | place: India:New Delhi, Okhla landfill site | collected 2017-11-05
CGGCGCGGGCGGCGCCGCCGGCGAGCGCGATCGCGCGACGGCCGATCGCGGCGCCGACGATGCTCGCGACCGCGCCGTAGAGGGCGATCGCGAAGGCGAGGACCAGCAGTCCGCGACCGAGAAGATCCATGCCGACCCCGGCTAGTCGACGTCGACGACGCGATCGTTGCTGTCGCGCCACTCCATCTTCGACGGATCCTCGGTCCCGTCGTCGAACTTCGACGGGCACTTGGTGATCAGCGAGTCCGCCTTGCCGGTGAAGGTCTCGGTGTCACCGTCGGTATGGACCGTCACGATCACCTCGCGACCCTCGCGGAACGGGTCCGGCACCTGACCGGCGTAGACCACGGCGACCGAGCCCGCGCCGTCGCGGTCCTCGACCCGGAAGTGCAGCGTCTCGCCCTCGCGCTTGACCGAGCCGGGCACGACGCGACCGGTCAGCTGGTAGCTCTTCCCGGGCTCCGCCGATCCCATCTGGCTGGGCTGCCGCGCCTCGGCCGACCCGAGGAAGCTCGTGTACAGCAGAGCGGCGGCGAGGGACACGGCGGCAACGATGGCGAAGGACAAGCGCAACGTTCGCGGCATGACCACGGAGTATGGCGCGGATCGCCGGTCCGGCGCGCCCCGACGGCGGCTCCCGACGCGCATCTCGTTCCCCGGACCTTCCGACGCGCGGTAGAATCGAGCGGATGCCGGTCACGCAACGCGTCCTCGCGGGAGTCGTCCTCCTGCTGATGTTCCTCGGCGGGTTCTTCATGTGGCTCGGCAACCCGTACATGTGGCTCCGCCTGATCGCCGCGACCGCCGAGACGTCGACGCTCTCGATGGGCCAGGCGGTCTTCTTCCTGGCCGCGATCGCCGTCACGGGCTTCGTGATGATCAAGGTGCTGGCGGTGCTCAACAGCATCTTCGTCCGCGCGATGGGCGGGTCGGACGAGATCACGATCCGGCCGTCGTGGACCCGGTCGCTGCGCGACGACGGCAACGTCCGCACCACCGCGTCGGCACTCGACGTCGTGATGGTGACCTCGGTCTCGGTCGCGATCGTCAGCGCGACGATCTGGTTCTTCTTCTTCGCGCGGCTGAGCTAGCGGCGCGATTACCGATCACCAGCAGCGTAGAACCCGCCTTCGACCTCTTCGGCCGGAACCGGATCGCCGCCGCGGGCCACGATCGCGTCGACTTTCATGCTGAGCAGTTCGTCCTCCAACTCCAACAGTCGCTCACGCAGACGTCGGTGGGCGACGAACGACATGAGCACCGCTTCGCTCTGACGCTGACGCCCGATCACGAACACCTCGGCCGGATCCAGGCGAAGCTGATCGAGCAGCTGCGGGAGCTTCTTCCGGGCCTCGGCGCTGGGGATGGTGGAGGGCATGCGGACAGCGTACCGCGGTTGCATGAACGAGTACAGATGTACGTACGACTAGTCGTACGACTTTCCGCACCACGTCGAGACGAGAAGGGCGGACGTCCTCGACCGTCGCGGTGACGACGACCGTTCTCCTTCCTCCTCGCCCGTCGATCAGTGGCCGGCCGGCGCCGGGGGGCCGGCCCGGTGACGGATCCGGTGGACGACCGCGACGATGATCGCTCCGACGACCACGCCGAGGATCGCCGACGCGACGGTGTTGGTCACCCATCCGCCGAGGCCGCCGACCGCTCCGAGCGCGTCGTGGACGTCCTCTTCGACGTGGTGGACCTGGTCGTAGAGCCAGGGGGCGCCGAGATCCTGCAGGCCGACCAGCAGGATGTGGCCGCCGACCCAGAGCATCGCCGCGATCCCGACGGTCGAGAGCACGGACATCACGACCGGCATGGCGCGCACCAGGCCGCGACCGACCGACGCGACCGCACCCTCGCGGGTCCGGGCCAGGCGCAGACCGACGTCGTCCATCTTCACGATCAGCGCCACGCTGCCGTAGACGATCGCGGTGATCAGCAGCGCAACCGCGATCAGGATCGTCGCGCGGGCGAGGAACGGTTCGTCGGCGACCTCGTTGAGCGAGATCACCATGATCTCCGCCGACAGGATCAGGTCGGTGCGGATTGCCCCACTGACCAGCGAGTCCTCGTCGGAGGGTTCCTCGTCGGCGCTCGCGTGCGCGGCGTGCCGGTGCGGTCCGATCGCTTCCCACAGCTTCTCGGCCCCCTCGAAGCAGAGGTACGCCCCACCGACCATCAGGATCGGGGTCAGCAGCCAGTCGACGAACTGGCTGAGCAGCATGATCACCGGCAGGATCAGCAGCAGCTTGTTGCGGATCGAGCCGATCGCGATCCGTCGGATCATCGGCAGCTCGCGCTCCGCAGCGAGGCCCTGCACGTACCGCGGCGTCACCGCGGCATCGTCCACGATCACCCCGGCCGCCTTGACGCTGGCCCGCCCGGCCCCGGCGGCGACGTCGTCGATCGAGGCGGCCGCCGCCCGCGCGAGCGCGGCGACGTCGTCGAGAAGGGCGGCGAGTCCGGCGCTCATGAGGGGACCACCGTAGACGAGGGGCCGGCGGGGCGCCCCGAAACGACGAAACCCCCGTCAGAGACGGGGGTTCCATGAGGAGCGGCAGACGAGGCTCGAACTCGCGACCCTCAGCTTGGGAAGCTGATGCTCTACCAACTGAGCTACTGCCGCAACGCCCGGCGAGGATATCGCGCGCCCGGGTTCCGTGCACGATGGGTCCTCGTCGCCGGTGGCCGTCGGGGGCACGCCCGGCCCTCACTGTCCGCCGAGGGCGGTGGCACGCTGGGGCCGTCGTCGGCGGCGACGCACTACCGTTCAGGGGGATGCGTCGCTCCGCCGTTCCCGCGCTGCTCGGGTTGCTCGCCGTCGCGCTGATCGTCGTCCTCGCCGTCGCGATGACCCGCACCAGCGACGACGACCGGCGCAGCCAGTCGCTCAGCGCCCAGGTCGAGGCCGGCAAGGTCGTTCCCGCGCCCGGCGCCGACGACCTGCGGCCGCTGCTGATCGGCGACGGCGAGAAGCGCCTCGCGGACTTCCGCGGCCAGATCGTGGTGCTGAACTTCTGGGCCTCGTGGTGCGACCCGTGCAAGCAGGAGGCGCCGATCCTCGAGAGCACGCACCAGCGGCTCCAGGAGGACGGCCTCGGCACCGTGCTCGGCGTGACGTACCAGGACGACCCCGTCAAGAGCCGGGCGTTCATGAAGAAGTACGGCGCCAGCTATCCGTCGCTGCAGGACCCCGGGCGCGTGTTGTCGCAGCAGTTCGGCTCGTCGCAGATGCCCGAGACCTTCGTGATCGACCGCGAAGGCCGGATCCGCGCGATCGCCTACGGCGCCGTCACCGAGAAGTTCCTGGACGACGCCCTCGCGCGGGCCGGAGCGCCCGCCGCCCGATGACCGACGTCGCCCGCCCCCGACCCCGCTCCCGCGCGCTGCGGATCGCCGTCGCGCTGGTCGCGGCCTGCCTGCTGGCGCTCGTCGCCGCCCCGGCCGCCGGGGCGCTCTCGGTCTCGACGGTCGCGGCCACGCCGACCGCGACGACCGGCGCCACGCCCGCTGCCGACACGAACCCGAGGACCGCCGACGGCACCCCGGCGACGACGACCACTCCCGCCGCGACCCCGAAGACGACGCTGGAGGAGGTCGAGAAGGAGCTGATGTGCTCGACCTGTCGCGTCCCGTTGGCCCAGTCCGACGCGCCGCAGGCCCAGCAGGAGCGGCAGACGATCGAGCGGCTGATCGCCGAGGGCCGGACGAAGGACGAGATCATCGACGAGATGGTCCTGATCTACTCGGAGACGGTCCTGATCGACCCGCCCGAGGCGAACGTCCGCACGCTGCGTTGGCTGGTGCCCGCGATCGCCGCCCTGCTCGGGTTCTCGCTCGTCGCGTTCCTGGTGATCCGCTGGCGGCGCTCCACCCGGATGCGCGCCCACGACGAACCGGCGGACCCGACCGCCGGATGGGCGGACGCGCCGAAGGGCTCGTCGCCCGCCGATGACGTCGCAGCCCCCGGAGACGAGCGGACCGGCGATCTCTCCGACGATGACCGCGCGCGACTCGACGCCGACCTGGATCGCTATGCCTGACGGTCGTCGATCGCCCGCGGCGGCTGGGCACGCGCCCACGGGTTCCGGGTCCGCGGACGCCACCGGTCACCGTGGCTGACCCGACGATCTTCGCGGCGTTCGCCGCCGGGCTGCTGTCGTTCGTCTCGCCGTGCGTGCTGCCGCTCGTCCCCGGCTACCTGTCGGTCCTGACCGGCGGCGAGAGCATCCGGCCCGCGTCGGAGCGCCGCCGCGGGGCGATCCTTGGTCCCGCGCTGCTCTTCTGCCTGAGCTTCACGCTGGTCTTCGTGGTCCTCGGGTTGTTCGCCCGCGGGCTCGGTGCGCCGCTGGCCGGGTCGCGCCAGACGCTCGACGTGATCGCCGGCGTGCTGCTGATGACGATGGGCGTGATCTACCTGATCACGCCGTTCGTCCCGCTGCTCAACCGCAACCTGCGCCCCGAGGTGCTGCTGCGCAAGGCCGGCAGCGGGACCGGCGGGCCGATGATCGCCGGAATGGCGTTCGCCGTCGCCTGGACCCCATGCACCGGGCCGATCCTCGGCGCGATCCTGACCGCCGCCGCGACGCAGAGCGGATTCGGCGGCGGCGCGTTCCTGCTGCTCGCCTACAGCATCGGACTGGCGGTGCCGTTCCTGGGGTCCGCTCTGGCCTTCGAGAAGGTCACCGGCGCGGCGAAGGTCCTGCGCGACCACTACCAGGTGATCACCGCGGTCGGCGGGGTCCTGCTGATCGTCGTCGGCTACCTGGTCGCGACCCACGAGATGACGCGGCTCGCGAGCGAGCTCAGCGGCTGGGTCGACGACCTCGGCCTACGCCCCGTGGTCCGGTTCTTCGAGCGGTAGCGGCGCGCCGAAGAAGCGCTGCCCGCGACTTCGCGGTGCGTTGTGTCGGCTGGCGCGGCACAAGGCACCGCGACCCCGCGGCCGCTACGCCGCCGGCTCCTCCGCCGCGCGCTCCATCCGCTCCGGCGCCCCGACCCCGAGCAGCCCGAGCGCCGACTTCAGGACCACGGCGGTCGCGCGGCAGAGGTCGAGGCGACGCGCGCGGACCTCGGGCGCCAGGTCGGCCGCGAGCACCGGGCAGTCGCGGTAGAACGCCGTGAAGTCGCGGGCCAGCGCCAGCGCGTAGGTCGTCAGACGGTGCGGGGCGCGGCGGGCCGCGGCCTCGGCGACCTCGTCCGGCCACGCCAGCAGGGCCAGCAGCAGCTCGCGCTCGCTCGGGGTGATCGGCCCCGTCGTCTCGTCCGCGTTCTCACGGGCGGCGGTGGTCTCCCCCGCGGCGGCCCGCGCCAGGATCGAGCGGATCCGGGCGTGCGCGTACTGGACGTAGTAGACCGGGTTCTCGGCCGACTGCTCGCGCGCCTCGGTCAGCTCCAGGTCGATCGTCGTGTCGTGCGAGCGGGCCAGCAGGTACCAGCGGGCCGCGTCGACGCCGATCTCGGCGACCAGGTCGTCGAGCGCGACGAACTCGCCGGCGCGCTTGCTCATCTTGGCCCGCTCGCCGTTCTCGTACAGGTTCACGAACTGGGTGATCAGCAGCTCGATCTGGTCGCGGTCGCCGCCGAGCTCCTCGAACGCCGCCTCGATCCGGGCGACGTAGCCGTGGTGGTCGGCACCGAGCACGTCTATCACGCGGTCGTAGCCGCGCGTGCGCTTGTGGTGGTGGTAGGCGACGTCGGACGCGAAGTAGGTCGGGCGACCGTCGGAGCGGACCAGCACGCGGTCCTTGTCGTCCCCGGCGTCGGACGTGCGCAGGAACAGCGCCCCGTCCTGCTCGTAGCTCTGCCCGCGCTCGGCGAGGACCTTGAACGCGGCGTCGACCGGGCTGTCCCCCCCGTCCACGGCAGCGTGCAGCGCCTTCTCCGAGAACCACTCGTCGAACTCCGTGCCGAAGGCCTCGAGCGACGCCCGCTGCTGGGCGACCATCAGCGCGATGCCCTCGGTGGCGACCTCGTCGACCGGGCGGGTGGCCGCGTCGGGGATCTGCGCCGCGACCTCGGTGACGTAGTCGCCCTGGTAGCCGTCCTCCGGTGGCTGCTCGCCGCGCGCGCGGGCCTGCAGCGACGCGCCGAACAGCTGGACCTGGTTGCCGAAGTCGTTGATGTAGTACTCGCGGTGGACCCGGTGGCCGTGGAAGGTCAGCAGGTTGGCCAACGCCGACCCGAACGCCGCCCCGCGGGCCCCGCCGATGTGGACCGGGCCGGTCGGGTTGTTGGAGACGAACTCCAGGTGGATCGACTCGGCGGCCTCCTCGGTGCCGGCCGCGCCACCCCGGGCGTAGTCCTCGCCCGCGGCCAGCACGTCGGCCAGCGCGCCGAGCAGCCAGCCGTCGGACAGCGTCAGATTGAGGAACCCCGGTCCCGCCGTCTCGATCCCGGCCAGGTCGTCGCCGAGGTGCTCCTGCAGCGCGACGGTCAGGCGCTCGGCGATCATCGGCGGCGCGGCGCCGACGATCTTCGGCAGCAGCATCGCCGCGTTGGTCGCGTAGTCGCCGTGGGCGGCCTGCTTCGGACGCTCCAGCGACGGCGCGGACCTCGGTCGCTCGCCGCCGGTGACGTTGAGGACCGCGTCGTCGAGGACGGTGCGCAGGCGGTGCAGCGGGGAAGCGGAGGACGCGGCGTTCACGGTCCCACACGATACGGCGCGCGGCGCCCGCCAGCGTTACCGATGGTCGCGCGAGAACGGCCTTCGGCGACCGGTTCGCCGGCTAGTGGTGGTACGGCTCACCGCGCAGGATCCGGTGCGCGCGGTAGAGCTGCTCCAGCACGATCACCCGCGCCAGCTGGTGCGGCAGGGTGATCGGGCCGTAGGACAGCCGCTCGTCGGCGCGGTCCAGGTCGAGCCCGTCGGCGCCGCCGATCACGAAGCAGAGGTCGCGTCCGCTGGCGCGACGCTGCTCCAGCCAGGTTGCCTGCGTGACGCTGTCGCGGGTCGGCGCCTCGATCGCCAGCAGCACGCAGTGCGCCCGATCCGGGACGCGACGGGCGACCTGCTCGGCGTCGGCATCGTCGCGCAGCTCGATCGAGTCGAGCTTGACGTACGGGCGCAGCAGCTTCTCGTAGTGCGCGATGTCGTCGAGGTACGGGGCCCGCGCCTTGCCGACCGCGATCAGCGTGACCTTCACCGCGTGGTCCCGGTCGGGTCGGCCGACGCCAGCGCCTGGGGCCGGACGCTGAAGTACCCTTGTCCCCGGCCACGCGCGAACGTTCCGCCCCGGTCGGAGCGCGGTTGCGATTCCTCGGACCGGCCGCGGGCCCGCCCCGCCGTCCGGTCCCCCGGAAGTCCCACGTTCTGCGCCACCCCACGAGTATGCACGTCGCCGTCATCTCCGACATCCACGGCAATCGCCACGCGCTGGACGCGGTGCTGGCCGACGTCGACGACCGCGGCTGCGACGCGATCTGGTGCCTCGGCGACGTGGTCGGCTACGGCGCCGACCCCAACGGATGCTGCGCGACGGTCCGGCGGTTCGCGTCGGTCTGCCTCGCCGGCAACCACGACCTGGCCGCGCTCGGCGCGCTCTCGACCGCCGAGTTCAGCCGCGACGCGCTGGCGGCGTCGCACTGGACCGCCGACGCGCTCGCGCCCGAGCACCGCGCCTGGCTCGCGCAGCTGCGCCCGGACGCCCGGGTCCACGACGTGCGGCTGGCCCACGGCAGCCCGCTGCACCCGGTCTGGGAGTACCTGCTGACCGACGCCCAGGCCGAGGCATCGCTGCGCGCCTTCGACGAGCAGGTCGCGCTGATCGGCCACAGTCACGTGGCGCTGTCGTTCTCGCGCGATGGCCGCGCGCCGGTGGTGCGCACCGACCGCGGACCGGGCGACGAGGTCCGCTTCGGCGCCCAGCGCTGGCTGCTCAACCCGGGCAGCGTCGGGCAGCCGCGCGACGGCGATCCGCGCGCCGCCTGGCTGGATCTCGACGTCACCGCCGGCCTGGCGACCTGGCGGCGCGTGACCTACGACGTCGCCGGCGCAGCGGCCGCGATCGTCGAGGCTGGGCTTCCCGTGTCACTGGCGAACCGCTTGCGCGACGGACGGTAGCCTGTGCCGATCAGGCTTTCCATGAGACTTCCCCGGCTCGCCCCCGTCGTCCTCTGCTCCACCGCCGCACTGGCCGGCTGCGGTGGTTCCAGCCTGCTCGACGGCAGCTCCGCCGAAGACCTCCAGGCAAGCATCGAGCGCGTCCAGCGCGCCGTCGACGACGGTCGCTGCGAAGAGGCCACGGCCGCCGCCACCGAGGGCCTGAGTCGCGTCGCGGACCTGCCGTCGTCGGTCGATTCGCGGCTCCGCTCGCGCCTGCGTCAGGGGTTCGAGGAGCTCGAGCAGCAGATTCCGTCGGACTGCACCCCGCCCCAGACGACGACCACCGAGCCGCCGCCGACCACCACGACCGAGCCGCCGCCCACCACCACGACCGAGCCGGAACCGAACCCGACGACGACGCAGACGACGCCGACCGCGCCGCCGGACACCCCCACCGACGAGGTGCCGCTCGGGGACGAGGGCTCCGGCGGCGTACCGCCCGGGACCGGCGGGGGCGACGAGGTCGATCCGGCCACGCCGCGCGGCTTGCGCGAGCTGCGCGACGGGATGCGCGAGCTGCGCGAGTCCGGACGCGACGCCCGGAAGGCCGCGCGCGAGGCGCGCAAGCAGCTCGACGAGGCCGTCCGCAACGCCGGCAAGGCTCTGCGGGGCGACCGATGAGCACGGACCTCCTCGTCAACCGCTACGAGCTCGGCGAGCGCCTGGGCAGCGGCGGCATGTCGACGGTGCGCCTGGCCTTCGACCGGCGGCTGGAACGCCACGTCGCGGTCAAGCTGCTGGCCGAGCACCTGGCCGACGACCGGCAGTTCGTGTCGCGGTTCCGCCGCGAGGCGCTGTCGGCCGCGCGCCTCGTCCACCCGAACATCGTCCAGGTCTTCGACTTCGGGTTCGACGACGACTCCGGGCGCTACTTCATCGTGATGGAGGCCGTCCGCGGGCAGTCCGGCGCGCAGCTGCTCCACGACCGCGGATACCTGGCCGTCGCCGAGGCGGTCTCGATCGTCGGGCAGGCGGCGCGCGGTCTCGACCACGCCCACCGCAACGGCGTGATCCACCGCGACGTCAAGCCGGGGAACATCCTGCTCGGCGACGACGGCTCGGTCAAGATCGCCGACTTCGGGATCGCCAAGGCGATGGCCGAGGAGTCCGGGATCACCCAGATCGGCTCCGTCGTCGGCACCGCGAGCTACCTGGCGCCCGAGCAGGCGATGGGCGGCGACATCGGCCCCGCCGCCGACATCTACGCGCTCGGCGTGGTCACCTTCCAGATGCTGGCGGCGCGGCTGCCGTACGAGGCGGAGTCGCTGACCGCGCTGGCGCTCAAGCAACAGCGCGAGGCCCCGCCGCTGCTCGACCAGCTCAACGCCGAGGTGCCGGCCGAGGTCGCGTTGGTCGTCGACCGCGCGCTGAGCATCGACCCCGGCGCACGCTACGCCAGCGCCGAGGCCTACGCCCAGGCGCTGCACGACGGCCTGGCGGGGATCGGCCCCAAGGACGACGATGGCACCCGGGTGGTCGATCCCGTGACCGGCGCGACCGCGATCGTCCCGCGCCACCAGATCGAGGACTACGAGCGCGACTTCGGCGACGGGACCGCCGACCACACGCTGATGCAGCCGGCGGCGGCCCGCCGCGCGCCGCGCGAGGCGTCGCGCCCGATCACCCCCGCCGGCGGCTGGGTCCAGAACTCCGCGGCGACGCCGCAGCGGCGCGGCGCCGGGGCGCAGGTCTTCCGCGTGCTGCTGATCGCCGCCGTGATCGCCGCGATCGTCGGCGGCGCGATCTACTACGTGGCCGGCCAGCAGGTCGCGCCGCGGCTGACCGACGTCGCCGGGGACACCGTGAAGGACGTCGGCGACAAGCTCGACAAGCTGATCCGCGACAACATCAAGTAGGGACCTGCTCCGGCAGGCCCCGGGCTACGGGAGGATCCCGCCGCGGATCGCCGCGGCCTCCTCGGGCAGCCGGCCGTCGATGATCGCCTGCCGCAGCCGCTGCATCACCCGCGACACGAACGCCAGGTTGTGCTGCGTCAGCAGCCGCATCCCGAGCAGCTCGTTGGCGTGCACGAGGTACCGCAGGTACCCGCGCGTGAACCCGTGGGCGCAGGCCGGACACGGGCAGCCGTCGCAGAGCGGCTCGTCGCTCGCCTTCCACTTCGCCTGGGACAGATCGACCCGCCAGCGCTTCGCCGGGTCCGGGACGAGCGCCATCCCGTGCCGTCCGAGCCGGGTCGGCATCGCGCAGTCGAAGGTGTCGATCCCCTGCTCGACGCCGCGGACCAGGTCGTCGATCTCGCCGATCCCCAGCAGGTGCCGGGGCTTCTGCGGGGCGACACGGTCCAGCCGGGCGGTCGTCCAACCGACCACCTCGTTCATCTGGTCCTTGTGCTCGCCGAGCGAGCCGCCGATCGCGATCGCGTCGCAGCGGGAGGCCGCGACGTGCTCGGTCGCCGCGGTCCGCAGGTCCTCGTAGACCCCGCCCTGGACGATCCCGTAGACCAGCTGCCAGTTCGGCGCGTGCTGCTCGTGCCAGGTCAGGCAGCGCTCGAGCCAGCGGTGGGTCCGCTCGGTCGAGCGCGCGGTGTACTCGCGGTCGACGTGGAACGGCGTGCACTCGTCGAAGACCACCGCCAGGTCGGTGCCGAGCGCGGCCTGGACCTCCATCGAGGTCTCCGGCGACAGGTACTGCTTCGACCCGTCCAGGTACGAGCGGAAGGCGACGCCGCCCTCCTCGATCCGCTCGATCCGACCGTGCGACTTCGTCGCCTTCGGACCCGTGGGATCGCGGCGGCGGCCCTTGATCTCGTCGGCGACGGTGCCGTGCCCCATCGAGAAGACCTGAAAGCCGCCGGAGTCGGTGATGATCGGGCCGTCCCAGCGCATGTAGCGGTGCAGTCCGCCGTGCCCCTTGATGTGCTCGTGGCCCGGGGTCAGCATCAGGTGGAACGTGTTGCCCAGGACGATGTCGAAGCCCAGGTCGGCGACCTCGGTCGGCAGCATCCCCTTGACCGTCGCCTTGGTCGCCAGCGGCACGAACGCCGGGGTGCGGATCGGCCCGTGCGCGGTCTCGATCACGCCCGCCCGCGCCTGCAGCCCGTGTTGCTCGGCCGTCGCCTCGATCCGGAAGACCTCGCGCGGACGCTCGGCGGGCCGATCGGCCTGAGCGACACGTTCGTCACGGTCTTCGCGTGGAGCAAGTGGCCGCTCGTGCTCGTCGCGATCGTCCTGCTCGTCTNNGGCCCGGCCGCCGGCGGCGGCGGCGGTGGTCTCAGCACCCGGACGCCGCGTCGCGCAGCACCGGCCCCAGGTCCCGGACCCGCTCGACGAGCTGCCGCGGGGACACGCCCTTGGGGACTTCGAGCCGGACCGCGCCGCGCTGCCGGCCCAGCGACGCGCCGGAGCTGCCGGAGTAGAGGACGATCGCGGCGTCCGGCGCCGCCGCGTGCAGGCCGGCCACCAGCTCGCCGGGCGGCGGACCGGGCATGCCCAGGTCGGTGACGATCACGTCG
>JACYYJ010107506.1_pt1 | contig 11557 bp, 11 predicted proteins | sample 8236861 | NCBI WGS metagenome assembly JACYYJ01 (sample SAMN14103086, study PRJNA606662) | landfill metagenome | isolation source: landfill solid waste | place: India:New Delhi, Okhla landfill site | collected 2017-11-05
CCCGTCGACCCACGACGGCGACCTGGCCGTGGTGCGGCGCGTGATGCCGCTCGCGCGCGACCTTCGTCGCATGGGAGCTGCTGCGCTCGATCTGGCGTATGTCGCTGCCGGGAGGCTGGACGGCTACTTCGAACGCGGGCTCAAGCCGTGGGATCTTGCTGCCGGCGGACTGCTGGTGCAGGAGGCCGGCGGCGTCGTGTCGCGGTTGGATACGGCATCCGCACGTCCGATGCTCATCGCCGCCGGTCCTGCGCTGCACGCCCGGCTTTCCGAGGTTCTGGATAGTGGGATATGAACAACGAGATTTGGAGCTGCACGTACATGGCGTTCACAGCGCGAGCAGGGTAGGGTTTATCTGTTCGTTACCTTCGTAGCCCGATGCGAAGGCGCTCCCCGCTTGACGAGTCCACCCGAGAGTTCTGTTTTGCCGTTCGATTCCCCTATGGCTGAGCCTGTGCCTACGCGCCGCTCCAGCCGTCACCGGACCGCGGAGTCCGCGAGCCAGGTGAACATCGAAGAGATCTCTCCAGCGGCCCCGGCCGACATCCCCGCTTCGCCGGTGCTTTCACGTCGTTCGCTGCGCGAGCGTCAGCGCGCGGAGGCGAGTGCCGCGGACACGGTCGCCATAACGGTCATCGCTGATGCTTCCGCAGCCGATTCCGACGTCCGCGCTGTCGAGCCTGAGCGCACGGATGACTCGATCGTCACTGACATGGCGAAGACCGTCGTCGCGGCCACTGAAGTCGTCGTCGAGGTGATCTCCGAGGCGCCCGGGACTGTTGCTGGTGGGATTCCCGACGAGGTGCCCACTGATGCGCCCTCGTCACCTGACGAGGCTGATGCGTTCGCCGCGGCATCCGAGGCTTTCCGATCCGTCGCTGGCGCTTCCGCGACATCTGAGGCGACGGACGAACCGCGCACCGACGAAAAGCGCCCCGCTGCGCGGACCGGCCACGTCGTGCCGCGCAAGGGCGCTGGGCGCAAGGTCCTCGCTGTCGGAGCGACGGTGGGCGTGATGGGCATCGCGGGATTGCTCGCGGTGTCGATGACGCTTCCCGCTGAGGCGGTCGCCGCGGCACAGGGCGGGCAGTCACCGGCTGCGATGTCGCTGGTGGCAGCATCCAAGCAGCAGGCGTCGTCGCCGGAGACCGATGAGATCCAGGCGTATGTTGCGTCGTCCGACGTGCAGAACGATGCGATCCTGCGCGCCGACGGATTCTCGACTGCTTCACTGATCGACCTCGCGCAGCAGCAGGGGATCGCCTACTCGAACACGGTCTTCACGAACGATCCCGACGCGGCGATTCAGTGGCCGTTCATCGTCGGTGTCGGCATGAGCTACGGGTACGGCATGCGCGATGGTCGCCTGCACGAAGGACTCGACCTGGTTCCCGGGGCCGGCGCTCCGGTTCAGGCCATCGCCGACGGCAAGGTCCGCATCGCGACCGAGTCCGGCGGCAACTACGGCGTGACGGTGTACATCGACCACATCGTCGACGGCGAACTGATCACGAGCCACTATTCGCACATGCAGTACGACTCGCTGCAGGTCGAAGCAGGCCAGACGGTCAAGGTCGGCGACATCGTCGGCAAGGTCGGGAACACCGGCCGCTCGTACGGTGCGCACATGCATTTCGAGCTCATCGTGGACGGGTCGACCATCGACCCGCTGCCATGGTTGAACGAGAACGCCGGACGGTATGACGGGGTCTCCCCGGTTTCGTGAGAACGCCGAAGAGATGGTATTCTCGTGTGGTTGCCTTCACGGGTGACAACGCCCCGATAGCTCAGTGGCAGAGCACTTCCATGGTAAGGAAGGGGTCGTCAGTTCAATCCTGACTCGGGGCTCGCAGCATTCGCTTACGCGAGTCGGATGCCGTGCGGCAGGGTAGCTCAGTTGGTGAGAGCGCACGACTCATAATCGTGAGGTCGCGGGTTCAAGCCCCGCTCCTGCTACAGATGAAAACCCCCGGATTTCCGGGGGTTTTGTCGTACTGGCTTGGCCGGGACGCGATGGGCCGAGCATCCACGGCGATAGCTCGGCCCGTCCGACGCTTACGCTGTGGTCGCGAGCGGTGGCATGTGCGGGATCGGTATCGGTCGTCGTGAACGATCACGCGAGTAGAACCGCTGCACCTCTTCGAGAACGTCGACCGCGTCCATATACGAGCCCGGAAGCGGCAGGTCGCGTAGCCAGACCGCTTCGACGAGATGCGGCTCCATTTGATAGACGCACGCGATTGTTCTCCGTGCATCGTTGGGCGCGTAACGGTGATCCAGGATCAACCATTCCGAGTCGGTGATCTTCTTGAGTTCGAATCGGGGATCGGGCATCAGGGTCATCTCAACACTCCAATCAGGCGGAACCAAGTGGCCTGACGGGATCGGAATTCCCTCCCGCTTTCGCGGAGCATCGAGCATGACGAATACTCATCTGTGTGACGGGGACAACTCACCCATCAGGCGTCGAGGTCATTATAAGAATTGGTCCATGGGCTTTCAACCGGGGCAGCGCGAGGGGTCCTGCCCAAAGGTCATGGGCACATCTCCCCCTTTCGTCTAGGGGCGTTCCTGAATAGCCTGCAGGGGTGAGGTCGAGGATCGGACAGGTGATCGAGCTGGGAACGCTCGATGCTTGGCGAGGGCGTGTGCGAGTGACCCTCCGTCCACTCGGGGAGGCGTGGGTGCTGTGGGTGCAACGCGGCGACTCACAGGAGCGACGACACCTCGGCGTACTGAGTATGTCCCCAGACGGATACCTGTTCGTGTCGCGTCGCGGCAAGCGAACTCAGTCCGATGACTGGAGAGTCCTCGTCGAGGGGATAGTCGCCCGACACAGGTGACTCAGCCGCTTGCTCCCGGTTCCTCGCTGCTCCAATCTGCAAGGATGTGGGCATGGTCATGCTGATCACTGTCATCGTTGGCTTGATCGCCGTGGGCGGAGTGGCAGCGCTGGTCGCCGTAGCCGTGATCGTGCTGCGACGGCGTTAGGTCCTGCGCGGCGTCGGGCGGAGGCGATGGAGTCGGCCAGCGACTCGTAGAAGCGCAGAATCCCCTCCCGGCGCTCCCTGGGAGGCGGGAGGGGATTCTGAGACGCGCAGCGGGCGCGTAGCGCCGTATGCGGTGGACGTGCTCAGCCTTCGTTCTTGAAGGTGTCGATGTAGCGGATGAAGCCCTTCGTCGATACCTCTGCGGTCTTGTCTCGAAGAAGAAGCTCCTTCACCTGCTCGACCGTCTTGCCGTTGCGCTGTGCGACGATCTCGATCTTGTCGCCGAGCGCGTCGATGGCTTCTTGACCGCCCATGGGCTCAGGCAGCACCGTGGCGGGGGAGGGGGACAGTTGCACGTCTTCTTCTTCCTCGTCAGCGCCATCATCGTCGGGCGCGCTCGTCTCGTCGTCGGTGCTGGCCGTTGAAGTCGGCACGGAGGTGGGAGGTGTCGCGCCACCGCCGGTCAGGTATGTGATGCCGACGACGACTCCGGCCAGGACGACGAACGTCACGATCACGATCACGATCGTGCGGCCTCGCCCGGGGCGCTCAGTGATCTCGGACATTGCTTCCTCCCGACGGTTCGTCTTCCCCAGCATCCACCCGCCCGGCATCCACCGGGTTAGTCATACTCATCATAAGAATCGATCCTGAGTCTTCGGGGTACGTGAAAGGGGCGAGGATCAATCGTGATCCTCGCCCCTTTCGGTCAGACCATGTTCACGGTCTCACCGATGATTCAGCTTTCCTGAGTCAGGCTCTTCCGGCGAGCGTAGATGGCGATGCCACCGCCGACCAGGAGCAGGACGGCTGCCATGGCTGCGAACGGAGCGGCGTTGAAGTCGCTACCGGTCACGGCCAGGTTGTCGTCGCCGCCACCGTTGCCGTTGTCGTCGCCGCCGCCGCCGTTGGTGGCAACTGCGACGGTGAACGCAACCTCAGCGCTGCGGTCCGAGGTGACGCCGTTGAGGGTCTGAACTGCGTCGACGATGTAGTCGGCGTTGGCCAGCTCAGAGTCCACGTCGATCCACCAGGTGCCGTTCTCGGAAACGAGTGCCTGACCCGAGAAGACCTCTCCGTCAGCGCCATCGATCGTCACGGTCACCACAGCGCCGGCAACACCGGTGCCCGAGATCGTCACCGGGTGGGTGTCGATCGTCGCACCGTTCGCCGGGCCGGTGATCACCGGTGCTGCGACCGGTGCAGGCGGGGCGACGACGGTGACCGTCGTGGTGCCGGGGATGGCGATGTCATCGATGGCCTGCGCCGCGACGATCTCGGTGTTCCCGTACTGGTTGGCGGTGACCGTTCCCGTCCAGTTGCCTTCAGCGTCGGCGATCACGGTGTCGACGACGCTGCCGCCGACGGTCAGTGTGACCGTTGCGTTGGGCGTTGCGGTTCCGGTGACCTCGACCTCTGCGCCACCGGTGACGTCAGAGCCGTCCTCAGGCGAGGTGATCACGAGGGCTTCGGTCTGCAGCGGGTCAGCCGTGCCAGACAGCGAGTAGTTGCCGAGGCTGCCGTACTCGGTGTAGCCGTTTGCGTTGTCCGGCGTGGCGGCGTTCGGGTCGCCGAATCCGACGCCTTCGACCGACAGGTAGTAGGTGCCCGCCTCGACATCTGCCGAAACGGAAGCACCGAGGCCGGAGGCCACGCTGTCCGAGTCGCGTGCCGCATCAGGGTCATTCTCGGCGAGGACCGCGCCCGACGCGTCCGTGAGCGTCAGCTTCGCGTCGAGGTTCGGTCCGACGTTGGCGACCTCGACGTCGGCGGTGATCTGGCCGCCGACCGTGGTCACGGCGAAGACATCGACGTCAGCGGTGGTCTCGATGACGCTGGCGGACTCGAAGGTGCCGTCGGCGTTGTCGAGGACCGCTGCGGCGTCCGGGGTGTTGCCGACCTGGTCGGCTGCGTAGTCAGCCCGGTCGGTGTAGTCGAAGTGCAGCGTGAGCTGCGGGCCGCATTCGCCGTCGATGACCGCGTAGAAGACGTTGCCGGGCTGCGGGTTCTGCGGGTCTCCGGACTCGACGCACACCTGGCCTCCGGTGTACGGCTCGCCGTTCAGCGTGGCGCCGACGTAGATCGCACTGACTGCCGAGCGGTCGGTGAGGATCGACAGGTCATCCTCGGTGTTGGTCGCGCCGGCGTAGGCGCCGTTGGACCAGTGCGTGACCGGCACGTAGTAGCCGGCACCCATGATCGGAGCCCACAGGCCGTTCTCGGGCACGTAGTACTCGCCGGTGTCGGCGCCTTCGATGCCGTCATGCTCAAGCCCGAAGTTGTGTCCCGACTCGTGCGTGGCGATCTCAGCGACGACCTTCGGGTCGCCTGCGGTGCCCTCGGTGAACACCAGAGCGCCGGACAGGTACTCCGACCCGGTGCCGTCGAACCAGGCGATTCCGCCGCTGCCGGCAGCGGCGGGGAGCACGTCGTCGTAGGAGTCCGTGATGATGACGTGCGAGCCGTACTCGTTGTCGTCTGCCGACGTCTTGTACAGCGCGTCGTCGCTCGGACGGGTCGTCGTGACGTTCACGTTGAACGGCGCGTAGTCTTCGGCGACCGAAGCCCAGACGGCCTCCTCGTCAGACACTGCCGCCCCGGGAGCGAAGTCGAGCGTTGCGATCCCGGAGTCGGTGTTCCAGTGCTTGCCCTCGAGCGTTTCGCCGTCGAAGTCAAGGTAGACGGTCACCGGCGCGCCGGGGCGCGAGCCTTCAGCGGGGCTGCCGCTGATGTCGAATCCACCCCGCGCCTCGAAGCCTTCGGAGGGTCCGGCGGGAGCGGGATCCTTGTGGTAGAAGAAGCCGAGGTCTGAGACGTTGATCAGCCCGGCATTATCCTTCCGCTCAAGCTCCGCAGCGCTCTCGCCCGACTGTGCGGCGGCGCGCTCGTACTTGTCTGCCGAAGAAGTCAGTGGCTGGACGGGCTCATCGGCCGAGTCGTCAGCGGCAGCGGGAAGAACCGCTCCACCGAACGTGAGCGCTCCTGCACCCATCGTCGCCACGGCGACACGCAGCCACCGACGTTGTGTAGATCGCAAGATGTTTAATCCCCCTGATTGAGTAAACAGAACCGCACCTAAGCTAGCAGTTCACAGGAAACCGCCAAATTCCTCTCATGGATCTCTCAGGTAAGCGCCTCGCACGGCGTGTTCCCCCATTCCTACGGGCGCGAGTGCGCCGGCTGCAAGAGTGTCGCGAGGGAGCGGAGCGTTCCCTCGAGCTCGACGGACGGCTCCAGCAGCCATTGGACCTGCAGGCCGTCGGAGGCCGCGATGACGAGCGCGGCGAGATGCGCTGCCGGCACGTCGCTGCGGATTCGGCCATCCTCCTGCTGCGCCCGGAAGCTGGTCGTCAATTCGCCACGCAGTCGCTCGAACCGCGTCGAGAAGTAGGTGCGGCTGACATCGCTGCCGCTCTCGAGTGCGGCGGCGACGAGCGTCGAGTACAACTGGACGAGACCGGGCACCTCGACGTTCGCGATGGCGGCGTTGACCATCATCTCGACACCCGGGGGAGTCTCCGGCGGGGCGTTGCGCGCTGAGCGCGTCGCCTCGGCGTGCGCGTAGACCGCCACGAGCAGCTGCTCCCGCGAGTCGAAGTAGTGCAGCAGCGCCGCGTGCGACACCCCGATCGCCTCAGCGATACGGCGCAGCGAGGTGCCGTCGGCGCCGCGCTCGCGGAACACCTCGATCGCGCGGTCCAGGATCTCCTGCCGTCGGGCGACGCCCTTGGCGTGCGCCCCACGGCGTCCGATCACCGGCTCCGGGTCCATACGACTCAACATATCCGAGAGTCGTGAAGAATTAACCTCCATATGGAGGTTTTATGATAATCTCGTCACTCATCCGCCCTCGCGGCATCCTCCACAACGACGTACGAAGGAAAGATCCATGGTTCTGCCCATCGCCTCAGTGCAGCTGTATTCGCTTGCGAGCGAGTTCTCGGCCGACATGCACGGCTCACTCGAGCGGCTTGCCGCGATCGGGTTCACGACGGTGGAGGCGTTCGACTTCGTCGGGCGCCCGGCGGAGATCCGTGCCGCCTTCGATGCGACCGGTATCGCTGCTTCCACTGGCCACGCCCCGCTGCTCTCCGATGAACTCTGGACGCCGGACGGCGCCATCCCGACTCCCAAGCCGGAGATCGTGTTCGAGGCAGCGGCCGCCATCGGCGTGACCACCGTCTACGACCCCTTCGTCGCACCGGAGCGGTGGGTCACCGAGGACGGCGTCGCCGATATCGCCGAACGGCTCAATCGTGCCGCCGGTGTCGCCGCGACGTTCGGTCTGTCGGTCGGGTATCACAACCACGCGCAGGAGTTCGTCGCCTCGTTCGGCGACCAGACCGCCTACGAGCGTTTCATCGAGCTCACCGACGAACGGGTGCAGATCGAACTCGACCTCTTCTGGGCGCAGACCGGCGGGCAGGACGTGACCGCCTTGACCTCGTACCTCGGCGACCGTCTCACCGCCGTCCACGTCAAGGACGGCATCATTCCCGCCGTGAACCCGTGGGGCCCCGAAGGCGCCTCGTTCTCCTCGGACAGCCTCGACCAACGGCATCCGGGAACGGGCGACGTGCCCCTCGCCGATGCGCTCCGCGCGAACGAGAACATCAGGTTCGCGGTGATCGAGTACGACCACGCACCCGGCGACGTCTTCGAAGACATCGCGGCCGGCTTCGCCTTCCTGCGCGAAGGCGGGTTCGTCGCATGAGCGCGCCCCTGGGCGTCGGAATCATCGGCACCGGCGTCATCAGCCAGACGTACCTCGAGAACCTCACCTCGTTCCCCGACGTGCGCGTCGTCGCCGTCGGCGACCTGATCCCTGAGCGAGCTCGCGCGAAGGCGGAGGAGCATGGCGTCCCGTCTTGGGGAGACGCGGATGCTGTGCTGTCGAACCCCGACGTCGATCTCGTCGTGAACCTCACCATCCCCGCCACGCACGTCGAGATCTCCTCGCGCGCCGTCGCCGCGGGCAAGCACGTGTGGACGGAGAAGCCGATCGGGATGGATCGGGAGAACACGCGGGCTCTGCTGAGAGAAGCGGATGCCGCGGGCGTGCGCATCGGGTCGGCACCGGACACGATCCTCGGACCGGGCTTCCAGACCGCCAAGCGTGCGATCGCCGAGGGAATCATCGGAACTCCGCAGTTCGTGCACACCGCGTTCCAGACGCAGGGCCCCGACCTCTGGCATCCCGAGCCCGCTTTCCTGTTCGCCGCCGGTGCCGGACCGCTCCTCGACATGGGCCCGTACTACTTCTCCGCACTGGTCAGCCTGCTCGGACCGATCGCCGGGGTCTCCGCGCGCGGATCGCGGTGGCGCACCGAGCGGCAGATCCACACCGGGCCGCGTGCGGGAGAGAGCTTCGCGGTCGAAGTGCCATCGACGGTGCAGGTGCTCTCGACCTTCGAGCGCGGTCAGCAGGGCACCCACCTGCTGAGCTTCGACTCGGCGCTCGAGCGCCACGGCGTCATCGAGATCCACGGCAGCGAGGGCACGCTGGTGATGCCCGATCCGAACCAGTTCGACGGCCGTATCGCGTACGTCAAGCCGCTGGGCGTGCTGCGCGACGGCATGTCGACCGAGCAGGAGTGGATCGACATCGACCGCGAGGGCGCCGTCGTCGGGCGAGGTCTCGGAGTGCTCGACATGGCACGGGCGATCGCCGCGGATCGTCCCCACGTCGCCACCGGTGAACTGGGCTACCACGTCCTCGACGTGCTGCTATCGGCGCAGGATTCAGCGGCCACCGGCCAGTACCTCGAGATCGAGAGCACGGTCGAGGATGTGCCGATGATGCCGGCGGACTTCGATCCGTTCGCGATGACGCTGGGGTGATCCTCGAAGCTCGGCCGTGACAGGCGATCTGCAGTGCGAAGCCGCGTCTCTATCCCGCGGCCAGAACCCCTGCCGCCAACTCGCGGGCGGTGGCCAGGCGCTTTGCATTGCCGTCGACGCCCTGGTGGGCGATGGCACCTTCGAGCAGGAGGAACACGTGCTCGGCGGTCTCGGCGGAATCGCGACCGTTCTCGTCCGCGATCAGCTCCTGGAGCTTCGCCCGAACCCGTCGCTTGTGATCACGGATCACCGCGAAGCCGGGATGAGCTTCGGGAAGCTCCGCCGCGGCGTTGAGGAACGCGCAGCCTCTGCCTGCGGGGCGCGCATCGGCTGCGTACGAGTCGAACGCCGTGAGCGCCCGGGGAGCGACCGCGTCTGTCAGGCGAGCTTCCCAGCGGGCCCACCACTGGTCGTGCCGTCGCTGCAGGTAGGCGACGATCAGGGCGTCCTTCGATCCGAAGCGGTCGTACAGAGTGCGCTTCGTCATGCCGGACTGCGCGGCTATGGCGTCGACGCCGACGGCGGTGATGCCGCGCTCGTAGAACAGCTCTGATGCCGCGTCGAGAATCCTTCGTGCGCCCGAAGTGAGCTTCGCGTCGTCTTCGACGGCGGTGTCTGTTCCGACCATCATTTCTCCGAACTTCACTGATCAGTGTACTATCGTCATCGTGAGTTTACAGATCGGTGAAGTTTCGCGACCGGTCCGACTCGCTGCTGCGGGCGTCTCGCTCATCGCCGTCAGTTACGGGCTCGCCCGCTTCGCGTACGGGCTGTTCGTTCCTGCGTTCCGCAACGCTTTTGACCTCGACGCCACCGCGGCGGGCGCCATCGCGGCGTCCAGCTACGTCGCATATTGCGTCGGAGTGATCGCGGCGACGGCCGCAACGCCTCGGCTCGGTGCTCGTACGGTCGCCGTCAGCGCCGGCATCCTCGCCACCGCCGGAACCGCAACCATCGCTCTGGCACCTGACGTCGTTCTCCTGGCCGTCGGCGTGGTCGTCGCAGGATCGAGCACGGGAGTCGCCTCGCCGCCGCTCGCGCACGCCATCGTGCGTCGAGTGGCACCTCCGGTCCGCGATCGCACGCAGACCGTCGTCAACGCCGGAACGGGACTCGGCGTCATGGTCTCAGGGCCGGTCGCTCTCCTCGTGCAGGATCAATGGCGCCTCGCCTGGCTGACGTTCGCTGTCATCGCTGCAGCAGTGACCTTGTGGTGCCTTCTTGCCATCCCCGCGGCGCGTGACGATGACCGACGACGGGTGGGATCCTTCGCCAGAGGTCGGCGTCCCGGCATGCCGCGGTTGGTCGTCGCCGCCGCCACGATGGGAGCGGCCAGCGCTGCCGGCTGGACCTTCGGCCAGGATCTGCTCAGCACGGTCGGCGGACACACGCCGGCGTTCTCGACGGTCGCCTGGATTGTGCTCGGCGCGAGTGGTTTGCTCGGAGCGGGAGCCGGCGACCTGACTGCTCGTCTCGGGATGCGGCGCGTCTGGGCGATGCTGATGATCGCAATGGCCGCGAGCACGGCCGCGCTCGCTGCGGCGCCGCAGAGCCCCCTCGTCGCCATCGCCGGATCCGCAGTGTTCGGTGCTGCGTACATCGCCCTCACCGGGGTGCTGTTGATGTGGGGCATCGAGGTCTTCGACGGAGAACCCGCACGCGGAGTGGGGCTGGTGTTCCTGGTCCTTGCGCTCGGACAGGCCGGTGCAGCGCCGCTGCTCGGATTCGTCGCCGACGGCTCTGTTCTGACGACGGCGTTCTGGGCCGCCGTTGCCGTGGCGGTTCTGGGAGCGTTCATGCGTCCGACGCGACCGCGACAGCGCTGATCGCCACCGACAGTCCTGCCGTCACTTCTTCTTGTCGTCGCCGGGCTGATCCTTCTGGTTGCCGGAGTTGTTCTCCGGTCCTTTGTTGGGGTTGTCGTCCTTCTCACCGTTGTTCGAATTCGAGTCCTTCTCGTCGTCGCTGACGCTGTCTGCGGGAACATCCGCAGTGTCGGACTCGGCGTCTGTCTCGTCCGACACCGGCGGTTCGTCGCTCCCGGAGTCGGGTGGTGCGAAGATGTCGGCGGCCGTCAGCTGCGAAGCGATTCGCCCGGATGACGCGCCGGGAGCAGCGAAGGCCCAGAACCCGGCGATGGTGATCATCGCAGCCGCGACGACCGCCATCGTGGCCAGCGCGCCGGCGCGCACTCCACGACGGCCAGGCGACGGCGCCCGTTCGGCGGTGATCTCCGCAGTAGGCCCGGTGGCCGGCTCTGCGGATGAGATCGGCATCACAGCCGATGGGGTCGCGCGCGGTACCGGACGTGGGCTTTGAAGAGGCGAGTCATCGCAGAGGAAGGCTGCCGCCTGTGCCACCTCGCGCGCGGACGGGCGCTGCTCGGGGGCGACGCGGGTCATGCGCGTGAGGAGCGCGTTCCAGTGCGGCCCGAGAGAGTCCGGCACGGAAGGGGACTCGGTGAGCCGGCGAAGTGCGGTCTGCACTCTCCCGATCACGGGAAAAGCAGGTTCGCCGCTCAATGCTTCGATGAGCACGAGCCCGAGCGAGTAGATGTCCACCGCCGGGGTGAGGTCTGCCCCTCGCACCTGCTCGGGTGCCATATAGGCCGCGGTGCCGACCACGCCGCCCGGGGAGGTCATGCGCGGGTCGGCGAAGCTGTACGCGATGCCGAAGTCTGTGAGCTTCGCGGTCCAGCCAGCATCTCGCCGAGGACGACGTGCGGC
>JACYYJ010019749.1_pt1 | contig 11554 bp, 13 predicted proteins | sample 8236861 | NCBI WGS metagenome assembly JACYYJ01 (sample SAMN14103086, study PRJNA606662) | landfill metagenome | isolation source: landfill solid waste | place: India:New Delhi, Okhla landfill site | collected 2017-11-05
GTCCAGCGCTCGAACGCGCGGGCGCCGCCGCGGTCGATGGCCGCCTTCACGACGGCGAAGATCGCGCCCTGCAGCAGCGACGCGAGCAGGATCTCCCGCAGCCGGTACTCCGACTGCAGGGGCGTGGGCGCGTCGTCGGGGTGCCCGGGTGCCACCCGCTTGTAGACCTGCTTGAACACCTGCCCCGCCACGATGCCGCCGACGATCGAGCTGACGATCCCCACCGGCCGGTACAGGATCTTCGCGGCCTTGCCGCCCGACCTCTCGGTCCGGACCACGTCGTTGTCCTCGCTCATGCCCCGACGCTAGGCCGGGCCGGGGTGTCCCGCACGGGGCGGCGGCCGGCGACGGCCCGCGCGGCGGTTACAGTGCCGGGGTCGACCGCCGGCGCGGCCCCGACGCACCGCCAGGACGAACCCGCCACGACGATCCGCGCGAGGGAGGACGCATGATCCGCACCGTGCGCCCCCTGCTGACGAGCCGTCGCGGGCGCCTGGCCGGCGTGCTGCTCGTGCTCGCGCTCGTCGTCGGCGTCGTCCTCATGCACGCCATGAGCGGCTCCGCGACCCGGCACGCCGAGCACCACGCCCCCGTCGCCGTGGTGGCCCAGGCGCACACGACGCCGAGCACGACGACGGGCACGACGACGCACGCCGACGCCCCGGTCGCCCACGACTCCGGCGCCCCCGCCGGGTGCGGCGCCGGCGGCTGCGGCGGGCACGAGCTGGTCACGGCCATGTGCCTCATGATCCTGGCGGTGCTGCTCACGCTCGTCGGCCCCGGCGCCCGCGCGCTGCTGCGCGCCGAGGGCCCCCGCGCCGTGGCGTGGCTCCCGCTCCCGGCCGCCTCTCACCCGGCGGCCGGCCCCAGCCTGCACGCCCTCGGGATCTCTCGGACGTAGGACCGCCCGGGCCCGCCCCAGACCGGGGCGCCGGCCCGTCGCGACTCCACCGAGAAACCCCGAGAAAGGCCACTCCCATGACGCACACCTTCTTCGCGCGCGCTCGCGTGCCCGCGCTCGCCCTCGCCGTCGGGCTCACGCTCGCCGCGTGCGGCGCGGCCGACGACACCGGCCACGACATGGACGGCATGTCCGGCACGGGCGGCGCCTCGTCGACGTCCGACGCGCCGTCCGAGACCGGTCCGGACGCTGGTGCGGACGCGGAGGCCGACGCGGCCGACGTGATGTTCGCGCAGATGATGCTCCCCCACCACGAGCAGGCGATCGAGATGTCCGACGCCCTGCTCGCCAAGGACGGCATCAGCCCCGAGCTCGTCGACCTGGCGGAGCAGATCAAGGCCGCCCAGGGCCCCGAGATCGACACCCTCACCGGCTGGCTCGACGACTGGGGCGCCGACCCCGAGGCCGGCGCCGGCTCGGGCCACGGCGACCACGGCATGGCGGGCATGATGTCGGCCGAGGACCTGCAGGGCCTCGAGGACGCGACCGGGACGGACGCCGAGCGGCTGTTCCTCGAGCAGATGGTCGCCCACCACGAGGGCGCGGTCGAGATGGCGCAGGCCGAGGTGTCGGGCGGCCGGCACGCCGGCGCCGTCGAGATGGCTCGGTCCGTCGTCGACACGCAGACGGCCGAGATCCAGCAGATGCGGGACCTCCTGGCGTCCCGGTGACGCACCGGTGACCCGGGCCCCGACGGCCCGGGTCACCGCGGGCCGACCAGCTCGTGATCGTTTCGTGACATTCCACCCACCGGTGCGGTACGTTCCTCCGGGCCGGTGGTTCAGGCAGCAGGAGAGGTCGCATGACAACCCACGTTCACAGGAGCACCGCGCACCGCGGCGCACCCGCTCCGTCCGACGCGTCGGCGCAGGCCGCGCGATGACGCAGACCCAGCCCGCACCGGCCCCCGCCACCCGCACCTACCCGAGCCGACGCGACCCCGGCCGTGGCGGGCGCAGCCGCCCCGTCACCGCCGTCCGGCACGTGCCGGAGCCGGTGCGCGAGCCCGCCCCGCCTCGCGCCGCGGCCCCTGCCGCTCCTGTCCCCGCCGCGTCCCCCGCCGCGCCTGCCGCTCCCGTGCACGTGCACGCCCCGGCGGCGGCCACGCCCGCCGTCGTGCACGCCCACGTCTTCGACCCCGTCCGTCCCGCCGCCGCCCGCACGACCCCGCGCAGCGAGACCCCGCGCGGCGAGACCTCCCGCAGCGAGACGACTCGCTCCGAACGCCGACCGGTGCGCAAGTCGGCGCGCAAGCGCGTCCCGGGCCGCCTGGCGGGCCTGGGCGTCGGGCTGACCGTCGCCGTCGCGACCACCACGACGCTCACCGCCATCGCGCCGCAGGCCGCGGCGCCCGAGCCCGACGACCAGCCGACAACGGGCTCGCTCGAGGCGATCACCGCCGCGGCGGCGGCCGCCGTCGACGACCGCGACGGCGGTGCGTCGCGCAGCGGCGCCCGGGCCGGGGTCGCGAAGGTCTCGACCGTGCAGCAGACCGCGGCCGGCGCGACCGTCACGGTGTCCGACAAGGCGAAGATGTCCGTCGAGAAGCTCGCCCGGGGCGAGATCGAGGCGCCCCCGCCCGTGCTGCCGGGCTGCGACGGCGAGGCCGCCGGCACCGGCTCCAACGGGCAGATCCCGTCCAGCGAGCTGTGCACCCTGTGGGACGGGCGGACGCAGGTCCGCGCCGACGCGGCCGTCGCGCTCGCCGAGCTCAACGAGGCCTACAAGGCGGCGTGGGGCGAGTCCATGTGCATCACGGACGGCTTCCGCAGCTACTCGCAGCAGGTCGCGACCAAGGCCGCCAAGGGGTATCTCGCGGCCGTGCCCGGCACGTCGAACCACGGCTGGGGCCTCGCCGTCGACATCTGCCCCGAGACGTACTCCGGCTCCCGGTGGGACTGGCTCGCCGCGAACGCGCCGGCCTACGGCTGGGACAACCCCGACTGGGCCCGGCCCGGCGGCTCGAAGTACGAGCCGTGGCACTGGGAGTACACCGCGGGCGTCACGCAGATGGGCGGCTACTGACCGGTCCGGCCTCGGCGCCGGGACGCCGGCACCAGCAAGGCTCGTGGACGTCGGCAGCGGTCACAGCACTTCGTCACGGCCTGAGCGCGTCCGCACCCGACGACGCCTCGGGCGCCGTCGCGAGCCCGGGCACACAGTCGGGCCGGACACCCTGACCAGCGACGACGTCGACGACGGCGGAGGAACCGATGACCTTCACCCACCCTCAGGGCACGCGCGGGGCGCGGCAGCCGCGCGGCCCGTTCCTCGCCTGGATGAACCGGCGGATGGCGCACCGGATCCGGCGGCGGAGCGGCCGGGCCGGGGCGGGTGACACGCTCGTGCTGACCACGATCGGCCGCCGGAGCGGCGAGGAGCGTCCGGTGCCGGTCGCGTCGTTCCCGGCCGGCGACGGCTCCTGGTACGTGGTCGCCTCCGCGGCCGGCGCGGCGAAGAACCCGGCCTGGTACCTGAACCTGGCGGCCGCCCCCGACCGCGCGACCGTCGAGACGGGCGGCGAGAAGATCCCCGTCTCCGCCATCGAGCTGCACGGCGACGAGCGGGCCGAGGTGTGGCGGACCATCATCGCCACCGCCCCCGGCTTCGCGCGGTACGGGGAGCGGACGGACCGCGAGCTCCCGGTCATCCGCCTGACCCGGCGCTGAGCGTCGTGCCCGCCGCCGAGGGAGCCGCGCCCCCGGCGCGCGAGGGACGGCCGTGGCTGCGGCGCACGCTCCGGGCGGTGACCGCCGTCGTGCTCGGGGTGCTGCTCGCGCTGGGCTGGTACCAGGTGTCCGTGCAGCCGGGCGCGGCGATGCTGCGGGCGCTGTTCGACTCCGCTCCCGGCGTCGCGCCGTCGCCGGACGTCGAGGCCGCGCGGGCGGAGGTCGCCGCCCCGCGCACGGTGCCGATCCCCACCCCGGACGCCCCCGACGCGAGCGCCGTCGTGTACGCGCCGCGGGCCGAGGGCCCGCACCCGGTGGTGCTGTGGGTGCACGGCGGCGGCTTCGTCTCGGGCTCGCCCGCCACCGTCGAGGACTTCTCCGTCCTGCTCGCGAGCCGCGGCTACACGGTCGTCAGCCTGGACTACACGCTGGCACCGGAGGCCCGGTACCCCGTGCCGGTGCGGCAGGCGAACGCCGCGCTCGCCGTCGTCCAGGAGCGGGCCGCGGACCTCGGCGGCGACCCTGCGCGCGTCGTCCTGGGCGGCGACTCCGCCGGGGCGCAGATCGCGAGCCAGCTCGCCGCCGTCCAGACGAACCCGGAGCTCGCCGCCGAGCTCGGCCTCACGCCGGGCGTGCCCCGCGACCGCCTGCGCGGCGTCGTCCTGTACTGCGGCGCGTACGACCTGGACACCCTCGGCGCGACCGGGTTCCCCGGCCTGCGCACCTTCCTGTGGGCGTACACGGGCCACCGCGACTGGGCGGACGCCCCGTTCGCCGACCAGCTCTCCACCACGGAGCAGGCCACGTCCGACTACCCGCCCACGTTCCTCACGGTGGGCGACGCGGACCCGTTCGAGAGCCAGGGGCGCGAGCTCGCCGCGGCGCTGCAGGAGCGCGGCGTCCCCACCGACACCCTCTTCTGGGACGACGGCGAGGGCCTCCCGCACGAGTACCAGTTCCAGCTCGACCGCCCGCAGGCCGCCCGGTCGTTCGACGCCACGCTCGACTTCCTCGAGGATCGGACCGGATGACCGAGCTCCCGCCCCGCGCCGGGCGCGCACGACGCACCGTCGGCTGGGTCGCCCTAGCGCTGCTGGCGGCAGCCACAGCCGTGGTCACCTACGCCGTCGTCGTCTTCCTCGGGCACTGAGCGGGCACCGAGCGGGCGCCGGCCCTAGGGTGGCGATCGCGATGCGGCACCCGTCGGGAGAGGGCGAGGCACGGTGACCGGAGACGGCGACGACGACGGCGACGTCCGTCCGACGAGCCCGCCGCCGCGACGGTGGCCCCGGCACCTCCACCTGCGGCGCTTCTCGCTGCGACGCCGGTCGCTCGAGGCCGAGCCGGTGGTGGACGCCGCGTCCGAGCGGCTGCAGGAGTTCCTGGTGCTGCTCGGGGGCGCGCTGCTCACGGTCGGGACGGCGGCCACGGACATCCAGCACACGCTCAAGCGGGTCGCCGTCGCGCTCGGGTCGCCGCAGACCACGCTGTTCGTGTTCCCGACGCTGATCCTCATCAAGATGCCGGGCGACACCGAGACCCGGTTCGACGTCGCCGAGTCCGCCGGGGGCGAGGTCCGCTTCGACCGCGCCGCGCAGGTGTACGCCGTCGTGGACGACGCCGTCGCGGGCCGGATCGACGCGTCGGAGGGGGTGGAGCGGCTGCAGCAGGTCGGGGACGCGCACCCGCGGTTCCCGCGCTGGGTGCGCACCGCCGGGCACGGGCTGGCCGCGGCAGGGCTGGGCCTCGTGCTGCTGGGCGACAACCCCGTCAGCCTGCTGTACGCGTTCGTCCTCGGGGTGCTGGTGGGCGCGGTCAAGCTCACCGTACGCCCCGGCACGTACGCCGCGACCCTGCTGCCCGTCGTCACCGCGTTCGTGCTGGCGCTGCTCGTCTTCGGGCTCGCGGACACCGCCGTCGTGAGCGAGCCGCTGCAGGTGCTGGTGCCCCCGCTGGTCACGCTGCTGCCCGGCGCGGCGCTCACCACCGGTGTGCAGGAGCTCGCCGCGGGCGACATGGTCGCCGGGTCCAGCCGCGTCGTCTCCGGCCTGGCGCAGCTGCTGTTCCTCGCATTCGGGATCCTCGCGGCCCTGGCGATCACCCACGTGCCCAGCGCCGACGCGCTGGCCTCCTCCCCCACGACGCTCGGGGCGTTCCAGCCGTGGGTCGGCGTGCTGCTCTTCTCCCTCGGCATCTTCCTGTACCACTGCGGGCCGCCCCGGTCGCTCTTCTTCCTCACCGTCGTGCTGCTGGTGGCGTACGGCGGGCAGGTCGTCGGGGCGACCGTCACCAGCGGCGTCTACAGCGGCTTCCTCGGCGCCGCCGCGCTCACGCTGTGCGCGTACCTGGTACAGACCGTCAAGGGCGCCCCGCCCGCCGTCGTCTGCTTCCTGCCCGCGTTCTGGCTGCTCGTGCCCGGCGCCACCGGGCTGATCGGTCTCACCCAGACCGCCAGCGGGGACGCCGTCAGCTCCACGAGCCTGCCGACCATCGCCGAGTCGATCGTCGCCATCGCGCTCGGCGTCCTCGTCGGCACCGCGCTGTACCGGCAGATCTACACGATGGCGCCGGCCCGCTGGGGCCTGCGGCCGACGTGAAGCGGCAGCCTCAGAGCAGCAGCAGGTTGAGGGCCGCGACCGCCACGAGCACGGTGACGAGGCGCTCGAAGAGCCGCTGGTCCACGTGCCCGATGACGCGCCGGCCGATCCAGGTGCCGACCAGCACGACCGGCGCCAGCACGGCCCACAGCCCCACCGTGTCCGCGCCGACGATCCCGACGCCGACGGCGACCGGGAGCTTGATGACGTTCACCGTGAAGAAGAACCACGCCGTCGTGCCGAGGAACCGCCACTTCTCGTAGCGCGCGGCCAGCAGGTAGAGGCTCATCGGCGGGCCGCCGGCGTTCGCGACCATCGTCGTGAAGCCGGCCAGGCCGCCGTACCCGAGCGTCGCGGCGCGCGTGTCCACGCGCAGCCGGTCGCGCCAGAGGTTGAGCACCAGCAGCGCCAGCAGGATGCCGCCGATCGTGCGGCGCATGACGTCGTCGCTGACCCACGTGAGGAACGCCGCGCCGAGCGCCACGCCCGCCAGCACCGGCGCGAGCAGCCGCCCGATCACCCGGAAGTCCGCGTGCTTGCGGTAGGCCCAGATCGCGACCAGGTCGCCCGTGACGAGGAGCAGCAGCACCGCGCCGGTGGACTCCTTCGCCGGGACGACGAGCGCCATGAGCGCCGCCGCGATCATGCCGAGCCCGCCCAGCGCCGTCTTCGAGAAGCCGACGAGCAGCGCGACGAGGACGACGACGGCCCACCCGGTCCACGGCAGTCCGGCGATCAGGGGCGCGGGTTCGAGCACCGGGGCAGCGTAGTCGGCGGACCCGCCACCGCGACCCTGCGTGTCACCGCACCCGGTCGTAGACCAGGGCCAGCTCGCCCGACTCCCCGGCCTCCTGCCGCGTCACCGTCCACGACGACGACGGCAGGCCGTCGTCGAACAGGCGCGGCCCGCCGCCAACGAGCACGGGGACGACCAGGAGGTACAGCCGATCGAGCAGGCCTGCGGCGAGCAGCGGCTTGATCACGCTCGCGCTGCTGTTCACGAGGATCTCGCCGCCGCCCGCGCCCCGGAGCTCCCGCACGACGTCGGGTGCGGGCGCGTCCACGACCCGGGCCCGTGGCCACGGCGCCGTCGCGAGGGTGCGCGAGAGCACGACCTTCTCCGTGTCGACCAGCCAGCGCGCGTACGCCCGGTCGCGCGGGTCGGCGTCCGCGTCGTCCGCGACGGACGGCCAGTAGCCCAGGAAGCCCTCCGCGTTGACGCGCCCCAGCACCGCCGTCGTCGCGGCCGTGCACATCCGGGTCATCTGGTCCCGCGCGGTGTCCGTGGCGACGTACGGCAGGAACGCCCCGAAGTCGGCCGGCCCGCCGGGGCCGTGGTACCGGCGGTCGAGGCTGAGGCTGAGGTTGGCGGCCACCGTGCGGCCGGTGGGGTGCGACATGGTCGGCTCCTTCGGTCCGGGCGCCCCTGACGGGCACCTCACCCCGGGGACGGAGCCGCGCGGCGGTTCTCGACATCCGCGCCCCGGGGGACCACGTCCGCCGCTCAGGCCCCGGTGGCCGCCGGGGGCGCCGTCGAGCCGCGGACCACGAGCGTGGTGGCGAGCTCCTCGCGCGGCGCGTCCACGGGCGGCTGCGCTGGCGGCTCGTCGCCGAGGCGCAGGAGCATCCGCAGCGCCGCCGCGCCCATCTGCGCGATCGGCTGGTGGACGGTCGTCAGCCCGATCGTCGCGGGGATCTCCGACTTCGAGCTCACCACCGAGCAGTACTGGGTGCTCACCGACGAGTACAACGACGTGCTGGCGACCACCACGATCGCCGCGCCGGACTACCAGCCGTGGCACCGGCCCGTGACCTGCCCGGCGGTGTGGACGCGCCAGTGGGGCGACGGCCGCGTCTTCGTGTCCACGCCGGGGCACAGCCTCGACGTCGTGAACGACCCGAACGTCCGCACCATCATCGAGAGGGGCATCCTGTGGGCCAGCCGCTGAGGATCGGCATCGTGGGCGTCGGGGCGATCTCCGGCGCGTACCTGAGCACGTTCGAGCGGCTCGCGACGGGGGAGGACCCGGCCGTGCGGCTCGTCGCCGTCGCGGACCTCGACGCCGCACGGGCGGCCGCCGTCGCCGCCGAGCAGGGCGTCCGCGCCCTCACCGTCGACGAGCTCGTCGCCGACCCCGAGGTCGACGTCGTGCTCAACCTGACGATCCCCGCCGCGCACGCCGAGATCGCCCTCAAGGCGATCGCGGCGGGCAAGGACGTCTACGGCGAGAAGCCGCTCGCCGCCACCACCGACGAGGCGCGCGCGATCGTCGAGGCCGGCCGCGCCGCGGGCGTGCGCGTGGGCTGCGCCCCGGACACCGTGCTGGGCACCGGCGTCCAGACGGCGCGCAAGGCGGTGGACGACGGCCTGGTCGGCACGCCCGTCGCCGCGACCGCGACGATGGTGACGCCCGGGCACGAGCGCTGGCACCCGAACCCGGACTTCTACTACCAGCCCGGCGGCGGCCCGCTGCTGGACATGGGCCCCTACTACGTGACGGCGCTGGTCACGCTGCTGGGACCCGTCGAGTCCGTGGTCGGCAGCGCCAGCCGGGCGCGGACGACCCGCACCATCGGGTCCGGCCCGCGCGAGGGCGAGCAGGTGCCGGTCGACGTCGACACCCACGTCTCGGGCGTGCTGCGGCACGAGTCCGGTGCCCTGTCGACGCTCGTCATGAGCTTCGACGCCGTCGCGACGCACGCGTCGCGCATCGAGGTGCACGGGGACCAGGGGTCGCTCGTCGTGCCCGACCCCAACGGCTTCGACGGCACCGTCGAGCTGCACCGGCTCGGCGGCGAGTGGGAGGACCTCCCCGCGAGCGCCGGCTACCGCGACGCCGCCCGGGGCTACGGCCTCGCCGACCTGGCCGCCACCCCGCCCGGCACCACCGCCCGGGCGAACGGCGACCTGGCGTACCACGTGCTCGACGTCATGACGTCGCTGCTCACCGCCGCCGAGAAGGGGACGTCCGTCTCCGTCGCGAGCACCTGCGAGCGACCCGCGGCCGTGCCGCTCTCGGACGCCCCGCGCGTCTGACGCGGCCCGACCAGCACGGACGGCGGGGGCCGCGCCCCGCCGTCCGTCGACGTCGTCGCGCTCAGGCGGCCCCACCGAGCGCACGGAAGGCGACGACGTACAGCACCGCGACGGCGGCGGTGCCGGCGACGGCGGTCACGACCGCGGGCGTGCCGCGGAGGCGGCGCGCGAGCATGCCCGCGAGCAGCACGAGCGCGACGACGCCGATCGCCGCCCAGTACGTCGTGCCCGTGGTGTCCGCGACGGTGGTGAGGCCGTAGACCCCGTCGCCGACGCCGACGCCCGCGAGCAGCGCCGTGCCGAGCGCGGCGCGCGTCCCCGGGCGGCGGAGCCAGGCCGCGGCCACCCCGACGAACGGGCCGACCACCACCCCCACCACGCCGAAGAGCAGCGGCCGGTACACGAGACCGCGCAGCTCGGACGCGAGCGTGTAGCCCAGCACGAGGAGCACGAAGCTCGCTGCCCCGAGCACCGCGGCCTGCCACGTGCGCGCCCCCGCCGCGGCGGCCCACCAGAAGACCAGGACCGCGGTGACCAGGGTCCAGCCGCTCGCCGAGTTCGCCACCGGGGCCAGAGCGGCCGGCAGGAAGCCCTGCGCGAACGACGTCAGCCCGCCGAGCAGCACGCTCGCCACGAGCACGACGGCGCCGCGCGTCCACGGACCGCCCCACGCCACCCTGGGCCGGACGCCGGTCCGCGTACGGCCGGCGGAGCGGGGTGGCGAGGAGAGGACCGCGGGGTCGCGGCGCGGGGTCGTGTCGGGCATGTCCCGAACCTAGGACGCGGCACCGGCGCCGTCGTCCGCCCGTGGTCGGACGACCGTGCGTCCGTCGTCCGCCCGGGGCGGGACGCGGCGGACGGGCCGCGCCGCTCCCCCGTGGAGGCCGACGCCGGTCGGTCGACGACGAAGGGGCGCGGACGCCCTCCCGCCACCGACGTCTCGACCTCTAGGGTGACCGCGTGAGGTCGCGAGGGGTGCCTGCGCCGACGACGTTCAGGGACGCCGCCGTCGCGACCGCCTTCGCCGCGGTCTCCCTGGTCCCCGCGCTCGGGCCCTACGGCGTGGAGCTCGGCGAGCTTCCCCCGCGCGATGACGACACCTGGCGGGTGGTGCTGATCCTCGGCCAGACGCTCCCGCTGGCGCTGCGCCGTCGCTTCCCGGCGGGCTGCCTGGCGGTGGTCGGGGTGTCGTTCGCGCTCTTCCACGCCCTCGCGTACGGGCCCTCGCCCGCCGGTCTCGGAGTGCTGTTCGCGCTCTACTCGGCGGGCGCGTACCAGCGCCGTGGACGGGCCCTCACGGTAGCGGCCGCCGTCGTCGCCTTCGCGGCGCTCGTCGTCGTGCTCAGCGCGCTCGGGTCGCCGGAGCAGCCGTGGGCGCTCGCCACGTTCGGTCTCGTCCTGGCCGCCGCGTGGGGAGTCGGCGACCTCGTGCGGATCCGTGCGGCGGCGGCGCGGTCCCGGGCGGAGCTCGCCGCCCGGACCGCCGTCCTCGAGGAGCGGGCCCGGCTGGCCGGGGAGCTGCACGACGTCGTGAGCCATCACGTCACGGGCATGATCGTGCAGGCCGACGCCGTCGCCTTCCTGGTCCCGGCGGGCGACCAGGCGGTCCGTGCGCAGCTGGCGGGCATCGCCGACGCGGGGCGCCGGGCCCTCGACGACCTGCGGCGTCTGCTCGACGTCCTCAGCCCCGATGGGCCGGACGCCGGCCCACCGGTCGGCACGATCGCCGACCTGGTCGACGCCGCTCGCGGCACCGGCCTGGACGTCGAGCTGGCCGAGGACGGCACCGCCCGCGGGCCCGACGAGCTCCGGCTGACCGCGTACCGCGTCGTCCAGGAGGGGCTGACCAACGCGCGCAAGCACGCCCCCGGCGCGGCGGTCCGGCTCAGGGTGGTCCGCGAGCGCGGCGCGGTGCTGGTGGAGGCGGCCAACCCGGTGGAGGACGATCGGACCGGTCCCCGCATCGAGGGGACCGGGACCGGCCTGGAGGGGCTGCGGCACCGGGTGGAGATGCTGGGCGGGTCCCTGCGCGCCGGACGGGACGGCGACGGATTCCTGGTGGCGGCCGTGGTGCCCCTGCCCGGGGAGGGAACGGAGGAGGAACGGTGATCGACGTGGTGCTCGTGGACGACGAGCCGATGGTCCGCGAGCACCTGCGGGTCATCCTCGGCGCGGCCGAGGACCTGCGTGTGGTGGGCGAGGCGGCCGACGGGGCGGAGGCGGTGGAGGCGGTGCTCCGGCACCGGCCGCGCGTCGTACTGATGGACCTGCGGATGCCGGGGGTGGACGG